>OBDJ01000001.1_pt1 | contig 380085 bp, 327 predicted proteins | sample 1518041 | NCBI WGS metagenome assembly OBDJ01 (sample SAMN01760916, study PRJEB22395) | human gut metagenome
GCGTTGTTATCTTCCGCAAGAAGGAAGAAGACTGAGCCTAACCTCGGTGCAGTGCGGCCGAAAGGCCGGTATTGCAGCAAACTGAATTGATTCACCCCGACTTTGTCGGGCGGCGAACCCCGCAGAGCGCAAGCCCTGCGGGGTTCGTGCGCTGCGGGGAAGAATATTGAACAGCGGGGGAATACAGCCGTGACTTCGGCGGTAAATGTGCAGATTGCGGCAGAGAACCCCGATGAAAAGAATATATTGACATAATGCTAAGCAAACAAAAAACAATAAATACTGTAAAGAAAAGGAAAAACATCAAACCAAATTGAAATCACAGGCAAAAAAACTTCCGATTTTTTAAAAAAAATATTTGCATTAACGCCCGATGCTTGATATAATATAGCGGAATGGAGGAGTACACATGCCATTCGTTCAATTCACGAAGCTATTGCCGATCCGCCCGCCCGGGCGGAACAAGGCTTTAGACTTATAAAATGTTGGAAGGAGAACCACATGAAAAGATTCTTTGCAGCGCTTCTTGCGGCACTGATGGTATTCTCACTTGTTACCATCCCCGCAGTTGCAGAGGGCGAAGTTGTGTTCGAGGTTCCCACCGTCAACGCCCAACCCGGCGACACGGTTTCGATCCCCGTAACCCTCACGGGCAGCAACTTTGAGTGCCATGCTATGAACATGAACGTTCAGTATGACGCTGAAGCTCTCACTCTCAACAGCGCAACCGAAGGCGACGCTATCAGCGGCGCAACCATGAAAGTTCTGGATACCGAATCCGAACTCGGCAAGGTTAAACTCGGTCTGCTCTATGCTTACGACGGCATGACCGCCGGCGGCACTCTGTTCACAATGAATTTCACAGTCAACGAAAATGCGACCGGCAATGCCGCTCTCACCATCAATGTTGTGACTTTTGCGAACATGCCCGCAGGCTCCACCACCGCGACCCCCATCGCTTATATTGCGAATAACGGCGCGGTTGTCGTTGGCCAGCCCGAAACTCCCATCCCCGAAACGGATACCCCCGCTCCCGAAACTCCTATCCCTGATACTCCCGCTCCCGGTGAGGAAATGACTCTTGACGAGGCTCTGAACGTACAGGGCGGCACGCTCCATTTCGAGAACGATGCGAATTATCCCTTTGTTGTTGAAAATGACTACGTAAAGAGCTCCAACCAGGGCCAGGGCAGCACTCAGCCCGGTGTTACCACCACCGTAAACCTTGCTGCTTCCAAGCTTCTCAGCTTCAACTACAAAGTCAGCAGCGAAGCAAACTGGGACTATGTCTTTGTCAGCATTGACGGCACCATTGTTGCTCCCACCGATGCAGACAGCAAGTACATTCTTTCCGGCGATCGTGCCGCAGAATGGCTGAACTACACCTACATTGTTCCCGAAGGCGAACACACCGTCACCATCGGCTACAGGAAGGACAGCAGCGGCGATCGTCTTGATGACACCGCTTGGCTGGACGAGATTCAGTTCATGGATATCGTCAACGTCACCGGCGTTGAGTTCTCTCAGGAAACTCTCACCATGCCTCTTGCAAGGACTGCTCAGCTCGAGTGGACCGTTCTTCCCGCAGATGCAGCAAACAAGAACGTCACCTTTGCAAGCGACAATACCGAAGTTGCAACCGTTAATAAAAGCGGTCTTGTAACCAGCGTTGCTCCCGGCACCGCAAACATCACCGTAACCACCGTTGACGGCGGCTTCACCGATGTTATTGCAGTTACCGTAGAGGAAGCAGTTGCTGTTACCGAAATCGTTATCGCTCCCGCAGCAATCACTATTCCTGTTACAACTTCCGTAACCGAAACCCTCGTTGCAAACGTTATCCCCGAGAATGCAACCGACACCACCGTTGCATGGACCTCTGAGGATGAAACCATTGCAACCGTTTCTGTAAACGGCCAGATCAAGGGTATTGCTCCCGGTACCGTCACCATCAACGCGACCAGCGTAAACGGTGTTACCGGCACCTGCGAAGTTACTGTTGTTGCTCCCGAGGATTTCCCCGGTCTTGACAGCATCAACTTCACGAGCATGAACCCCCTCCCCTATGACAATCTTGAAGTCGGCATCGGTCCGGGTTACGGCACTCCCGTGCTCATCCAAAGGGGAAACACCAACACCCTTACCTACACCTATGCAACCGGTTTCAGCATCAACGTTGAAGCAGGCCAGAAGATTTACTTCAACACCTATTGGTACGGCGGAACCCCTGGTGATTCCTACGATCCCAACAGGAAAGATACCTTCATGACCCTGTATGATTCCGAATTCAACTACCTCGATCATAATGACGACGGCTCTGCATTCGGCATCGCCCCCTATTCCGGCATCGAATACGTATTCGAAACCGCAGGCACTTACTACGTTGTTGTAACTCCCTATAACCATGCAAGCAATAACGGCAACGGCAAGGGCCTTGTTGAAATGCATGCGGCGGAAGTTCTTCCCACTGAAATCGAAACCATTGAACTCGCTGACTTCAGCATGTTCACCGGCACCAACACCAACATCGTTGACCGCGCTGTCTTCACTCCCGCAGAATACGAAATCTCCGACTTCGTATTCACTTCCAGCAATGAAGCAGTTGCCTCCATCGATGCAGATGGCAAGGTTCACGCACTCGCAGAAGGCACAACCACCATCACCATCACCGACAACGTTTCCGGCGCAACCGCATCCGCAGTTCTCACCGTTAACGAAATCAGTGAAGATGATTATGCAATGATCGTTCTCAACGTCAATGCAGGTGAAACCGGCGTATTCCAGGACGGCAGCGGTTATCAGATGCTTCTTGATGCTGACGCAGCCGCATACGGCAACGAGATCCCCGCGCAGGGTCCTCTCACCACCGGCGGCGATGCACCCGCAGGTCTGTATGACATATTCGAATACAAGATTCCTGAGAATGCAGACGGTATTCTCACCACAAGCAACATCGTTGTTTCCGGCATGGACTACGTTCTCGTTCCCGCCGGCACCTATGACTGGTGCATTACGAACCCGACTCCCGGCGACCGTATCTGGATTGCTTCCGACAGCGGTTCCATTGGCGGCAGGGCAAACGACTACACCTTCGAGGCAGGCAACACCTACACCTTCACGGTATCCCTCGATGGTCAGTACGACAGGACTGACATCACCGTAACTCCCGGCATCGAAGAACCCACTCCGACTGCCACCCCGGCTATCACACCCACACCCACTCCCGCTCCCACTCCCGACCCCGGTGCAACCGGTTGGGGCTTTGAAACCGATCCCTTCGCTGAAGGCTGGACCATCCGCGATGACGACGGCGACGGCTACAACTGGGAATGGATGGATGCAAGCGCTTCCGACTACAACGTATACGAAGGCACCCACTGCATGGCATCCGCTTCCTATCAGAACAGCGCATTCGGCGGCGGCACTGCACTGAATCCCGACAACTGGCTCATCAGCCCGGCATTCACCGCAGGCAGCACCGTTACCTTCTGGTATGCAGGTCAGGATCCCAGCTATTCGGCTGAACCCTTCGGCGTATATGTAATCGCAAACGGCACCACCAGTGCCGAGCTCGGTCACTTCACCGCTTCCAGCACCTATCAGCAGGGCAGCGTAGACATCAGCGCATATGCAGGTCAGCCCGTTCAGGTTGCGTTCCGTCACTATAACATCACCGACATGTTCAGGCTCAACCTCGACCTCGTTGAAGTTTCCGGCGGCGGCAGCACCCCCAACACTCCCGTACCTCCCACCGAGAACCCCGTAACTCCCGAACCCGGCACAGTAACCGGTTGGGGCTTCGAAACCGATCCCTTCGTTGAAGGCTGGACCGTCCGCGATGACGACGGCGACGGATTCAACTGGGAATGGATCGAATCGGCTACCGGCTACTACAATATATATGAAGGCACCCACTGCATGAGCTCGGTTTCCTATGATAACGAGACCAACACTGCGCTGACTCCCGACAACTGGCTCATCAGCCCGGAATTCGTTGCAGGCAGCACCGTTACCTTCTGGTATGCAGGTCAGGATCCCGACTATGCGGCTGAACCCTTCGGCGTATATGTAATCGCAAACGGCACCGCCAGTGCCGAACTCGGTCACTTCACCGCTTCCGACACCTATCAGCAGGGCAGTGTAGACATCAGCGATTTCGCAGGTCAGACCGTTCAGGTTGCGTTCCGTCACTATAACATCACCGACATGTTCAGGCTCAACCTCGACCTCGTTGAGGTTTCCGGCGGCGGCGAAACTCCCACCGAGAACCCTGTTACCCCCGTACCTCCCACTACGATCCCCGAACCCACGCTGGTTCCCCACGATGTTACATTCTCCGCTGCAGCACCTGCAAGCGTTGCGGCAGGCGAAGAATTCCAGGTTGCAGTGAACATCGGCGGTGTCATCGACTACGAGGCACATGTTCTCAACCTCCGTCTTGACTATGATACCGATGCATTCGAGTATCTGCACGACGAGCCCGGTGCTGTCATGAACCAGATGATTGAAAACAGCGGTACCGCAATTCTTGATGGCTTCAGCATTCCCGGCAGCATTCGTTTCGGCGCAATGATGCCCAATGCCGGATTCACCGCATACGGCACTCTGTTCACTCTCACTTTCCGTGCGAAGGCTGACGCTGTGAACGGCGAACACAACTTTGATCTCAACGTTGTTGAGTTCAACAACTTCCCCATGGGCGGCACTTCCACTCCCATTGAACACACCGATGTTGATGCGATCGTTGAAGTAACCGGCGGTTCCACTGTAACCCCCACCCCCACCGAAGTTCCCACGCCCACTCCCGGTCCTGGCAGCGACTTGGATGAGGCAATGAACGTTGCAGGCGGCACCCTCCACTTCACCACCGACGGCGATTATCCCTGGATCGTTGAAGAAACCTGGGGCAAGAGCACCAACATCAACGTTGCAAGTTCCACCTCCACGGTTTCCACCACGGTCACCGCGGCAGCGGGCGACATCCTCCAGTTCGACTTCCGCTCCTTCGGCGAAGGCTCCGGCAACACCGTTTGGGATGGTCTCCACCTCTTTATTGACGGCACCGAAGTTGCAAAGTGGAACCGCGTTGAAACCTGGACCACCTATGCAGTTGAGCTCACCGCAGGTGAACACACCATCACCTGGACCTACCAGAAGGACAGCTCCGTTGATAAGGAAGGCGACTATGCAAACGTTGACAATGTATACGTCGGCGCACCCGTAGTTCCCACCTCCATCGAAGTTGAAAACGTAACAGTTCCCGCCGGCCGCAGGGCAACCGTTGCTTACACGGTTCTCCCCGCAGAGGCATTCAACAAGAACGTTACCTTCAGCATTGCAAACACCGCAATCGCAACCGTTAACGAAAACGGCGTTGTTGTCGGCGTTGCGGAAGGCACCACCACCGTTACCGTAACCTCCGTTGCAGATCCCACCGTTTCCGGTTCCGCAACCGTTACCGTAACCGAGTCTCTGCCCACTGTAAACCTTGAAGGCTACATCGCATTCGATCCCGAAGGCACTTCCGGCATCTGGGGCGGTTTCGCTGATTATGATCCCAGCGTTATCGAAAACTTCGGCACAATGGGCTCCACCTTCGGCGGCGCATTCGCAGGCGGCAATGTATACGGCTTCATGTATGACAGCGACACCAACGACACCCGCTTCTACATCATGAACGCTGACACCCACCAGGTTGCATACCCCGGCACCAGCGCAGGCCGCGTTGTTGTTGCTATGGCATACAACCATGCAGAAGGCGAGATGTACGCTATCGCAGCAAACGATGCAGACGGTCGTTCCCTCTACACCGTAAACCTTGCAACCGGTACGCTTACCGAAGTTGCTGCTCTCAATGCAGGTGCTGAAACCATCATGACCCTTGCAATCGACGGCAGCGGCAATGCATACGGTCTCAGCTACGAAGCAACCAATGCTGTTCTCTACTCCATCAACCTCACCAACGGCAACTGCACCGCGATCGGCGGAACAGGCCACGGCCTTGAGTACGTTCAGTCCACTGTTTGGGATCACAACACCAACCAGCTCTTCTGGGCACAGTACTCCAAGGTTGATAACGACAAGGGTCAGCTCTTCGTTATCGATCCCGCAACCGGCGCAGCAACCCTTTGCGGCACCATCGGCACCGGCGCAGAAGTAACCGTTCTTTACACCAAGAACAACATGCCCGTTGCTCCCATCGAAGTTCCTGAATACGATGTAATCTTCGTTGACGGCCTCACCAACGAACCCATCCCCGGCGGCTACACCGTTGAAGCAGGCACCATCCTTGATGAAGCCGACTTCCCCACACCTCCCGAGCATGAGGGTTACGTATTCACGGGTTGGGACTACAACGGTGCACCCGTTTACTCCGACCTGACCATCAAGGCAAGGTATCGTGATCCCAGCGCAACCACCGCTACCATCAGCCTCACCGTTGGCGATGTTTGGGGCGACGGTTCCGGTTATCAGATGCTCCTCGATGCAGATGCAACCGCATTCGGCAATGAGATCCCCGCAGAAGGTCCTCTCACCCAGAGCGGCAACGCACCCGCAGGTCTGTACGATGCATTCGAGTATAAGATTCCCGTAAATGCAGACGGCAGCACCACCACCAGCAACGTTGTTGTTAACAACACCGTTACCATCCAGGTACCCGCAGGCACCTATGACTGGTGCCTTACCAACCCGACTCCCGGCGACCGTATCTGGATCGCTTCCAGCCAGGGTAATGTAGGCGGCCGTGCAGACGATTACACCTTCGAAGCAGGCTACACCTACAACTTCACCGTATACCTCCTCGGCCAGAACGATGCAACCGATGTTGAAATCATCCCCGGCGGCGGCGAAACTCCCGTTATTACGGATTCTCCCACCCCTGTTATCACCAACAGCCCCACTCCCGAGCCTCCCACGGATACTCCCGAGCCCGGTGACGAAACTCCCACTCCCGAGATTCCCACGGATACTCCCGAGCCCGTAACTCCCGCACCCGGTGACGTTATCTTCAGCGTCGGCGGCGTACACTATGTTGCAGCAGGCAGCCAGGTAAACGTTGATCTCACCATCAACGGCGAATACGAGGCAAACGGCATGAACATCTGGGTACAGTATGATGCAGAGAACCTGACTCTCAACAACGTTGAGAACGGCGAGATCATGAATGCAATCGGCAACCTCGGCGGCATGAACATTCTTGACTTCACCAGCATTCCCGGCAGCGTACGTCTCGGCTCCATGCTTCCCACCAACCCGGTAAGCGGCAGCGGCACGATCTTCACGATGAACTTCACCGTTGCGGAAGGCCTTGAGGACGGCACCGAACTGCCCATCGAGATCCTCGTTAAGGAATTCTTCAACATGCCCGTAGGCGGCGAGAACACGCCCATCGCGTTCTTCGCAGAGAACGGTGCAATCGTAGTCGGCAGCGAGCCCATCGTCACCGATGAGCCCGGCGTCACCGATGAACCCACCGCAGTTCCCACCGATGCTCCCAATCCTCCTGTAACCGGCGCAATGAGCCTCATCGGCGTTGGTATTGCAGCGATCGTTGCGAGCGTAGGCGTTGTTATCTTCCGCAAGAAGGAAGAAGACTGAGCCTGAATCCTGCTCGGTACACGGCGGAAGTCAACGCTGCGAGTGATGAAAATCAGCGTAACGAGTGACTGAAACCGATACTGTGCATGAACAAAAGCATAATCCCGACCGAATCGGATTTCCGATTCGGTCGGGGCTGCAAGCCCCGCAGGATGCAAATCCCTGCGGGGCTTGTGTCGTATGAAAATGCGAACGCAAAAGAATCAGAGACCATATCCTATATGAAAAAATATCAAGAAAGTGCATTTTCTATAAGATTGGGGTTGAAATTTTCGTCTCAATAAGTTAAAATAGGATATAGATTTATGCAAAAGTCATTCATGAGGTGAAATGAAGGATATGTACGGCATTCGGGCGGATGAATTGGATATGCATTCGATCATTGCCGAAAGCATAATCGGCTTTTTGCTTCAGCATACCGGAATAAAAATTCAAAGACAGGATATTTCAATGAATTCATCCGTGTGTGCTGCTGCCGTCCCGCTGCTGCCGCGATTCGGAATTTCGCCGGAGAGCCTGCTGAATGAATGCGAAAAAACAGAATGCGGCTTTCCGTATTCGAATATGCGGAAATATCGAGGCATAAATATTTTTGAACAAGTTTCCGCAAAAAACGGATATCTGTGCTTTAACCCGACGATTGAGTTCCTAAACAGCTTTTGCGTTCGATGCACGGAGCTGCTTCCAATGCCGGAAATGCCGCAAAAAATTGTTTTTCCGTGCAGCACGGAATATGCCTGCGCACGGCTTTTGACTTATTATTGCTCCGGCTGCCGCTGCATCATGACGGACAGCGTCAGAACAGCATTGTTTCGCTCCTTTGCGCTTGCGGGCGGGTTTGAAACAAAAAGGCTTTATGAACGCGCTGTTCATTCGGCGGAACGTGCCGTGCTTGCTGCTTTCGGAAATTCGGACGGGGGGAAATTCGGCGGAGTGCAGGCTTCTGCTGCGGCGATACTGCTGAGCAGTGCAAAAATGACTTTAGTGCAATAGTTTGAAGGAGAATTGACTGACTTATGAAAATTAAATGGTATGGACATTCCTGCTTTCTTTTGACGGACAGCAACGGCAGCACCGTTCTGACCGATCCGTGCGATCCGTCCTACGGTTATGAAATACCGCCCATGCATGCAGATATCGTGACAATAAGCCACGAACACAACGATCACAACAACATCAGCATTTTGCGCGGCAATACCGAGATTATCCGCAGCCCGGGCGAATACAATGTCAAGGGCATTCATATCACGGGTGTTGAAACTTTACATGATCGCAGCGGCGGTGCGCTTCGCGGCAAAAACACCATGTTTATTTACGACATGGATGATATGCGCATACTTCATTGCGGCGATCTCGGCATGATTCCCGACGAAGAAACAATTGCAAAAGTCGGCCATATTGACATCATGCTGGTTCCGATCGGTGCGATTTACACAATAGATGACCTTGAGGCGCGTGAACTTGCAAATATTCTGAAGCCCAAAGTCGTTATCCCCATGCACTATAAAACCCCGAAGCTTAAACTTGAGCTTTGCCCGCTGGCACCCTTCATTGATGCGGCAAAGGACTGCCGAATTCACAACCTTAACGATTGTGAAGCAACAATTACAAAGATGAGCCTCGGTGAGGACAGGGTGCTGATTCTGCGCCCGTATGACGCCGAAAGAGACGAATGACATTTGAAACGAACGTGACGGAACCGAATCTGCCGTAAATGCTTCCGAAACAAATAACCGCCGCAGGAACTTTGCCTGCGGCGGTTTTCTTTGCTCAAAGAAAGCTCAGAATTACGAAGAATGCTTAAGCATTCTTATTTAATAATCATCCGATAAAGGATTAAAGATCATAATACCTTTCAAATTCGGCGGGATGCGGAATCTGATTGATGCGTGCAGCCTCTTTGCGCTTGCGATCGATCCAGATATTGAGGAGCCTCTCGGGGAATACACCGCCGCGGGTCAGATAGTCATGGTCTGCTTCAAGGGCATCAAGTGCCTCGTCAAGGCTCTTGGGAAGGCTGTCGATCTTTGCTTTTTCCTCTTCGGGAAGGTCAAACAGGTTGAAATCATAGGGACCCCAGCCACATACGGAAGGATCAATTTCGTTGATAATGCCGTCGAGACCTGCCATAAGGATCGCCGCATAAGCATAGTAGGGGTTGCAGGTTCCGTCGGGGTTGCGCAGCTCGAAACGCTTAGCCATGGGCGATTTTGCGTAAGCGGGGATGCGAATTACCGCAGAGCGGTTCGCTGTTGCATAGCCGATGGTAACGGGAGCTTCAAAGCCGGGAACAAGGCGTTTGAAACTGTTGGTGGACGGGTTTGTGATTGCGCAAAGACTCTTTGCATGTTTAAGCAGACCGCCCATGAAGTTGTGTGCAAGCTTGGAGAGCTGAGCATAGCCGTTTTCATCATAGAAAAGGGGCTTGCCGTCCTTGGTGAGCAGCATGTGAACGTGCATACCGTTGCCGGCTTCCGCATAGATGGGCTTGGGCATGAAGGTTGCGGTGCAGCCTTCTTCAACGGCAGCGTTGCGGATGATGTATTTTGTTACCATGGTGTTGTCTGCCATTTTGACAACATCATCAAGCTCAACCTCGATTTCAAGCTGGCCGGGGCCGCCGACTTCGTGGTGATGATACTTGACTTTAACGCCCCAATCTTCCATAAGCATGCACATTTCGCTGCGGAGATTGTAATACCTGTCCTGCGGAGCACCGATGTGATAGCCGCCCTTGTGCGGAATCTGGAAACCGTCTTCACTGCTGCCGGTGTTCCAATCGGCTTCTTCGGTGTCAATTTCACAGCGAACGCATTCGGGACGAGTCTCGAACTGAACATTGTCAAACACATGGAATTCGAATTCCGGTCCGATGATCATTTCGTCGGCAATGCCGGATTCACGCATGTATTCAACAGCGCGCTTGATAACGTTGCGGGGATACTGATCGAACGGGCGGTTCTCGGGGCGGTCGATAATCATTGCATCGCCGCTCATGGTGAGGGTCGGAACCTCCGCAAAGGGATCGACAGCAGCGGTGGAAAGGTCGGGAATGAAGACCATATCGCTGTTTTCAACGGGTGCGTAGCCGTAGTTGGAACCATCAAAGCCGATGCCGTATTTCATCGTGTTTTCATTAAAACGGGCGGCGGGGATGGTGATATGACGCCAACGACCATCGATATCGGTCATTTTGAAATCGACCATTTCAATTTCATTGTCAAGGATGAATTCCTTTGCCTGCTCAATTGTTTTAAACAGCACGGGTGAAACCTCCTGAATAGGTAAAATTTTTTTGAACGAAACAAAACCCATTGCTTCCGTTCATGCTTATTGTGACAGATTTTTGCCGATATGTCAAGGAAAACACGATATATATTTACCTGTATACGAAAAGCAAACGGCGATGCGGCAATTTCTTAGCCGTATCTTATCCGTGTACATGATAAAATTAAAAACACAGCAACCGAGAGGCTTTGCTGCGCCGTCAAATCGACAGGCACAGAATAAAAACATACGAAATCAATGCGTATGCGGCCGAAACGGTGCATCGGAAAAATCGGGAGGAAAGTTAATGGATATTTTTGATATTTTAACGCTTATCGGCGGTCTGTGCCTGTTTTTGTTCGGCATGAACGTAATGGGTGACGGACTGGAGCGCAGAGCGGGCGGAGGGCTGAAGCTTTTGCTCGGCAAGCTGACAAACAACCGCATGAAGGGCTTCCTGACGGGTCTCGGAGTGACGGCGGTGATTCAAAGCTCATCAGCAACAACGGTTATGGTCGTTGGGTTTGTTAACTCGGGACTCATGACGCTTAAACAGTCCATCGGTGTTATCATGGGGGCGAACATCGGCACAACGGTAACGGCGTGGATTCTGAGCCTCGGCGGAATTTCAAGCAGCAATGTCTTCGTTCAGCTTTTGAAACCCACATCGTTCACACCCGTGCTTGCATTGATCGGAATGATTCTTTTGATGACGGGAAAAACGGACAAAAAGAAGGATACAGGCACAATTCTGCTCGGTTTTGCAACGCTGATGTTCGGAATGGATACAATGTCCGGCGCTGTTGCCGGGCTTGCGGATGTTCCCGCCTTCCGCAACATGTTCATAATGTTCAAAAATCCGCTTTTCGGAATGCTTGCGGGTGCGGTGCTGACGGCGATAATCCAAAGCTCATCGGCCTCCGTCGGCATTTTGCAGGCGTTGACCGTCACGGGACAGGTATCTTACGGCGCGGCGATTCCGATCATCATGGGACAAAACATCGGAACCTGCATAACGGCGATCATATCCTCTTTCGGAGCCAACAAGAACGCAAAGCGTGCCGCAATCGTGCATCTTTCGTTCAACGTTATCGGCACGGTGGTTTGGCTGATGGTGTTCACGATCGTTTCCTATGTTTTCAAACCACTGTTGTTTGATACGGCGGCAAGTTATTTCGGCATTGCTGTCGCGCATTCGCTTTTCAATATCCTTTGCACCGCGCTGCTGTTTCCGGCTGCGCCCCTGCTTGAAAAAATTGCGGTTCGGCTTGTTCCGGACGGAAACAAGAAGGACACGATCTCCGAACTGGACGACCGCCTGCTTGCAACACCCGCAATCGCGCTGGAACAATGCGAGCGCATGGTTGAAACCATGGCGGAGGAGACGGCGGAGGCTTTCAAACTGAGCATGGATATGCTCACGAATTATGATGCGGATTCGGCGGGAAAAATACGTAAAGCCGAGGATAACAGCGATCATCTGGAGGACATCATCGGGACGTATCTCACCAAACTCAGCAGGAATCAGTTGACGGAGGACGACAGTGCGGAGGTTTCCAAGCTGCTCAAAGCGATAGGCGATTTTGAACGAATTTCGGATCACAGCGTCAATATTCTTGAATCGGCGGAGGAACTCCGCAGCAAAAAAATCGAGTTTACCGGACGGGCAAAGGCGGAACTCGGCGTGCTTTGCAGTGCCGTTTCCGAAATTTTGACGGCTGCATGTGCCGCATTTAGGGACAGTGATCCCGAAAAAGCGATGAAAATCGAACCTTTGGAGCAGGTTATTGATGATTTGAAGGTTCAGCTGCGCGACAGGCACATTGCACGGCTCAAGAACGGCGAATGCACGGTTGAAGCGGGATTCATTTGGTCTGACATACTGACGAATCTTGAACGTGCATCGGATCACTGTTCCAACATTGCTCTATGCGTTATTGATGCGGGCAAACACAATATGAACATGCATGAATCTCTGTCCGAAATGAAGAAGGATAATCCCGCATTCGAGGACGAGTTTGACATGTACACCCGCAAGTATCGCATAACAGGCTGATAACGGAGCGACAGCATTGCCGCATTGCGGCAAAACCATATTCAATCGTTAATTTCTTCATGCATACAAAAAGCGGACGGAGGCGGAACCGTCCGCCTTTTTGTTGTGCCGCACTCCTTTTCGAAACAGCCGGAGACCGTTTGAATTTCGGCATAAAGCGGCAGTACTTAAACGAAATTAAATCAATGTCCGGATTCAATCGAAAAAGCAGGTTTTGCGGATAAATTCGCACTTCGGGCAAACGGCGGGTTTTATGCATTGCGCGGAAGGGGAATGAGGGATATAATCAATCGTGCGGTGCGGCGGAAGCGTATCTGCCCGCAAAAACATCGCATCCGCAAAACGGGTAAACGGATATAAATGAAAAGGAAGGAAGCTTTCGCTGCGGCGGGAGCAGCGGTCATAAAAACGGTTATGAAGATTAAGGCGGCTCGGAATTCAATCGAAACCGATTCATCCGGCAAAGAAAACACGGCAGTCAATGCGAACACGGCGGCGGGGGAGGAAAAGACTTTTCTCGGCACGGAACCTATCGGCAGGCTGCTGTTTAAGCTGGCTGTGCCGACGGTCATTGCGCAGCTTGTGAACATGCTTTACAACATTGTTGACAGAATCTATATCGGTCATATACCGGGTGACGGCAGTGCCGCGCTGACGGGCGTGGGCGTGTGTATGCCGCTCATACTTATCGTTTCCGCGTTTGCCGCATTTGTGGCCTCCGGCGGTGCGCCGCGCGCTTCAATAAGCATGGGCAAGGGTGATTATGACTCCGCCGAAAAAATTCTCGGCGGCTGTGTTTTGATGCAGGTTGTGATTTCCGCCGTGCTGACGGTGGTTCTGCTTGTGTTCGGCAGGGATCTGCTGCTTGCATTCGGTGCAAGCGAAAACACGATTGATTATGCGGCGGATTATATGAGCATATATGCGATAGGAACGCTCTTTGTGCAGCTGACGCTCGGCCTGAATGCCTTTATCACGGCGCAGGGCTTTGCAAAATACGGGATGCTGACGGTGCTTATCGGCGCCGCTGCAAATATCGTGCTCGATCCGATTTTTATTTTCGGTTTCGGAATGGGCGTTCGCGGTGCGGCGCTTGCAACAGTCATTTCGCAGGGGATATCCTGCATATGGGTCATTTTGTTCCTGCGCGGGGGAAAAACGGTTTTGAAGCTGAAGCGTGAAAACATACGCTTTGCTCCGCGCATTATACTTCCGTGCATCGCACTCGGGCTTGCAACGTTCATCATGCAGGCAAGTGAAAGCGTGATTTCGGTATGCTTCAATTCATCGCTGCTGAAATACGGCGGGGACATTGCCGTGGGCGCAATGACGATCCTCACAAGCGTGATGCAGTTTGCAATGCTGCCGCTGCAGGGCGTTGCGCAGGGCGCACAGCCGATTTTGAGTTATAATTTCGGGGCAAAAAATGCCGACCGTGTTAAAAAGACTTTTTTCCGTCTGCTCACCGTAAGCCTCTGCTATTCCGTCGCGCTTTGGGCTTTCGTGATGCTGGTTCCGAAAACCTTTGCCGGAATATTCAGCCCGAATCCGGAGCTTGTAAATTTCACCGGTGATGCTTTGCGAATATACTGCGGTGCGCTCTTCCTTTTCGGAATTCAAATCGCCTGCCAGATGACTTTTGTTTCCATCGGCAACGCGGGCTGCTCAATAATCGTTGCGGTTCTCAGAAAATTTGTGCTGCTCATACCGCTGATTTATACCATGCCGCAGCTGCTTGCGGATAAAACAAATGCGGTTTACACTGCCGAACCGGCTGCCGATGCAATTGCGGTAACATGCACGGCGATACTGTTTTCAATCGAATTCCGAAAAGCCCTGAAAAAACTGAATGCGGATTCCGCAGGCGCAGCACAGCCCGCAAAAACGGACTTGCGGGTTTAGCCCTCCGAAACAATGCTCCGCAGTGCCCGGTGCTTTACGATAATGTGCTGACGGAATAATGTATCGATAACAAAAAGCCGCCTTCCGAAACTGTCGGTCGGCGGCTTTTGTGAACCCAATATTCTAAATAAGCTTGTTATCCAAAATTTTTGTTAACTCTGATTTAGTTATGATTCAGTCAATGTTCATAGGGAGCATGAAACGAGCGACTCTTTGAGCGTTGAAAAGATGATAATAAAACTTAATATCCTCTTCATACATAAATCCGTCAAAGTTTTTACTCAAACCTGATATTTTCCGCAATATAAGCGGCAAGCCCTGCGGCGTTGTCAACGCTGTTGGAAAGCTCAATGATAACGAACACGGGGTTGTCCTTCGTGAATGCGGCTGCGGCGGGGTTTTCGAACGCATGGAAGCCCTTTCCGACCGTCCAGTCATTGGGAGTGCATTCATGATAGGCGGAGGTCCAGCCGCTTTCGAAATCAGCGGAAGCTTCGCTGACGGCGTGATAATTGGATTCGGTGAAAAGGCGAACATGGTTCATGAGCGTGGCTGCGGCATAGACGCCTGCAACGCCGTCGGTCTCATAGGCCTGCTTGTCATATTCGGCGGCACATACGGCGCCGACACAATTGCCGTTTTCGTCAAGAATAAGCTTGCGCATATCCATTCCGGCGCAAAAGTCCGAAAGGGAAGCGGAAGCGCCGTCGGTTTCGGCTTTGACCGTCCAGCCCTCGGGCAGCACAAAGTTGACAGAGAAAGCGGAGGCGGAGCCTGCGGCGGGGAAAGTGACTTTCACAGGCTGACAGGCATTTGTGTACCCGCTGAAAACGGGAACTGCCGTTGCGGGCGGAGCTGTCGGGACGGCGGCGGGGGAAGCTTCTGCGGTGGGGGACTGCGGTGCGGGTGTTCCGTCAGCCGATGCGGGCTGCTTCTGGCACGCTGCAAAGGAAAAAACGGTCACGATTGCAATTGAAAATGCAGCAATTGCTGCAAGCACTTTCGCCGAGCGGCGAACGATTGAGTGGTTGTGTTGCGTCATTGTTGTTCATCCTTTCTGAATTTCGGTCAATGGAGAAATATTCGGTTCGAACTCTCGAGCCAAGTGAATTATACATCAAATCAAAAAAAAAAAAACGGTTTTTGCACCTTTAGAACCGAAATAATAAACTATATTTTATTAAGGCAAAACTGTTAACGGCAAATGAACCGGCATTGCCCGCGTTGTCTTTGACAGATGCGATATTTTGCGGTATAATAACGTGAATTTATGTGCCTCGCGCGGCGGAACAAGGGGAATGAACGTTCGTCCGTCGGCGCGGGGATGGAAAGGAACAAAATGATGACACAAAAAAGGTTCAATGCGCTGCTTTCAATGCTGCTTTGTGCGGCGATGCTGCTGAGCATGGTCGCTATGCTTTCGGGCTGCACTCGTTCGGGAAAAAATGATTCCCCTGCTTTGCAGCACAAAATCCTGCATTATTACAGCGAGAAAGACAGCACTTCATATTTCTTTGTCGACGGCAAAAAACTTGAAGATCGCATCGGAAGCGGCATCAGCACCTTCCTTTCGGTTGACGGCACGTCCGCAGCCGTGATCGCTGCAACGGCTCTGTATCGCGTTGATGCAAACGGAATTATTCTCGTTTACCCTGCCGCCGTAACGCGTGCGGTGCTTTCCATGGACGGGAAAAGCATCCTTTTCGCAACGGCAACGAAGGCATTTTTGTACAGCAGCGACACGGGCGAAACGACCGAGTTCGAAGGCATTGAAGCTGAAACCGTGCTGAGCCTTGCGCTTTCCGAGGATGCAAAAACAGCCGCCGTGACCGTCGGTCAAAAGGGCGGAAGGACGGCGACCTATATCTGTTCCGAAGGAAAGGCCGAAAAGAACAGCGAGGATACATATGCGGTTGCGATTTCAAACGGAGCGGAGCGCATGTATTGCCTTGAATATGTTGACGGCGAGCTGACCGGGAGACTGCATTTTGTTCAGAACGGCAAGGATTCCGTTATCAGCACCAATGCGTCGCATTATTTTGAAGTAAATCGGGATGCAACCGAAATAACTTTTGACGTTAAATCCAAAACGCATTACAGCGCAAAGGGCAGCGAGGCAAAGCAGCTTGTTGATGCTTCCGCGCTTTCGCTTGCGGGTGCGCAGTATTCAACGATGGGCGGCAGCGAATGCACCGTTCTGCTCAAAAATGCCGGCAGCCTGTTCAACAGCATGTTCTACACCGAATACAATGCCAAGGATTCGGACGGCAACCAATTCGTTGAATACGATTTGTATTTTGTAAATTCCTCCAAAAAGGCTGTGAAGCTTGTCGGCGGTGCAACCCAATTCACCGTTCAGCCGGACGGAACAAGCGTTTACTGCGTTGTTGACAGCAGTCTTTACACCGTTTCCGCGTTCAACCCCAAAAAACCGGAGCTTGTTGAAAGCAATGTTTATGCTTTCGGTGCGGATGAAGGCTTCAAGAACGTTTATCTGACCGATATTTACGGCAATGTTCGCCTCAAAAAGGACGGCGCGTCGAAGCTTTCGGACATCATTCTGATGAACATTTCTCATTCCGCAATGATGAACAACGGCACTCTGCTTTGCATCGGGCTTTATGACGACGGCGGCACTCTTTGCAGCATTAAGGGCACCGAGAGCAAGATTCTTGACGAAGACGTTTATTATTTTGAAGTTTACGGCGATGTTGCCGCTTATTATAAAAAAGCCGGCAGCAAGGACGGGCTTTATGACGTCTATATGTCCGAAGACGGCGAGAATTTCACCCTCTGCGTTGAGCAGGCGGCAATCGGCGGCAAGGCTTCCTGACGGCTCGGCAGCGGTTTTTGAATAAAATCCGCAAAAGGGATCGGAACAGCCTGTAAAGTTTCATACAGAGAATCTGCAATCCCTTTTGCATGGCGGCAGTGTCGTGCAAAGGGGGTTTTTAAAGCAAAAGATTCTGCTTTTGAAATTTATTTACGTAATCAGAAACAGTTTTTTAAAATATATTGAATTTGGGTGCAATATTTTGCGGTCGCCGTGCATTAACATGGCGAAAGGAAGGAAAGGAGAAACAAAATGCTGATATTAAGTGCAATTAATCCGGAACAGGCACTTTCCGACGATGAAGCGGAGCTTATGGAACTTGACCTTGCCGCTGTTGCAGCAGGCAGCACGGAAGCGTTGGAACGACTCTATAACACGGCTAAAGCGGCGGTATACAGCTATTCTCTTTCCGTTTTGAGAAACGTTCAGGATGCGGAGGATGTTCTGCATGACTGCTTTGTGAACATCTTCACCGCTGCGGCAGGTTACAGGCCGCACGGCAAACCCATGGCATGGATAATCACCATTGCTAAGAACCTCTGCTTTGCAAGGCTGCGGCAGCACAATCGGCAGGAACAGCTTCCCGATGAGGACTGGAGCGAGATGCTGGCGGACAATGCCGGGCTTTCAAATGAGGACAGGCTCGTTTTGCGGGAATGCCTCGGCAGGCTTTCCGAAGAGGAGAACAGGATCGTTGTTCTTCACGCCGTGGCAGGGTTCAAGCACAGGGAGATTGCTTCCGTTACGGGAATGCCGCTTGCAACCGTTCTTTCAAAATATCGCAGGGCAATCGCGAAGCTCCGCGAAAACCTTCAATAACAAAGGAGAGAAACAACCATGAAACACAACGAACAGGAAATCAAGGCGATGGTCAAAAAGGCATATTCGGCGGCAACCCCCGATGTGCTTGAGTCCGTACTCTCCGACTGCAAAAAACTGAAAGGAAGAGTCACACCCATGAAAAAGAAAAACTATCTCAAAAGCATCATTGCGGCGGCAGCCGCGGTAGTGTTCGTGCTTGCAGGCGTTATCGGCTTCGGCACATATCAAAAGGCAAACAAAGTCGTTTCAACCGTTGCGCTGGACGTTAACCCCGGCATTGAGATCACAATCAATGCAAAAGAAAAGGTGCTTGACGTTAAAGCGATGAACGATGACGCAAAAAAAGTTATCGGCGACATGAACTTTAAAGGCAGCGATCTGGATGTTGCCGTGAACGCGCTTATCGGCTCGATGCTGCGCTGCGGTTATCTGAGCGAAATCACAAACTCCATCCTTGTCAGCGTTGACAGCAGCGATGCGGCACAGGGCGAAGCCCTTCAAAAGCGAATTGCGGCTGAAATCGAGGCGATTCTGAATCAGAACGGCGGCGGTTCGGTTCTGAGCCAGACCGTGAGCCACGATGCAGAGCTTGAGAAGCTTGCGGCGGAATACGGAATCACCCTCGGCAAAGCGAAACTGATTCAGCAGATCACGAGCGCAAGCCCGCTGTATACCTTTGAATCCCTTGTTTCCCTTTCCATCAACGACCTGAACCTGCTCATGAACTCCGGCAAACTTAACCTTGGCGGAATTGACCGCAGCGGCACTCCCGCAAGCGGCGCATATATCGGCGAAGAAGCGGCAAAGCGCATTGCATTCGAACATGCGGGCGTTGCCGAAAGCGAAATCACCGAATATGAGTGCGAAATGGACTATGAGCACGGCAGAATGGTTTATGATATTGAGTTCAGCGGCAGCGACAGCACGAACGGCGGTTATATCGAATATGACTACCATATCGATGCTGAAAACGGTGAGATTCTGAAGTATGACTTTGAACACGATGATGACCATCATGCAACCCCCGCGCCCGGCAGCGAATACATCACAAGTGAAGAGGCGATCGCATTCGCTCTTGAACGCGCAGGTCTTGCACGCAATCAGGTAACGAACCTGAAAGCTGAATTTGAAACCGAACACGGCATTGCGTTGTACGAAGTTGAATTCGATGCAAACGGCTACGAATACGAAATCAAAGTTAATGCAGCGGACGGCAGCATACTGAAGTTTGACAGGGATTATGACGATGACCACAACCACGGCGGTCATCACGAAAACCCCACGGCAGCACCCACGGCAGCACCCACTCAGGCTCCCTCCGAAAGCTATATCGGCACGGAGCGTGCAAAGCAGATCGCTTTCAACCGTGCAGGCGTTTCCGCAAGCCAGGTAAAGAACCTCAAGGTTAAGCTCGATATGGACGACGGCAGGGCGATTTACGAAATTGAGTTCGATGCGAAGGGCTATGAATACGATGTTGATGTTGACGCAGTGAACGGCAATGTTGTTGACTTTGACAAGGATGCGATTGATGACGATGACGACGAACCCAAGCCCACTTCCGCACCCGCAGGCGATTATATCGGCACGGAGCGCGCAAAGCAGATCGCTTTCAACCGTGCAGGCGTTTCCGCAAGCCAGGTAAAGAACCTCAAGGTTAAGCTCGATATGGACGACGGCAGGGCGATTTACGAAATTGAGTTCGATGCGAAGGGCTATGAATACGATGTTGATGTTGACGCAGTGAACGGCAATGTTGTTGACTTTGACAAGGATGCGATTGATGACGACGACGACGAACCCAAGCCCACTCCCGCACCCGCAGGCGATTATATCGGCGCGGAGCGTGCAAAGAAGATCGCTTTCAACCGTGCAGGCATTTCCGCAAGCCAAGCCGAAGAGCTTGAAGTTGAGCTTGAGCGAGAGGACGGCAGGATGGTTTATACCGTTGAGTTCAAGGCCGGCGGTTATGAGTATGAAGTTGAAATCGATGCGCTGACCGGTGAAATTCTTGACTATGACGTTGAAAGGGACTGATGCGGCAGGTTTTCGGATTAACGGAGCGGGAAGAATGACCCGAGCCGAAGCAACAAAACAATAAGGATGCGTCAGTATGGAACGGCAAAGGCTGCCGAAGCGGCCGATGCCGTTCCGTTTTTTGCTGCAAATGCTCCGATGCAAATGCTCCGATGTGAATGCTCCGATGGAAATGCTATGAATGATTATATGCGGTCAAATGCGGGGCACAATCACTTGAAAATAAACAAAGGCGGCGGAACGCTGTATAAAGAGAACGTTCCGCCGCCGGACAGTATTCAATTTTGATAAGTCGGAAACCGAACCCTCGCTGCACGGCAGGTGTTCAGCCGGCGTAAAGCTTATCTGTCGGGTTCAATAAGGCCGAAGTTGCCGTCTTTTCTTGCATAAATGACGTTGATGCGATCGGTTTCGGCGTTGGTGAAAACGAAGAAGCTGTGTCCGAGAAGTTCAAGCTGAAGCATGGCTTCTTCAACACTCATGGGTTTCATGCTGAACCTTTTCACGCGGACAATATGCGGACCCTCGTCCTCATCGTCGTAATCATCGTATTCGGGGGAAGCGTCGTCATAGCGGAGAGATTTCTCAAGCCGCGTTTTGTGGCGGTGAATCTGCTTTTCAAGCTTTGCAATAACGTTGTCGATAGATGCATACATATCGCCGGTGGATTCTTCTCCGCGAATGATGCCGCCCTGATAGGGGATGGTAACCTCAACAATGTGCCGGTTTTTTTCGACGGCCATGGTGATAAGAACCTCGGTATCCTCGGGAAAATAACGTTCGAGCTTTGCGATTTTTTTAAGAGCCAAATCACGCAGATATTCGGAAACCTCAATGTTTTTGCCTGTAATCGTGACCTTCATGGTAATGTACCTTCCTTTCAACGGATGCTGCCGCATACGCTGCAAAATGCTGAAATGTTTCTGCGGCTGCACACTCTTTTCTTGGGAATGCATCGAACGAGTTGATTTTTGGGAAAAGAATTCGGGTTCGGGTTTGTTCGTGCCGTTTCCCTCGTTGACCTTCTCCTGAAAAGCAACCCTTACTCGGCATTTCCTTAGGTGCAGATATATTATACAGGAAGAATGCGAATTTGTACAGTACTTTTTTTGTATCTTTTGGCAAAAAAATGTGAATTATTCGGCTCATTCTCCGCAAAGCCGCAAAAATGGGAAAAAAAACGCCTGCCGGACTGCAAAAATCATAATACGGACATTTTTTTGAAATTGCCCATATACGCTGCTGCGGCACAATGCGAGTGCTGTATATGAAACCTGCGGATAAGGACCGGTCACGGAAGCAGGCAAACCGAACATAATATATCAAATTAAATAAATTTTTTACGTCCGTCCTGTGTTGACTTTGGTGCCTTGTGCAGTTATAATAAGATTAGTATGGGTCTTGCCGAAAAAGAAAACAAAGGTCTGTTAATTTAATGAAATTTCGCGTTAAAAGCACATTGAAATACTCCGTACAGAGAATGACTCCGACTAAGGCTGTTCGAATTGCGCTGCTTGTGATAAGCGATGCGCTGATACTTAATATTGCTTCTTTTTTGGCACTTTGGGTCAGGTTTGAATTCCATTTCGAGCAGCTTGTCCGTGAGACGGAATATTTAAACAATATCCTCCGTTTCGCACCGTATTACACGGCGTTCGGACTCATTGTTTTCGCATTGTTCAAGCTTTACACAAGCCTTTGGCAGTTTGCTTCAATAGACGAATTTTTAAAAATAATCCTTGCGTGTTTTGTTGTTGATGCCGGGGGCTATGCGGGAATGCATTTGATGCATCTCGGCATTCCGCGCAGTCATCCCGTGCTGAACGGAATATTCCTTGTAATAATGATAACCGGTGTGCGTTTTTCATACAGATTTATGCGCCAATACAGGCGGGCAAACAACAGCTGCAGGCGGACGATGATAATCGGCGCGGGGCAGGCAGCGACGGTTGCCCTGCGGGAGTTCCGCGCAAGCACACATTCCGAAAACAAAGTCGTTTGCCTTATCGACGATGACAAATCAAAATGGGGACAATATCTTCTCGGCGTTAAAGTCGTCGGCGGACGCGGCGACATTCTCGGCGCTGTCAAAAAATACGATATTGACGAGATTATTATGGCAATGCCGTCGGCAAGTATCCGTGTGCGCAGCGAAATTCTGGATATCTGCAAGGACACCCCGTGCAGGCTTAAAACGCTTCCGGGTATTTTTCAGCTTGCGAACGGCGAGGTCAGCATCAATAAAATCCGCAATGTTGAAATTGAGGATCTTCTCGGGCGCGAGCAGGTTCGCGTTGACCTTACCGATATTTGCGGCTATGTCGGAGGCAGAGTGGTCCTTGTTACGGGCGGAGGCGGCTCAATCGGAAGCGAATTGTGCAGGCAGCTTGCTGCGCATGATCCCAAAACGCTGATTATTTTTGATATTTACGAGAACAATGCGTACGATATTCAACAGGAGCTGCGTGCGGCGCATCCGGAGCTTGAGCTGATTGTTCTTATAGGTTCGGTTCGCGATAAACAGCGTGTCCGAGATGTTTTTTCAAAATATCGTCCGGAGCTTGTTTTTCATGCAGCGGCGCACAAACACGTTCCTTTGATGGAAACAAGTCCGAATGAAGCTGTTAAAAACAATGTTTTCGGCACGCTGAATGTTGCGCTTGCGGCAGATGAATTCGGAGCGCGCCGAATGCTGCTTATCAGCACCGACAAGGCCGTTCGACCGACGAATGTGATGGGCGCAAGCAAACGCATATGTGAAATGATAGTTCAAAATATCAACAACCATTCAAAAACGGAGTATGTTGCCGTTCGCTTCGGCAATGTTCTCGGCTCGAACGGTTCGGTGATTCCGCTCTTCAAAAAGCAGATTGAAAAAGGCGGACCCGTCACGGTCACGCACCGCGACATAATTCGCTATTTTATGACGATTCCTGAAGCGGTCGCGCTTGTTCTTCAGGCGGGCGCATACGCAAAGGGCGGAGAGATTTTTGTTCTTGACATGGGAAAACCCGTGCGCATTGACGATCTTGCACGGAACATGATACGCCTTTCCGGCTTTGAGCCGGAGCGCGATATTCAAATTGTCTACACCGGCCTGCGCCCGGGTGAAAAGCTTTACGAGGAACTGCTTTTGGATGAAGAGGGCATCAAAAAGACTGACAATGCACTTATATATATCGCAAAACCGATAGTGTTTGACGAGGAGGCTTTTGCCGAGGGCATGAAACGCCTGCGTGAAGCCTGCAATGCGGAAAACACGGGGAATGCGGCGGACATCCGCGTCATTGTGAAGTCAATTGTGCCGGAGTATCACGAGAACAAAATGCATTGATAAAACGGAATCGGAACAAAATTGAGCAATAACAAACAGAAACCCGAAAGTGTTAAGTTCGGGTTTCTGTTTTCGATATTAAATTTCTGTTAAGCAGGCATTGATTTGAAAAAGCTCAGCTTCTCAGCACCTTTTCGATATAGGAGCGGAGCATATCGCAGTCGCTCTTCTGCACGGTTCGGGTCGTTTTGCCGCGTGCGAGAAGCTGATTGCCGCCGCCTTTTCCGTTCATGATGCAATTGACGGCGGTGCAAAGTTCGCGCATGCTGAGCTTTATCGCCGCATCTTCCGTGCATGCCATGCAGTAATCGGTTCCGCCGGCATTCGGCGCAAACAAAAGTGAAACGCAGGGCACGGTGCTGTCTTTTTTACAAAGCTCGTCCGCCGTGAGCTTTAAATCGTTGGCGGTTGAGCCGTCCATAACGGAGCATACCACGGCGATGCCTTTTATGCGTTCCGCCGTTGAAAGCAGACTGACGCTCTCGGCAGAGGCAAGACGGCGGCTTTTTTCGCGCAGCTCGCTTTTTGAAGATGCAAGCTCGTCTGCCTGTTTGCGAATTGCGGCGGGCAATTCCTCGCGGGAGGTTGAATACTGCTTTGCAAGCGCGGAAACGATGTTTTGAACCGTGCGCACTGCTGCGGTAGCTCTGCCTCCGCAAACGAACCAAAGCCGCGTTCCTCCCTTGTAATGCTGAGCATCGGTGAACAGAATCGTTCCGACACCGCCCGTTGCCGCAAGATGCGTGCCGCAGCAGGTACAGGAATCGATTTTTCCGTTGTCGATATAAACAATTCGTACAGCTTTTGCGGGCAGCACGGGTTCGCAAATGTTATTTTGGGGTTTGTCGGATTTTTTATTCTTATCGTTTCCGACAGCTTTATCGGATTTTTTCCGCAGAGTGCGTGTTGACGCATCCTCCGGAGTCGTAACTTCCGTATGCACCGACAGATTTGCACGCACGGCAGCATTTGCAGCACGCTCAAGTTCCTCAAGCTGAGCCTGCTCAAGAGGAATATCGAAATCTATCGTGCAGTAATCCGCTGCCATGTGAAAACCAACGTTCACCGCACCGAACAGCTTGTTCGCAAGCCCGGAAACAATATGTTCTCCGGTGTGCTGCTGAGCATGGTCAAGGCGGGTGTCAACGTCAAGTACTACACGAACGATTGTTCCCGCAGGAATTTCAGCATCACAAAAATGAACAACGCTGCCGTTTTCGGTGTGGGCATCGGAAATTCGAACGGTCTGCTCCGCTGCGGAGTTGTCGGGCCTGAAAACAATCGAACCCCTGTCGGCAGGCTGCCCGCCGCCTTCGGGATAAATCATTGTTCTGTCAAGTATGATTTTGTACGCGCCGCTGCGCTCATCTTTTTCACAGGAGAGCACCGTCGCACCGCATTCGGTGATAATGGGAGTCGAGTAATAAAGCAGTTCGGTCATTTTGAGTCACTTCCTTTAAGTTGGTAATATATAAAAATACTGTTAATAAAAATATATTTATTTTCGGTTCTGTTCCTTAAAAAAACGATGCCGCAATCGTGCAGCCGAACCGAAAAGGCGCAGAAGAGCGGGACGCAGCGGGAACAGAAGCCGCCACAGCGCGGCGGGGATTCTGTATGCGGGGGAATTAAAATCAAGCTTGTGTCCGCCGCGTATGCGTGCTTCGGCAATGCCGAGGAGTTCGCCCGTTCGTTCGGATTCATCGGAATCGTTAAGACGGCTTGAATCATTCGGCTGTTCCGACTGCTTTGAAAGCGGAATAAGCCGCAAAGGGTTCTGCGGAGAGGCAAAAGCATCAAACCCGCGGTTGCCGTCGCCGGCGGTCACAACACGATTTCCCTCAATGCGCATTACACGGTGCAAAATGTATTTGCCGGAAATGCAGAAAAGGATGATGTCCCCGCGTTTCGGTTTTCCAATCGTCACGGAGGAGCAGGGGCGTATGCAAACGGAATCCCTTCCCGCGCGGAAAAGCGGGAACATGCTGTTCCCCGTCACACGAAAACACACAGTTCGCCCTGCAAGAAGTTTTTTTCGCACAATTGAAAAAAACTCGGCGGCGGGCAGAATTTTCGGCACGGGTTGCTGAACGGAATCTGTCGGGTATTGTTGATGCTGCGAATCCATTCTGCTGTCTCCTTTTGCTGTTTGCGCAGGATGTATGCAAAAAACTGCAAAGCTGCGCCGTACAGCAAAGCATATAGCAAAAACATTTGGTTATCAAGGCAGGCACTGTAATTTTTGTGTCAAAAACCCGCCGCGGTGTTAAACTGCGGCGGGCATGACGGAACTAAGTTCGATATTCGTCGAACGCGAATGGATTATTTTGCAGGTTCGGTATCAGCGTTATTGCCGCCGAACCACTTTGAAAACAGGTCACGGAGGAACTGCGCAACATCTTTGAAGAAATTGCCGATGTCTTCAAGGGTTTGCTTTGCGCCCTCGGTGAATTTCTTCCAACCGTTTGCTTTGCGCGTTGCATCGGCAAGGCCGTAGGCGCGTGCGCGCAGCTGTTCAACGTCGAGACCCTCAAGCGTTCTTGCAAGGGTCAGAATCTGGCTGATTTCGGTTTCGGTAAGCGAAACATCGTTGTCGTCGGCAATTTCACGAATTTTCTGCTTGACTTCATCATCAGTCATCTTCTGAGTTTCGTCAAGAATCTTTTTCAGCTCGTTAATCACTTCGGTCGCTTCATCGGAGCCGATCATTTCGGCAAGCTGACCGGTTGCAATAAGCTCATCAACGCCCGCCATTTTGGCGTATTCGCTGAGGATGTTGCCGGTGAGGCTTTCATATGCCTTATAGACGCCTGTCAATGCTGCCGTGCCGCTGACAACGCTGGGGGAAGCAACAATAATTTTTGCGTCCGTGATGCCGACGGTGGTAAGGACGTTGCGGTACATTTCCTCGGTGCAGAAGTCAACATTGTAAGTCTTGATGTCAAGACCGCTGCCCGCGGGCATTGCGCAGATGTAGATGCTGGAGATGGAACGCTGCCCGATTTGTCCGGAAGGAATCTTACCTTCAAAATAGAGGCGTTCTTCAGCGTTGGTAACGGTCAGGATGCGGTTTTCGTCAACTTCACCCTGAATGCCGAACATGCCGATAACCTGGCTGCGTTGTTCATCGGTCAGATCCGCACCGAAAACAATGCGGTAGTCGCCGTCCTCCATTGCAAAAGCGGAATTTGCAGCGCCGAAAATGCCGACAGTGAACAGCAGAGCAAGTACAAGGCTCAAAATGCGTTTTTTCATATTCTTTCTCCTTTCAAAAATAAAGCCTTTCGTGAATGCATCAAACGATTTCGGATCGCCGGCCGCCCGAAATGAGCACGGTTCCGACGCATCCGTATTGCATTCCGATAATACTATAACATAATATGCCCGCAATATCCAGTCATCCCGTGCGGAAAAAAGCGGCAAAATCGCCGTATTCACGGCTTTGTTGCAAAAATGTACAAAAAAAGTATACATTTGACCTGAAAAACACGGCGGCGGACGGATTTTGACCGCGAAACAACTCACAATTCAAATATATTTATGAAAAATCAATCCGCTTACTGAAAAATACTGTATAATTAAGAATGTAATTGCCCGAACGCATTCGGACAGGGGTACAGTCGGGCAAAAAACTGATAACGACTTATACATCAGGAGGACTCCAATGGAGAAGAACAGCGGCTTCGCAACGAAGCAGATACATACAGGTAAAATCGAAATTCCCGGCATTGCGCCGCTTGCAACGCCTATTTTCCAAACCTCGACTTTTGAATTTGAAACCACGGCTCAGGGCGCACACCGCTTTGCGGGTGAGGAAGCGGGCTATATCTACACCCGTCTCGGCAATCCCAACACGACAAAAATCGGCGAAAAGCTTGCTGCTCTTGAACATGCCGAAGCGGGCATGGCAATGGCAAGCGGCATGGGCGCGGTAACAACCGTTATGTGGACCGTGCTCCATGCGGGAGACCATCTGCTTGCGGATGACGCGCTTTACGGCTGCACTTTCTCCTTCTTTACCCATGGGCTGACCCGCTACGGCGTTGAAGTCACCCTTGTTGATTTCGAGGATCTCGATGCCGTTCGCGCTGCGATTCGTCCCAACACAAAGGCTTTCTATTTTGAAACGCCCACGAACCCGAACCTCAAGCTCATTGACATTGCCGCAATCTCCAAGATCGCGCATGAGAATTGCCCCGACGCAAAGGTTATTGTTGACAACACGTTTGCAACACCTTACCTCCAGCGTCCCCTCGATCTCGGTGCGGATGTTGTTATCCACAGCGCAACCAAGTATCTTAACGGTCACGGCGATGTTATTGCGGGCATGGCGGCAGGCACAAAGGAATTCATCGATGAGTGCAACCTGTTCGGCCTTAAGGATATGACCGGTGCGGTTCTCGGGCCGTTTGAAGCTTTCCTTATCGACCGCGGTCTCAAAACTCTTGATATCCGCGTTAAAAAGCATTGCGAGAACGCGATGCGGGTTGCGACCTTCCTTGAAGGCCATCCCATGGTAAAGCACGTTATCTACCCCGGCCTTGAGAGTCATCCCCGTCACGAGCTTGCAAAGAAGCAGATGCACGGCGGCTTCGGCGGCATTATCACCTTTGAGCTGAACGCAACCCGTGAGCAGAGTGCGGAATTTGTAAATTCCCTCAAGCTCTGCACCATTGCAGTCAGCCTCGGCGATGCCGAAACCCTCATTGAGCACCCTGCAACCATGACCCACAGCACCTACACTCCCGAGGCTCTTGAGCAGGCAGGCATCGGCGAAAGCATGCTGCGCCTCAGTGTCGGCCTTGAGGATGCGGAGGATATTATTGCGGATCTTAAAGCGGGTCTTGACAACCTTCAGAAATAAGCTGTCGCTTTTGTCTGATTAAATCCGAAAACACATGCACCCCGCCCGGGCGGAGGGATTCCGCCGGGGTTCGGGGTGCTTTTTTGTGCGCATACGGCAGATGAAGGGCGTTGTTCAAAAAAATTTCGGCCGAGAGCAAAATGTTTACAGTTTCGTAACAAATTCCCGATGAAAATGTGCTATCATTATTGTCGAAGGGAATGAACCCGCGGAAACGGCGGAGGGAAGCATGGTGAAAAAAGTGATGAAGTCGAACGAAAAAAGAGCCGTTAAGGCTGAAAATGCCGAACGCAGGCACCGCAATTTGATTCTTGCGGCTGTTGCGCTCACGGCGGCTGTTGCAATGGTGTCACTCGTTCTTTTCATAAGGACGGCATCGCAGCTCAAACGCGGCGCAAACGAAGAAGAAAGGACGGATATTCCCGTGCTCATCGGGAATATTAACAGTGACGGCGGGGCGGAGCAGCTTTACGGCGGCGAACCCTGTGCGGTTCGGCAGAACCTTCCGAAAGAACCGGCTCTGCTTGCACGGAACAGTTACTGAATGCTGAGCAATAATCGGATGTCAACCCCTTGCAAACGCCGTACAGCGGGCGAAAGCCCGTGAATACGGCGTTTTCCGGCAAAAGCGAGGATGATAAAAATATATTGCATCCGTCCTTGCGGCTCATGCGGTAAATATGTTGCGGAAAAGCTTTGAATGTGCTATAATGCGGGGTGAAAATTGAATATGCCTTATCAAGAGTGGCAGAGGGAACGGCCCGGTGAAGCCACGGCAACCTGTTTAATGCGAAAGCTTTTCACAAGGTGCCAAATCCGACGGCATTGCCCGGCGCAAACTTTTTTTGTTGAGCTGCGGCTGCCGGGAGATGAGAGCGCAAAGTTAAAAAGGGTTTCCGTGCGATGTTCCGACAGGGTTCATCGCATTTTGTTTTTCTTTTGCAAAGGCATGGAAAGGATAAAATATGAACAATAACGAAGTACAGAAGCGGCTGTTTACCTCCGAATCCGTAACAGAGGGGCATCCGGACAAGGTCTGCGACAATATCGCGGACGCCGTGCTTGATGCAATGCTGCGCAATGACCCGAATTCGCGCGTTGCCTGCGAATGCTGCGCAACAACGGGCATGGTAATGGTAATGGGCGAAGTTACCACAAACTGCTATATTGATATTCCGAAGCTCGTTCGCGATGTTGTGCTTGAAATCGGCTATGACAAGCCTGAATACGGCTTTGACGGCCATACCCTTGCGGTTATCAGCGCAATAAACGGACAATCCCCCGATATTGCAATGGGCGTTGACAAGAGCTTTGAAGCAAAACACGGCGACACCGACTCCTATGACATCGGTGCGGGCGATCAGGGAATGATGTTCGGATATGCCTGCGATGAAACTCCCGAATGTATGCCGCTGTCCATCAGCCTTGCGCACAAGCTGACCCGCCGCCTGACGGAAGTTCGCAAGAGCCGTCATCTCGGATATCTCCGTCCGGACGGCAAGAGCCAAGTCACCGTTGAATACGACGAAAACGGCAAGCCTGTCCGCATTGACACAATAGTCATTTCCACACAGCACGATCCGGATATCGACATGGAGCATCTGCGCCGTGACGTTATCGAAAACGTCATTCGTCCCGTTATTCCCGCGGAACTTATTGATGCGGAGACAAGAATTTTTGTAAACCCCACGGGAAGGTTCGTTATCGGCGGACCGCAGGGCGATTCCGGCCTGACCGGCAGAAAGATAATCGTTGATACCTACGGCGGCGTCGGAAGACACGGCGGCGGCAGCTTCTCCGGAAAGGATCCCACAAAGGTTGACAGGTCCGCTGCCTATGCGGCACGTTATGCGGCAAAAAATATCGTTGCACAGGGCTATGCAAAACGCTGCGAAATTCAGCTTGCCTATGCTATCGGCGTTGCAAAACCCGTCTCCGTCCGTGTTGACACTTTCGGGACGGGAACAATGCCCGATGCAGAGCTTGAAAAGATGCTGCTTGCAAGTTTCGATTTCCGTCCCGCCGCAATCATTGAAAAGCTTGACCTTCGCCGCCCGATTTACAAAAAGACAGCGGCATACGGCCATTTCGGAAGGGATGACGCCGATTTCCCGTGGGAAAAGGTTGATTTGCAGTTTGTGAAATGAGTTCGCAAAAGCAATTGCTGCCGGTTTTGCAGCGAGTTTTGCAGAGAAATGAACGCTGAGTATTGCGCCGGTTCAGTGCCGAGATATTCTTTCTAACCGAAATTGAAATGGAAAGGGATTGCCGCAGAGTTTGTGCGGCGATCCCTTTTTGATGCGATATATAAATGTGGAAAAAAGATTTATATCAAAAAATTTACAGTTCCTGAAAATACGACACGATCCGTCCCAAAGTATCATCGCTGATTTCATCGGGAACCAGAATCCCCTCCTCGATATAACGCTTCGCGCCGGAAGAGGCATTGACGATTTCGGCGAATTCCTCGCTTGCCGCATATTGGCTGACTGCCGCAAGATACATTGTTGTTGAAACGCTGTAAGGGCTGTTTTCATCGTTTACAATTTTGCTGATTTTTTGCGCACAGGCGGCCGCAAGCTCCTTGGCCTGTTTTGCCGTCAGGCTGTTTAGAATCTCCGGCATGCAAAGCATGGCTTCAAGATAGCGGAGCCTGATGCAGCCGACGCTGTCGCGTGCTTTCTGCTCGTCAAGGTCGTAAAGTTTATATAGCCTTATAAGGCTTTCGGCAGCGTCCGGCCGGGTCATCAGCTCGCGTATGCCGTTATAGTCGCTGCGTACGTTCTCCATACCGTCCTGCATTGTGTCAAAAAGCATAAAATCAATAAACAGGTTATAGTTCATGCAATAAAGCACAAGCTCGTCGGTTGAAACGGTTTCGAGAATGTCCGCCGGAATCTGGGAAACTTCGCGCATCTGCACGGCGTCCTCAAGTGCGTCCCACTGCTCCGGAGTATCGTCCGGATTTATGCTCGAAACGTATTTTTTTTCATCGGTTTTTTTGTTAAGGTATCCTTCGGGAACGGGAAACCAAAATTCGGAGGAATCGTTGTCCTCATCCTTTGCAGGTTCATCCTGCGGGTCGGAATGCCGAGTTTCGTATTCGACATAATGCTTCCGCGCATTGCGCCCGATTGCCGCATAACTCTTTTTTGGCAGTGCCAAGGCAAGAGTGAATGCTGCTGCTGCCAGTATGCATATGCATACAATGATCGTTCTTCTCTTTTTCACTTGAATAAATCCTTTCCGTGTCGACAATATCGCGTCTGACAACTGCTTTTAAATAATAACAGATTATTTTTTAGACGTCAAGTCTGAAAACAAATAATATATATAAACGCAATCAGGTAAATGCATCGGCAGGACTCCGGGAATCGGTTTTAAACGGATTGTGCGAAAAAAGGCCGCAGGTTTGAGCATTTTTTCACACAATCTATCGGGGAAGCTTCGGCTAAAGGTTGTTTATCAGAGCGCTTTATTCACTTGTGATTGAGTTCACAACCTCGGACATCTTTCCGAAATCAAAAGATTGAACGATCTCCACAGCTTCACTGCGTGAATTGTAAACGGTCAAAATTTCAACAAGGAAACCGTCAATATCCGCCCAGAACGTAACGGCATCATCGGAAACATCCGTATCGTTAACAATATAGAGTCTGCGTATTTTGTCCGAACCGGTCGGAATTATTTGCGTAACGTCCTTTGACTTGATTTTGCCGTTGAGCAGTGTTTCCGAATCGGCGGAAAGCCCCTCAAAAATCGTGAAGTAACCGTGTCCTTTATCAAAGAGGTACACAAGGGAAAAACGCCCGAATGTGGGGTAATAATCCATGTAATGCGGTTTATACTTCGGGTGGGTCGGGAAGGGAATCCTGTCAAAGCGTTCCAACAGATCGGACAGCTCCGCCTTGTTGCGGACGCCGCAGCAGCTGCGGATTCCACGCTCTTCAATGTAGCTTTCAACCTTGCTCTCATCCAGCTTCACGGATGCAAAAAATGCCTGCATTTCTTCAACACTGCGGAACTCAATGCTGTCGGGGGGAACTTGATGACCGGCTTGCCATTCGGTCGGTTGTGCGGTCGGCTGCGCGGTCGGTGTCGTTTCCGTTTTGTGAACGGAAGAACATGCAAGCGCCGAACAGATGCATACAGCAAGTATTGCTGCGATGAAAAGATAATGTTTTTTCATAGTTATATTCCTTTCCGTATTTATAACTGCCGCCCGCAATGATTGCAGGAAGAACTTGCTTCGGCGGGGGAGCAGCGTGCTCCCCCCGTTCTGAGATTATTGCTGCTTTTTTGGTGCAGCTTTGGGTTTTGTTCCGAAAATCACACGAACCGAAGCTTACCTGCCGGCATATTGTGCAAAGGTTATGAGCCTGCAATGCTGAAGTCGGTTCAGAAAATCGTTTTCAGGCTGATTTATAATGATAAACACCGCATGGGAATCGATGTTTGTAACATAACGGGAAGTGTTGTAGCGAGTGTCGTGTTCATCCTTTTCCGTCACATAAGCAAGGAAAGGAAGCGTTGAATCCGCGTCGCAGGAAATCAACGAATAAACGCTGCTGTTCTCATATTTTTTGAGTTCTTCTGCGGGCAGGCTTTCGGTAACAATAATGGTTACAGACATGCAGCAGATGTCTTCATCGGCTCTGCTGTACCATATGGTGAACGCGTTGTTGTCGAAACGCAGGCTTGACATGTAATATTTATATCCGCTGAAGTCAGGCAAAGCAACATTGTCGAGCAGGCTGATAATGCGCTCTGCGTCTTCCTTGCTGTCAACGCCGTTCATATCAAAACCATGTGAATGCATGAATTCGGAAAATTCATCATCGGGGAGGTCAACGGATGCGCCAAAGTCATGGTATTCCTGAAGACTTTGGAAACTGATCATTGCGGGAGGTTCGCCCGAGTCATTCGGAGCAGCCGTGTTTTCCGCACCGCTTTTCGGCATTTCGGGGTCATCCGGGTTTTGGGCAGGCTTGCTGCACGCAAATGCAAAAGCAAGCAAAAGGGCAAGAAGGGTGAGAGATATTTTTTTCATAATTCCTCCATTAATGATAGTGTGTGTCGTCGTCGGGGGTGTCATTTCAAACGGCTGCGCTCGGAGAAGAAGTTTCACGGGGACAATATGCCGAACATTGTTCCGTGACGTCCGAACCGGTGAAATGATTTCCGCTGTCGTTTGACTGCGGAAGCCTGCTTGGCGGAGAATGCATCGCCTCCCTCAAATGTGATGACTATATTATACCGTATTACCTATCGTTGTCAAGATAAAAAATCATTTATTCTTTACGTCGAAACACAAACAAAAACAGCCTCCGCAAGTGCATAAAATTTGCGGAAGCTGTTGATTTTTTGCGTTTTAGTTGAAAGCGGAAACGCCTGCGGAACGAGTGCTCCGTGAAAACGCCGTGGGAATATATTTGCAGAAAACATACGCCTTATGCAAACATAAACCGTTCGGAGTTTTCGGTTTATTCGCCGAGGGCATCCTCCCAACGGGGAGTGTTCCAGCCGGTTGTGTCGAAGTATTGGCGAATCTTATCGCTCATGTATCGGAGCTTTGCGTAAAGATGCGGATATTCCGAAAGCTCACTGCCGAAGAAACCCGTCATTGCATATTCCATGATTCGGGCGCGATCCTCGCGTTCATTGGTTTTTGCATAACCGTCGATGAAATAGCAGTCCTTGGGTTTTGTCGAGCCGAAATAAGTGTAATCACCCTCGTTCAGAATGCTTTCGGCAGGATCAAAGATGTATTGGAAGCCGTCGGGGTTCAGCTCGGCCCATTGAACAACATCGAATTCGCCGTAGTTGATGCTTGTGATATGATCCTCCGTTGCGTGCCAGATCTCGTGGCAATAGGTGCCGACAAGCCCTTCGGAGAAAATGTCTACATAAATATTATGCCACAAAGAGTTTTGCACGCTGTAGCCGATCATGTTGAAATTGCTTTCAAACCCGCCGACAAGCATTATGCGTATGCCGCCGTCACCGAATTCCGAACGAAACTGCGGGAAAAAGCCCGCGGGATAGAGCGAAAGAGCTTCTTCGAGAGAATCGAGTGCCGCGTTTATTGATGCGGCTTCGTCTGCAAGATCCACTTGATCGGTTGTGGTCGTCGGGTACTCGGCAAAAGTACATGCGGGCAGACACTGGGAGGAGAGCAGGATGCGCACCCCGTATTTTTCGGAAATTTCATCCGCACGGCTGCGCACTCCCTGAAGATTTTCGGGGAGGCTGCTGCCGTTCACGGCGGACCAATAATCCTCGGCAATGTATTCGTTGACGGTGAGCATGGATTCAGCCGGTTCGGTGCCGTCAATAACGGAATAATCAAGCACGGACGGAGAAATCAGGTTAAATTCAAATTGTGATTCAACGTAACTCACCGCTATGATTCCGCCGATGTTCGGCATGAAGCACTGTGCAAGAAGCTCATGCTCGATGCCGTATTGGGTAAGGTCGCAGCACTCAAGCGCGCTGCCGAGCCTGAACAAAGCGGGGGAATTTCCGGATGTTACGATGCAGTCCGAATAGGGAACGGGGTAAAGCTCGGTTTCGCCGCCGGGCAGCAGGGAGGCATCCGCAAAAACAAAACTGCCGTCGGCGGAATATGTAACATCGTATCCGCCGGCATCGGTGTTGTATTTAAAGAAATAAACATCCGAATCCTCGGTGAAATGCGGAATGAACGAGTCGGAGGAAATCATTGAGAATGAATTTGAACCAAGGTCGAGCAGAGCCGTTCCGCAAAGCATTGTGTCCGGGGAAAGAAAAGCATCCAAAAACAGTTTGTCCTCGGTCGGGTGTATGTCAACAAGCGAATTGAAACGCAGGTTGAATGCGGCTTCCACGGGGGAGACTTTGCCGGTTTCGATATTCATGCTGCACAGCACGGAATCCTTAAGAAAATAGTATTCTGTCAAATCATGCGAAAACTGACCGTAAATCGTTTCAACATCGAAACGTTTCTTTTGATTCAAATCGGAATCGAAAAGTATCCACTCGTTTTCGTCGGCGTTGAATGCGGCAAAGATGTCGTCCGGAAAGATTTCGTCCGAAACGGACCAGTTTCCGTCAATCGTTACGGACTTAATGACACTGTCCGAAACAATATCGACGGTTGTGAACGTTGTTTTTTTGCTTTCGTAATCACTTTGGCAGGCAAGTGCGCCGCTTTGTCCGAACGGATGCAGCACGGGAAGCAGGGATGTATCAAAGCTTGTGAGTTTGCGCACAGGTTCGGGTACGGGTGTTGCCGTCAGGACCTCTGTCGGTGCGGGTGTTGCCGATGCGGGTGCGGGTGTTTGCTGCGAGTCACTGCCGGAATTGCAGCCGAGGCAGAAAACACATGCCGCAAACAACAGCGCAAGCAGAGCGAACAGCGCGTGATTGCGATAGCTTGATAATGAAGTTTTTTTCATGGCGGTAAACGCCTCCTTAATTATTAATCTGCCGAAAGAGTGCGTATGCTCAATCGGCATGCTGCCGAATTTTGAAAAGTTCCGTTCAATTCGCAGTCAACACCGAACAAGGTCTGCGGAAGTATTTGAATTCGCTGCCGCATGTGGAAACAACGACTTTGTTCTGCGTTGCGGAGCAATGCGCAATAAGCGGTTCACCGTTTTTCAAAAAGCCGACACAGATTCCGACATGGTTTCCGTCGCTTCCGGGGTATTTGTTGATGAACGCAAGATCGCCTGTCCGAACATCGCTTTTTTTAATTTCAGCGGATTTATCCCACTGACTCCATGTGCCGACGCCGATTTTTTCAATCGTTTCGGTTTTGTCCGCGCCCAATTGAATATAACACCAAAGCACAAATCCGGAGCAGTCCAGTCCGTAAGGGATGGTTGTTCCGCTTGTGGAATGGCCGGGGCTTGTGACTTCGGCAGGTTTGCCCCAGCGGTCATCCCAACCGACGGTGTAACTCTTGCCGCCCCAAAAATAGTTGACCTTTCCGACAAGCATAAGCGCGGATTCCGCAAGGGTGCGCTGAGCTTCCGTTGAATACTCGCTGCGCGCCGACATTTGCTGAATCTCCGCATCGTCGAGTATGCGGTATTCTGTTCCGCGGCATGCAAAATAATATGTTGCTGCCGCAATAAGCATAATCAGCAGTGTAAAGCAGACAGCGCAAATGCGAATGTGACGCGAATTGTTTTTTTGCTGCACGGGCGGCCTCCTTAGCTGCGGCCGAAGCTTTCAGCCGGGTTTTACCGCAATAATAACATAATGCGGTGGCCGTTGCAAGCACACCGAAAAATAGATAATATATTTACTGAACGGAATTTGTTTTGTGCTTTTCCCGAATTGTGTTCGGGTGATAAAAAACTAAAGCGAATAATTCTTAAAGTGTACAATAGTCAGCTAATTTTTGACAAGATTTCCGGAAACTGAATTAAACAAAATGCGGAGGTTTCGCATTTTCGGAAGAAAAACGCCGATACTTCCGCAATCAGAAGTAATATGCTATAATAGACACAAAGCGATATACACAGGAATGCTCTGAACAGACAGGTTTTGCGGGGAAAGACTTTGGGTAAATGTTTTTTCGTGCAAAAAGCATTGAGCGGAGCTTCCGAAAAGGATTGGGGAAATTCGAAAATGATAAGTATTGCAATTTGCGACGATGAAGCTGTCTTTGCGGAGGCACTTCATGCTCTTGTCGACGCCGGAATGAAGGAAATTCTGTACGGCGAGAATTCGATGGACGAAAGAGAGCTTTCATATGAGATAACGGTATTTACGAACCCGTTGATGATGATTGACGCTTTAAAAACAAAGCGGTTCGATCTTGCTTTTTTGGATCTTCTCATGAATAAGGAAAGCGGGTTCGGCGTTGCGCAAGAGATTCGCAGAATGAGACTGAACACTGAAATTGCAATTGTTACTTCATACGGCGAAGCGAGGAACGATGCATTTCAATACAGGCCGATAGGCTATGTTGACAAACCGGCAACGATTGAAGAGGTAACAAGACTTCTGCGCCTCTATATCGATTTTTATTCCGATTGCAAGCGTTACATTTATGTCGGGAGAGCAAGCGAGGAACGCAGAATTGCGGTCAATGATGTTACTTATATCGAAGTCCGCGGACGCAGCATCAAAATCGAGATGTCAATCGAAGGCAGAAAAGACGAGATTAACACCACGGGTACGATTTCCGAATATGAAGAAAAACTTAAGAGCAGCGGATTTGTGCGCTGCTACAGGAGCATTCTCGTGAATCCGCACCATATAAAGGCATATAACGTAGTCAGCAAGGAGTTCAGTATGAGCACCGGAACGAGGCTGCCCGTATCCCGCAGCTATGCGGTGCAGGCCGTGACTGCATACAACAGGGCAAAGAACGGGGACGGAAGGCTATGAGTCCGGCAGCGTTTTTTAAGCTATGCTGCGTTCCGGTGTCGGTGCTGAAGGCTTTCTTTGCGGACTACATGATGGCGTCGGTGCTTGAGCGAAGGTTTGTGAATAAAAAAAGGAATTGCGGCTTTACTCCCCAAGTGTTGGGTTATGCTGTCGTTTTATGTGCAAGGCTGCCGTTTGTTACGCATGAAAACACTGTATATGTATCGATTATCAAGTTGGCGGCATATCTTGTGGCAGTCATATTCATGTACAAGGGAAGGGTTACGCTGCGATTGCTGATGTATGCCATCCATATATTCACAATGTTTACCGGAGAGTTTCTGAGCATAAACATTTTGGGCGCGTTCGGATTACTGTATAACGGCTTTTTCAAAAACAACTTTTATCTGGGTATGCTCATGAGCGAATTGCTCTCTTCGTTCTGCGTTTTTGCTGTCGGCTTTGCTGTACGCAGGATCGGCAAGTTCCCGACCGAGGCTTCCTGCGAGACACAGTTCAGAGAAGTATCCGCGCTGCCGATTACCGTCTGCTTTGCGGTGGTTTTTTTCTGTCTGTTTCAGTACGGATTCATTTCGCCCGGTCCGGAAGTCGGCTGCATTTCGCTTACACTGATTTCTGCGCTGGCAGCAGGAATAATGCTGCAGTTGGATGTTTTTTCGAAAATGCTGAAAACGCAGCAGTATGCGGCTGATGCTGTGGCGGATGCGCAGCGAGCGCAGCTTGAACTTAAGAAGGTGAGGGCAGCGGTAAGCCACGGTGAAGCCGTACAACGACTTGAGCACGATATGAAGAATCTGCTGCTGCTGATCCATATGCTTAACGAGCGGGGCGACAGTGGACGTATAGATGCAGTGATCGACAGAATTGAAACAGAAATAAAGGCCGAAGCGGACGGCGGCATTCAAGAAAAGGAACATGGCGCATGCATTCCGAATGAAAAATTTCGAACTTGCATCGGTTCTGCGGATTCGTGTGCGGGGGATGTTCACCGCGGGAACGGAGAATTTGCTGCAAACAACGAAATGGAACTGCCCGTATCCCGCAAATATGCGGAGCAGGCCGTGAAGGCAGACAACAGGGCGAAGAACAGGGGCGGAAATTTATGAGTTCGGTAACGTTTTATAAAATCTGCGAGCTTCTGCTGGTGGTCATATATGCATTCGGTGCGGATTATATGATGACATCCGTGCTTGGACGACGATTTGTCCCGAAAAGAAAGATTCCGTTCTTTAATTTTCAACGGCTGGCATACATACTGACTCTTGTGACAACATTTCAGTTTTTGTCGCACGAGAACACGGCATACACAACCGTGTATAAGCTTGTTATGCAGTTTGCGATTGTCATATTCATGTATAAAGGAAAGTTCGCTCTGCGCGTTCTGATGGGTGCTGCTCATTTTTTCACGCTGTTCATAGGCGAGTTCCTGAGTCTGAATGCAATTTACGCACTCGGAATTCCGATTGAACGCTTATATGTCAACTTCAGCTTTTGGGTTCTGATGTGTGATCTGCTTTCATCGCTGCTTGTGTTTATCGTGGGCTTTGTTGCGCACAGAATAAGAGAATTCCCAACAAAAAGCCTTTCATCAAAACAGCTGCAAAAGCTTTCTGCGCTGCCGATAGCTGCCGGCGCGGCAGTGATCGTTTTCTGCATGCTTGAATACAGTTTAATCCCGCCGGGATTGCCGGTCGGCTGTGCTTCGCTTGTGCTCATTGCATCGCTTGCGGTCGGAATCACGTTCCAATTGGATATTTTTTCGGAGATGCTGAAAACGCAGCAGCATGCAAGAGCAGCAGCGGCATCCGCGCAGGAAGCGCAGTTCGAACTTGAAAAAGTGCAGGAAACGGTGCGTCACGGCGAAGACGTGCGTCGACTTGAACACGACATGAAAAACCTGCTGCTGATGATACATATACTGAACGAACAGGGCGACGGCGAGCGAATCGATGCGATGCTCAATGACATTGAGTCGAAGATTAAGGTCGAAACGGACAGCAGCATTGCGGAATACGGACGAACAGTATGCATTCCGATTGAAAGATTTTCGTCATATACCGGTTCCGACACCGGCAAAAAGTCCGAGAATGCCGGCAATAACACCGACAGCACCAAAACGGAGGAAAATGTATGAACCTTTCAACAGTGCTCAGGATTATCGTTTCCTGTCTTTTAAACGCAGTTGTTGCATGGACGGTTGACTATTACGCAACCTCTTTGCTGAGCCGCAGAGATGTTTTCAAAACGGGACGCAAGCCGAAAATCTTTACGGTTCAATGGCTTGCATTCACGCTGATGCTGTGCGGGTTTGCGCTGCTTCCGTCGGGTCTGAACGAAGTCGGGAAGTTTTCCGTAATATGCGGTAAAGTTGTCTGCTATATTGTTCTGTTTGAACTGCTGTATGAAGGCAGCTTCCTTAAAAAGCTGCTCATGGCGGTCGGTCACTCTGTTATCATGCTGGGCGGAGAGTTTATCATGTATCGTGCATTTATTGCAGCGGGCTTGAATCCGTCGGAGTATCTCCGTGCTCACGGTTTGGTTCAGCATGTTGTTTCCGTGTTCATTTCCATGCCGGTTGTTGCAGCGGGGCTTGCAATGCGCCGCGTTCCGAACATGTGGTTCGGAAGCATCACGGGTGTTCAGAAACTGAAGCTTTCTCTTCTGCCGATTTTGTCTGCGGTGCTGATGATACTGTTCCTGTTGATCGCATTCAAAATCGTTCCTCTCGTGAGCACGGTTTCGGCATTGCTGATACCGTTCGCGCTGCTTACGATACTGAGCATCGGTTTTCAGTTCCGCCTCCTTTCGAATATTTCCGTTGCACAAAAACAAATGGCGGACAATGAAGAAGAGGCAAGGAAGGCACAGTTTGAATTGCAGCTGGGTGTTCAGAAGGCCGGCCATGCGGAGGATGTTCACCGCATTGAGCAGAATATGCGTGCAAACATCCGCAGACTGCGGAAGCTGAATGCCGAAGGAAAACGGGAGGAAATTAAAGAATTTATAGAAAAAATCACACATATAATGAAACAGAATCGTGTTGAAATCCCGCTTTCCGGCGTTAGTGTTATTGACGAAATCATGTGGGCGAAAATCGATGCCATGAAGAAAGCGGGCATTGAGTCGGACTATGAAACCGAAAAGCTCAACGCGGATTCGATTGCAATATCCGATGCGGAGCTTTGCGCACTGCTTGCAAACGCACTCGACAACGCGATTGAGGGCACGCAAAGGCTTTTGGACGGGGAACCCAAAAAGATCTTCGTTCGGATTCGACAGACGGAGTGTGCGCTTGAAATTACCGTGCGCAACCGCTGCGAGGCGAAGCAGACTGTTGAAATGGCATTTATACAGAGTGCGAGGCGCGCTGTCGGGAACCATGGCTACGGAATGGGCAACATGAAGCGAATCTGCCGCGAAAACGGCGGGGAGTTCGTTCCGAATGTTCAGAACGGGGAGTTTGAGGTTTTCATTTCGCTGCCGTTCGGGAAATGATCCGTAGGGGAGCATATACAGAATGAGAACGTGGAAAAATGACAGTTTTGCCGCTGCCGCGGGAAGGAAAATATAAAAATCCGCTGTTTGGTTCCGAAAGAAACCCCGGCATAAAACCCATAACGAACCGCATGGGCGGCGCAAGTTCGGATATATCCGCAAAATGCGCCGCCTGTATGTTGCGCTTTTATCAAAAAGATAGTAAAATAAACCTGAAAAGCATTGCCGATGCAATTCGGCATGAACCAAACAAAAAAACGGAGGCATAATATGACCGTTAAAACTTTTGATGAACTCGTTGCCAAGGTTAAATCCGGCAAAAAATCAACAGTTGCACTCGTTTGCGCAAACGATGCACACGCACTTGAAGCCGTTATTCACGCAAGCGATCTTGTGGACGCCGTACTCGTTGTTGAAGCGGACAAGCTTGACGAGCTGAAGGCTCTTCTCGTTTCTCTCGGCAAGAATCCCGATGATTTCGCAATCGAAGTTGTTCCCGAGGGTATGCACCCCAGCGTATGCGCCGCAAAGCTCATTCATGCGGGCAAGGCCGATTTCCTCATGAAGGGCAAAATAATGACAGGCAATCTGCTCAAGGGCGTCCTTTCACCCGATGCAGATCTGCGCACCGGTTCACTCATGAGCCACGTCATGCTGTTTGAAGTTCCCGGTTACCACAAACTCCTCGGCGTTACCGACGGAGGCATGTGCACCTATCCCGACCTTGAAAAGAAAGTCGGCATCGTTAAGAACGCCGTTCGGTTCTTCCATAAAATCGGCGTTGAGAAGCCCAATGTTGCTGCGCTTTGCGCAATTGAAACCATCAACCCCAAAATGCAGGAAACCGTTGACGGTGCAGAGCTTAAGCGCATGAGCCTTGCGGGCGAACTCGGCGAATGCTATGTTGAAGGTCCCATCAGCTACGACCTTGCAATGGTTCCCGAGCTTTCCGCCGTAAAGGGCTACACCGCCTGCCCCTGCTGCGGCGACTTTGACATTCTTCTTGTTCCCGAAATTGTTGTCGGCAACGTTCTCGGCAAGTGCCTGACCTATACCTGCGGCGGCAGAATGGCCGGCATCGTTATGGGCTGCAAGGTTCCCATCGTGCTCACCAGCCGCGGTTCCAGTGCGGAAGAGAAGTATTACTCCCTCGCAATGGGCGCGGGGTTTGTCGGCTGAGACTCGGTAATCGCTTAAATTACGGAAACATATATGGAGAACAAAAAAGCTGAAAGAATCCTCGTTATCAACCCCGGTTCAACTTCAACGAAAATCGCGGTTTTTGACGACGATAAACAGATCATGGCTCAGACGATACGTCACCCGCTGGATGAAGTTAAGGCGTTTTCGTGGGTCATGGATCAGTTTGATTACCGCATGGAGCACATCAATGCCGCTCTTGAGACTGCGGGAATCGACAAGTCCACCCTCACCTGCGTTATGGCGCGCGGCGGTCTGCTGCCTCCCGTACCTTCCGGTGCATTCAATGTCAACAAGGATATGATCGACTATTTCTATGCAGCGAAGGTAAACGTTCATATTTCAAACCTTGCCTGTGTGCTTGCGGATGCAATTGCACGTCCCCTCGGCATTCCCGCAATGGTCTATGACCCCGTTGCCGTGGATGAGCTTGAGGATGTTGCAAGAATCACCGGTATGCCCGAAATTTCAAAGGCAAGCCGCGGGCATGTGCTCAACAGCCGCGCAATGGCGAGAAAATGCGCCGAAGAGATTCTCGGCAAAAAACTCGAAGACTGCACGATAATTGTTGACCATATCGGCGGCGGCTGCTCCACATGGCTCGTTCATAACGGACGCTGCATCGATTGCTACAGCGATGACGATGCCGGGTTTGCACCCGAACGCTGCGGCAAAATTCAGGCGATGGAGCTTGCAATGCTTTGCTACAGCGGTAAATATACAAAGACTGAGATGAGCCGCTATATACGCGGAAAGTCCGGCCTGTCGGCTCTTCTCGGAACAAGCGATGCAATCGAGGTTGAGCGCATGATTGAATCGGGTGACGAACACGCGCGCCTTGTTTACGATGCAATGGCACGCAGCCACGCGAAGGGCATTGCGGACCTTGCAAGCGTTGTTTGCGGCAAGGTTGACAGGATCGTTATCACCGGCGGGCTTGCAAACAGCAGGATGCTGATGGATATGATTCGCCCCCACGTTGAGTGGATCGCTCCGATGGAAGTCATGGCGGGCGAATTCGAAATGGAAGCGCTTGCGGCGGGCGGTCTGCGCGTGCTGCGCGGCGAAGAAAAAGCGCACGATTTCGTTTGGAATCGATAAATGCGCTGTCAATTGCTGCCGAAGTCCGCTGCCCATGACGTTGAATGCGGATGCCGTTTCTGTGCAGCGCACGGACGGCTGAAGTGAAAACAGCAGGTATTGATTTGTGCTGCCTGTTAAATTTGTTTGCCGAATTGCAGCCAACCATGAATCAAGAGCCTGCAAACAGAGAACTTTATAAATCGAAAGGAGCTTTTTGCAATGGAACTTGAACTCACTCTTGATAACTTTGATGCCGAGATCGGCAAATCGACTCCGATACTCGTTGACTTCTGGGCTGCATGGTGCGGCCCGTGCAGGATGCTTTCGGGCGTTATTCAGCAGCTTGCGAACGAAAGCGACGGAAGCTATCGCGTCGGCAAGGTTAATGTTGACGAACAGCCGGAACTTGCAAAGCGTTTCGGTATTGCAAGCATTCCGACGGTAATCCTGTTCAGGAACGGCGAGGCGGTTCAGAGACAGATGGGAGTTGCACCCAAAGCAGCATTTCTGAACATGCTTCAGGAAGCAAAGTAAATTCCGACTTTTATCGGAAAAACAGGTTATTCGGAACGCTCCGGATGATCTGAAACGAATACATTCTGCCGGGTTGGTTTTTCGGCTCGGCAGAACGGGCAGAGCGGAGGCGCGGCGGAAGCCGTGCCTCCGCTCGTTTTGTTTTTTGACTTTGAAACGGGGGAACAGCTGCGAGCCGCTTGTTGATTGTTCGGTATCAACGGTTGGGTTTTCGTGTTCCGCCGACTGCCGAATACCCGGTACAGGGCTTTAAAAATGCAGCCGAAGTTCAGCGTGAGATAAAACAGATGCAGAACATCAGCACGGCAATTATCAGTATCAACACCCATTGCGGGGCAAGCAGCAGCAGCACAACAACGGCGGTTATGCAGAGCAGTGAGAGCAGCAGCGACACGATAAAGCGCGGAACTTTGCGCTTTCTGTAATGTGCACGCCTGTTGCAGGGTCTGAAGGTGAAAATCATTATGAGCATCCTTTCCAAGCTGTTTAGAACAGGGGGAAGACGAAATCGAAAGCAGGATTTGCACCCCTTGCAAAAGCATATTCGCCGAATTTGCAATACTTACCGATTATATCGAAAAATGTTTAAATTTTTTTAAAAAAAAGCCGCATTCACTATTGTATTGGAACGTTGATTAATGTTAAAATAATAGCATATGGGTATTTTTGCGCTCAAACTTCATTCGGCTGTTTTGCAATGATGAATGAGCACGGGAACTCCCTGAAGAGCTGTAACTACAATGAACTTCCCCCGACTTCGGGTTTTGTTAGGAGTTAAAAATAATGGGTATGTTTGAATTCAACGATGTCGGTATCGATCTCGGTACCTCCAGCGTATTGGTATATGTAAAAAACAAGGGTATCGTGCTGCGTGAACCCTCCGTTGTTGCGGTTGAAAAAATAACGGGCAAGATTTATGCTGTCGGCGAGGAAGCGCGCCGTATGCTCGGAAGGACTCCGGGCAATATCGTTGCGATACGTCCGCTTCGCGACGGCGTTATTTCCAATTTCGACATTACGGAAAGACTGCTGCGCCACTTCCTCAAAAAGGTTGTCGGCACACGCATTTTCTTTAAGCCCCGCGTGGTTGTGTGCGTTCCGTCCGGCGTTACGGAAGTCGAAAAGCGTTCCGTAATCGAGGCGACCGAGGAGGCGGGTGCGCGCCACACCTACCTTATTGAAGAACCCATCGCCGCCGCAATCGGTGCAGGGATAGACATTTCCCAGCCGCGCGGCAACATGGTCGTTGATATCGGCGGCGGAACAACCGACGTTGCGATAATCTCTCTCGGCGGTTCTGTTCTCAGCGAATCAATAAAAGTTGCGGGCGACAGGTTTGATGAATCCATCGTTCGTTATATGCGCAAAAAGCACAACCTTCTTATCGGTGAGCGCACCGCAGAGGAGATGAAAATTCGCATCGGCTCGGCTTATCCGCGCAAGGAACAGGTATTTATCGACGTTAAAGGCCGCAACCTGATTTCCGGTCTGCCGCAGGCGATAACGATCGGCTCAAACGAAATGATCGATGCGCTTGAAGAACCTCTTCAGAATATCCTTGAAACGGTTCGAAACCTTTTTGAAAAAACTCCGCCGGAACTCGCAAGCGACATTGCGGAAAACGGCATTTGCCTCACGGGCGGCGGCGCGCTGCTTTACGGCATGGATAAATTCGTTGCCGAACACACGAAGGTTCCCTGCTATGTTGCGGAGGATCCCATTTCCTGCGTTGCAATCGGCACGGGCAAGGTGCTTGACAATATCGACAAGGGCTTTGTGAATGCGCTGTATGATTACCGCAGGGGCGACTATTTCGAAGCCTGATAAGATCGATTTGATTTTTGTAATTTGCAAACGGGCGGTTTTGCGGCTGCCCTGTTTGTTGTACCGCAAGAAAACAGCCCGAATGAAATGTGAGGAATGGCATGACTGACTTTAAAAAACTTCAGAATGGAAGCGATATTCGCGGGGTTGCGATTGAAACCGAGGGCGGAAAGCCCGTGAATTTAACGCAGAACAGCGTTGTGCGCATCGGCGCGGCATTTGCGCTTTTTGCTGCGGACAGGGCAAATAAGCCCGCTTCCGAACTGCGTATTGCAATAGGCAGGGATTCAAGACTGAGCGGTGAACAGCTCACTGTCTGGCTTGCGGACGGTATTGCTTCCGTCGGTGCAAATGCTTATGACGGCGGCCTTGCAAGTACTCCTGCAATGTTTATGTGCTGCGTGAACGAACTGCATTTTGATGCCGGAATAATGGTCACGGCAAGCCATTTGCCGATGGAACGCAACGGCATGAAATTTTTCACCGCAATTGCGGGCGGGCTTGAAAAGGCCGATATTACGGCAATTCTTGCGTCCGCCGAAGAAGCCGCATTTCCGATTGCCGCGCAGCGCGGCCAATGCGGAACGGTTGACGTTATGACGCCCTATGTAAACGGACTTAAAGAAAAAATCCTTTCCGCACTCGGCTGCGCAAAAGAGGAAAAACCCTTCAGCGGCCTTAAAATCGTTGTTGATGCCGGCAACGGTGCGGGGGGTTTCTTTGCCGAACGGCTGCTTGAACCGTTGGGTGCGGATATCACGGGCAGCAGATTTCTTGAACCTGACGGAAGGTTCCCGAATCATCAGCCCAATCCCGAAAATGCCGATGCAATGCGCAGCATATGCGATGCCGTTACGGAAACGGGTGCGGATTTCGGCATTATTTTCGACACCGATGTTGACAGAGCGGGCGCGGTCCTCCCTTCCGACGGCGGCGTTATTGCGCTTGACAGGAACAGGCTGATTGCGCTTATGACGGCGATTCTCGTTCGTCAGTACGGACCGATAACAGTTGTTACGGATTCGATTACATCAACCGGACTCACGGATTTCATCAACTTCCTCGGCTGCCGTCACCACAGGTTCAAGCGCGGCTATCGCAACGTTATAAACGAAGCGAAACGCCTGCTTGCCTTGGAAGAAGCGGCAAAAAATGCGATACTCGCTATGGAGACCAGCGGCCACGGTGCATTGCGCGAAAACTATTTTCTTGATGACGGTGCATACATAATTGTAAAGCTGCTTGTCGCGCTTGTTGAAGCGCGGCGCGAAGGCAAGACTTTGAACGAACTTATTGCAAACCTTAAAGAACCCTGCGAAAGCGCGGAAGCGCGGCTCAATGTGCTGCTTGACGACACGGCGGATTACACCGCCGCCGTATTGGAAACTGTGAAAGAGCATTTTTCAAACCTTCCCGGATTTGAAATTGTTCAGCCGAATTACGAGGGAGTCCGCGTGAATGCGGACGAAACGCACGGAAACGGCTGGTTCCTTGTTCGCCGCAGCCTGCACGATCCGCTCATGCCCTGCAATATCGAAAGCAATTCCGTGGGAGGAATGCGTCTTATTGCGGCGGAGCTTTACAATGCGCTTAGAGCTTTCGACAAACTGGAACTTGAACCGCTGAAGAAACTGATGTAACGGAGGGATTTCCAATGCAGCAAAAAATTTATGACATTATAATTGCAGGCGCGGGACCTGCCGGGTTGACAGCCGCAGTTTATGCGCGTCGCGCAGGAAAATCTGTGCTTCTTATTGAAAAAGAAGCATTCGGCGGACAGATAACGCTCTCCCCGCATGTTGAAAACTACCCGTTCACACGCCCGATGAGCGGCAATGAGCTTGTTGAAGTGCTTGTTGAACAGGTCATGAATCTCGGTGCGGATGTTGAAGTCGGTGCCGTTGCTGCTGTCAGCGAAAATGCGGACAAAACAGTGACGGTACGAACCGATTATCAGGAATTTACGGGACGAACGCTTATAATTGCCACCGGACTTAAACACAGATTGCCCGGCGCGGAGGGCGAACAGAAATTTATCGGCAGCGGAATATCATTTTGCGCAGTTTGCGACGGTGCGTTTTTTAAGGATAAAGCCGTTGCGGTCATCGGCGGAGGAAACACAGCCGTTCAGGATGCGATATATCTTTCAAAGATTTGCAGCAAGGTTTATCTGATTCACCGCCGCAGCGAATTTCGTGCCGAAAAACATGTTGCGGACGGACTTGCTGCCTGCGCAAACATTGAGCCGGTTCTGAACAGCACCGTTGCGCGCTTCATCGGGGAAGGCAAGCTTTCCGGAATCGTTGTTAAAAATCGTGAAACGGGTGAGGAAAGGGAGCTTTCGGTCAGCGGCGCATTCATTGCCGTTGGGTTTGCGCCGAACAACGGCGTGTTTGCGGAGCTTGTGAAGCTTGATGAGAGCGGTTTTATCCGTTCGGGCGAGGACTGCAAGACTTCCAGACCGGAGATTTTTGCAGCGGGGGATTGCAGAACAAAATCCGTAAGACAGCTTGTGACAGCGGGCGCGGACGGCGGTGTTGCGGCGATTGCGGCCTGCGAATACATTGACAGTATGCAGAATGCAGAAAAAGCTGCGGAAAGCTGAAACGGAACGCATTGCAGAATATCGGATTCTATCAAGAAGGAGCTATTTTGAACATGGATGAAACAAAAAATGTGAATGATATGAGCACGAGCGGTTCGGAAACTGAGCAGCGAGAAAATTACGGTCAGCCGCATTTTGCATATTTTCAAAACAGCAGGTGCGAGTATTTCCCCTGCCACAAACTGCCTGAAAACGGTTTTTTCAACTGCCTTTTCTGCTATTGTCCGCTGTATGCATTGGGCGATAAATGCGGCGGGAATTTCAAATTCATTGCGGGTGGCGTGAAGGACTGCTCTGCATGCGGCCTTCCGCACAGCGAAGCGGGCTATGCCTATATAACCCGAAAATATCCCGAAATCATGGAAATAGCAAAACAAAACTCGAACGCGAATGGGGAATGACCGCCGAGCTTAAGCGGTTTGAAAACCGAAAAGTGTGAATTAATTGTAAAATAAAGCATTGACAAGCCCGCAGCATTTGCCGTGAATACGGAAGTGCGGCGGGCATTTTTGCATTCATTATCCAATGCCGAAAAAGCTATTGGCAGTTTTATAAGCTGCGGAGCAGACTTCCTCTGCGGAAATGCCGCGAACTTCCGCAATTTTTTCTGCCGTAAGGTGCATAAACCCGGGGTGGTTGCGTTCGCCGCGATGCGGCACGGGGGTCATGTAGGGGCAGTCCGTTTCCAGCATGATGCTGTCGAGCGGCAGCTTTTGAACAACTTCAACGGGTTTTTTTGCGTTTTTAAAAGTTACGGCTCCGCCGAAACTGAATTTCAGTCCTAAGTCAAGGCATTCAAATGCCGTTTCAACGCTTCCGGAATAGCAATGCATAACTCCGCGCAGTCCGTCACGGTGTGCGTGAAGAATGTCCATGCAGTCCCCGAATGCTTCGCGAATATGGAGCACAACGGGATAACCGAGCTGCTTTGCAAGCTCAAGCTGTTCTGCAAACCATTTTCTCTGACAATCGCGCGGGGAAAGGTCATAGTGATAATCCAACCCGATTTCACCGAGAGCAAGCATTTTTTTGTGCTGCAAAATATCCGAAATTCTGTCCATCAGCGCATTATCCATTGCGGAAACATCGTGCGGATGCATTCCGACGGTTCCGTAAATGAAGGGATAGCGATCGATGAGTTCAATCGTTCGGTCAGCGGTGCGAACATCGCAGGCAACATCGATAATGCGTGTGACGCCGCTTTCGAAAAGTTTCGGAATCAGCGAATGCCTGTCCTCGTCAAAGGCTTCATCCGAAAGGTGGGCATGTGTGTCGAAAAGTTCCATAAAATAAACACTCCGTTGGACAATAAAGTAAAAACAGGCAATAATACAATGCCGCACGGACCAAGTGACAAACACGGGCTGCATTTTTATGCGGCGGGTGAAGGCAATCACTTTGCCCGGCGGCAGATCGTACTTGTTATTTCATTACCGGAAATTTGTGAGCAGGACACTCAGTTCGCCGTCTGTTCACAGCCCATGCTGCGCACAAAGCCGTTGATAGGTCCGACGCCGGACAGCTTTTCGGCGTTGCCGGAGCCGTTTTCGCCGAAACTGACAACAACCAATGCGGGAACCTGCATCACGCCGTAGCGCAGAGCAAGCTCGGGCTCGTCTTCCGCATCAACAACATCATATTTGATTCCGGCTCGGTCGAGAATCGCCTTTGCCGCTTTGCAGTTCGGGCAGGTTTTTGTTGTGAAAAGCGTGTATGCAGCCGCAACATCGGGGGATGCGTTTTTTTCAGCGGCGGCGGCAGCTTCGGCTTTGCGCTGCTTATGCTCGCGGTAGTCCAGCATGCTGTACACCTTCCTGTCCTTAAACTCCTGAACTTTGCCGTCGTTCCAATTCTGCACCGGGCGGTAGTAACCGGTGATTCGGCTGTAAACCTCGGTTTTGCTTCCGCAATGCGGGCATGTGTGCTGCTCGCCTGCAAGATAACCGTGCGTGCGGCAAACCGAGTAGGTGGGGGAGATGGTATAGTAGGGCAGCTTATAATTCTCCGCAATTTTGCGAACAAGGGTCGCCGCACTCTGCCAATCGGGCAGTTTTTCACCGAGGAAGGTGTGGAACACCGTGCCGGAGGTATAGAGCGTTTGCAGCTCGTCCTGAATATCCAGCGCAGCGAAAATATCTTCCGTATAGCTGACGGGAAGATGTGAGCTGTTGGTGTAATAAGGCGTTTCACCCTCTTTTCCGGCGGTGATTATGCCGGGGAAGTTCTTTGCGTCGTATTTTGCAAAGCGATACACGGTGGACTCCGCCGGAGTTGCTTCAAGGTTGAACAATTCCCCGTCGTACTGTTCCTGATAGTCGGAAAGCCTGCCGCGCATATGGTTCAAAACCGCCTTTGTGAATTCCTGCGCTTCTCTGTGCGACAGGTCCTCGCGCAGCCAGCTTGCGTTAAGGCAAGCCTCGTTCATGCCGACAAGTCCGATGGTGGAAAAATGGTTGTTGAACGAACCGAGATAGCGTTTTGTATAGGGATAGAGTCCTTCGTCAAGCAGTCTGCCGATGACGGTACGCTTTACATGCAGCGAACGTGCGGCAATGTCCATAAGCTTGTCAAGCCTCTGATAGAACTCCTGCTCGTTTGCGGAAAGGTAGGCGAGACGCGGCATGTTCAGCGTAACAACGCCGACGCTGCCGGTGCTTTCACCGCTTCCGAAAAATCCGCCGCTCTTTTTGCGCAGCTCGCGAAGATCAAGGCGCAGACGGCAGCACATGGAGCGGATATCGCTGGGCTTCATGTCGCTGTTGACATAGTTGGAGAAATACGGTGTGCCGTATTTTGCCGTCATTTCGAACAGAAGCCGGTTGTTTTCGGTGGGGGACCAATCGAAATCCTTAGTGATGGAATAAGTCGGAATCGGGTATTGGAAGCCCCTGCCGTGCGCATCGCCGTCTATCATGATTTCGATGAAGGCCTTGTTGACCATGTCCATTTCTTTTTTGCAGTCACCGTAGGTAAAATCCATGGGTTTGCCGCCGACGATTGCAGGACGGTCGCGCAGATCATCCGGAACGGTCCAATCAAGGGTGATATTGGAGAACGGTGCCTGAGTGCCCCAACGGGAAGGGGTGTTCACACCGTAAATAAAGCTTTCGATGCACTTTTTGACCTGTTCATAGGTCAGATTATCCGTGCGGACAAACGGTGCAAGGTATGTGTCGAATGAACTGAACGCCTGCGCGCCCGCCCATTCGTTCTGCATGATACCGAGAAAATTGACCATTTGGTTGCAGAGCGTTGAAAGATGCTTTGCAGGGGAGGACGTTATTTTGCCTGCGACACCGGAAAGACCCTCTTCGATAAGCTGGCGCAGCGACCAACCCGCGCAATAACCCGTCAGCATTGAAAGATCATGCAGATGGAATTCGCAGGTGCGGTGAGCGTTCGCAATTTCGTCGTCGTAAACTTCACTGAGCCAATAGTTGGCAGTTATTGCGCCGCTGTTGGAAAGAATAAGCCCGCCCACGGAATAGGTGACGGTTGAATTCTCCTTAACGCGCCAATCGGTGACGTTCAGGTATTTGTTAACCGTGTCACGATAGTCGAGAAAAGTGTTTTTCATGTTGCGCAGCTTTTCGCGTTGGCGTCGATAGAGAATATATGCCTTTGCGACATCTGCATAGCCGGCTTGAATGAGAACGGACTCAACACTGTCCTGAATGTCTTCGACATTCACAAGTTCATCCTTAACTTTGGATGAAAAATCGGCTGTAACCTTCAGCGCGAGTAGATCCAAAACATCGGGATGACAAGGTTTTTGCCGGGATTGGAATGCGAGGCTCATTGCGTCCTTGATTTTTGAAAGGTTGAAATCAACGATGCTGTTGTCCCTCTTGATGACTCTATACATAGTGTTTTACCTCCGAAAACAGAATAAATTCGAGAATGATTCTATCGTCTGTTTTTATTATAGCATAGCGCAGCGGAAGCTGCAAGGGTTTTGGACGACGTTTGAACACTATATTTTGGCACTCGGCATCGAGGCAAGCCCAAGATGTTGTGTTGCGCTTTGGACAATACATATTTTCGTACCGAAAGAGTAGGATATAATCAAATAATAAAAATCGTTTTCAATTAACAAAAACATAAACGCTGCGGGAACGAAGCCATTCCCATATAAATATATTGAGCACATTTTATGCACGGAAACAACGTTGATGGTATATGATAAAAGACGTAGAGGTATAAAAACAAAGGTTATACAATGAATCGGTTTTATACTGAATGCCGAGAAAAAGTTGAAAACAGCGGACAACCCGATATTTGAGAGCAAACCCTCGGACTGTCCGCTTTTATCTTTTGTATCGTAAAAAATACTGTGTTCAGCTTTCGAAGCTTAGCCTGCTTGAGAGCAGGGAAACTTCGGGCGATTTGCCGCCCGGTGCAACGCAGAGCAAGCCGCCGCCGCAGCTGAAACTGTGTTCCGTGCCGTCCGCTTCAATGAGCCGACAGCGGCAGGGGACAACGGCCGTCACGAACGGGGCGTGGCCTGCAAGTATGCCAAGCTCGCCTTCGGTGCCGCGCACGGAAAGGCTCAGGGCGGAACCCGAGAAAGCATCACCGTCGGGGGTTGAAATTTTAAGGGTATAATCTTTCATACTGCACCTGCTGCAATAAACGCTGTGTGCGGGAGACATTAATTATGTTCCCGAAACATTATAAGTTCTGATTTTTTGCTTTTTCAACCGCTTCATCAATCGAGCCGACAAAGAGGAAGGCGGATTCGGGCAGATCATCATGCTTGCCTTCGATAATTTCGCGGAAACCGCGAATCGTTTCGCTGAGCGGAACATATTTGCCCTTAAAACCGGTGAACTGCTCCGCAACCGTAAGCGGCTGAGAGAAGAAACGCTGAACCTTGCGTGCGCGCGAAACGGTCAGTTTGTCTTCATCGGAAAGCTCGTCCATGCCCATTATAGCAATGATGTCCATAAGTTCGTTGTAACGCTGCAATATGCGCTGAACTTCGCGGGCAATTGCATAGTGTTCAGCGCCGACAACTTCGCGGGAGAGTATTCGGCTCGTTGACTCAAGCGGGTCAACTGCGGGATAGATGCCTTGGGAAGCAATGCTTCTGCTCAAAACCGTTGTTGCATCAAGATGCGCAAAAGTGGTTGCGGGTGCGGGATCGGTCAAGTCATCCGCGGGCACATAAACCGCTTGAACGGAGGTTATTGAACCCTTTTTTGTTGACGTTATGCGTTCCTGCAATGCGCCCATTTCATTTGCAAGCGTGGGCTGATAGCCGACAGCGGAGGGCATTCGCCCCAAGAGTGCGGAAACTTCGCTGCCCGCCTGCGTAAAACGGAAGATGTTATCAATGAAAAGCAGAACATCCTGATGCTCCTCGTCGCGGAAGTATTCCGCCATTGTCAAGCCGGAAAGGCCGACGCGCATTCTCGCTCCCGGCGGTTCGTTCATCTGTCCGTAAACAAGCGCGGTTTTTTCAAGAACGCCGGATTGCTTCATTTCGTTATAAAGATCGTTGCCCTCGCGCGTACGTTCGCCGACGCCGGTAAATACGGAGATGCCGCCGTGCTGGGTGGCAATGTTGTTGATAAGCTCCATGATGATAACCGTTTTTCCGACGCCCGCGCCGCCGAACAAACCGATTTTTCCGCCTTTGGCATACGGGCAGATCAGGTCAATGACTTTGATGCCCGTTTCAAGAATTTCGGTGGAAGAGGAAAGCTCCGCATATGCGGGAGGCGTGCGGTGAATAGCCCAATGTGCACAGTCCTTCGGGGCAGGTTTTTCGTCCACGGGGTCGCCGAGAACATTAAAAATCCTTCCGAGTGTTTTCCTGCCGACGGGAACGCTGATTGCAGCTCCGGTGTCGGTAACGGTTTCGCCGCGCTTGAGGCCGTCGGTGGATTCCATCGCAATGCAGCGAACGGTGTTGCCGCCGATATGCTGAGCAACTTCAACCGTCAGCGTTTTATTGCCGATCGGAACAGTGAGTGCATTGTTTATTGCGGGCAGCCGCCCGTCGGGAAAGTGAACGTCAATGACCGGGCCGATAACCTGGGAGACAGTTCCTGTAAGTTTTTTTGCCATTTTATAAACTCCTTTCGGAAACGGAGTGGTAGAGTGTTGTGAAGCGTTTACGCATCGGCACCGGCGATAATCTCCGTCAGCTCCTGCGTGATCGCGCTTTGCCGTGCACGGTTGTATTCAAGCTGCAAATCGTCCATCATGATGCCTGCATTTTTTGTTGCGCTGTCCATTGCAACACGCCGTGCCGCAACTTCGCACGCAAAGCTTTCTCGAACGGCACCGAACAGCATTGAACATATATATTCCGGAACAACGGCGTTCAGGACGGTTTCACTGTCCGGCTCGAATTCGGCGGGGCGTGCGGAGCCGCCGGACGGCCTTTCAAAAGGAAGCAGACAGGAGAGGTGCGCCTCGCATTGCATAACCGAAATGTATTCGGTTGACACAAGAAGCAGCCTGTCAAATTCATCATTAAGGTAGCGTTTGCAAAGGTCGTCGCAAAGCTCTGCACATTCCTGCACGGTGAAAGCTTCCGCACCGTAACTGCGTTTCGTCAGAGTGTTCCAACGTTCAAAGCCGCGTCTGCCGATGGGAATAACCTCGATTATGTCGTAACCACCGGCGTTTTCATCGTCGTCAGCCGAAGAAAACGCTTCCGCCGCCTTGCGAAATGCGCCTGCGTTATAGCCGCCGGCGAGACCTCTGTCGCCCGCAATAACGATGAGGATTGCTCTTTTGCCGCTTCGCGGTTTGAGAAAGGGCGAGGAAGCGCATTCGCTTGATGATGCGAGCTGCGCCATTACGGTTCCGAACGCATCAAGATAGCTTCGCGATGCGGCAAGTTTTTCGGTTGCCTTTCGGATTTTGCTTGCGGCAACAAGCTGCATTGCGCGGGTCAGGTGCAGTGTTGAATCAACGCTCTTTATTCTTGTTTTGAGCAGCTTGATGTTTGCGCTCATTGTAAATAACCTCTGTTATCTGTTTATCTGTTGAACCCGCGGAATGTTCACGGGCGGAACTTTTCGGCAAGTTTCGCAAGCGCGGAATTCAGCTCGTCAATATCCGCCTGTTCGTATTGCCCTGCATCAAACCTGTTCAAAAGGTCGGAATATTCGCTTCGGAGCAGTTCGTACAGTGCCGCTTCGTAATCGGAAACGCTTTCAACGGGAATATCGTTGAGCTTTCCGTGCGTAACAGCGTAAATAATTGCCGTTTGGCAGCCCACGGTGACGGGGGAATTGCGCTTTTGCTTCAGCACCTCAACAATGCGTTCGCCCAATGCAAGCCTTGCCTTTGTGTCTGCATCCAAATCGCTTCCGAACTGAGCAAAAGCCTGAAGTTCGCGATACTGGGAATAGAGCAGTTTCAGCTCACCGGAAACCTTTTTCATGGGTTTGAGCTGAGCCGCGCCGCCGACACGGCTGACCGAAATGCCGGGGTTGATTGCGGGGCGAATACCTGAATGGAAGAGTTCCGTTTCAAGGAAAATCTGTCCGTCCGTGATGGAAATAACGTTTGTCGGGATGTATGCGGACACGTCACCCGCCTGTGTCTCGATGATGGGCAGCGCCGTGATCGAACCGCCGCCGTACTCGGGCGCAACGCAGGCTGCACGTTCAAGCAGGCGCGAATGCAGATAGAATACATCGCCCGGATATGCTTCACGTCCCGGCGGGCGGCGAATCAGCAGCGAAAGTGCGCGGTAAGCAACGGCGTGTTTGCTCAAATCATCGTAAACAATGAGAACATCCTTGCCCTTTTCGCGGAAATACTCGGCCATTGCGCAGCCGGAATAGGGAACAATGTATTGCACGGGTGCGCTTTCGGAAGCGGAAGCGCAAACGATGACAGTGTAGTCCATTGCGCCTGCTTTTTGCAGCGTTTCGGTTATCTGTGCAACGAGGGAGTTTTTCTGTCCGATCGCAACATAGATGCATATGACGTCCTTGCCGCGCTGGTTAATAATTGTGTCAATCGCAATGGAAGTTTTGCCCGTTTGCCTGTCGCCGATGATAAGCTCACGCTGGCCTCTGCCGATCGGAATCATGCTGTCGATAGCTTTGATGCCGGTTTGCAGCGGAACGGAAACACTTTTGCGGCGGATGATGCCCGGAGCTTCAGCTTCGATCGGGCGAGTTTCGGTGCAGTTGATGGGTCCCTTGCCGTCTATCGGGCCGCCGAGAGCATGGACAACTCTGCCCAAAAGCGCTTCACCGACGGGAACGGAAACTATCCTTCCCGTGCGGCGGACTTCGGTGCCCTCGTGAATGTCGGGTTCATCGGAAAGCACGGCGATTGAAACAACTTCTTCTTCAAGGTTCTGTGCAATACCGATGCTGCCGTCGTCAAACTCCAGCAATTCGTTGGAAACACAGCTGCGCAGCCCGTGTGCTTTTGCAATGCCGTCTCCGAACAGAATTACCGTGCCTGTTTCGGCAGGTTCTATTTTTGTCCTGTAATTTTTAATTTGGTCTTTAATTAATGTGCTGATCTCTTCGGGTCGCAGGTTCATTATCTTGACCATCCTTTCATTGTGAAAACAACTCCGAGCAGTGCCGCTTAAAAAGCGGAGGCCGAATCCTTTTTTGAAGGAAAGCTTTAATCAGAGCCGATTAATGTGCTGTTTTGCCCATAAGCTCACGCAGATTGTCCAAATCCTTCCTGACGCTTGCGTCAATCACGCACCCGTCAACGCGGACAATAAGTCCTCCGATAACGGAAGGGTCGATTTCAAACAACAGCTCAATGCGCTTGCCTGTGAGTTTTTCGAGTTTTGTGCGGAGTGCATTCACTTCGCCGTCCGTAAGCGGCACGGCGGAAACGACTTCCGCCTCGGCAATGCCGTTTTCGGCATAGTAGAGGAGCTTAAACTCATCCGCACATTCGGAAAAACGGTCAATATAGCCGCGTTCCGTAAGCAGCTCGATAAAATTATCCACGTATTCCGGAACCCTGCCGTTCAGAGCATCGTGAACGGCAGACAGTCTGTCTTCGAGCGGAATATCGGGCGTTTTCAAAAAGCTGACATACAGCGGATTTTCCTTAAAAAGCCGACTGCACAGCATAACAGCATTGAAAACTTGTTTTAAATATCCGTCGGACGCATTGTCCTCTTCCTTTGCCGCAAGGAAGAGTGCGCCGCCGTATTCCTTACTGATTGTTGACATCTTCGTTACCAATCTCGTCTATCGCCGAATCAATGAGCCGCCTGTGCTCACTGCCGTCAACGCTGCGTGCAAGCAGCTTTTCGGCAACATCGACGGAAATGTCCGCAATTCTGCGCCGCATTCCGTCGGCGGCCTTTTGCTTTTCAAGCTCGATTTCCGCATTTGCGCGCCGCATGATATCCGCCGCCTGCGATTGAGCATCGGAGATTATCTCGCTGCCGCGCCTGTCGGCATTCTCCTTTGCCGATTTCAAAAGCGCGTCGCATTCGGAGTCGGCATGCTCAAGCTTTTGCGAATAGGTCAGGCGATCCTGCTCTGCGGAGCGCAGAGCTTCATCGGCCTCGCTGTAAACCTTGTCCACTGCGGCCTGCCTTTCGGCAAGCATTTTGCGCACGGGCTTGTAAAGAAATTTTTTGATAATGAAAAACAATATCAAAAGGTTGCAGAGCGAAATCAGAATCGACCAGATGTTAACGGAAATAACATCCAAAGTTGGCATTTTTGTTCACTCCGAAAACTTTATTGACCGATTGCGGCCTTAAGCACATCAACAAAGCGCGCAGGCGCAACGAAAATCAGCAGAATCGCGATAACGAGTGCGTAAATACCGGTGGTTTCGGCGATTGCGCAGCCCATGATCATTGTTGACGTAACGGCACCTTTTGCCTCGGGTTGACGACCGATGGCTTCGCAAGCCTTTGCAACGGCGTTGCCCTCACCGATACCGGGGCCGATACCCGCGATCATTGCGATACCCGCACCGAGTGCGCAGCAGCCGAGCATGATTGCAACAGCAAGTTCCATTTGTTCTTTCCTCCTGTTTGCCGCAGCGTTCTGTATGCTGCGGTTCTTTTGTTATTTTTAATCCTTGAAACCGACGGGAAACGCTGTTTTGAAAGAACGTTCGCCGCGGACGGTTTAACAATTCGTTTTTTGCGGGACTAAGCTTTTTGAGTTCCCGCCGTTCGCTGTTTTCTCTTTGCTTTGCGCTCCCGACGCTCAAGCCATTTGTCTTCGGGGAAGCCTCCGGCAATGTTAAGCATTGTGAGCATTGCAAATATGAACGCCTGAAGGCATCCGCTGAACACGTCGAAATAAATGCTCAGCACGGCGGGAAGACCGACCTGAAGGAACGGAATGCTTCCGAGCACGCCGGGGAGTTTCCCGAATACCGCTGCCGAGACTGACGCAAGCCCTGCTGCAATAAGCGCAGAGACGACCGAGCCGGAGAGTACATTGCCGTAATGACGAAACGCCATCGAAATAGGCGTCGCAACTTCTCCGAGGATGTTGAGCGGCGTGAACGGCAGGAACGGTTCGGTGAAGCCCTTGAGATAGTATCCGAGGCCGCCCTTGAGCTTGTAATGAGTGATTATAATGAAAACAAGCAGCGACCAGCCGAAAACAACATTGAAATCGGAAGTCGGCGGGAACAGTCCCAACAGGGACTGAAGGCTTGAAAACAGCGAAAGCGCCATTATTGCTGCAACAAAAGGCGAGAACGCCCTGAAAAAATCGCCCATGTTCTCGTGAACGAGGGAATCGGTTTTTTCAACTATCCACTCTGCAATGAGGTGGCGGCGGCACCTGATGCCGGAATTCAGCCCGTGCGCAAGGAACAGGCAGAGCGCCGATATTGACGCCATAACGAGCCACGAGTTGACCTGCGCCTCGGTCAGTTGAAGTTTTTGCAGCGGAAAATCAAACTCCGCAAGTATCACTGCGCCGGTGATGGAGATTCCGCTTTCGACAGGATGCGTCAAAACACGGATAACGATTCCGCCCAAAAGGGGCAGAAGAATTCCCGCAATCAAAATGCAATCAACAATTTTGAAGCCTACGGACGGCTTTTTTTCGGGCACGGGAGCGGACGCACCGCACCGCGCGGTTTCATTTGCAGAAACGTTCATATTTTTCCTTCAACAATGCTTTTAAAGCAAAACTATCGGCAATAACCGAAAACCGTTAAAATTATTTGTCCGAACCGCCGTCAGTTTGAAAATCCTCACGGTGAGTCAGTCTGTATGCGGCGATGATGAGCCGCGGGAAAAGAAACGGAACGAGTACAGCAATTGTGTTGAAGCAGCTCAGCACAACACCGAGGATCATAAGCACAAGCAGCATCAGCGTGCGCAGGGAGTGGGAAAAGCGAACCTTGCGCTTTACTTCATCCTGTTGAAGGGTCACGCTGTGGGAAACGGTTTGCGCCATAAGAAAAAAGTTGAGCACCGCACCGGCCGTTCCGAGCAAAGTTCCGAACAGTACGGGGAGATTCCAACAGCGGAGCATCAGAAACACGGCGTTCATAATTGCACCGAGAACGATTGAACCGATAAGGATTCTCATTGTTTCTTTTATCACAACAGGATCGATTTTTTTCATTGCTTGCAGGTTCCCATTTACCTTTCAATCAATTCTTTTCCATACCCTGTATTATACCATTTCTGCTTCTGCAAGGCAACGGGTCAGAACCATTCATATGCAAAAAAATCGTACAGTTGAACCGTTTTGCCCGAAAAAACGGACTGCACCGCAGCACAGGCAGTCCGAAAATTCAAAAATATGATGAAACACAGCCGCAAAGCCACCGCCGATGCAGAAAGGTTATTTCTGTTCGGGTACGGCGGGGGAAATGTAGTTTGACTTGAAACGATCGTAATAATAGGTAACGTTCGCTTCGCTGAACCAAACTTCGAACTGATCGTCGTATTCTATGTCGCTTGCAGCAGCAAGTGCACCGTCATAGCTGAGGTTCCATACTTCATCTCCTTCAACGTAGGGCATCGGTCCCTTTGCAAGGCTGCGGTTTTCAACAACGTAGCGGATGCTGCCCTTGGCAGTGATTTTTACGATACGTTTCCCGTCCGTGGTTTCGAAGTATTGTGAGGATGTATTTTTGTTCGAAAGCTCGGGAGGAAGTTGCTCAATGCCGTGCGCATAATAAGCACCGATGAGAAGGGGCTTTTCGTAATCTTCAAACAGAGTGTTATGAATCAGATAACCCCAGCGGAGAAAAACATCGCCCTGCATGTTTTCATCGTTGCCATACCGCGCAATAAGGTCAATGAAGTCATCATAGGAGACTCCGACCGAAAGGATGGAATCGATTTCGGAAGCGGTTACGGAAGCTGTGTCAAAGGTGTAGGCGGGCAGCGTGCCGGAGGCATCCGGTTCGGCAGTGCTTTCGCTTTCGTCGGAACTGTATTGAAGCAGCAGCTGATCGACGGTGAAACAATCCTCCGGAACAAAGAACGGAACATCGCCTTTTTCGTTCACAAAACTGTTATACCGGGTTACGAAGGTTGAAAAGCTGTCGAGACTCTGTTCGCTGACATTAAGTTGAATATAGGCAATAATTTCTTCCTCATCCGGGGCAACATCGGCGGTGATTTCCTCGTAAAGCTTTGAAATAATCTTTTTGTTGCGTAAAAAGCGTGCAAGGAATCCGCGATATTCGGCAAAGGAGTATCCCTTGTCTTCGCGGAATGCAGCTTCAACCGTTTTGGAATCCAAGGCCGGTGCGGCGCTTGCCGTACTGTTGTCCGCAAGAGTCTTGCTGTATTTTTCAAATGTCAGGTCGCACTGCGTCTGCAATTCGTTTTGAACTTCGTCTTCGTCTTCCGCAGTCAGTTGAATATTAAGCTCCTGAGCTTTGCTCAAAGCAACACCGTAGCGGACGACTTCATCAAGAACTGTTTCAAAATACTCCTGAGCGTCAACTGCACCATGGGTAAGGTAGTAATATTTTTCGTTTGTTGTGTAGAATCTGTCGAAATCAAACAGCGTGATATCAACCCCGTTAACGCTGAGCGCGACGGGATTGATACCGTAATCAGGTGTTTTCTGAGGGTTGCAGCCGCCGGCAGCAAGAACAGCGCACATGGCGGCAACAAGCAGCGCAAGAAGCTTCTTCGGCAATCTCATGTTTATGACCATAACCTTTGCAGCGCAAAAGTTTCCTTTCGATTGAATCAGTAAAAGAGCGTTTCAAAAAAGAACCTGTACCCGCGCAGATAAGTTCGGACAAACCGTTTTGCGCGGGTGAAAAAACCGAATGCTTCACCGATTTATTTTGCGGCTTTTGAATACTTGTCAATAAGCAGCAGCACGAGTTCGGTGCATTTTTCCATGCCTTCAACGGTTACATGCTCATAAGGGCCGTGGCAGGCAAAATCGCCGGTGCCGAGATTCGGACAGGGCAGCCCCATAAAGCTGAGCCTTGCGCCGTCGGTTCCGCCGCGGATGGGTGCAACTTTGGGCACAAGCCCGATGGATTTTGCAGCTTCAACTGCGTTGTCGATAAGGTGCATACAGGGACGGATTTTTTCAACCATGTTGAGATACTGGTCGCGGACGGTGCATTCAACGGTACCGCTGCCGTATTTTTCGTTAAGGATTTTAACGGCGTGAGCAAGAGTTGCTTTACGCGCAGTCATGATTGCTTCGCTGTGGTCGCGAATGATATAGTCCATTTCCGCACGTTCCACATTGCCGCTCATGTCCGTAAGGTGGAAAAAGCCCTCGTATCCTTCTGTGTTGGCCGGCGTTTCATCCGGCAGCATGGAGTTCAGCTCCATTGCAACCAACAGTGCGTTTATCATTTTGTTTTTTGAATCGCCGGGATGAATATTAAAACCGTTTACAACGATTTTTGCGGCCGCAGCATTAAAGTTTTCGTATTCGATTTCGCCTTCCGCGCCGCCGTCAACGGTGTACGCAAAGTCTGCACCGAATTCGGCAACATTGAAATTGTCCGCACCGGAGCCGACCTCTTCATCGGGGGTAAAGCCGATGCAAAGTTTGCCGTGGGGACGGTTTTCGGAAATGACGCGTTCAATTGCGGTCATGATTTCGGCAATGCCTGCTTTGTCATCGCCGCCGAGAACTGTTGTTCCGTCGGTCACGATGAGCGTTTTGCCCTTTAGGGAAGGCAAATGGGGAAGCTTTTTGGGAGAAAGCACACGGCCGCTTGTGCCGAGAACAACGTCGCCGCCGTCATAGTTTTCAATGATTCGCGGCTGAACATTTTCGCCGGAAAAATCCGGAACGGTGTCCATATGCGCAATGAAGCCGATTGCGGGGCAGCTTTCACAGCCGGGTGTTGCTGCAACGGAGGCATAAACATAGCATTTATCATTAACCCTTGCGTTTTCAACGCCGATTGCGTGAAGCTCTTTTACAAGAAGATTCGCAAGGTCAAATTGTCTTTCAGTCGTGGGGACGGATGAACTGTCCTCGGAGCTTGCGGTGTGGATTCTTACATAATTCAAAAAACGTTCGTAGGTCTTCATGTTGATACTCCTTTTTTATGTAAGCAGTGATTAAAAGGAGAGAACACTCCGTGCCCGTTCTCCGAATTAATCAACGATTACTTAGGAAACTCTTATCAGAAGCTGTTCAGCAAAAGCGTTTTGTTCAGAGTATTCCCAAGTTCATGAGTGTATTATATCACAAAGCTCGGCGGAATAACAGCCGTTTTCGGCACTCATTTGTTAAAAAAATGTGGAATATTTATGAAAGAGGAAGAACGACTCCGCAGCGAAATATATGATTAATACCGCTTGCTTTTTGTTCCGCAATGCATTATAATGTATCCGTTCGAGATTCGAACAATTTGCTCGGGGCATTAGCACAGTTGGTAGCGCGCAACGTTCGCAATGTTGAGGTCAGGGGTTCGACTCCCCTATGCTCCACCAATGCAAGATAATCCGAACCTTAGACCAATCGGTCAGGGGTTCGGATTTCTTGTTTTTATCAAGGATATTGAAGTTTAGTTGCGGGATAGAATAACATCAAATTCAGGAGGATATACCCATGGAAAAGCTTGTAGCTGTGCGTTCAATATAGATACCGCCTGCGTGGAACTTCACTTCACGGAGGGGAGCATTTACTCCATAAATTGCACCGCCGTAGAGAACGAGGCGGCGGACAGCGGTGCGTGCTGTCTGACTGCATCACAGTTACGATAAGAAGAAACTGCCCGAAATGCCGGATTATTATGAAAGCAAGAGCTGTTCGGTTCAAACGCTTGATGAAACCATGCAGTTTTGACTTTTGACAAAGTTTAATGAAAACAGGAGTTGCAATCGGATAAATTTGACTATGATTAACTTTAAAGAAATTACAAATGCAAACATATGGAAAGTTTGCACACTGGAACCTTTTGAAGAACAAAAGGATTTTGTTGCAGAAAACATACAGAGTCTGGCGGAAGCCTATGCAACAAGAAACGAGGGCGGCAATGCGCTGCCGTTGGCAGTTTATAATGATGAAACGCTTGTCGGTTTTATCATGATCGGCAAAGGCACCGTCGGCAACGAGAAAGAAAGTGAATTGATAAAGAAAAACTACAGTCTGTGGAGGCTGATGATAGATAAAAAGTATCAGGGCAAAGGTTTCGGAAGGCAGACATTGGACGCAGCAATGGCGCTGATTCGCATGTATCCGTTCGGAAAAGCGGATAAAGTTTGGCTTTCATATGAACCCGAAAATGTGCGCGCAAGAGAGATTTACAGAAAGTACGGCTTTGTTGAAAACGGCGAAATGTGCGGCGATGAAATCATTGCTGTTTATGATTTGTGAATCCGATTCAGATGCTGCGGCTCCACCGCTAATGTGCGGCCGCCGAGGGGCAGCAGGGGAACCGCAGCAAAGCATTATTATAACCAATACGCTTTTATTCCAACGAGATGTATTCTTCCAACGAGTCACAGATTTTATCTGCTTCGCTGCCGGGGCGGGTTCGATAGACGGTTCCGTCCGTTGCCTGCCATATGACGATTCCGTCAATATTCGCCTCTTCAATCACGTACCAATCAGCGGGAACGGAGTTATATTGCCGCTCGTCCTGCGTGACGTCCACAACGTTAAGACGTGCGGACTTACATATGCCCGTAAGTTCATGTTCGCAGTATGACGCTGCGCCGAACGCGGAAACGTATTCTCGGTAGTCCGCGGCAAACCGCAGCGCAAGAGCTTTTTCAGCAGAAAGAATGTCCTTTTCCGCGGCGGCATCAAATACATACAAGGATTCCTTTGTTTGCAGCAATTTTACTACACTTTTCTGTTCCATTTTTATCCTCCAACTAATCTTGCAAAGTCTTTCCAGAAATGTTTGCGTTGAGTATTCCAGGCACTATCGTCTATATGCACCTCCGAACCCTTTTCGAAGAGGTGCCATAGCTTATGGTTATCACCTTCTCGATGTTCTTTTCTTGTGAGAATCGCCAGGGGAGAATCAACTTCTTGTCCCAAATGATGCAATTCGTAAGCTTTACCGGTTGGGTCAAGAGGAGCCAGTCCGGATTGCATTCTTTGGAGATTCGTTCGTCCTTTCTCATCCAAATAGCTTAAATCAATATCGCGTATCAATGCATTTTTTCCGTCGACCATATAAGAGGTTAAACCGATTTCCTTGCATGCATTGTATTGGTCGAGATTTTGGTATTGTTTGATTACCTCAACGGGATAACCGGATTCCATCTGCATTACGGCTGCCTGCTGCTTTGTAATTGCTTTATTCAGCTCGACACCCTTTAATGCCCGCATGGCTTTTGCGTATTTGGCCGTCTCTTGTGCGCCCCCTGTAATCGCTCCGGTGATCGCGCCCCATTTGAAGCTGTCGCTTCCTGCGAGTGCGGCGGCCTTGACGGCCTCCTCCATATTGCCCGTTTCGATGCCTTTAATAACGCCGGCAGAAACGCCACTGAAAAGGCCGGAGGAAAGCCCCATGATTGCGCCGGTTTTTGCGGACGCGGCAAAGATAAGGCTTACAGCAGGTGCGCCGAGACCGCCCGTAACAGCGGAAACCGTGACACAGAGCAGTATTACGCCGGAACCTATGATAACGTTTCGGATTACCCTATCGTATGTATCATCATATTTTTGAAATTCCCGAACGGTGGTGCTTCCGTCGTCGCCAAGCGTGAATACATAGCGCGTTCCCTGGAAAACTTCATCCAGTTCGGACAATTTGAAACCAAAATAGATGTTTTCCTGAGAGTTATAATCAATTTCCTCAAGGTATTCCTTTGAAACATACAGCGCGCTGACATTTTCAACGAAATAATCCGCACTGTTAAGCTCGGAAACAAGCTCGGAATAAACCGAATCCTCGAGATAGGTCGCCAGCGCCGTGTCATCAAGGCCGGTGAATTCGGGCATTGTCGGCTCGTTAAGGATGAATGAATCATCGGTAGGTGGGGCGTCTGTTTCAACAACGGCAGCTACGGAAACCTCGGGCGAGGCAGTCACATGGGGCTGTACGTCGTTGTTACTCGGCTTCGGAGTGCAGCCCGTGATAAATGCGCATGCGAGCAGAAGCGCAATAAGTTTATTGATCAGTTTCATTTTTCCTCCGATTCGCTATCGTCAACATCGGCAGAGGTTGACGAACCGGTGTTGTTTGTTGAAAATCCGGCTGTTTTAGACTGTTTTCTGTTAATGATTACAAGCGCGACCGCGCCGCCCATGACTACAACAGAAAGAACGGGGATGAACCATGTGATAAAGTTCGCTTTCGGCTTTTCGGCAGGTTCTGCTGTCGGTTCGGCGCTCAAGACAGGAGTGCCGCTTGGCGTCGCCGTGCTTTCGGGTTCTGCGGTTGCGGGCGGTTCTGTGGGTTCGACCGGCGGCAGCGTTTCGTCCGGCGCCGGAATAAGCGTGCCGTCATCCGCTATGGAAGCGCCGACTGCAAGCTGACTTTCGATATCGCCTATCGAAAGCCCGGTCACAACATGCGCTTTAAGAACGCTGTCCGTACCGACATATATAATTTTGGTGGTTGTTTGATTCGTGTAAAGATTGCTGACGGTTATGGTGTAGATACCTTCATCCGTGTACACTTCGCCGTCCTTTGCAGGTTTATTGAATCGAGTGTCTTCGGTAAGTCCTTCAGCCCCCGTCCTTCGTATTTCCTTTTTGATATCGATGTTAAGGTATCTGGATCTTGCAAGGTCCAGATAAAAACCATTCTCTGTTATTGAGCTGTTTGTAAGCTCCGCACCTGTTGCAACATCAAAAGGATATACCATACAGTTGCCGTTTCTGACGGAGAAACGGAAGAAGATGCGGTAATCGTTATAAGTAGGCAACGGATTCCAACCGAAGATGTTCATGTTGTTTTTACGAATTTCATAATTCAGTGCGACTTCATAGTCACCTTCTTCACACAGTTTGACTTCAACGGCTGCATCTTTTGTTGCGGTTGCAGCAAGATAATTGGTATATATGATTGGGTTTGAGACACTGTTGCGATAGTCCGTATGACGGACAATCAACGTTCCGCGGCCGAAATCCGTTTTTTCAATTCCAAAATACTCATCATAACCGTTTTTGTCATCGTTGATAAGCAATTTATCGTTTCCGTTCAGCTTATCAATGTCCTGAACTAATTCGAACCATAAGGTAACGGTATCTCCGACCGTTTTAAGAAAGACTGGGTCTCCGGTTTTGTTTTCGGTAACACGAGTGTAACCGTCAACATAAAAACTACCGAGTTTCCAACCGAAATGAGGATCGTCATCTTTAATTTTTTGATTCTGAGAATAACCTGTGTCGTGTCCTGCATTCACCGCTTCACCGAGATAGTGCTTTGTTTCGTTGACGCTTTGTGCGGCGGAATATGGCATAAGTACCGATGCTGCAACAATCAGTGCAGCGATAAAGCACACAGCACGGGACATTTTTTTCACTGTACCCATAACACTCCTCCAAAGGAATAAAACTTCACGTGCGGTATTATAGCAGATTATGGCGACTTTTTCAATGCAGATAAATTGAAATGCGGCTTTAAATTCATTTCGGAATTCAACTTCATTCAAGGGCATGGTTTGCCGCTGCAACAGGGGTTGAAATGCTGTTTTCGGGACAAAACCGCAGGCTCCCCGCAGCTTGCTGCGGGGAGCCTGTTTAAGTGCAAAGTTTATTCAATTAGGGAATAAACAGCGGATATTAAGGCAAAGTTTATGCCTTTTTGGTCTGAGCCATAACTTCTGCCGCAAAGTCTTCGGTGCGCTTCTGGAGACCTTCGCCCATTTCGTAGCGGGTGAAGCCGATGACTTCGAACCTGCCGTTGATCATCTGAGAAACGCTCTCATCGGGGTTCTTAACGAAGGGCTGCTCAAGCAGGCAGACTTCCTTGTAATACTTCTCGATGCGGCCTTCAACCATTTTTTCAATGATTGCAGCGGGCTTGGGCTTGGGATCGTTCTTTGCCTGTTCGCGGAGAATCTCGCGCTCATGCTCGAGTTCGGCCTGGTCGCAGTCCTCCTTGCGGAGGCAGGTGGGCTTTGCAGCCGCGATTTGCATTGCGACATCGTGTGCAACGGCGGGGAACTCGTTGTTGCTGATCTGAAGAAGTACGCCGATTTTGCCGCCGAGGTGGACATAGGTATCAACGATGCCTTCAACGCGATTGAAGCGGCGGATGGTGATCTTTTCGCCGATCTTTGCAACTGCGCCGTTGATAACGTCGCTGACGGTCTTGCTCTCGTCTTCGGAGAAGGACTGAGCCATCATATCTTCAACGGAAGCGGGATTCTTCTTTGCAACATGCTTTGCAAGGGAAGCAACAAGGTTTTTGAAATCATCGGTCTTTGCAACAAAGTCGGTTTCGCAGTTGACTTCGATGATGACGCCGACGCCGCATTTTTCACAAACGAAGCAGTCAACAATACCTTCTGCCGCAATGCGGGAAGCCTTCTTTGCGGATGCAGCAAGGCTCTTCTCGCGCAGATAGTCGAGAGCCTTTTCAATATCGCCGTCACACTCTTTGAGTGCCTTTTTGCAGTCCATCATGCCTGCGCCGGAACGCTCGCGCAGAGCCATTACGTCTTTAGCGGTGAATTCCATTAAAATATCCTCCTGTAGTTATAATGCAAACGTTGACCAACACGGGAACCGAGCGCAGAACGCCCTGATATTTGCCCGCATTTAATCAATGTTACGTTCAAGCGGAGGAAGCCCGGCAGGCTTCTCCGCGGAAAAATCATGGTTGAATGATTGGATTAGAAGTTATCTGCTTCGTCGGCAGCATCGTTGTCGATGGTTGCATCAACAGCGGCATCGGTCATCTGTTCGCCCTGCTTGCCTTCGAGGACTGCATCGGCGATCTTGGAAGCGATGAGCTTGACAGCGCGGATTGCGTCGTCGTTGCCGGGGATAACATAGTCAACATCATCGGGATCGCAGTTGGTGTCAACGATTGCAACGATGGGGATACCGAGGTTGCGTGCTTCCATAACGGCGATATGCTCCTTGCGGGGGTCAACAACGAACATGCAGCTGGGCAGTTTCTTCATTTCTTTGATACCGCCGAGGTTCTTCATGAGCTTTTCACGAAGAGCGCAGAGCTGAATGACTTCCTTCTTGGGGAGAAGATCGAAATCGCCGTCCGCTTCCATTTTGTTGATCTGGTTGAGCTTTGCAATACGGGTCTGGATGGTCTTGAAGTTGGTGAGAAGACCGCCGAGCCAACGCTGGTTGACATAGAACATTTCGCAGCGCTTTGCTTCCTGTTCGATGCTCTCCTGAGCCTGCTTCTTGGTGCCGACAAAAAGAACGGTGCCGTCGTTCATCGCAATATCGCGAACGAAATTGTAGGCTTCGTCAATCCTTTTTACGGTTTTCTGAAGGTCGATGATGTAGATACCGTTGCGCTCGGTGAAGATGTATTCCTTCATCTTCGGATTCCAACGGCGGGTCTGGTGACCGAAATGTACGCCTGCTTCCAAAAGCTGCTTCATAGAAATAACTGACATAACTAAAACCTCCTGTTTTTATTTCCGCCCCGCACATCATCTTTTCGGAGAACCGCAGAGCGGCACAGCCCCGAAAATCCGCACGGGTGAGTTATTTCATACCGAACCATTATACCATGGCAGTGAACGGTTTGCAAGCATATTTTGCCCGTCGAAACACCGAAAAACAAATATATTTGAAGTCGGAGGCATATGTTTGCACGGAAAGCAATGTGCGGATCTAAAACAAGTTAGTTCCGCGAAATACGGCAAAAATATGTCACAAATATGAAAAAGTAATATCAATACAGAAAAAAGTACACCGTAAGCACAAAAGGACGGTTTTCTGCCAAATTCGGCAAAAGAAAGCAGGTTAATTCAGATGATTAGGTGTTGACAAACTGAAAACAGCGTGATACACTGGATATGTCAAATGAACTGCGGCGATCCTGCACGACTCACAGCGATTTTTCCCGCAGCAAAATTCAATCACAGAAGCCGATAAATCAGTGCGCGGTCCGTTTTGAAAGGATCCAGATTAAAACACGCGTCTGTATTCAATGTATAATATGTGTGCTTGCGGAATGCTGATTTGAAAGACAACACCCGTCGGTGCGTATTTTTGCGTACGGCGGGAATCATCCGACAACGGACTGGGGGGAACGGAAGAGGATGCGGGGTTCGGATTGAGACGTTAAACAAAATATAATGCTGTATTTGCAGCTGCACGGAGCATTAACATTCAGTGCCGTTTCGGTTTCGTTAAGCATGTTTCGCCTGTGCGGAAGCATCATCCGAATGCGGAACGGGCTGATTCAAAAGATTTGCGCGCTGCGGCAGCTTTATACAGTCATGCATGGCTGCATTGCACATGCGGGAACAGGGCAGTTTCCCGATCCCGCCGTGCTGCGAGGCAAGTTTTGCGCCGCAGTGCAGCACATGTGTGCAAGATATTATTAATGGGAGGCACTTATTAATGAAAGAACTCAAACGCATCTCTGCCTTTTTCATGGCAATGCTGATGATGCTGACTGTGTTCTCAGCGTTCTCCGCCGTTTCGGCGGAAGGCGAAGCAGCGGGCGGCACGCAGCCCGTTTGGCCGGCGCAGGGCTCCATAAAGCTCGACAAAGACGCCGCCGCAGTTGCAGGCACGGAGAATCTCTGGGAAGTTACCCTCGGCATTCAGGGCAAAAACTTCGAAACAACATCTGACGTTGTGTTGGTTATTGACAATTCCAACAGTATGTACGAAAACGATCGCATGGTGCAGACCAAAGCGGCTGCAAATGCGTTCGTTGATGCACTGCTTACGCAGGACAGCGCGACCCGCATTGCGGTTGTTGTTTTCAATGACAAGGTTAAGCAAACAGGTTTCTATGATTACAGCAACAAGGAAGCACTCAAAGCTTACATCAATGCTGTTTCAATGAATGAGGATGACGGCGGCACATTCACACAGCTCGGCATCAAGACTGCCCGCGATCTGCTGAAATCCTCGGCTTCAACCGGCCTCAACAAGAATATTGTTTTGCTCAGTGACGGCGTACCGACATGGTCTTATGAAGTGAACAGTATTTCAGTGAACGTAACCGGCACCGAGACATCGGTTGAATCCAAGTGCGGCATCTTTTCGCATAAAGCTCCCACTGTTAAGCTGAATCCCATTTACTCCGCAGAGATTGCAGGCTGCGATTACAGCAGAACCGTTGGAGACGGTTATGAAGAGGATTACAGCAGCAACTACAACGTTCAATCTCAGGCATATTTCAACCATGATGAGGTTCGCGGTACATGGTCTTGCTCTCACAGATATACAGACTCAGAAACATGGAACTATGTTATCAACAGAAACCTGTCAAACGGTGCAGAAAATTCGACCGGCAGCATCAGCGGAAACCCTTCAGGTACGATTAACTTCTCAACGAAGTTTAACGCAATCAAAACTATTAACAATCTTGGCGAACCTACAATTTGGGAAGCACAGCAAGCCGCAAACGACGGCATGACCGTATTCTCAATTGCGCTTCAGGCCGGAACGACCGGTGAAAACGTTCTTCGCGCCTGTGCAACCGATGCAACCAAGGATTACTACGCAATCGCTTCCACCGACAATGTTGCGGAAAAGCTGACCACCGCTTTCACATCCATTGCGGGCAGCATTGCGATCGCTGCACGTAACGGCGTTGTCAACGATCCCATGGGCGAACATGTTCAGCTCAGCTTCAGCGGCTCCGCTCCCGTTATCACCACCGACAAGAAAGTTTACGATGAAGTCAAGGCGGATATTTATATCAGCCAGGGTACGGCGACCTATGACGCCGAGAACCGCGCAATCAGCTGGACCGTCGGCAGCGTTCGTGAGGGCGACAACCCCATCATGAAATACAAAGTCGGCATCCGTGACGGCTATAATCCCTCCACCAACGAGGTTCTCAACACCAACGGCAGAACAACTTTCAGCTATAAGAACTACCTCGGTGAGGACACTGTCGGCGATTTCCCGATTCCGAAGGTTCACGTCGGCGGCGGCATGATACTTGTTCACTGGTACCAGGTCAATGCAAACGGCGAGCCCATCAACGAGCTGGGTCAGACTGTTGATGGCCCTGCTTATGCAAAACAGGTTAAGCCCGCAGAGTATTTTGAGGTTAACGGTTCAGCCGGCCTCAGCTACAACACAACGTACACCGTTGCGAAGACCGATTTTGCAGATTATAACTACTACGGCAGCTACATTGTCAACGACGACAGTCTCACCCCCGGCGATGCGGCAACCGTAACTCTTACCGCAGCGAACTCCAACCAGCATGTTTGGTTTGCATACACTCAGAGCTTCAACGTGGCGCATGTTCAGTTTGACGAAACCGAAACCAATGCCGTTGTGAAGGAAACCACCACCCACACCGTTGAGCTGTTCAACCTGACTTCCGTTGTTTCGAACGGGTTCATTTACGGCGGCGCATTCAGTGATGCGACATGTGAAGAGGTTCAGACCTTTGATCTAGGACAGAATGCAACCGCGTTCACTCCCGTAGCAGGTGCTACCTATTATATCTGGGAAGCGGACGCACAGTTCCTCTCCCCGAGGAACCTCAGCTGCTGGAATCATGTTTCCGCAACCGATGTTGACGTTACCGGCTTCTACCTTGTGACCCCGGTCGATCGCCTGAATTACAGGGAAGTCGGCTTCATGGTCGGCAGCGAAACTCTTCCCGCAAAGCAGTTCACCGAGACTTATATAACGGAGTCCGGTGCGGAGACCACTCAGGTTCTTACCGGCAGCGACTGCTATGTTTACAACACCGTAAAAGTCGATTTCAACAACGGCACAAGCGGTATGTACAATGTTTCAAGCGTTATCAACAAGACCCGCGGATACCTTGCCTGCTACGGCATGGATAAGAACACCTATTGGCCGAATGCACACGATAGAATCACCTTCACACCCTATTGGATCACCCTTGACGGCGTTAAGGTTGCACCGCAGACCCGCACCGCAGAGTATTACGGCCAAGGTTCGGATGCTGACGATACCTACAAGAAGTTCCACGTTGTCGAAAACGTTGAAAGCGGCATTGCAAACGCTTTTGTTGACGATGCACAGCAGGAGAACATGCTCGTTCTGATGAACAGCTATTTTGCAAACGGAGCACCCATCAACCCCGTTGATGAACCTGTTCAGGGCAATACCGTCACCGTTCACGACGGCGAAACGCTTTACACCGTTGCAGCAGAGAACAATGCGGTTCAGCTCGACTATATCGGCGTTGAAGGAAAGCTCTTTGCAGGCTGGTTCGCGGATGAAGCATGCACCGTTCCCGCAGACCTTTCGAACATTACCGAAAGCATTGATGTTTATGCAAAGTACGTTTCCGATTCCTATCTCGGGCTTCGCTACTATCGCAACGGGTTCTTCAGACTCCGCAGCCTGACCCTCGTTTCCGCAATCGACGGCAGAAATTACGCTGAAACAGGCTTTATCGTTAACGGCGAGAGGATTTCCGTTTCCGATTACAGCACCCGTTACGGTCTGCGCAGTGCGCGCAGCCTGTTCGGCAGGGGCGTTGCCAATGATGCACTTGTTATGAGCTGTGATTATGCTTTCGACGGCGTGACCTACGGCGCAAGGCTCAACATCACCCCCTATTGGGTAACTTTGGATGGCACGACCGTTCGCGGCGAAACCCGCACCCTTACCTATAATTGGTACGGAATCACCGAATAAGCGAAAGGAAGGATAATACGCATGAAAAAGTTTGATCCGACCCTCAACACCGTTTTCACCGATGACGGCAAGCCCGTTATTGCTCCCATGGGACAGCCCAGTGGCGCGATCATCGAATCCATCGGCGAGAACCTGAACGTTATGACCCTTGGCGACGGAACTGTTATCTACTTTGATAACTTCGGAAACATCGTCAATCCGTAACATATAAAACCATAATGATTGCATGATTCATGAAATTCATGAAATCGGTGCAATTGACACGAAGGCGACGGGGCAGATGCTGCTCCGCCGCTTTCAACATAACTGCGGATGTGCACGGACATTGCAAAAGAGCTGAACGGAGACACGGAACAGGATGGAAAAAATCAATATCGAGCTTGCGGGCATCCCGCTTGAGCTGACGCTCAGATACAAAATGTTCCGCGATAGATATGCGGATTTTCAAACGGAAAAAAAACCCTGCGCCTGCATTGAAATCACGCCGGAGCAATGCGCCTGCGCCGCACGCGGTTACGAACCGGGAACGCTTCCCGAAAGCGTTGAAGATCTTGAGCTTTGCGCCAAGGCCTGCGCCGCGCTTCTTCCGCACGGGCGGGCAATCATTCATGCGGTTTGCTTCGTGTGGTGCGGAAAGGCATGGCTCATCTGCGCTCCGAGCGGAGTGGGAAAAACAACGCATTATAAGCAGTGGAAACGCCTTTTCCCGAATGAAGTGGAAATGCTGAACGGCGACAAGCCCGTGCTGAATTTCGAAAAACAGCATGTAACCGTTTCGGCTTCGCCGTGGGCAGGAAAGGAAAACATGCGGCAGCTGCGCACGGCGCCTCTCGGCGGCATTGTGTTTCTTGCTCAGGATAAGCAAAACATAATTAAACGCTTGTCTCCGAAAGAAGCGGGTGTTCGGCTGTTTCTGCAATTCATAATTCCGTGCGACAACGCGGAACAGGTGCGTTTTGCAGCGCAATATACGGAACGTATACTTGAGCGCACGCCGGTTTGGCTGCTCAGGAATCGCGGGGACGGTGCATCGGCCGAGCTTTGCCGAAGGACGCTTGAAAGCGAACTTTGCTGCGCTGACAATTAACGATGCAGTGTTTGGAATCATTCGGCTTTTGAATGGTGCTTTTGAATGGTGCTTTTGAAGGATAATCGACCGAACGGAGGGTTTGAGAGTTTATTATGGAATACAGAGTTAATCCGAATGCGGTTTATGTTGAAGTTTGTGATGAATACCTGCTTGTTGCCGTTGGTGAGGCGCGGGGAAAACTGCCGCAGCTCAGGAAACTTTCGGAATCCGGCGCATTTATTTGGCGCGGGCTTGAAAAGGGTCTTGCTTCGGAAAGCATTATTTGCGCTGTCATGCAGGAGTATGAGATTTCTCGTGATGAAGCGCAATCGGGGTTTTCTGCCTTTGTTTCAACTTTGATGAAAGAGGGTTACATAACCGAATCCGAGTGATTTTACACGATTGAAACGCTGAATTAAAACCGAATTTAAACGCAGTCGATTCCCAAAATAAGGGGTTTGCTGCATCGGTTCCAAAACAAACGGGCTGCTGTCAATTCAGCTCTGCAAAATCGGTCGAAAACTTAAAGTTTTTGCACTATGATGCATTTGCTTGGTTTTTTCGCTGATTTGTGCTATACTAATAGCGCAGGAGGTGTGAAGACATGATAGATTCCCATGAACTTAAGAGGCGTGACAGCTATTTAAATAAACTGATCGGCTTTCAGGATACGGAGCCGGTCAAGGTAATCACCGGCATTCGCCGCTGCGGCAAGTCCAGCTTGTTAAAGCTGATGGTTCAGCATTTGAAAGATACCGGTATTCAGCCGGAGCAGATCATCGAGATGAATTTTGAATCCTTCGATTTCCGAGGGATGAGCGCTGATGATATTTACCACTATGTAAAAGAGCGCGTTGTCACAGGAAAGAGGATGTACCTTTTCTTTGATGAGCTGCAACGGATCGAGGCGTGGGAGGATGCTGTAAACGCCTTCCGTGTGGATCTTGACTGCGACATCTATGTTACCGGGTCGAATGCCTATCTTCTTTCTTCAGAGTATTCAACCTATCTCTCCGGGAGGTGCGTCGAAATCAAAATGCTGCCGCTCTCTTTCCGTGAGTTCATCGATTTTCACGGTTTTGAGGTTCGTGAAACGCAAAGCGCCCTCGGTGGACGCCGCAAGCAGGTATTTGATAAGAACGGTGAACGCTACGAACTGCGAGAAGTTTTTGACGCCTATATGCGCTTCGGTGGAATGCCCGGAATCGCCGATGTCGGACTGGAACAGGAAAAGGCACTGTCGCTTCTCGACGGCATCTATTCCACAGTCGTGATTCGTGACATTCTGGAGAGAGAAAAACGCAGAGGTCAAAAGCAGATCACAGACCCTATGCTGCTTCGTAAGATCATCCTGTTCCTTGCGGATAATATCGGCTCCAGCGTGTCGATTGCTTCTATCGGCAATACTTTGGTAAACGAAGGTCTTCTGGAGGACGGCAAGCGCAAAGGCGCACCCAGCGCCCATACGGTGCAGGCATATGTAAATGCGCTTCTGGAGAGCTACTTCTTCTACGAGATCAAACGCTTTGATATCAAGGGCAAAGCCTACCTCCGTACACTCGGAAAATACTATATCGTTGACATCGGACTTCGCAACTATCTGCTGGGTTTCCGTAATCGGGACAGCGGTCATGCCATCGAGAATGTCGTTTACTTTGAACTGCTTCGCCGTGGCTATGATGCAGCGATTGGCAAAATCGGCAATGCGGAGGTTGACTTCATTGCAACGACCGCCGATGAGAAAATGTATATCCAGGTAACGGAGTCGATGATGAGCGAAGATGTACGCAAGCGGGAACTTTCACCGCTGCAAAGTATCCGCGACAACTACGAAAAAATCGTGTTGTCTCTTGAACCGGGTCTTGATACTTCCTATGACGGAATCAAATCCGAGAGTCTCATCGATTGGCTGCTCAGCGAATAAGCACTGCATTTTCAGAGCAAAGCAAAAAGTTTTTGCGGTTCAAGTCATAAACTTCTTTAGTCCGGAAATTTGGACACCTTCAGACTTGAAAGCAGATACAATCGAAGAATCTAAAATGGACTGTTTCGGCTGTTTCCACAGGGAGAACTGCTTTTAAGGACAGTACGAGAACAGCAAACATGAACAAGTCCGTTTGCTGCACACAAATATCATGCTTTCTGCATAAGCCCGCTTCGCTTGAGCCGGAAAATGTAATGTTCGGCACTCCCCGGATTGCCCTCGTTCAAAAAAAGCAAGGCGTCCGCCCCGTATGTTGGGACGGACGCTGTTTAGCATCGGCCTTATTTGTTTGAATTCCGAAGTCCGTTATGATGCTTATGCATCCGCAACACCGCCGTGCATGTTGCTGAACAGCTGAAGAATCCTGCTGTAAGCTGCATCATCAACAAAGATGAAGTAGTGCAGAGTGCCGGCATCGGAATACTCAATTCCGAGTTCGGACAGAGTGTATCTGTCGATGTAACCGTAATCATCGATGAAACTTTTATCATACATTCCATCGTCAAGCTCACTGTTGTATCTGCCGGAAGCTATCGTGCTGAACCACACGGACAGAACATGCTGACCCGGCTCCGGTGTTTTGCCGCGGCTCTGTTCAATGCAATTCAACAGAGTATCGATTGTTTCGCGGTTTACATAAGCCTGCTGCGCAAGCGCCGGAGGATTCATGCCGTCAACATTGAAATAGACAAAATTGCTTTGGAACATGTCATCCAAACCTGAAATCGAGCCGCCGACAATGTTGAACGAGCCGCTTTCAAGTGCGTTGAGCGTTTCATTGAATCCGCGTTTTTTCTCCGTTTTCCTGTTTTCGTAAGAAATAAGCATACGAAGAGATTCGGGAGTGTTTTCATCAACAGCAACAACGCGGCAATAGTTTCCGCTTATGTCGGAAAGCACTGCGAATTGGAAATCGTTGCCGAATTCACCGCTTTCCATAAAGTTCCATGGATTCATGAATTCCGCCGAGTCTCCGTCGTCCTCACCGCCGATGCCGAACTGGTGCAACAGCTTGTCGGAATCCAGAGCTTTCAGCTCACGCATAAGCGTGTCATGAAAGTTCGCGTCAAGCCCGTGCGGCAGGGCGACTTTTCCGTTTTCGAATCGGGACAGGTTGACATTGCTTTCAACATAATCCGTGTTCATCAAGAGAATGTCGCGCAGCGTAAACTCTTCGTTCTTCCACAAATAGTCATATGAATCAAGGGAGGCCGGATAATAATATGTCTGCCCGCTTTTAAGCTTTACAGCGAGGGTAACGGTGTTTTCGAAACGGTCTAAGGATCTTATGACGGATGATGGATTGAACAGGGAATGTCCGATTATTTGCGATTCGGATGACGTATACGCATAGGTGGAAATATAATCGAAATCGGCTTTTGAAAGCTGTTCACAGTAGTCAAAAAGCATTTCATCATGAAGCTTCATGCGTTCCGAATCCTTGTTTCCGCGCCAACAGAGCGAGTAAAAGCCCGAAGAAGGAACCAATCCGCCCTGCACGGTGACGTATTCGATATTGCTTGCGCGAATTTCGATTTTTTCGGAGACTCTTGTCATTGCCGCCGAGCAAAGCAGAACGATTGCGACTCCCGCAAGCACGGCGGGGAAGAACATCAGCCGCTTTACTGCGGATTTGAATCTGCGTAGTGTGATCCAGCTGAATCCGAAATACACAACAACTCCGACAATTGCGGGCGCGATGAGATGATTCCATGCAATTTGGGGACTGTCCGAATAAACATCGGGATAGAACACATTCTCCGTGAACATGAGCGATGCGGTGAGTGCAAAGCCGATGCTTATCAGAACGTGGATCCAACGCGTTCTTGCAGGTTTGCCCGCTGTTTCCGCCTGCGCATTGACAAATGCGAAATATGCAGCAATCAGAACCGCCGCACAGCACAGAACGCGAACAAGACAGTTCAAAAATGTTGACGCGGCAGGGCTGACGGGGAACAGCAGCTCCGTAAACGTGAAGGCTGATTCGGTGTTGTTCATGAGCGCATTATATGCAATGTTCGGCAGAAGAAGACAGACGAACGCAAGCACAATGGTCGGGAAAGTACGTGTGGACAGCGAAAAAACAAGCACAAAGCCGCCGAACAGCATCAATCCGCGAAGCAGTGACTCACCGATCGCCTCCGCAACCATGGTGAAACTCGGAACAAGGACGGATGAGTTGGAAATTGTTGAAACAAGGCTGCCGACGAATGCTCCGAGAATGTTTGCGGCGGCGCAAATGCCCGCCCACGCAAGCATTGCGGTGAAGGCCGAAATGAGCATGGTTCGTTTTGCGACAGGAATGCTTCCGCGGAAATCCCATGCGGAGCGGACCAGGTGCTTCACAACAAAAACAAATCCGGCAACAAAGCAGAAAAGACTGACGTAACTTACGGCGGAAGATTGGATATACACATTTGCACCGTAGAGCAGCATTGACAGAAGGTTTTGCGTAATCCCGAAAAACGACAGCATGGATGCAACAAATTCGATCGATGCAAATACGATTCCCGTGGTTGAAAACTCCCTCAGCATTTCGCGGCAGTAGGATTTGCTGAAAAACGGAACGCGATTCTTTCTCATGGTTGGATTCTCCTTATTTGATTTCATCAAAATTGTAGCCGAGGGAAGACAGTTCATATGTAAAAACTTCCTCGATTGATAAGGGAAGCATATCCATTATCAGCGGCTTCAACGCTTCGATTTTTGCCGAGGTTTCGGCTGCTTCGCCGCGCACAAGAACGTATACAATGCTGCCTTGCTTGGTGAAAGAAAGCAGTTCAACATCCTTGAAGTCCTCCGGCGTAACCTTTCTTGCGAATGCAAGCTGAACCTTAAACAGCTGTGATTTAGCATCGGCAAGGTCATTTTGAAAAACGATTTTACCCTGATACAGCATTGCAAACCGATCGCAAGTGTCCTCAAGTTCGCGCAGGGAGTGACTGGTCATAATGACGGTTGAACCGAAGTCACACATATCGCGATAAATAAGGCGTTTGGCAATGTTGCGCGCAATCGGATCCAGTCCGTCAAAGGTTTCATCGAAAAGAAGAACATCCGCATTGCAGCTCAGCGCAAGCACCGTCTGCACCTGCCTCACCATACCTTTGCTCAGGGAACGAACGCGGCGTTTTTTATCGAGCTTAAAAATGTTGAGCAGCGCATCAAACTTTTCAAACGAGAACTTAGGGTAGCATGAAGCATAAAAATTTGCCATGCGTTCGATCGTTGCCCCGCCTCCCGTAAGGTGCATTCTGTCCGGAACAAAAACGAGGTGCGTTTTTGCGGCGGGATTGTCATAGACCGGTTCATCGTTAATGAGCACGGAACCGTCATCCGCAGTGTAAATTCCCGCAATGATGCGCATAAGAGTGGATTTGCCCGCACCGTTCGCCCCGACAAGCCCTAATATGCTGCCCTTTGGAACAGAAAAACTGACTTTGTCCAATGCTTTGAGTTCGCCAAAGTTTTTTGAAAGGTCGGTTACTTTAATCATATGTCATTTTTCCTCCGTTTGGTTGTTTTCGATAATGTTTTCATCATAGGCTTTGTTCACTGCGCTGATAACATCCGCCCTGTTGAAACCTGTCAGCTTAAGCTCACGGGAAAGTGCGGTTATTTCGTCAAGAAGTTTGCTGCGTGCTTCGTGCAATCGCTGCATTGCGTCCGGCGAAACGAACCTCCCGCTGCCGGGAACGCTGTAACAAAGTCCGCGCCGCTCCAGTTCGGTATAAGCCTTTTGAAGCGTGTTCGGATTCACGGAAAACTGCACCGACAATGCGCGCACGGATGCGACGGGCGAATTGGGTTTCAGCTCGCCTGTGAGTATTTCTCGCTCAATACCGTCTATGACCTGTTCATAAATCGGTGTTCGAGAAAATTTATCAATCTGCAAAAAGTCCACCTCCGTTCGTACTGAATCAGTTGCCACAACTGTGCTATTGATTATAATACAGCAGCGACGGTTTTGTCAACGCCTTTTTCAAAAAAAGGTGATCCTGCAAAATTTCCCGGGAAATACATTGAATTCATCACTTATTAAGTATTCATGTGCGATTCGGCGGCAAAAAACTGCGAAAAATGAGTGCAGAATTCGAATATTCTGTGACAAAAGTCGAAAAATTACAATATGAGTTTGGAAATGGGTTGAAATGAACCGCGAAATATGCTAAAATAATCGATATGTTTGCGAAAATTCTATTTTCGGAGGAGTTGCTTGTGAACAAGCTTTGCAGGCGCGCACTGTGTGCGATAACAGCATTGCTGTTTGTGCTCTGCTCTCTGCCTGCCGGCGCAAGAACCGAGACGGAAGCGGGCGGGATTACTTCATATGCAGAGGATTCAAACGGAGTTGTTGAATACGAGATCAAGCCCCGACATTCGGATGGGGTAACTTTGGAATACAGCGAAACGGTTCTGCGCGGCAACCTGCATTCAGGTGTTTTCACGTTTGCGGAAACGAAAACTGTGACCCTCGTTGCAAGGTTTGCGGAGGGCTGGAGCTATAACGATAAATACAGCGTGTTCTTCCCAAGCAATCCGGCGCGAAGAACCATATTGCTCAACAGCGATGCGAGCATACGTTTTTCGTTTTCCGCAATCGCAGGGGAGAGCGTGGCATTCTCTGACTTATATCTCTTGGGAATTTATGCCGCAGTCGAATCCCTTCCGCGGCTGGATATCACAACCTTAAACGATTTTTCGCTTATCGGCAAGGATAATTGGGTGTCTGCAAATTTCAGCTTGACTCTCGGAACGAAAAAGTATTCAAGCGGCGAGTTCAGCGGCTCGGGCTATGTTAAGGGGCGCGGAAATCTGTCTTGGACGCAGCCGCAAAAGCCCTATTCGATTAAGTTGGAACAAAAAACATCGCTGCTCGATATTCCTGCAACAAAGCGGTATGCAATCGTTGCAAGTTACTCGGATCCCTCCCTGATGCGCAATCTTGTGACATACAAAGCCGGTGCATTGCTTTCGGGCATGGACTATGTTCCGAAATGCGAATTCGTTGACGTTTATTTTAACGGAGAATACAACGGAATTTATATCCTCATAGAACGTCCGGGCATTGAAAGCACAAAAATCGATATTGACGAAGCGGATGAGAGCGATATAACGGGCGGTTATTTCATCGAAAAGGATATTGCGATGAAGGTTGATTTTGCACGGGATATGTGGTTCGGCTGTCCGTATTGGGCGAATCAGACGCAGGATTATTTCGTGCTTAAACAGCCGGAACCCGCTTCATCCGAACTCACGGCGCGAATGCTTGAATACCTTGAGGAACACATGAAGAGCGTTCATAATGCCGTAATGGGAATAAGCGGCGAAGATTATCAAAAATACATTGATGTCGATTCATGGATAGATTACATCATTATTCAGGAAATAACAAAGAACATCGACGGTAATTTTAAAACAAGCTGTTACCTGTATAAACAGAGTCAGGACGACAGGCTGTACATGACCGCAATATGGGATTTTGATATTGCGTTCGGGCTGACGGCATTTAATAATGCCAGTGCGGAACACAATGATGTTGAGGACTGCGTCGGCGGAAGAGGACCGGTCGGGTTCATTGCGATAAACAGTTCCGCTCCGTGGTTCAACGCATTGTATCACAACTATCCGGATTTTCAGGTGCGGTTCAAACAGCGCTACAAAGAATACCGCAGCACGTTGATTCCCGAGTTTTTTGCACTTATCAACGAACAGGCGGCATATTTGTACAATTGCACTGCCGCAACCGAAGAAAAATGGGAAAAGAACTTTGATCACGGCGTCAATTTTCTCACCAATTGGCTTACGGGACGAATTGAATGGCTGGATTCTCAATTGCTCGACGGACAGAGCGGAATTACCGATCTTAATTATGCTTTGAACGTTCCGGGCGGCTCACTTGAGTTCACATCCGGGACGGATGATCCGTTTGTCGGCAGCACGACAGTTTCAAGAGGCATGGTCGGCAACACCGTTGTCGGCGGACGCATTGCTGCCGTAAGCTCGAATGCGGGCGAAAACAATTCAGAAAGCGATCTGCGTCTGACAGTGACGATGAAAGCGGGGGACACACTGAGTTTTGATTACTGCGTCAGCAGCGGGGTCGATACGGACAGGTTTATCTGCACCGTCGGAACAAAGGTCTTGATGGAGATATCGGGCGAAACGGGATGGACGAAATACATTTTCACCGCACCGATCGACGGAAGGTATTGTTTCCGCTGGAGCTATGAAAAGGGCAACGACAAATCGGCGGGAGTTGATGACTGCGCTTATATTGACAACGTTGAGCTGAAAGCCGTGGGGCTGGATGCCGCTCGCGGGGATGTGAACATGGACGGGAAAATTACCCTTTCGGACAGCATGGCGGCGCTGCGCACCGCGCTCGGACTGGACGGGTTTGACCCGGAACGGCGCGAGCTTTCGGATTATAACTGCGACGGCGCAATTTCCGTTGAAGATGCGGTTGCAATCGCAAAAAAAGTCATGCATATTGTGTAGCCGTTAAGCAGAGTGCCCTCTCTGTGCATTGAACATTACATATTCAAAAATCAAAAAACTGCCGCAGATGCAATCACTGCGGCAGTTTCAATTGCGGACAAATCATGAGAAAAGTTCTCTGCTCCGTTCGGGTTTTCATGAAACACTCTGCACAAACTCGGGAACACTCGATTCGGCTCTCCGTAAAAGCCGAATTTTCGGGGTATTCCCGATTCAAAGGTTTCCCGGGATGGGGGTAATCATCCGTACAACTCGGGGGAACATCGAAAGCATCCGGTTGAAATGCCCTGCGGGTCGGAACGTTTGCATCACTGCGCCGCCGTTGACGGCGAGCTGCTGTTCATCCGCGGCATTTACAGATCGTCCGCATCCTGCACCGGAGCCTCATAATCCTCGGCGGTGCCGGTGTAGCTGCCCAACACATCCGATTTGATCGCGCCTCTGCCTTCGGTTGTGAATGCGGTTTCTTTATCCGTCACATTCGAATGGTCTTGCTTGATCCGCTCCTGAAATTTTCCGTTCGCTCTTTTCCTCATGGGCTTATTATGCCCGCCCGACTCAGCCGTATGCACGAAACTCGGCATTTAAAAACCGGTATTTTTTTACAATCATGCAATTGAATCAAAAAAGGGAGAACGGCAATTGCCGAACTCCCTTTTGCCTATGGTTTGATTTATTTGTCGCCGGAACGGAACAGTGCAGAGTGTTTACTTGATGGTAACTGCGGTAACGCCGGAATAGGCAACATCCGTAGAACCCTGTTCAGTTGTATGCAGAGTGAAATAGCCGCCGTTATCGGGTGAACCGATGGGTTTTCCGTTGTTTGCAAATGCAAGCGTGCAATCGAAAAGGCTCAGCGCGGAGATTTTGTCGGAAAGATCCTGCTCGGTGCCGCCGACTTGGGTGAGTACAAGCGAATATATGTTGGTGGTTTCGGCATCGGAAACATCAACACCGACGGAATCGAGAACGGCCTTGAGATTCACTCCGTTGAAGACGTTAACGGAGCCGCCCCTGACGAGTGCGTTGGTCTGGTCGAGTGCGGAAACATTTTCGGCACCAAGAGCATAAAGTTCACCTGCGGTGAGCTTGTATTCGCTGCCCTTGAAATTGAGCGTCATAACAACGGTATCCGCAGCAAGTCCCCAGTTCGTTTCAACAACGAGAGTGCGGGGGTCGGTTGTGGTATTGGGGTTTTTGCGTGTGTCATTGCCCGGCTTCGGGTTCGGGTTCGCGGTGGTTGTGGCAGGGTTGGAAGGCTTTTTGTCGTCCTTGCATGCTGTCATGCAAAATGCGGCAGCAAGCAGAAGAACGGACAGCATGATTGCGATCATTCGATTGACTTTTTTCATAACGATATTCCTTTCGGGTTTGTTTTATTAATTGCCGTATCGTTTCCGAAAAAACAAATCGGCACAGCGTGAATGCGCATTGATTTCACGCTGTTCGGCATGAGCCTAAGTATACCAGTTTTTTAAAAAAAGTTCAAGCCTTTTAACGAATGAATTTGAACATACGCCAAGCGAAAAAAAGCGTGAACGGGGCGGGTCATTTTTCGTATCCTGCCGATATGACGAATGCGCCGCTGTTCTCGGAAAGAGAGGATACATTCATGCAGCCGTAGAGCCTGCCGTTTTCGCCTGCGTTAAGGTAAGATGAAATATCGGCCGTTACGGAATCGAGGCTGCATGTATGCGTGTTCAGCGCGTGGATAAAATGCGCCGCAACTGTTGACACGCTGCCGGGTTCAAGAGATTCAAGAACTTCGGGTTCAAATCGGCAGGTAATATAGGTTATCCTTCCGAACTCATCCGTGAGTCCCGTAAAAAGTATCCCTCTTGTGTCGCGGAGCGCAAATTGCGAGCCCGGTTCACCCGTGCTGCCCGCCTCAATGCGTATGCCCTCGGAAGAATACTCTGAGTTATAAGCTTTGATGAAGCTGTTCAGCAGAACGGGACTTACCGCAAGCCGACTTCGGCAGGTTTCAATAAGGTCGTCAGAATTTTCAAATTCTGTGTTCAGCGATTGAAAAAGCAAAACAGCATCTTCGTAATTGCCGACGTTCATAAGCTCAACGGCCTCATTGTAGACTTTCAAAAGATCTTCAATGTTCCGAAGGTATGCCGCGCTTGATTCATAGCCGCACGCATCCGCAAAACTTGAATATGCTTCGAGGTAGCGGCCGCTTTCATAAAGCTTTACGCCGCTGTCATAATGAACTTTGAGCGAATCAATATATTCAACAAAGTCAGCACTGTTGAGGTATCCGGTAATTCCGATGAATATCGCACGCGCCTCGTTCGGCTTGCCGGCAGAAACCAATTCAACCGCCTGAGCATAAAGCTTTTCATATTCGGCAATTGATTCAAGATACTCTGTGTATTTATACGAATCACCGCAGGTGAGGAAGCAGCGTTTTGCATTATTAAAATCAAGATTCTTATAATATAAAAGACCTTCCTCGGCAAGCTTTTCCCTTTCCGCTTTCGACTGACAGCCGCAGAAAAGCAGTGCAAGCGTGCAGGCAAGTGCGAGTGCCGCCGCAAGCGCGAGCGTGTTCAAGCGAATAAAGCCGGGTTTTAATTTTAATTGCATCTGCCTTTCCTCCTTGATGAAATAATACAGGCGGACGGAGCGGAGGCCTGACTCGGTTGTTCCGCTCCGTGCATGTATTCAGGTAAACATTGTCCAATGATTTCGTGAAGCGCGAAGACACGCATAAGCGATTTCCTTATGCTTTTTTAACACCGAGAGCGACCTTCTCGCCGTTTATATCCCACTCTTTCACATAACCGCAGGGAATGCCGAAAGTGAGTTCATCGGCAAGAGTCGTTCTGCGGATTTCGTCCGAATTGCGATCCAACACCGCAAGCAGGTTTTCGCCGCATTCGACGCTGATTATAATCCTGTCGGTAACAACAAAATCGGCTTCTTTGCGCATGGTCTGAATCTTGCTGATGATTTCGCGGACATAGCCTTCTTCAATCAGTTCATCCGTGAGCGCGGTGTTAAGCACAACGGTCACGCCGTTATCGCCGACTGAGGCAAAGCCTTCCTTTTTGACGGTGTCAACAAGCACATCTTCAGGATTCAGCGAGACGGTGAGCGTTTCAAGCTCAAATTCATAAGCGCGTCCCTCTGCATGGGCAGCAACAACCGCATTGCCTATACCGTCTCCCTGCAAATACTGATTGATTTTGGGAAGAATCTTTCCGTAACGCGGCCCGAGAAGCTTCAGCTGGGGCTTTACGCGATAGGTTATGAATGAGGAAGCATCCTTAACAAAGCGAACAGCTTTCACGTTCAATTCATCCTCGATAATCTCGGTATACCGAGCCGGCAGTTCATCAACACCCTGAACAAACAGCTCCGAAAGAGGCTGGCGGTTCTTGATGTTCGCAAGATTGCGTGCCGACCTTCCGAGTGTGACAACTTTCAGAATTTCGTCCATGCTGCGTTCAAGTTCCGCGTCGATGAAACTTTCGTCGCAAATCGGGAATGCGCAAAGGTGTACGCTCTCCGGTGCAAGGTTGTTCACCGTGCGGACGATGTTTTGATAAATTGCTTCCGCCATGAACGGAGTGAACGGTGCGGTGAGGCGGGAAAGCGTTTCAAGCACTGTGAACAGCGTCATATACGCCGCTTCCTTATCCACAGTCATTTCCTTGCCCCAATAACGTTCCCTGCCGCGGCGAACGTACCAATTGGAAAGGTCGTCAACAAAGCGGTTCAATTCGCGCCCCGCTTCGGTAATGCGGAGGTTTTCAAGATAGTTATCCACTGTTCGAATGAGCGTGTTAAGGCGCGAAAGCAGCCATTTGTCCATTACGGAAAGGTTTTCGCGAACGAGCTCATGCTTCGTGGGGTCAAATTCATCAATATCTGCGTACAAAACGTAGAACGCATATGTGTTCCACAGCGTACCCATATATTTGCGCTGCATCTCGCTCACGGCGTCGCCGCTGAAACGGCTGGGCAGCCACGGACTGGAGGCGGTGTAGAAATACCAACGCACCGCATCCGCGCCCTGTTTTGTTAAAACGTCCGCAGGCGCAACAACATTGCCGACGTGCTTGCTCATCTTTTTGCCGTCCTTGTCGCAAACAAGTCCCAACACGATGCAGTTCTTGAATGCGGGCTTGTCAAAAAGGATGGTTGAAAGTGCGCTCAGCGTATAGAACCAACCGCGGGTTTGGTCAACGGCTTCGCTGATATAATCCGCGGGGAAGCGGCGTTCGAATTCCTCTTTGTTTTCAAACGGATAGTGCCACTGTGCAAAAGGCATTGAGCCGCTGTCGAACCAGCAGTCGATAACAACGGGCTCGCGGTGCATCGTTCCGCCGCATTTTTCGCACTTAAAGGTTATCGGGTCGAGCATGGGCTTGTGCAGCTCGATATCCTCTGGCGTGTCCGGAGCATATTTGCGCAGTTCCGCACGGCTGCCCATGACATGGTAATGTCCGCAATCAGGGCACATCCACACGGGCAGGGGAGTTCCCCAATAGCGCTCCCTGCTGATGCCCCAGTCGATAACGTTTTCAAGGAAATTACCCATGCGGCCTTCGCCGATGGATTCGGGAATCCAGTTTATCTTTTTATTGTTTTCAATCAATCTGTCGCGCACGGCAGTGGTCTTCACAAACCAGCTTTCCCTTGCGTAGTAGATGAGCGGAGTGTCGCAGCGCCAGCAGAAGGGGTAACTGTGTTCATAGGGAAGTTCCCTAAGCAGCCTTTCGCGCGCTTTAAGGTCGGCAATGATGGGCTTATCGGCTTCCTTAACGAAAGTGCCGTCCCACGGGGTGCCGCCGGTGAGCCTTCCGCGGGCGTCAACAAGCTGAACAAACGGAAGCTCCCATTTCCGGCCGACGCGTGCGTCGTCTTCGCCGAATGCGGGGGCAAGGTGAACTATGCCCGCACCGTCGGTAAGGGTTACGTAATCGTCCGAAACAATGCGCCATGCATCCCTGCCTTTGTGGTTGACGGGGAAATCAAACAGCGGTTTATAGTGAATGCCGACAAGCTGCGAACCTTTGAAGCGTGCAAGCTCGGTTGTGTCCTCGCCGAGAACATTTTCAACAAGCTCAGCCGCAAGAATGTATTTTTTTTCGCCGCAAAGAACTGTTACATAGTCTTCGTCGGCATTGACGCAAAGACCGACATTGCTGGGCAGCGTCCACGGTGTTGTTGTCCATGCAATAAAGCTTTCGCTGCCGTCAACAAAGCTGTGTTCCGCATCGGGAATGACGGGGAAGGTCACAAAGATGGAAACTTCCTTAACGTCCTTATACCCCTGTGCAACCTCGTGGCTTGACAGTGCGGTTCCGCAGCGCGGGCAATAGGGAACGATTTTGTGGCCTTTATAGAGCAGCCCTTTTTCGTCGATTGTCTTCAATGCCCACCAAACGGATTCAATGTAATCATCGGTATAGGTAACATAGGGATGCTCCATGTCCGCCCAATAACCGACGGCATCGCTCATCTGTTCCCATTCGCCTTTATATTTCCAAACCGACTCCTTGCATTTGTCAATAAAAGGAAGCACGCCGTAACTCTCGATCTGTTCCTTGCCGTCCAGTCCGAGCAGCTTTTCCACTTCAAGTTCAACGGGAAGTCCGTGCGTATCCCAACCCGCTTTGCGCAGCACGTCAAAGCCTTTCATCGTGCGGTAGCGGGGAATGATATCCTTCATGGAGCGGGTCAAAACATGCCCGATATGCGGCCTGCCGTTAGCTGTGGGCGGTCCGTCATAGAAAGTGTAAGCAGGTTTGCCCTTGGACTGTTCAACGGATTTCTCGAAGATGCCGTTTGCCTTCCAGAATTCCAGAACCTCTTTCTCTCTCGGAACAAAGTCGAGCGAGGCGGAAACTTTTTTGTACATTGTTCAAACACTCCTTTTCTTTTAAGGAAATTTTTAAAAATAAAAAACCGCCCCGAAAAACGGGACGATCGAAACCGCGGTACCACCCGGATTCAAAGGCATAACAAAAACCGTGCCTTTGCACTCCTGCCCTTTAACGCGGGGGCTGCGTCGAAGGATAATCCCGCATTGCCGAACATATTCGGCATGAGTTGAGCAAACCCGCCTCTTATTGCGGTTTCCCCTTCGCTCTCATGGGTGATAATGCATCCGAAGTCCCTTGCCGCCTTTCACCCTGCACGGCTCTCTTTCGGCATGTTCCGACTGCAAAAAACAGAGGTATGCCTTTAAGGAAAACTGCGGCGCACCGCGTCCCAATCTGCGATTTGGTATTTGCCCGATTGCCGCCGGGCAAAGGGACATAAAAATATTCAGCCTTTATTATAATGCACGAAAAAGCATTTGTCAATCACAAAAATTTCGATATCAAAATTGGGGGCAATTTGCTGATGACCTGTTTTTCACGATGCGAAAACGGCAGAAACAAAACCTGCCGCCCGAGGGATGAAACCCGAGCGGCAGGCGGAGGTTGATTCAATTCCGCCCGTATATTTAAATTATTATCGTTTTTTGTTACCGGAAACGATTTAACCGAAACTTAGGTTCAAATTGTTTTACGATCAAGGCTGAACGCATGATTGATCAGCCCTGCGGGGTTTGTCTCGGATACGCGGTTGCTTCATATACATATTCGGCATAAATCTCTTCATATGCCTTTTTATTTGCCTCCTGCCAGGTCATCCCTTCCTTACGATAGTTTGAGGCAAGGTAACTGAGCCAACTGGCATAGCGGCTTTCGCACGCATCGGGTTCCGAGTAGGCGATAATCACCATCCTCTCTTTATCAACTGTGATCCGAAAAGACTTACCGATGCCGCTCAGAGGTTGATCAGAAGAAGGGTGACTCGTGCAGACATACACATCTGCGGTGATTGCGGTTTCTGTTTCGTTCACGATATTCTTAATTGCGGTTTCCTCAACAGTTACGTTAATGTAATTGTCTTTCAAATCGAGCATCATTCTGTCGATCTCAAGCTGATTATCCCAAAAGAACAGATCCGTATCCTCGTTCCTGTCCATAATGTCGGAAAAATCCATAAGCTCAAGGTTCATACAGCCGACGTAATAGCGGCGCTGCATTTCCCCTGCAAGCCATTCGACGGTTACGGGATCGGGTCTCGGATTTGGGTCTGCCGTCGGGGCTTCGGTTTCCGGTGCGGCGGTGGGAGTATCCGTCGGCGCGGCGGTTTCGGAAGCAGCCGAATGCGGCGGGGCGGTGTTCTGTGCGTCTTTGTCGGTTCCCTTGCAGGATGCAAGAACAAATGCGGACAGCAGCAACACGAAAACAAGAGAAAGAGACAGGATTTTTTTCATTGTTTGAATACCTCCTTGAAACTGAGAGTGATTTATTCACTTCCCCAACGGATTTATCAGCCGTCGGGTGCGGGACGTTTCTGCGCAGATTGTTTTTTGCAAAGGAGCGAATTCCGATGCAGTTCTTGTATACAATTACATGATAACATATCAAAGTAATAATGTCAACCCCGTTTTGCCCTGAAATTGTGAACAATTTGTTAACAATTCATTTTTCACGATGCGAAGCGATATAAACGGTTTTTAACCGAACGGTGGGATGCTGCTGCGGCAAGGCGCATGTTGAATTGAGAATTGTTTTTGCAGGAAAACACGGATTTTGAATGCCATGCAAAAAAGAAATATAAAAGGAAGAGAAACATACATATACAACATGCACACATAAAGAAAACGGGATCCGCATCGAATCATGCAACTAATATAAAACGCTAAAAAACGAAAAAGTCCGCAGGGAGGGCACGCGGACTTTTTCGTTTTACAACAGAAACGCGGTAAACCAACGTTTCATTAAGGAAGGGGGGAATTCCTTTTCGGTGCTTCGGACAGAAGAATCAGCTCTTTGCCTGTCTGAAGCCTTTTTTGCCGACAAAAAACAATGCCAGTGTCCCCGGACCGACATGGGAACCCGTCACGGGCTCGTACATAACGGTTAAAATATCCTTCGGCGGAGCAATTTCTGATATAAGCTCCGCAAGAGTGTTTGCATCTTCGATACAGTCCGCATGTGCGATGCCGACTGTTTGGTTTGCAGCGTCAACAACATATTCGCGGTATTGTTCCGCAATTGCGCGCAGGGAGTGTTTCCTTCCGCGAACTTTGCCGAAATTGACGATTTTTCCCTCGCTGTCGCCCTTCAAAAGGGGTTTGATATTCAAAATGTTGCCGATTGCAGCCTTTGCATTCGAAAGCCTGCCCGTCGAGCAGAGATATTTGAGGTTGTCAACCGTGAAAACCTGACATATCCTGTCGCGATAGTCCGAAAGCAGGTGTACCGCCGCAGAAAGGGCAATTCCCGAATCGCGGAGTTCCGCCGCACGCAGAACAACAAGCCCTTCGCCGAGCGAGGCTCCGAGAGTGTCGATAAGCTCAATGCTCCGTTCGGGAAATTCGGCGCGCAGCTGAGCCGCCGCCACCATTCCGGCCTGAAATGATCCGCTCACGCCGGATGACATGCCGATAAAAAGAATATCCTGCCCCGCTTCAAGCAAGGGACGCATTTTTTCAGTATATTGAGCGGGCGTTATTTGAGAGGTTGTGACTCTTGTTCCGCTGCGCATTGCATCATAAAATGCTTTGGAATCAAAAGCCGAAAAATCCGGACAGTACAGCGCATCTCCGCCTTTTTCCGGTATACTGAATGAAAACGGTATCTCCGCAATGCCCCTCCGCTCCAAAAGCTCAAGCTCGAGATTTGCGGAAGTATCGGTAATAATTCGGTACACGTTCATTCACCTCACATAATCTAATCTACTGTAACAGATTAACATGTTCATATGAATGTGTCAAGTGCTCAATGCAACAAAATGAGACTTTTGAGCATATATTTCGGACAAATGCGCTTTACAGCGTTTGAATCCTGCACTATAATACAATTATGAAAAATGCGGAACAATGCTTAAAATGTACAATATGCACAATGCCGTATAATCTTTTGCAATTTGCGCCCCGAAAAGGGACGCAGGGGGAAAAATAATGTCATATGATAAAGCCTTGATTGCGGGTAAGCTCCGTCGGTGGGAAAAGCATCTTATGCGCTTTCGCCTTCCCGAATGGGATGAGATACCCGATTTCGGTCTGTATATGGAGCAGACCGTTGATTTGCTGCGCAAATATTTGGATTATCTGCCGCCCGAACTGAAGAATGAAGAGGTTGTTACAAGTTCCGCCATCAACAACTATGTTCGCCGCGGGATCATGCCGGGTCCGATTAAAAAAAAGTACTATCGACCCCATATTGCGTGCCTACTCATGATTTGCACGCTGAAACAGAGCCTTAACATGTCAATGATAAAAATCGCGCTGCCCACATGTGAGTGCAGCGCAGATGCCCGCTGCGACGAATGTGCAAAATCTCCGGTCGGTTCGGCTGAAAACAGCTGCACATCGGGTGTGCGCAGCGCATATGAGTCGTTCATAAGCCGCCATGATCTGACCGCAAAATATTTTGTTCAGCAGGTTCGTCTTGCAAGCGCGGCGCTTTTGGATCATGATGAAAAGCCGGATATTGCGGTTCAAACCACGGAAGAACTCGTTGCTTCCGCCGCAATAGTCGCGGGCTTTTCGCGTTTGCTTGCCGAAAAGCTGCTGCTTTTGGACGGAAAGGATCTTTCAAACGGCGGAAGCATCGATTGCGAGACGGATTCCGAACCTGTCGATGCCGAAGAATGAGCTGACTTAAAGCAAAAAAGGATACATAAAGCGTAAGCAAAAAGACTTGCCGCGTCAACAATAATGCGGAAAGCCTTTTTTCGCGCCGCCGGTGCGTCAAAAAGGCGCGGCAGCGGCCCGAATTTGCCGAAAAACTGCCCGCAATGCTTTGTGCACGGTGATTTCAGCCTTGATTTACAGAAAAATATGAGTATAATAATAAGCGGAAGAATTCTGCCTGTGTGCAAAAAAGCGCAGGCGTTTCAATAACGAAAGGAATTATTGAACAAAAATGGAAAGAACCTTCATAAGGGATATTCGAACAAAATGCGGCGAAACGGCAAAGGTCTCGGGCTTTGTTGAAAACATCCGCGACGGCAAGTCAATGGCTTTTATCGTCATCAAGGACATCACCGGAAAGCTGCAAATAACCGTCGAAAAAGAGAAATGCCCCGCGCTTGTTGACGACATTGCGCACATAACTCCCGATTCCGTAATCAGCTGCACCGGACTTGTTGCGGAAAACGAGTACGTTAAAATGGGCGGAATCGAGCTTCTGCCGACGGAACTTGAAATCGAATCCGTTGCGGACGCATTGCCCATTATCCGCAAGGAAATTCCCGCAACAAAGAAAAAACAGGCGGTCGAACGCTCTGCAATCGATCAGAGGCTGAACTATCGCTGGATCGATCTGCGCACGGACGAGAACCAGCTCCTGTTTAAGGTTCAGAGCTGCCTTGTGAACGCAATGCGCGAATACCTCCTTAAAAAGGACTTTATCGAGATTCACACTCCGAAGCTTATCGGAGCGGCAAGCGAGAGCGGCGCGGATGTTTTTGAAGTTGAATATTTTGACCGCAAGGCGTATCTTGCCCAGAGTCCGCAGTTCTACAAGCAGATGGCAATGGCGGCGGGTTTTGAACGTATATTTGAAGTCGGTCCCGTTTTCCGTGCGGAAAAATCTTTCACAAGCAAGCACACAACCGAATTTACGGGCTTTGACCTTGAATTCAGCTATATCGAATCCTATCGCGATGTTATGCAGATTGAGGCCGAAATATTGACATATGCTCTCGGCGTTGTCAACGAAAAATACGGCGAACGCATAAAGGAAGCTTTCGGCATTGAACTCATTGTGCCCACGCTTCCGTTCCCCGTTATCACTCTTGCGGAGCTTTACGATGCTCTTGAAAAGGAATACGGCTATGTTCCCGCGGAAGGCGAACGCGGCGATTTGACCACCGAGGCAGAGAAACTCAGCTTTGATTGGGTGAAGAAGCATTACAATCACGAGTTCCTCTTCATAACCGATTACTCCGCAGAAAAGCGCGCATTCTATCATATGCGCGATGAAAACGGCGTTCCGCAGGGTTATGACCTTATCTGGCGCGGTGTTGAAATCACAACCGGTGCACAGCGCGAGCATCGTTACGAAATCCTCAAAAAACAGGCGGACGAAAAAGGACTCGGTGAAGACGTTAAGTTCTACCTTGAATTCTTTAAATACGGCTGCCCTCCGCACGGCGGTTTCGGTCTCGGTGTTGACCGTTTGACCATGCTGCTGCTCGGACTCAACATTAAGGAAGCTATGTTCCTGTTCCGCAGCCCCGACAGGCTCAATCCGTAAAACTTGCGAGTGCGGATGATTCTCAATTTTTTGAATCAATCCGACTTTAACATTGACAAAGCAGGTTGTTTTTTGAGAACCGCCCGTAACAGGACGGTTCTTTTTTTACTGAGTTTTCCGGCTGCAAAGCGGACAAAGCGGAACAAAAGCCGGCGGGTGAGGTTTCCGCCGGCTTCTGCATGAGGGGTTACGATAAAAAAGCTTCGGTGCTTTTACAATTGTATTATACCGCCCGAAATATACGGTGTCAACACAAAACAAAGCACTTTCGGTACATAAAACAGTACAGCTTCTGCAAATAAATGTAATACAAACAATAACGGAAGCTTTGTATTGCAAAAATGCGTTCGATGCCGAAACATTGTTCGGAGACGGCACTGCATAAGGAGTACGGTACGCTTGGAGTGAAACAACATATCGGAAGGCAGCGGAAGCCGAAAACGGACATGCCGCATTGTGAACGGCCACACTGTCGATTTGTGCAAAATAAGCAAAAATTTTTGAGTTTTTTTGAAAAAAGGGGTTGACAAATTCCGAGTGCGGTTGTATGATATGTCTCGGTTAGCGAGAGCTAATTATTTTTAGACGAATCAAGTTAGCAAGAGCTAATTTTTTGAACAGAAAGTTAGCAAAAGCTAATTTAAAATTCGTGTTATTGAGCAAGGAGTAATGATATGATGCCGTTAATGTTGGCCGGAATCGGCGAGGAGAACACGATAAAGAAGATCGGCGGCAGTCCGGAGATTAAAAAACATCTTGAGGATCTCGGCTTTGTTGTCGGCGGAAGCGTTACTGTCGTGAATGCGCTCGGCGGAAACGTTATTGTGAACGTCAAGGAGTCGCGTGTTGCAATAAGTGAAGAAATGGCGCGCCGCATAATGGTCTGATGCGGAAAAAACGCAAATTTTTGCGGCCCGCAACCTTTTGCGGCCCGCAAATTTTTGCGGTTTGCAAACGGCGATGCTGCGAATGTGAATGAAAAATTAAAGATAAATTATAAAAATAAAGTCGGGAGGAATAATCATGAATACACTCAGACAGGCAAAAATCGGAGACACCGTAAAGGTTGTAAAGCTGCACGGTGAGGGAGCCGTAAAACGCCGCATCATGGACATGGGCATCACCAAGGGGGTTGAGGTCTATGTTCGCAAGGTGGCACCGCTGGGCGACCCCATTGAAGTCACGGTGCGCGGTTATGAGCTTTCACTCCGCAAGGCGGATGCTGAAATGATCGAAATCGAATAAAACGGAAAACATGCGGGGGAAACCCCGTATTATTCGGAACAAAAGGTTAGCCAAAGCTAACAATGCTTCGCCGAAAGGTGCGTTTCGGCTTTCGGCGGCAGAACGGAAAAAATATAACCGTATGACGGATAAGGAGGATAAAATGAATTTGAGAATCGCCCTTGCGGGCAACCCCAACAGCGGCAAAACAACGCTGTTCAACGCATTGACCGGCTCGAATCAGTTCGTCGGAAACTGGCCGGGTGTCACGGTTGAAAAAAAAGAAGGTAAACTTAAAAAACATGACGGAGTTATCATCACCGACCTTCCCGGCATTTATTCGCTTTCACCCTATACACTTGAAGAGGTCGTTGCGCGCAACTACCTTATCGGCGAGCGTCCCGATGCGATACTGAACATCATCGACGGCACGAATTTGGAGCGCAACCTGTATCTTACAACTCAGCTTACGGAGCTTGGCATTCCGGTTGTTGTTGCAATCAACATGATCGACCTTGTTCGCAAGAACGGCGACAAAATCAATGTTGCCGAACTTTCGCGTCAGCTTGGCTGCAAAGTCGTTGAAATTTCCGCTTTGCGCGGAACCGGCATTGCGGAAGCTGCGGAAGCGGCAATCGATGCAGCAAAGAACGGCAAAACCGTTCCCATGCACACCTTCGCAGGCCCTGTTGAACATGCACTTGCACATATCGAGGAAGCAGCCGTTCACGGACTGCCCGAGGAGCAGCAGCGTTGGTATGCCGTGAAGATTTTTGAGCGCGACGACAAGGTGCTTGAAAATCTGAATATTGATCCTAAGGTTATGGAGCATATCAATAAGGATATCGAGGCGGTAGAGAAGGAAATGGATGACGATTCCGAATCCATTATCACCAACGAACGTTATATCTACATCGGTTCGATTATCAAAGCTTGCTACAAAAAGAAAAACACGGGCAAGCTTTCAACTTCCGACAAGATCGACAAAATCGTGACCAACCGCTGGCTGGGTCTCCCCATCTTCGCTGCAGTAATGTTCCTTGTTTACTATATTTCAATGGTAACAGTCGGCAGCGCGGCAACGGATTGGGCAAACGACGGACTGTTCGGCGACGGCTGGCATCTGTTCGGCATAGGCTCAAAGGCATATAACGAAACTGCCGAAAATTACAGCAACGCAATGAACGCTGCCGGCGCATTTGTTGATTTCGACACTGAAGCCGAAGATTTCGATGCGGACAAAGTGCTTGCCGAACTCGAAGCATACAAGCCCGAGAGCGAGAACGCAACCGCAACCATCGGCGTTGAGGATGAGGAAACTCTTGCGGTAAACGAAATGACCGTTTATTATTCCACGATTCCCAAAGGCGCAAAGGAAGATGAAACCATCGGCATGACTTATGTTGATGCCGTTAAATACCTTAAGGAAAACGGATTCGATGAGCCCGATCCCGCCGCATACGGCGTTTGGGTAAAGGGTATTCCCGTGCTTGTGGGCGAAGGTCTTGAAAAAGCAGGCGCAGCCGATTGGCTTGCATGCCTTATCAACGACGGTATAGTTGCAGGTGTCGGTGCTGTTCTCGGCTTTGTTCCGCAGATGCTTGTTCTGTTCCTGCTGCTCGCTATCCTTGAAGGCTGCGGTTATATGGCGCGTATCGCATTCGTCCTTGACAGAATTTTCCGCAAATTCGGTCTTTCCGGCAAATCCTTCATTCCGATGCTCATCGGCACGGGCTGCGGCATTCCCGGTATTATGGCATCCAGAACGATTGAAAACGAACGTGACCGCCGCATGACCATCATGACCACAACGTTCATCCCCTGCGGTGCAAAGGTTCCCTTTATTGCAATGATCTCAGGCGCAATCTTCGGCGGTTCAGCCTGGGTTGCAACAAGTGCATATTTCATCGGCATGGCGGCAATCATAATTTCCGGTATCATGCTGAAGAAAACCAAGATGTTCGCGGGCGAACCCGCTCCCTTCGTAATGGAGCTTCCAGCATATCATCTTCCCACTGTCAGCAACGTTCTCCGTTCCACTTGGGAGCGCGGCTGGTCCTTCATCAAGAAGGCGGGCACGATCATTCTTCTGTCCACGATACTCGTTTGGTTTACCTCCTACTTCGGATTTACTTCCGACGGGTTCAGAATGCTTGCGGAAGACGAGCTTGACAAGTCCATTCTTGCGGCAGTCGGCAATGCGATCGCCTGGATCTTCAAACCCCTCGGCTGGGGCGAATGGCAGGCAGCGGTTGCATCCATCACCGGCCTTGTTGCAAAGGAAAACATCGTTGGCACGATGGGCATTCTTTACGGCGCAGAAGGTCCCGTTTATGCGACCCTTGCACATGTTTTCAACGGCATTCAGGCATATTCGTTCCTGGTGTTCAACCTGCTCTGTGCACCTTGCTTTGCGGCAATCGGCGCAATAAAGCGCGAAATGAACAGCCCGAAATGGACTTGGTTCGCAGTTGCATACCAGTGCGGATTTGCGTACATCATCTCTCTGATGATTTATCAGTTCGGCTGCCTGTTCACGGGTAATGTACATGTTGTCGGCATCATCTTTGCTGTTGCTGCACTTGCCGGCATTATCTACATGCTCGCCCGCCCCTACAAAGAGGCAACAAAGCTTACCAAGAACGTTAAGATTGGATAAATCAAAACGTTAGCATTGGCTTGAGTCGAACAGCGTTCGGCAATACGATACGGTTCGACGAATGAATTTTCCCCCAACCCGGATGACGATGCGGACGGCGGTGCGCAATGCATTGCCTCCGCATCTTCCGGGCAAATTCGGGAATAAAATAAGCAAAAACCGATTTTATTTTTCACGAAAACAGAAACATGAAAGGAGAAGGTCATATGTTCAATTGGATAGCTCGGAATCTTTCAACGATTATTATCTGCCTTGTGCTTGCCGCTGTTGTGGCTCTTATCATTGTGAGTCTTGTTAAAGACAAAAGAAAAGGCAAGTCCTCCTGCGGCTGCAAGTGCGCCCATTGTCCGATGGCAGGCTCCTGCCATAAAAAATAATAAGTCGGCCGCAAACCGGTGCAAGCAGGAAAAATGCCGGCCGAATTTACGGAAACAGCTTTGCGGAAAGGAGAAAAAATGTTCAGAACCGTTGTAAAAATCGATGGAATGATGTGCGGAATGTGTGAAGCGCATATCAATGATGCAATAAGAAGGAATTTCAACGTTAAGAAAGTGAAATCATCGCACTCAAAAGGTGAAACGGTGATCGAGTCCGAAACAGAACCCGATGCAGCTGCGCTTAAGCGCGCAATTGAAGAGACAGGTTATGAATTCATCTCCGCCTCGACAAAAATCATTGAAGGCAGGCGCGGACTGTTTGCAGGCATTCTGCATAAAGACTGAAAAAGGTCGAAACAGAACGGATATGCTTTTCGCGCTTCAGCCCCTACGGAGAAGCATATCCGTATTGCTGTGAAAGCACCGGCAGAGATTTTTATTTTTTAGAACTGAAGTTAGCATAGGCTAACTAAAAGCAAAACGGTCGGAATTGAAAAAGGTACGGAAAGAAATTGAAGACTAAAGCGAAAAGTTAAAAATAACAAACAGGAGAAAGGGAAAGAAAATGAGCGTTGTTATCGTCGGCGGAAATGAGCGCATGATAAGGCAGTATGAGCAGCTTTGCAAATCATATTCATGTAAAGCAAAGGTCTATATTGAAACGGATAAAGGCATTCAGAACTTCGGCACACCGGATCTGGTCGTGCTTTTCACAAGCACAATGTCTCATAAAATGCTTCAGATTGCCTCCGGGCAGGCGAAACGAAAGAACCTTCGCGTTGCAAGAAATCATACAAGTTCAATGGCTGCACTGAAAAGCATTTTGGATGAGCACACAGCATGAGCATAACGGTGCATCAGGAAAATGAAATGGGAATGCTTTGACAGCAGTGTATATTAAGCAGTGCGCATGAATATGATGATCAAAGGACGGCAGAAACGGAACAATTCCGAATTTCTGTCGTCCTTATTTGATGTCTGCACGTGCAGCCGCCGAATCATTTAAGTATCGGCAGCTGCGCGGGAAAAGTTAATGGGTTAGGTGGGTTGAATCAGTTGTTGTTCAGCTTTGCCTGTGCTGCCGCAAGCCTTGCAATGGGTACGCGGAAGGGTGAACAGGAAACATACTGAAGACCGACTTTGTGGAAGAACTCGATGCTGGAGGGATCACCGCCGTGTTCGCCGCAAACGCCCAGCTTGATGTTGGGACGGGTCTGCTTGCCGAGCTCAACAGCCATCTTGACGAGTTTGCCTACGCCGTTTTGATCAACGCGTGCAAAGGGATCGCTCTCGAAGATTTGCTTTTTATAATAGTCTTCAAGGAACTTCCCGGCATCGTCGCGGCTGAAGCCGAAAGTCATCTGGGTGAGGTCGTTGGTGCCGAAACTGAAGAATTCCGCCTCGGTTGCAACTTCGTCCGCAGTGAGAGCGGCGCGGGGGATTTCAATCATGGTGCCGACAAGGTAGGGGATTTCCATGCCCTTTTCTTCCATGACCTTCTTTGCGGTTTCAACAACGAAACTCTTAACATATGCAAGCTCACGGGTTTCGCCGACAAGGGGAATCATGATTTCGGGGATGATTTCAAGCCCGGTTTCCTGACGAACCTCGATTGCAGCTTCAATAACGGCACGGGTCTGCATTTCCGCAATTTCGGGGTAAGTAACGGACAGACGGCAGCCGCGGTGGCCCATCATGGGGTTGCTCTCGTGCAGGCTGACAACGGTCTTTTTGAGCTCATCAAAGGTGATGCCCATGTTGCTTGCAAGAGCGGCGATCTCCTCATCCTTGGTGGGAAGGAACTCATGGAGGGGCGGATCCAGGAAGCGAATCGTAACGGGACGACCCTGCATTGCCTTGTAGATGCCCTTGAAGTCTTCACGCTGCATGGGCAGAATTTTTGCAAGAGCAGCCTTGCGCTCATCCGCATTCTTTGAAACGATCATCTCGCGCATTGCGGGGATTCGTGCTTCGTCAAAGAACATATGCTCGGTGCGGCAGAGACCGATGCCCTCTGCGCCGAACTTGACTGCCATTTCAGCCTGTGCGGGGGAGTCCGCATTGGTGCGGATCTTAAGGGTGCGAATTGCATCCGCCCATTCCATAATGGTTGCGAAATTGCCGGAAAGTTCGGCGGGGACGGTGCGAATCGCTTCGGCGTAAACTTTGCCGTTTGAGCCGTCAAGACTCATCCAGTCGCCTTCGTGAAGAACGGTGCCGTCGGTGAAGGTGAGCGTCTTTGCGGGTTCGTCGATAACGATTTCCTTGCAGCCGGAGACGCAGCAGGTGCCGAGCTGTCTTGCAACAACCGCAGCGTGGCTGGTCATGCCGCCGAAAGCGGTGAGGATACCCTCGGAAGCGGTCATGCCCTCGATGTCCTCGGGGCTGGTTTCTTTGCGGGCGAGGATAACCTTGTGGCCCGCTTCGCTTGCGCGCTTTGCATCGTCTGCCGAGAAGTAGACCATGCCGCATGCTGCACCGGGGGATGCGGCAAGACCGGTTGCCATTGCCTTTGCTGCCTTAAGTGCAGCGGCGTCAAAGGTGGGATGAAGCAGAGCGTCAAGGCTCTTGGGGTCGATCATTGCAATCGCTTCTTCGCGGGTGCGCATACCTTCGTTCACAAGGTCAACAGCGATCTGAAGAGCTGCCGCTGCGGTGCGCTTGCCGTTGCGGGTCTGGAGCATGAAGAGCTTGCCGCGTTCAATAGTGAACTCCATATCCTGCATGTCGCGATAGTGTTTTTCAAGAGTTTCGGCCGTTCTTACGAATTCGTTGTAAACGGCTTCGTTGGTCTGCCTGAGGTGGTCGATGGGTTCGGGAGTGCGGATGCCTGCAACAACGTCCTCGCCCTGTGCGTTCATGAGATACTCGCCGTAGAGTTTCTTTTCGCCGGTGGAGGGGTTGCGGGTGAATGCAACACCGGTACCGCTGTCGTTGCCCATGTTGCCGAATACCATGCTCTGAACGTTGACCGCGGTGCCCCAATCGGAGGGGATATCGTTCATGCGGCGGTAGATAATTGCGCGGGGGTTATCCCAGCTGCGGAAAACTGCCTTGACAGCTTCGAGAAGCTGAGTCATGGGTTCCTGCGGGAAGTCAAATCCCTTGACCTGTTTAAACATGGCTTTGTATGCTTCAACGATTTCCTTAAGGTTGTCGGCAGTAAGGTCGGTGTCAAGTTCGCAATTGTATTTTTTCTTTGCGCCGTCGAAAATCTCGTCGAACTTTGCTTTTTCAACTTCCATAACGACGTCGGAGAACATCTGAATGAAACGGCGATAGCTGTCATATGCAAAACGCTCGTTGCCGGTCAGGTTTGCAAGAGCAACAACGGTTTCGTCGTTCAGACCGAGGTTGAGGATCGTGTCCATCATGCCGGGCATGCTTGCACGTGCGCCGGAACGAACGGAAACGAGGAAGGGGTTTTCGGTGCTGCCGAATTTTTTGCCCGCCTTTTCTTCGGTAACGGCAAGAGCTGCTTTTATCTGCTCGATGATGTCATCGGAGATTGTGCGGCCGTCCTCATAGTAACGGGTGCAGGCTTCGGTTGAAACTGTGAAGCCATAAGGAACGGGCAGACCGAGACCGGTCATTTCGGCAAGGTTGGCACCTTTGCCGCCCAGAAGGTTCCTCATGGTTGCGTTGCCCTCATTGAAGAGGTACACATATTTGTGGGACATAATGAATCCTCCGTGTTTTCTTTTTTATACACACTTGGTACAGCAATGTATTATACATAATTCTTCCCGAAATTTCAAGTATTTATCAAGAATTTTTTCAATATTTTACACAAACAATACATACGGAAGGACGAAAACGCGCCGAGTCGAACCGTTGGATTCGAAAAAAATTGTGTAAACTCAATGTTTTTTCGGAAAAACAATGTTTATTCGGCAGCAAACAAAAAAGAGGTGAATCCGATGAAAAAAGAGATGAAAAATGATAAGAACAATTCCGAACGGAAAATGCCTAAAATGCAGGATGCGGATTTCTGCGGACAGAATTTGGGTATTGATGCGGGGAATGCAACAGCTTCGGCAAACGAAACAACGGGCATGATGCCGACCGCTCCGCAAAACAGTGCTGAACTTGAAGCGGCGGAAGAACTCTCTCCGCTGCAATACACAACTTTGGTGAAGCAAAAAAAACGAAATAAGCAATAAACCGACGATAGTTTGAATAAATAAAGGAGCCGCTGCGCAAATTCGGCGGAAGCGGCTCCTGCGGGTTTAATTTTCAGCCGGTTGTTTTCAGCCTTCGTCGTAAAGGCCGGCTGCTTTGATTTTTTTCCAATCGGCGGCAACGATGCGCACCTGTTTGCTTGAATTGATTGAAAAATCTTTTTGGAAAACGTATCCGTTTGCCATCATGCGCAAAAGTGTGGCTTTTACCCTGTCGTCGGGAACATTGTTTCGCTTTGACACCGCTTCAATGGTACCCCAAAACGTCGGAATGATATTGGCTTTTGTTTCAACGTGCGCAAGGTTGCTGACTATCATGCGCATATAGGAGTTGTTAAGCTCCTCCTCATCGGGAAGCAGGCGAATGTCGCTTGCAACACCCTGAAGCCGTTTGCTGAACGTGTCCGTCACACCGTAAACAACAACTTTTTTGTGCCTTTTCTGCACAAGATATTTGACAACGGACTGAAAATGACCGTCTCCGGTGAAGATAATATAGGTGCCGACATCGTTTCTGGATGTTACGTTCTGATAGATATAATCAAGCATAACAAAATCCGTCATATCTTTTTTGCGATACTGCGTTGCCGTGCCGGTTTCGATAATGGTGTTGGTGATGTTGCGCAGCTTTGCAAGCTCCTCACCGATGCCGGGGGATGAAAAATCGGCAAAAATCATAATATCTTCAATGTCGAACTGCTTTTCAAGCTCGGCACGCCATGCGGCTGTATCGGGACGAAGATTATATTTGTTTTTGTACGAATAAAACCAGTATTCGTAATCAACGAATACCATTGCCCGTTTTGAACGGGCAAGCGACCTGAAAATGTTGAGCAAATAAACCCTCCTTTGCGCAAAGCAAAATATGCGCTTACATAGTGCGGGAATGCTTTGAATGATTCACTCTGCGGGAAAGATCTCGAAATCAAAGCTCCCTTAAACCGACAAAACGAGAATAACAAACCCGCCGAAAGGGCAGTGCAACAAAATAACCACACGGTATCGAACGCGCAAAAAATAAATTTCGTATGCGATTTTTACATAAACAAAGACCAATAGGCAGCCGCAGACAAAATGCTGCGATCCGTAGATTGAATAAAGTTTACGCCCGATAGTGCAAATAAAAAACAAGCCGGGACGCCGCCCGACGAGGAGTGTTGTCCTTCATTGCCGGTATCACTGCTATTATAACAAACAACATAAAAATTTGCAACACTTTTTAAGTAATTTCGTCACTTCGGGACGAAAGAAAAAGGCGGGGTCGCGGCGGTGTATCCGTCTTTCGCGCAGGAGGGCTTCCGCAATCCGCCGAGTTTGCATCAGTCTGCAAAAAAACGTGAAATTTGTCACAAATTATTAAAAAATCAGCATTGCTGTCCGCGCACTCGGGGTTTATAATATCAGCATGGCAAGGAATAAACCAAGAAAACTTAAAAAGGCTGCTTCCGAAAGGTTCCGCCTGTCCGGTGCGGACGGCCATGATGAGTCCGGTGCGGACGGCCATGATGAGTCCGGTGCGGACGGCAATGAGAAGTCCGGTGCGGATGTCAATGGGGGGAAAATAAACTTCAATGCATCGGATGCTTCGGACATGCGAGGTAAAGAAAAAAACAACGAAGCATACAGGAAACACAGCGTTATTTCTTTCATAATATGCGAGGTGCTTGCTGATGTCGCCGCTGTTGCTTTGATATTGCTCGGCAGAACGGGGGCGGAGCGGTACGGCAGTGCTTCCGTGCCTGCGACGGATGATACTGCGGATGCAGGGAAGGAAAACGCCGCGACGTTTGATGAGAACGGCGACGGAGAAAATCGCGGCTTTACCGTTGAACCGACAGAAGAGGTTTCGGATACGCCGTTCCCGCAGGGTGAAACTTTGGCGCACGTTAAAACGACCGTCATTGCGGACGGCAGCCCGATCGCAACGCTTGCAAGCGGCAGCGCGGCGGAGGAGCTTATTGAAGCCGTGCGTACATATTTCGATGGTTTTGTGAACAAAAGCGGAGCGGTCACATCGTTTTTGAATGAAATCGGTTTTGTTGAGGCGGACGAAAATGCGGCGGTCATGCCCTATGATGAGGCATTTGCGTTTCTGACAGGCAGCAGCACGCCGCTAAGGGTTCAAAGCAGGCTTATTGAGCATGAATTTGTAACGATTCCGTATGAGGTATCGACGGTTAACAGCAGCGATTTTTACTGCGGCACCCGCTTTGTTGCCGAATACGGACGGAACGGCAAAAAAATGAGTGCTTATGAATACATTTATATTAACGGCACGCTTCAAAGCAGCCGAATGCTTGAGAGCGAGTATCTTGACCTGCCGCTGAAAGAAACCGTTATCATCGGAACAAGACCGTGCCCGGCAGCAAACGGAATAACAACGGGTGAATACCCTGCTTCGGGTATTGCATTTGCAAGGCCCGTTGATGCTGCTGTTGTGCGCTTTTTCGGACTGCTTAACGGCAGCATGCATGAGGGCGTGGATTTTGCGGCGAACAGAGGCGAAAACTGCAAGGCAGCGGCAGCAGGAACCGTTGTTGCGGTGCTTGAGCGCGACAGCATGGGCTTGACCGTGTATGTTCGTCACGAAAACGGTTTTGCAACCGTTTATGCAGGGCTTGAAAAGGCGCATGTTTCCGTCGGAACAACCGTTGCAGCGGGCGACATAATCGGCACGGCGGGTGCGGACGGAATACATTTCGGCATTTATGCAAACGGGGTTCCGTGCGACCCGAAAGCCTATATAAGCGGGCTTACGCAGTGAATGAACAGCATGTGACCATGCTTTTTCAATGCGGAAACAGTGTTTTGAACCGCTGACAGAACAAATTTTGCTTTTATGCGGGTTGCCAAACTCTGCCGCCTGTGTTAAAATCAAAATGTGACTGCAATTCCGCATTGAAGAATAAACTGCCTCCGGGAATATGCAAAACAAACTCGGTTTGCGTTTCGGATGCAGCTGTGCGTTTGTTCCTTTTTCCGAATTCGAAAAGGGAGCGTTATTTCGCGGGTTGCAAAATAGAATTACTGTTTAAATTATTAAATTTATATAATACGGAGTTTATATGGCTTTTTTTGAAATTCGCGGCGGAATTCCGCTTCGCGGCAGCGTGACCGTGAGCGGCGCAAAGAACGCTGCACTGCCGATAATATGTGCATCGATAATGGCAGATGAACCTTGCAGAATCGAAAACCTGCCCGATATAGAGGATGTTCATCGAATCACGGAGATTTTGAGTTCAATGGGTGCAGCGATTACGCGCCCCGCTCCGGGCGTTGTTGTTATCGATCCGCGAACAATAAAGTCCAACAGCGTAACAAACGAAATGGCGGCCAAGCTGCGTGCGTCGTATTACATGCTCGGTGCGCTGCTCGGAAAATTCCGCCGTGCCGAAATTGCTCAGCCGGGCGGGTGTGCGATAGGGCAGCGTCCCATGGATTATCATATCAACGGAATGCGCGCTCTCGGAGCAAATGTGCAGGATCGCTTCGGCATAGTTACCGCCTCGGCCGACAAGCTTCGCGGTGCGGAGATTTATCTTGATATGGCAAGCGTCGGTGCAACGATAAACATTATGCTTGCCGCATGTCGTGCAGAGGGCAAAACCGTGATAAACAACGCTGCACGCGAACCCCATGTTGTTGACGTGGCAAATTTTCTCAATACCATGGGAGCAAACATTCGCGGTGCGGGAACGAATGTTATCCGCATAACGGGCTGCGATGCGCTGCACGGCTGCACCTATGCGATAATACCCGACCAAATCGAAGCGGGTACTTTCATGATTGCCGCTGCCGCAACACAGGGAAATGTTGTGATTAACAACGTCATACCTGCGCACCTTGAGGCAATTTCTGCAAAGCTTATGGAATGCGGAGTGGAGGTCATTGAAGGGGATAACGGCAATGATTTTTACATGCAGATTATTTCAAACTCCCGCCCGCGTGCGGTGAATATCAAAACTCTGCCGTATCCCGGTTTTCCGACGGATTTGCAGCAGCCGATGACCGCATTGCTGGCGGTTGCACAGGGCAACAGCTTCATCACGGAGAATCTGTTTGAGGACAGGTTTAACCATGTTCGCGAGCTCAACCGCATGGGCGCGAACATAATCGTGAACGGCAGAACCGCAACCGTGATCGGCGTTGATAAGCTCTACGGCACCGATATCTATGCTTCCGACCTGCGTGCGGGCGCGGCAATGATAGTTGCGGCTCTGATGGCGGAAGGAACTGCCCGTGTGCGAAATATCTATTATATCGACAGGGGATACGAAAAACTCGAACATAAGCTCCGCGCCCTCGGTGCCGATATTAAGCGCATCGAAGAGCCTGACGAAGAGTGAACACTGTCCGCATATCGGTCGGAATCAACCGATAAATCAACCGATAATTGAACAGAACGGATTAAGCTGTTTTGATAAAAAAGCAACGGGGCCGCTGCGGTGAATGCAGCAGTCCCGTTTGGTTTATTTAAGCCGATGCAGAGTTTTTTAATGCGCTTGAAGCAGTTTATTTCGTTCCGAAAATCCTGTCGCCGGCATCGCCGAGACCGGGAACGATATAGCCGTGATCGTTGAGGTGGCTGTCAACCGCAGCGGTGTAGATGACAACATCGGGGTGCAGCTTATGCAGCATTTCAATGCCCTCGGGAGCGGCAACAAGGCACATCAGGCGAACGGTTTTGCAGCCTGCTTCCTTGACGATGCGAATACCCTCGGCAGCGGAGCCGCCGGTTGCAAGCATGGGGTCAACAACGATCATATCGCGCTCGGAGGTATCACCGGGCAGCTTGCAGTAATAGCTGACAGGCTTGAGCGTCTCGGGGTCGCGATAAAGCCCGATATGTCCGACTTTTGCGGCGGGAATCAGCTCCATGACGCCCTCTGCCATGCCGAGACCGGCGCGGAGAATGGGAACGATGCCGAGTTTGCGTCCTGCAAGCACTCTTGCGCGCATTGATGCAACGGGAGTTTCAATGTCAACTTCCTCCATGGGAAGGTCACGGGTGACTTCATATGCCATGAGCGTGGACAGCTCGTTGAGCAGCATACGGAAATCCTTTGTGCCGGTGTTTTTGTCCCTCATGAGGGTGAGCTTGTGCTGAACGAGAGGATGGTCGATAACGACAACGTTTTCCATGTAGTTTTTCATTGTTAATACCCCTTTGTAAAATTATTTATTAAATAAGTTGAAATCAAGCAAGAAGCTTTTATCTGCATTCGTAATCGGAAATTTTGCCGATGCGGCGTTCGTGCCTGCCGCCGGCAAATTCGGTGCAGAGCCATGTTTTGACGATCGCCTTTGCGGTTTCAATGCCGATGATCCTTCCGCCCATTGCAAGCATGTTGGAATCATTATGCTGACGGGTCAGTTCCGCGGAAAGAACATCTCCGCAGAGTGCGCAGCGGATGCCGCGAACCTTGTTTGCGCAGATAGAAACACCGATGCCGGTGCCGCAGATGAGGATTCCGCGGTCAAACTCGCCGGAGGCAACAGCTTCTGCGGCGGGAAATGCGATGTCGGGATAATCCATACTGTCGGTTGAGCAGCAGCCGAAATCCCTGAATTCGTGACCAAGTTCAGTAATATAGGGTAAAAGCTCGTTCTTGAGTGCGTATCCGCCGTGGTCGGATGCAATTGCAATTTTCATTTTTTTATTGTCCCGTGCGGTGCGCGGGAAATCCTTTCCGTAAAGTCTTTAAAAATATTAAAAATTTTTGTGATTGAGCAAGAATAAATTCCGTAAACACCGACGGCATCCGAACGGCTTCGAACGCAGCCGAAAAGTCGTTGGCATATCGCAGCGGTCATTCGGAAATAACCGTAAACCCGGCGGCACGGAGCAGACGATTCATGTATGCAAGCCCCTGAGCCTCGGCGGGGACACTTTCCGCAATTATCAAATCCATGCCGCGCGATTCGTTTCGAAGTTCACGGAAAAGGGCGGCGCACAGCGTCTGCGGTTGAGTCCTGTCGCCGATAACGACATGCCGCTTTCCAGAATAGCGGGATTTGGTTTGTTCCGTTGCGAGTATGATGCATTTTTTGCCCGAAAGCTCTGCGCGGGTGTATTCACGGCAGGCGATGGAGGCGGTTTTTTTGCAGTCATTGCCGCCGTCAGCGATGACAACATCGCATTCGGGCGCATAATGCTTGTATTTCATGCCGGGTGAAGCGGCGGTTTCTCCGTTTTTTAACGGGTTGAGCACCGCATGAGCAATATCAACATGCCCGATGACGCTTTCAAGCATCTCTCTTGTGACTCCGCCGGGGCGAAGCACCGTCGGTGTGCCGACAAGGGAAAGCACCGTGGATTCAACGCCGACTCTGCAATCCCCGCCGTCAATAATTGCATCAATGCATCCGTCAAGGTCATCCAGAACATGCTGAGCGCAGGTCGGGCTCGGTTTTCCGGAAAGGTTCGCGCTCGGTGCCGCAATCGGAACGCCGGCCGCACGAATCAGAGCAAGTGCGGTTTTATGCTCCGGCATACGCACCGCAACGGTGGAGAGCCCCGCCGTGACTTGCGGAGGGACAATGTCGCTTTTGAGATAGACCATGGTGAGCGGACCCGGCCAGAATGCGTCCGCAAGCTGCCGCGCCTTGTCCGGAACATGTTTCCAAAGCTGTTTGAGGTCGCTTTTTTTTGCAATATGAAGAATGAGCGGGTTGTCTCCGGGGCGTCCCTTTGCAGCAAAAATCTTTTCCACCGCACAGCCGTCAAGCCCGTTTGCACCGAGTCCGTATACGGTTTCGGTCGGAAACGCAACAAGCCCGCCCGCGCGAATGATTCGCCCGCACACGTTTGTTCCGTTCTCTTTTTGTGTTGCTGCATTGAAAAATTCCGTGTTCATGCTGCCAAACTCCGTTCCCGGGTCACCGCATCGGCCGCAAACCGGCGCATAATGCCGTATCAACCCACTATAATATAGCACAAATCGCGGCTTTCGGCAAGTGAAAAGTGATGCTGTTTTAAAAAAACAGAATGCGTCAAAAGTCACGGCAGGATTGAAAAATCTTTCCGTTTGTGGTATACTTTGGATAAACACGGCGGTACGCTGCCAAAAAGGATAAGGAATTTAAATAATGAGCGAATACAATTATGATATCGTTGTTCTGGGCGCGGGCCCGGGCGGTTATGAAGCGGCTATACGCTGCGCACAATACGGCAAAAACACGGCGCTTGTTGAGGCGCGCGATCTGGGCGGAACATGTTTGAACCGCGGCTGCATTCCCACAAAAGCACTGCTGCACGGTGCGGAAGTTTATCAGTCGGCGCTGAATGCTGCGTCCTGCGGTGTAACAACCGGTGAGGTCGGGTTTGATTTTGCAAAGCTTGCCGAATACAAGGATTCTGTTGTTGCAGGCCTGCGCAAGGGCATTGCGGGGCTTGAAAAAGCGCACGGAGTGAAGGTCATAAACGGCTTCGGAAAGCTTGTTGACGAGCACACTCTCGATGTTGACGGCGAAAAAGTCACGTTCGACAAGCTGATTCTCGCAACGGGAAGTGCGCCTGCGCGTCCCCCGATTCCCGGCATTGACGGCGAAAATGTCGTAACTTCCGACGAAGTGCTTTCAATGACAGAGCTTCCGGACAGCTTTGTTATTATCGGCGGCGGTGTTATCGGCATAGAGTTTGCAACGTTGTTTGCCTCTCTCGGAAAGCCCGTAACCGTTATCGAAATGATGCCGAGCATACTTCCGGGCGTGGATGCCGACATCGTTAAAATGCTTTCAACAAGGGTACTCAAACGCAAAAAAGTTACTGTTATCAACAATGCCAAGGTAACAGGCATCAACGGCGGCGAAAAAGTCACCGTAACGTACGAACTCAACGGAGCCGAAAAAACAGCCGAGGGAGGCTGCTGCGTTGTTGCCGTCGGCCGCCGCGCAATGACGGCAAACATCGGGCTTGAAAATGTCGGAATCGAAATGAACCGCGCGTTTGTGAACATCGACGATTATTGCCGCACAAATATCGAAAACATCTATGCGATCGGCGATATAACCGGCAAGATTCAGCTTGCGCATGTTGCAAGCGCACAGGGTCTTGCAGCTGCGGCGAATGCATGCGGGCAGAAGAGCGTAAAGATGGATTATTCGGTTGTTCCTTCCTGCATTTATACCGCTCCCGAAATTGCATTTGTCGGCATCGGCGAAGAAAAAGCAAAGCAGCAGGGCATTGAATACAAAATCGGCAGCTTCAATGTTGCAGGCAACGGCAGAGCAATGATAATGGGCGAAGCTCTCGGCATTGCAAAGCTGATTTCCGATGCGGACGGAAATCTCATCGGCGCACAGCTCATGGGTCCCCGCGCAACGGATATGATAGCGGAGCTTGCTCTTGCGCTTAAAGTCGGCGCCTCGGTTGAAACAATTGCCGAAACCATTCATCCGCATCCCACCGTCAGCGAGGTTATTGCGGAAGCGGCGCATGATTGGGAAGGTCTTTGCTGTCACAGTCTGCCCAAAAAGAAATAATTAAATCAACAAACGAACAAACCGCCGTCGCCCGTCGAATAAGATGTGCGGCGGCGGGCATTATGCGGCTTTTTCCGCCGGTTATCGAATCAATCGCAAATCAATTACAAAAGGGAGGAAGAAAAACATGAGCATTCCAAACGGCAAAAATGTATACGGATATGCGGAGGCATATGCAAAACTTGCAAATTTCGGGCAGCAGCACCTGCTTAAATATTATGATGAGCTTGATGAAGCGCAGCGCGCCGCATTGCTCAATCAAATCGAGCAGATCGATTTTTCCGTTGTCAGCACGAATAAACAGCCTGAAAAACGCGGCAGAATCACTCCGATCGGTGTTACGGAGCTTGCGGAAATACGCACTCGCGGAGATGAATTCTTTGATGCGGGCATGGCGGAGCTGCGTGCGGGGCATGTCGGCGCGGTGCTGCTTGCGGGCGGCATGGGCACACGGCTCGGTTCGGATGCTCCGAAGGGTGCGTTCAATATCGGAATCAAGCGTGAACTTTATATTTTTGAGTGCCTTATAAACAATCTTCTGAATGTTACGGAAAGAGTCGGCAGTTTTGTTCACCTTTTCATCATGACCAGCGACAAAAACGACGCAGCAACGCGTGAGTTCTTTGCAGAACATAATTATTTCGGCTATGCGGCGGAATTCGTGCATTTTTTCACTCAGGAGACGGCACCCGCGGCGGATTACGACGGCAAGGTTTATCTCGAAGAAAAATACCGTCTTGCAACTTCGCCGAACGGCAACGGCGGTTGGTATTCCTCAATGGCAAAGCACGGAATGCTTGATATTGTCCGCAGAAACGGCATAGAATGGCTGAACGTGTTTGCGGTTGACAATGTGCTTCAGCGCATTGCCGATCCGCTCTTCATCGGCGCAACAAAGCTTGCGCATTGCGAAGTCGGGTCAAAGGTCATTAAAAAAGCCGCGCCCGATGAACGCGTGGGCGTTATGTGCCTTGAAGACGGGCATCCTTCAATCGTTGAATACTATGAGCTTACGGATGAAATGCGCAATGCGAAAAACGAAAAAGGCGAACCCGCCTACAATTTCGGCGTTATTTTGAACTATCTGTTCCGCGTGGATGCGCTTGACGGCATAATGGAAAAATCCCTTCCGCTGCATGTTGTTGAAAAAAAGATTCCATGCCTTGATGAAAACGGGCAGCATGTCACGCCCGAAAAACCGAACGGCTTCAAGTATGAAACCCTGATTTTGGATATGATACGGCTGCTTAACGGCTGCATGGTGTTTGAGGTTGAAAGGGCAAGGGAGTTTGCACCTGTCAAGAACCGCACAGGGGTTGATTCGGTTGACACGGCGCGGGAGCTGCTTGTCCGCAACAGCGTTGAACTCTGATTTTATTCACGGTCAAGAACAACAAGCCTGCATAAATAATACAGCCCCGCCGCAAAGCCGTTAAGCCCTGCGGCGGGGTTGTTTATTTCCCGCTTGTATGAACTGCGTACAGAGTTCCCAACCGTGACGGAAGCGTTACGGATTATCAATCATAACATCGGCAGCAGAATCAAGCTGCATTAACCTGCAACGGAGGCAGAGCAGCCGTCTATTGCTGTTCCCCGTGGCTCAGTGACACGCAGTGTGCCGGAACCTGATCCTGCATTTCGGCCCATGCAACGGTCTTGTCGCCGAAATTCCAAGCAACAACAAATGCTTCGAGGCTGTACTTGTAGTTCAGGTCGCTGCCGCAAATCAGCCTAATTCCGTCAAAATGCGTAAGATCGGGTCTGTTCGAAAGCACAATAAAAGTTTCGTCAAACGCTTTGCCGCTTGACAGGATATACCTGTACTTATACGGCTTATCGTACCATTGGCCTTTTGCGTAGCTTTCGCCGATGCGCCATGTGCCGTCGCTCATCAGATAGTGTGTCTTCAGGCGTGCCTGCGCTTCATACAGTCCGCCCTTGTAGTTTACCGCCGTGTGAATGTCAACACAGTCGTTTGCATCATAAACCTTAACGATATAAGGCTCTTCGGCGGAAGACTCTTCGGACGGGTTTTCCCGCATATTGATATCATCCTGCGGAAGCTGTTTTGCCGGCTTTCCACTCGGGTCAACGAGTTAGTTCGGTGATGCTGCTGAGGCTGACGTGATATATTGCCTGAGATCGAGAGCTTTCATCCTTCCGTTTCGAAAGGTGTCCTCATCAATTACTTTAAGCAGACTGTCAATTTCTGCAACTGCATCGGTTCTTTGGAGCAATTCCTTTAACGGGGGGAATGTTTCGGCAACGATTTCAATTCCGTTTGAAGCTGCCGAGGCTGTGTTTCCCGGAAGAAAGCAATCCGTTGAATACCCGATACAATACATATCGATTAAAAACGGATAGCCGAGCGTTGTTATAAGCAATGCTCGTGTCGTCATGTTTTCCGCCTCTGCTTGATCCACATAGGTTGCAGTGCGGCGCTCTTCGGGACTCATTTCTATCCAAGCATCTGTGCCGGGCAGAACACTGTATTCGTGCGGAGTGTCATTCATCGGAACAACACTTAATGCACCGACAGGCAACAGTGCGGTAAAAACGAGCGCCAAAGCGATCAAGGTTGTGACAATTCTTTTTGCCATAATTATTTCTCCTTTCGCGGTGTCATGGTTTTGTGCCGTTGGCGGTTGGGTTTCTCTTCCCCAAAGTCTGCACTTGTTGAATGCTGTGCAAACTTTGGGTGCGATACGCAGCTTGCGATACGCAGTCTATGATACGCAATTTGCGCTATGCAAATGCGGGACATGTGTTGAATCGGATCCGTTTCAATGGTGCGACTTTCATCGCAATACTATTATATCAGCGAATTAATATCATTTCAACCCTCAATTGTGAACAATTTGTTAACAATTCTTTTTCAACAGGAAAAAACAGTCAAACGGAGCAGACAGGATGAACACACAATATGTTTAAGATGAATACAAAGTAATACAAAAAAAGAGCCCGAACCGATCGGGCTCCGATGTTGAAACAAATTTTAATTTTTAAGGTTCGTTATTCGGAAAACTCCTTAAAGGCAGTTTCCGCAATCTTTTCCGCATCGGCAAGCGTGATTGCGCGGCGTTCGGCAAGCGCGGCAATATCGGCATATTCGAACTTTGCCCTTTTAACGCCGAACCCCTGAGCGGTCTTCAGGCGAATCGTACCGTCCTCAAATTTGGCGGTTTGCGTTTCACGCTGCAAAATGTATCGCGGCATTCTGCACTCGCGGACGCCGAGAGTGCTTGTGTGTTTGAACAATATGCGGATAATTTCGCTGCGTTTTTCGGCATTGCAAAGCACGCAGAGCATAATTCCGGGGCGGTTCTTCTTCATTCCTGTCGGAACGGTGTAAACATCCGCCGCACCCGCGTTAAGCAGTTTATCAAATGCAAACCCGATCTCTTCGCCTGTCATATCGTCAATGTTGCAGCGAAGCTCGATGATCTCATCCGCCGATTCTTCACTCGGACTTTCGCCGAAAAGCGCACGTACGCAGTTTGCGGCGGGATAGTCGCGTTTGCCCATGCCGTAACCTTGGGAAAGTATTGTCATTAACGGCATTGCGGTGAAGTCATGAACAAAATGCTTTAACAGTGCCGCTCCGGTCGGAGTGCAGAGTTCGCCTTTTATATCGCCCGCATAAACAGGAACGCCGTGAAGAATGAAGGCTGTTGCCGGTGCGGGAACGGGAAGGATCCCGTGCGCACAATGCACATGCCCGCTGCCCGTGCGAACGGGGGAGGCGGCAATGCGTTCCGGTGCGAGCATTGCGATCAGCGCGCAGCAGGAAACAATATCTGCAACGGCATCAAGCGCACCGACCTCGTGAAAATGCACAAGCTCAACGGGAACGCCGTGGGCATGACTCTCCGCTTCTGCAATCAGTTTGTAAACAGCAAGGGAATGCTCCTTCACTGTATCGGACACGGGCAGCGCACGGATAATGTGTTCAATTTCGTGCAGCCCGCTGTGAGAATGGTGATGCTCGTGTTCATGATTATGTTCATGCTCATGGCAATGCTTATGCGCGTGTTCATGCTCATGTTCATGATTATGTTCGTGCTCATGACAATGCTCATGCTCGTGCCCATGCTCATGGTAATGCTCATGTTCGTGAAGGTGTTCATGTTCGTGTATGCAGGCGGCATATTCGTCCGCATCGGTGTTCATGTATTCAACGGCAAAATGAATTCCGCGAATGCCGCATTTTTCGGCGGCAGCGCAGCGAACATTCAGTCCGACCGCCGAGAAGGCAGCTGCAATATTCTGAAACTCGGCACGTTGTTCTTCGGAAAGCAGATCATAGAGTGCGCCCGCAAGCATATCGCCCGCCGCACCCATTCCGCAGTCAAGGTAAAGTGTTTTCATAGTAAAAAGGCCTTTCAACAGTTTTATTCAGGGTTGCATATTATAATTAAGGAAAGAATCGTCACCGCGCATTGCTGCCGGTGCCGATATGGTTTATCATGTTTGCAAGGTAACCTGCGCCGAAGCCGTTGTCGATATTCACAACGGATACTCCGCTTGAGCAGGAGTTGAGCATTGAAAGCAGCGCTGCAACTCCGCCGAATGCCGCACCGTAACCGACACTCGTCGGCACGGCAATAACGGGGCAGTCGGCAAGCCCGCCGATTACACTTGCAAGCGCACCTTCCATGCCTGCAACGGCGATAATGACGCTTGCGCTCATGATTTCGTCAATATGCGAAAGGAGACGGTGCAGCCCTGCAACGCCGACATCATAAAGCCTAAGCACACGGCTGCCGTGAAATTCCGCCGTCAGTGCCGCTTCTTCGGCAACGGGAATATCGCTTGTGCCGCCTGCCGCAACAACAACGCAGCCGTTTCCGCTCGGTTCGGGGATGCTGCCGATACTGCCGATTTTTGCAATTTCACAGTAGCTCAGGGCAAATTCACGACTCAGTATCTCTGCGGCATGTTTTTCAAGGCGTGTAATAAGTATCGTTTCCTGTCCGCTCTCAAGCATGGCTTTAATGATTTCAAGCATCTGTTCGGGTGTTTTGCCCGCACCGTAAATCACTTCCGCCGCACCGGTCCGAAGGCGGCGATGGGTGTCTATCTTTGCGAATCCAAGGTCGCGGAACGGAGCGGTGCGCAGTTTCAAGTATGCTTCGTCAACCGACACTTCACCGCGGCGCACTGATTCAAGAAGGTTTTTTATTTCGTCATTCATAGTCTTTGTGTTGTGCTGTCAGAACAGCGGAGCCTCATCTCGGCTCAAGGTCAAGCGTCACTGCATCGAAATATTGCCGCAGCTCGTTTAAAACATGCTCACGCTGTTTAAATAATTCATCGAATTGCCCGGCCTTCAATTGCAGCTTTGCGGTTCCGTTAACGCTCCGCACGCGAAAGTCGGAGAAGCCGAGCGAAAAAAGGAAGTTTTCCGCTGCTTCAACGGAATGCAGTTTGTTTTTTGTGATCAATTCGCCCGTCGGAATCCGCGTTGCAAGGCAGGCATAGGCAGGTTTGTTCCAAGTGAAAAGCTCCGCTTCGCGGGCAAGACGGCGAATGTCAGCTTTTGTCAGTCCGCATTCGCGCAGCGGGGAAAGCACGCCCGCTTCCCGCAGGGCACGCATTCCCGGACGGTCATCCTCTGTATCGGAAGCATTCGTCCCGTCCAGAATCGTTTTGTACCCGTCCGCCGCCGCCGCTTTGCATATCGCGGAAAAAATGTGTTTTTTGCAATGGTAGCAGCGGTCGGTCGGATTGCGGACAACATCTTCGCAGGCAAGGATATCAACAGAAATAATTTTAAACGGCAGTTCGGCTTCCTTTGCGGCCCGCAGTGCGTCCGTCAGCTCAAATTCCGGCTGGAATGCCGATTGAACATAGTATGCGGCAAAATTTCCACCCTCAACGCGGGAAGCCGCATAAGCAAGAAAACATGAGTCCACGCCGCCCGAAAGCGCAATCGCCGCGCTGCCGATGTCCTTAAGCCTGTTCAAAAGTTTGCTGCATAGCCGTTCGGATTCGCTCATAGCCCATCCTCCTTTTTCACCCGCTTACATTATAATGCCTGCCGCGCGGGTTTTGCAAGAGCAAATAATAATGCGGCGGGAGAGGTCAACCCTGCCCGTCTTTTTCGTCCGCCACATACTCGGCAATCTCGGACAGATCGCAGTTCAGTATGCTGCAAAGCTGATTCAGCGTGTAGGTGCTCACGCTGCCGTTTTTTCTCAGCCTGTCAAGCTGCCCTGTGCTGAAATTGTAGTCCTTGATAAGCCTGTATTGCGACACACCCTTTTTCTTCATGGTTGCCCACAGCCTGTCAAACCGTATCATTTCGCCCTCCGAACAAATTTTCGTTCAATGTATATTATTGCCTGCATATTGACAATAGCCTGTATTCGGGCTATGATGCGAATCAAGATAAACTAAGTTTGTGTTCAATAATGTCCGCATAAAAATATATTGAACAATGCGGGAGCTAACCCTCGGGAATTTTTGAAATTTAGCCGATAGGATAAGTAAAGAAACAATTTAAAGAGGCTGCGGCTTCGTTTTCAAGTCGCAGCCTCAAAATATATTTACCCGGAAATGGTGACAAACTCAAAAAACTATGCTATAATCCTTACTTGTGTAAGCCAATGTAGCTCAGCTGGCAGAGCAGCGCATTCGTAATGCGCAGGTCAAGGGTTCGAGCCCCTTCATTGGCTCCATTAATCGGGGCGTAGCGCAGCTTGGTAGCGCGTTTGGTTCGGGACCAAAAGGTCGGGTGTTCAAATCACCTCGCCCCGACCAGAAAGCCCGTTGGTTTTGAGTTGAAATCAACGGGCTTTTTTGCAAAACGGAAGCGGATATCAGCCTTGGTTTTGAATGGTTTCCGCACAACGGAGAAAGGGTTTATGCAATCGTGCATAAGGAAAACGGCGAAGTCATCGAAAATATTCTTTGGAAAGAGTAAAAAGGGAGGCGCGGCATGAAAAGAAAGTATCCGGCGAAAATGTTTTTGTTATTTGTTTTGACGAATTTCCTGTTTCGGTTTTTCTATTTATTTATTCCGGGAACCGTACTCTGTGTTGTCGGAATTTGGTCGCAGACCTACCTTTATGTCGGGCTTGCGGTTCTGGGACTTGATTTGATTCTTTCAATTGTTGAACAGGTGCGGATTCGAAACGCGGCCGTGGGGCAAAGCGAGAACCCAGACTTCAACGAAATGATGGACGCATTTTGCGGCCAAGGCGGACTGCGTGCTGCCGGAAAAATGTTTGACGAAAAGCTCGGATTCAACCATGTTGACGAATCTCAAAACAAGAAAAACTGATTTGCGGGAATGCCGCGATAGGAGCCTATTGATTAGAGAAAGTTTCGGAGGAATACAATGGATAAACAGGCGTTGACGGCTCTTTTCGAAAAGTATATAAAAAAGCTGAGAATCACACCCGCGTGGGACATAAAGCTTGAATTTGTTGAAGACCCAACATGGCGAAAAACCGGTGATTTTAAAATTGACTGCGATGACAGAAAAGCCATTTTGCTTTTGAATGCAGCAAATCCAAAGCAGGAGAATCTTGAAGAGGTCATTGTACACGAGCTGATGCATATAAAGATGTATCCGCTGGATCAGGTGACGGAATCATTGATAACGAGCTGCTTCGAGGACGGATCGGCAGCGAGCAAATTTGCCTATCAACAGTTTTTCTGCACCCTTGAGCAGACGGTTGAGGAATTGACGAAATGCTTTTTGCTGGAATTTGGAGAGAATAGGGAATTCTCTTACGGCAGGTGCGAACGGGAGAAATCATTCAACGACCTGTACGAGGGCTTGAAGAACCTCTGAAAACGGATTTTTAAGAGATACATAAGGAAGCGCGGCTTTATTTTGCAAGAACGATATGCCCCCGTATAATTGCTGTCGGCCGCCGAAATTTGTTTGTTAAGGATCGCTGCGAGTTGAATGCGGCGGTCTTTCTTTATTGAATTTTCTCAAGTCCAAGTTACGCCGAAGCTCCGTTTTTTCATGAAATAAGCTGCAGCCGCGGCGTTATTAAAAGCGCAACATTATTTTGTGAATATTTTTTGCCGCACTGCTCAAAATAGCAGAAGAAAAAAGAAAAATCGGAGGCAATATGGGAATAATCGGAAGGCATTCGTTTGAGCTTTGCAGCAGGCCGCGAATAATTTCATCCGCAAGCTATGTCGGCGACAAAGAAGGGAAAGGCCCCCTGAGAGAATGCTTTGATAAAATTTGCCGCGACGATACCCTTGGGCTTGACTCTTGGGAGCAGGCGGAAAGCAGGATGTTCGAAAGCGCGGTTCGCGTGGCTCTTGCAAAAATAAAAAGGCAAAGCGATGATTTGAGCTGCCTTTTGGGCGGAGATTTATTGAATCAGATAATCTCCTCCGGCTTTGCGGCGCGGGAGATCCGTGCACCGTTCATCGGCTTGTACGGTGCGTGTTCAACCATCAGCGAGGGACTGATGCTCGGCGGAATGCTTGTTGACGGAGGCTTTGCAGAGCTTGCCGCGTGTGCAGCAAGCAGTCACTTTTCGGCAGCCGAAAGGCAGTTTCGCTATCCGCTGGAAATGGGCGTTCAGGCCGTTCCGAGCAGTCAGCGTACGGTCACGGGTGCGGGAAGCATAATCATTCAGGCGGCGGGTGAATTCCGTCCGGGTGCGGGCAATGTGTTTGAACATGTTGCACTTACGGGCGGCACCATCGGCAGCGTGGAGGATTTCGGCATTACGGATGCAAATAATATGGGCGCGGCGATGGCCCCTGCCGCGTTTAAAACGATTAAGACTCATCTTTCGGATTACTCGCGCAGGGTGGAGGATTACGACAGGATAATAACAGGAGATCTCGGCATTTTCGGCAGCGATATGCTGTATGAACTGCTGCGCGGTGAAGGGATTGAAATTGCCGACAGGCATGAGGATTGCGGCAAGCTGATGTTCAGTCCGGAGCAAAATGTCAATTGCGGTGCGAGCGGCTGCGGCTGTGCGGCGACCGTAATGAGCAGTTGGTTCCTGCCGAAAATTGAATCCGGCGAAATCCGCCGCGTTCTTTTCCTTGCAACGGGTGCGCTCATGAGTCCTGTCAGCAGCCTTCAGGGTGAAAGCATTCCCTCAATTGCACATGCGGTTGTGATTGAGCATATTGATTGACCCAAACGGCGGTCGAATAAAAAAGCGGCAGAACAACAAAAACTGAGATTTGAAAACATAAAGAATTTGGACGGTTGAATTAAATGAGCAGTATAACGGATTATTTACTTGTTTTTGCAATCGGAGGTGCGATTTGCGTCATCGGACAGCTTCTCATGAGCCTGACACGGCTTACGCCTGCAAGAATCCTTGTGATTTTTGTTACGGCAGGGGTTGTGCTCACGGCTGTCGGACTGTATAAACCCATTGTCGAACTCGGCGGAGCGGGCGCAACAGTGCCGCTGACGGGGTTTGGGTATTCGCTTGCAAACGGCGCAATTGACGGCGCAATGAACGAGGGTTTGCTCGGTGCAATAACCGGCGGGGTGAAGGCAACTGCGGGCGGTATCGCCGCCGCAGTGCTTTTCGGGTACGCTTTTGCATTGATTTTTACGCCGAAAACAAAAAAGTAAACACAGCGAAAGTAAACACAGCCGGCTTCCGACAGGTGACGGAAGTCGGTTGTGTATTGTCAATGTTTGATGGATTGTTTAAAATACGAAACAACTGCCCAATCAGTCAATGGAGTGAAGAGCGGCGCCGACAGCGGTGGCAAATGCTGCATTTTCCGGAACGATAAACTCAACGGGATAAAGTGTTTTAAAAAGCTCAATCATTGGCAAAAGCTCCCGCAGTCCGGTAAGCGCACCTGTCAAAATGACTTTTTTGACAGAGGAGTTTTTGCAGGCAAAAACCGCAAGGGTCAAAATGGTCTGCAGCACCATATTGACAACGCCGAGAGCAAGATCACAATCGGTTGCGCTGTCCTTTACGTTTGCAAAGTTTGCGGCGGTGATTTCCGAACCGAGTTTTTCAATGTCATTCTTGGAAATATCGCCGATTGTAAGATCAACGTGTGAAAGGCTGCCGCGCTCCGCAAGCGCGCAAAGACTCTCGTGATCCGAGGCACCGGTAAGCTTTTTGCCGAGGCCGACGATGGTGCCGCCGCCGACACCGCTGCCGCCGATGTGGGAATAATCCTTGCCGTGGGCATGAATAAACGCTGTGCCGGTGCCCATGCTCACAACAACCGCTTCATCCAACCCGGCAAGAGCAAGCCCGCCCCGCGCGATCGCGGAAAATTCCTCAATGCGCTGAGTCGGAATGCCGTAAATGTCGCCCGAAAGATAGGATGAGCCGACGCCTGTCACAAGTATGCGTTCAACATCGCTGAGCGAGAACTTGTTGGCGTTGATATAATGTCCCAATGCGCCGTAAAGTGAGGTTATTTGATCGTAAGCGCGAACCGTCATTGTTGAAATCAGTTCGCCGCCCGGAGTCAGTCCGACAATTTTTGTCGTTGAACCTCCAACGTCTATTCCGAGAATTATGCCCATTTGTGTTCCTCCTTGGTCTGCCCGATACGCAGAATACGCACCTCTCGCGCCGATACATGCGCGGCTTTGCATAAAATCCTTAGGTAAACGCTGACTAATCAGCATCAAATGCAGCGCAGCGTCTCCTTGAATTGCCGCCCGCAAATACCGCTTAATCAATCATCATATCCTGCCGATGTAACCATTATAAAGCATTAATGCCGTATTGTAAAGACCAAAAGAAACATGCTTAGTTTCGAAGAAAAAGGCAGAGCAAATGTCGGAGCGGAGCAGCATACGGCGAAATAATTCATAACGGCCGACAACTCTGCGGCTATAATAAACAAAAATACACCTATGCAGCAAATTAAAAAACGTTCATCTTTTGAAAAACAGAGAACATGTACATAAATCAGCACAGCAAAAAAGCAAAAAACAATTGACAAGGCAAAAAAAGCAGTATATACTTATCTTGTCGATACGTACAGCAATAAATACGCTGAATAGTTTCGCATAAGGTTTTTCTTTTAACGGAGGAATGAATTTGAATATGCTTTTGGCTCACGGTGCGACGGATGAGCACCCGGAAGGACAGTCGATAGAAGCCCACCTGAAAGGTACGGGAGAACTTGCGGAAACATTTGCAGCGGAGTTTGGAGCCGCAGCAAACGGAAAGTTGTGCGGAAGCATGCACGATATCGGAAAGTACTCAGACGAGTTTCAGCTGAGATTAAGGGGCGGTAAAAAAGTCGACCATGCAACGGCAGGGGCAGTAGAGTGCTTTGGCGCAAAAGCATTATATGAAGCAATTTGCGTAATCGGTCATCATGGGGGATTGCCGGATGTTGGAAATCAGAAAGCAGATACGACCGAGAGCGCAACTTTTTTCGGAAGAAAACAGCGAGCCGACCAGGGGGGCATACCGGACTATAGAAAAAACTGGCATGGACATGTCGAAATACCGGGAGGATACTTTAAACCGTCCGGCGGATATTATGCAGCATTTTTCTTTATAAGAATGCTGTACTCGTGTCTTGTTGATGCGGACTATATAGATACTGAAACATTTATAAACGGCGATGCGGGCAGAGGCAGGCACGAACAACTCCCCACACTCTGCAATAAACTGGCAAATTATATCTCAAAATGGAAAAATCCGACGAGAGAGATAGATGTACTGCGTCAAAGAATTCTCAATTCATGTATAAAAAATTCCGGTAATCCGCGAGGTATGTTTACTTTGACAGTTCCAACCGGAGGAGGTAAAACGGTTGCGTCCATGGCATTTGCGCTCAACCATGCTGTTGCAAATTCAATGAAGCGCATTATATATGTAATACCGTACACATCGATTATTGAACAGAATGCAAAAGTTTTCCGAGATATTCTGGGTCAAGAGAACGTTGTGGAACATCATTCATCAGTTTCGTACGAATTATCGGAAAATGCTGATGAACCGGGATACAGGAATGCGCTTGCAACGGAAAACTGGGATGCTCCGGTGATCGTGACAACTGCCGTGCAATTTTTTGAGTCTCTTTATGCAAATCGTTCGTCGAAATGCAGAAAACTTCATAATATTGCAAACAGTGTTATTATATTCGACGAAGCGCAAATGATTCCGTCAAACAATCTGCGTCCGTGTGTTGCGGCGATTGCTGAACTTGTCCGTGCATACAATGCAACAGTTGTTTTGTGTACGGCAACTCAGCCTGCGATTGACGGAATGTTGCTTGAATATCACAAAACCGGAAGGATTACGGAGCTCTGCCCTGACGTGGAACTTATGTTTGAAAAATTCCGCCGAACGAGTTTCGAAAAAGTCGGAAAACTGAAAACTGACGAGCTGATTTCGCGGCTTATCAATCAAGAACAAGTGCTCTGTATAGTTAATACAAGAAAATTTGCTCAGGAAGTATATGAAAGACTGCCGTATGAAGGAAGATTCCATTTATCAACACTTATGTGTCCGGTTCATCGCAAACAAAAGCTTGATGAGATTCGGGAAAGATTAAAAAACGGTCAGATATGCAGAGTTGTTTCAACTTCACTGATTGAAGCCGGTGTTGATGTTGACTTCCCTCGCGTGTTCAGGGAAATGACCGGGTTGGATTCCGTATTGCAGGCAGCAGGGCGGTGTAACCGCGAAGGCAAACGAAGTGCCGAGAGCAGCGTTGTAACGATTTTTGAATCTGAATGCAGAATTAATAAGCTTATCGCCGTCAATCGTGATGCTGCGGAAGAAGCAGTGAGAGATTGGATTCAACCGAACAATATACAAACGATAGAGTGCTACTTTAAAGCTTACAGGGATTTGCTCAGAAACGATGATAAATCCGAGATAATGAAAGCAATAAAAGAGGGAATATCGGGCTGCCAGCTGCCGTTCAAACAAATTGCCGAAAGGTTCAGATTGATTGACGAAAACACCTTCACGGTTTACATTTCTGTCGGAGAGGGAAAAGAGCTTATTTCAAGGCTCAGAGAGGGAGAACGCTCCCGTGAACTGTATCGAAAGGCCGGAATGTATTCCGTATCGATATACGAAAATCATTTCAATGCTCTTATCAATGCCGGGGCGGCGGAACCCTTCGGAGATGATGCAGCAATTCTGACGGATTTGAGTCTTTATTCGGATGAAAAGGGACTTGCAACAGATGTGAGGGATGGAAGTGCGCTGTTTAACTGATAATGAATGATTCATTAATCGGTAAGTGAACGGAAAGGCTTTGCAGGTTATATGAATACCGAATTTGACCAAACGGGGCCTGACCGTAAACGATAAAAACATAATACAGCATAGGAGGAATAAGGAAAAATTGACTGTAAAAAGGAACAAAAAAGAAAAGAAAGGAGAGACAGTATATGCCAATATGTATTGAGGTAAGCGGGGATTATGCCTGCTTTTCAAGACCGGAGATGAAGGTTGAACGCGTAAGTTACGATGTAATAACACCGTCTGCGGCACGCGGCATACTGGAAGCAGTTATGTGGCATCCGGGAATGCGTTATGTAATTGACAGGATCCATGTGTGCGCACCGATCCGGTTCACAAACATTCGACGAAATGAAGTGAAGGACGTAATCAGTGCGCGAAGCGTGAAGACGGAAATGAAAACACGCAGCGGAGAGCTGTATATTGCAGCATCGGAATCCATTCAGCAACGTGCTGCGATGGTGTTGAGAGATGTGCATTATGTTATTGAAGCTCATTTTGAAATGACTGAGAATGCTGCTCCGAGCGACAATCCCGGTAAATTTTGCGACATGCTGAGAAGGAGGGTTGAAAAAGGTAAGTGTTACCATCAGCCCTACCTCGGAACACGTGAATTTCCTGCAAAGGTAGTAAAATGCGTTGAGATGCCGCCCTGTCCGCCGGAACTTGCGGGAGAACGGGATCTTGGCTGGATGCTTTTGGATTTGGATTATTCGGATAAGGAAAACATCAAGCCCGTGTTCTTTCGCGCAAAGCTTATTGACGGCGTATTGACCGTGCCGGCAATGGATTCGGCGGAGGTGACAGAATGATATTGCAGGCATTGACGAGCCTTTACGAAGCGTTGGCTCAAAAAGGCGAAATATCCAAAGAAGGCTGGAGCCGAGAAAAAATCAGCTTTGCGCTCTCTATTGACGAGGAAGGCAATCTGCTGCGCGTAACGCCGCTTTTTGACACGGTCGATGGACCAAAGGGCAAAACGAGGGAAGTTCCGCAGAAGATGACCGTTCCGGCGGCTGTGAAAAGAACGTCAGGCGCGGCGGCGAATTTCCTTTGGGATAACTCCTCCTATATTTTGGGTGTGAGCCTGAAGAAAGGGGAGGATGATGCAGAAAGAGAAAAGCGAAGAAATAAGGACATTAAATGTTTCGAGGCTTGCCGCGAATTGCATCATTCAATGCTGGACGGCATGGAATATCCCGCTGCAAAGGCGGTGCTGAACTTCTTAGACAAGTGGGAACCGCAAAAGGCGGAGGAAAACAATCTTGTTGCACAATATGCGAAAGAAATTCTTTCGGGTGCAAATATGGTTTTTCGCTTTAACGGAGGCTATGTTCACGATGATCCACAGCTTGCATCTGTCTGGCAGAAGGCGAATGCAAAGCAAAAAGATAACATTGGGCAGTGCCTGGTAACGGGAGCGCTTGATGAAATTCAAAAAACACACCCTACGATCAAGGGTGTGCAGGGCGCGCAGTCGAGCGGTGCGGCACTCGTGTCATTCAATGCATCGGCATTCTGTTCTTATAACAAGGAACAGAACCAAAATGCGCCGGTCGGAAAATATGCAGCCTTTGCATATACGACTGCGTTGAATCATTTATTGGCGGACAGGAAAAATGTCCACAGGATCGGTGATGCTTCCGTTGTCTGCTGGGCAGAAAATGCGGATAAACAGTACGAGGATTTTGCAGCTGAAGTTTTTTTCGGTGATAATGTCGACAAGTCGGATGAACAGAGGCTTTCAGCGCTGCGGACAAGCTTGAAGCTTCTTGCAGACGGACTTCCGTGCAAGGAGATGGATCTTGATCCGGACAGAAAATTCTACATTCTCGGCCTGTCTCCGAACGCAGCTCGTATCGCAGTAAGATTCTTTTACTGCGACAGCTTCGGGAAAATTGCGGGGAATATATACAGACATCATGAGAGACTGGAAATCGTGCGTCCCTCATATGATAAGTTCCCGATCCTCCCGTTGTGGAAGCTGCTCAGCGCAACGGTTAATCCGAATGCGAAGGATAAAACGCCGAATGCAGCAATGGCCGGTGCAGTTGCCCGTGCTGTGTTTTCCGGCGGCAGATATCCGGCGTCCCTTCTGGAGTGCACCTTTCTGCGAATCAAAGCAGAACGCAACATAACCCGTGAACGCGCGGCGATAATCAAAGCTTATTACCTAAGAAACCCAAATGAAAAATGCCCAAAGGAGGTACTGACAGTGAGTTTAAATGAAAACAGCAAAAACATCCCCTATACCCTCGGAAGGCTGTTCTCCGTGTATGAAGAGATTCAGCAGGCAGCTAATCCGGGTATAAACACAACAATTAAGGACAGGTATTTTGGCTCTGCTGCCGCAATGCCTGCAACGGTGTTCCCGATACTCAGCAATCTTGCGCAAAAACACCTGCGCAAACTTTCGGATGCACAGCGTGTATATCTTGATAAAAAGGTTATGACGCTGAAGAGCGTTCTCGGAGAACAGTATCCGGCGCATATGTCGCTGCCGGAGCAAGGCTCGTTCGACCTTGGCTACTACCATCAAACACAGGCTCGTTATACAAAAAAGGAGGATAAATAATTATGGAACCCATTAAAAACCGCTATGACTTTGTTGTGCTTTACGACGTTGAAAACGGCAACCCCAACGGTGATCCCGATGCGGGCAATATGCCAAGAGTTGATCCCGAAACCGGTTACGGAATTGTAACCGATGTCTGCCTTAAGCGGAAGATTCGCAACTATGTTGAAACGGCAAAGGAGGGAGAACCCGGTTATCGCATTTACATTAAAGAGGGAGTTCCTCTTAATGCAAGCGATAGGGAGGCTTGCGAAAAGTATAATGTCAGCACGGATGAAAAGAAATTAAAAGAGGCAAAGAAAAACGATCCTGAGCTTGATATAAAGATCAGGGATTACATGTGCGGAAACTTCTTTGATATTCGCACTTTCGGCGCCGTTATGACAACATTCGTCAAAGGAGCGCTGAATTGCGGACAGGTTCGCGGCCCGGTGCAGCTTGGATTTTCAAGGAGCATTGATCCCATTATTTCGCAGGAGATTACGATAACCCGTGTTGCAATAACGACCGAGGCTGATGCAGAGAAAAAAGGTACGGAAATGGGACGCAAATATATTGTTCCTTACGGTCTCTATCGCTGCGAAGGCTATGTTTCGGCCAACCTCGCGCGCAAAACGACGGGCTTTTCGGAGGCGGATCTTGAACTGCTTTGGAAGGCGATAATAAACATGTTTGAAAACGATCACTCGGCTGCACGCGGCAAGATGGCTGTTCGTGAGCTTGTCGTGTTCAAACACGAGTCAGAGCTCGGGAATGCTCCGGCACATAAACTTTTTGAGCGTGTTACAGCGGCAAGAAAAGCGGATTGTGCAGTTGCCCGTTGCTACGATGATTATGATATTGTCGTTGATACGGATAATTTGCCCGAAGGAGTCAGCTGCATTCGGATGGTATGACGTATTCCGAAGAAGACTATCTTCAGCTTTCCGGAATACAGCATTTCAAATTCTGCCGCAGGCAGTGGGCTCTTATTCACATTGAGCAGCAATGGGCGGATAACTACCGCACGGTGGACGGCACACTGATGCATGAAAGAGCGCATGATACCGGGTTGAAGGAAAGCAGAGGTGATCTTTTCATTACGAGGGGGATGAATTTTTTTTCATCCACCCTCGGGGTTTCGGGACAGTGTGATGTACTGGAATTTCGCCGTTCGGCGGACGGGATAGAGCTGAAGGATCGTGATGGTCTTTGGCAGCCCTATCCCGTTGAATACAAGCGCGGAATGTACAACGAGCGAACCGGCGATACATTGCAGCTTTGCGGTCAGGCAATGTGCCTTGAAGAGATGCTTGCGTGTGATATTCCGCGAGGAGCATTGTTTTATGGCGAAACACGGCGCAGGGTGGAAGTTGAATTTGACAGAGCATTGAGGGACGAAGTACGGGATGTGCTTTCCGAAATGCATGATCTGTATAGAAAACGATATACCCCGAAAGTGAAACCTACCAAGGCATGCGCGTCATGTTCAATGAAGGAGATTTGCCTTCCGAAACTGATGAAAACAACGACCGTTGCAACGTACATTAATAAGGCAATGGAGGAATCGCAATGAAGCGGTTGCTGAATACACTGTATATTCTGTCGGAAGACGTATATTTGACGTTGGATGGAGAGAATGTTGTTGCAAAGTGCGGCGAAAGGATCACGGCACGTTATCCTCTGCACACATTGCAAAACATAATTGACTTTTCGTATATGGGCGCATCTCCTGCATTGCTCGGTAAATGCGCCGATATGGGAGTTGCATTCACTTTCTGCAGCCCGCGGGGGCGATTTCTTGCACGGGTAACGGGCGAAGCAAACGGTAATGTTTTGCTTCGGCGAAAGCAATATCGAGTTGCGGATGATGAGGAGAATTCATGCCTGATTGCAAAAAATATGATATTCGGCAAACTTTACAATTCTAAGCAGAGCATTGAGAGGACACGGCGCGATCACGCTCTGCGTGTGGATTGTGAAGCTTTGGCTTCCGTTTCACAATTGACGGCGGGACTGCTGCCGCTTGTTCAAAAAGAAACACGTCTTGACGGACTCCGTGGACTTGAGGGTGTTGCAGCGAATGCGTATTTCAGCATATTCAACGAATTGATTCTCAACAGCAAGGAACTTTTTCGGTTTACGGTGCGTTCGAGGCGGCCTCCGCTTGATGCCGTGAATGCGCTGCTGTCGATTGCGTATTCAACGCTTGCCCTTGATTGTGCATCTGCGCTTGAAAGCGTCGGACTGGATTCGTACGTCGGATTTCTGCATCGTGACAGGCCGGGCAGAACTTCACTGGCACTTGACCTCATGGAAGAACTGCGTCCGTGTATGGCAGACAGATTTGTCCTTACGTGCATCAATAACAGAATGTTTGACAGAAACGATTTCGATTTTCGTGAAAGCGGGGCTGTACTGCTTAAGGATGATTCACGGCGGCGTTTCTATCGAGCGTGGCAGGAACGCAAAAAGGATGAATTGAAGCATCCATATCTCGGCGAAAAGCTGCAATGGGGGATGATTCCGTATGTTCAGGCCCTGTTACTGGCAAGATACCTTCGCGGGGATTTGGATGCTTATCCTCCGTTCCTTTGGAAATAACCGTGTTGAGGCAGAAAGGAAGGTTTAATTATGTTTGTGCTTATAACCTATGATGTTAACACAGAGGATGCGGACGGAAAAAGACGATTACGCCGCATCGCAAAGCAGTGTGTAAACTATGGACAGCGTGTGCAGAATTCGGTATTCGAGTGCATACTCGATCCGGCGCAGTGCCGCAGGTTAAAAGCTGAGCTTTGCAACATCATGGATGCTGAACGTGACAGTCTTCGTTTCTATTATCTGGGTAACAAATATGAAAACAAGATTGAGCATTTCGGAACAAAGTCGGGTTACGACCCTGAGGGTATGCTGATGCTTTGATTACTTGCCGCGAACACTAAGCGGTCAGAAAAAATCAGGGTGGTTCGCGCAATTACATGCGGACAAAACATGCTTTTCTTCAAGAATTGTTAAGCGGATAAGAAACGAAACGCGCATAAAAGGCAGGTCTTTGCTTGCAGTGCCGCCTTTTTTACTGTATAATGGAAAATGAACAGCGGGGAATGATCACTTTCATACTTGCTGTTTGAGGAAATGTTGATTACGTCTATTCGTTTCCGCAGTCGCCGCCTTCACGGGCGGCGTGGATTGAAATCCCTGATGAAGAAACAGGCGCATACCGCGCGGGCGTCGCCGCCTTCACGGGCGGCGTGGATTGAAATAAGACGGGCAGTATTTTCGGATTGTCGGCTCTGTGTCGCCGCCTTCACGGGCGGCGTGGATTGAAATGTCTTCAAAGGTTGCAGGGATTCCGTCCGCAACAGTCGCCGCCTTCACGGGCGGCGTGGATTGAAATGCCGAAATCCTCGTATGTGGGGTTACTTGCAAAAGTCGCCGCCTTCACGGGCGGCGTGGATTGAAATGATACAATCGTTCTTTGCCAAGCTCGCCCACGCCGTCGCCGCCTTCACGGGCGGCGTGGATTGAAATCTCCTGTCCGCGCCCGATGTTGCAAAAGGCAAGGTCGCCGCCTTCACGGGCGGCGTGGATTGAAATGAGTCGGAGCTTAACGAAATCATGCGCCCGCTGGTCGCCGCCTTCACGGGCGGCGTGGATTGAAATGGCATATGTGACGGCGGTTCGAGCGTTTCGGATTGTCGCCGCCTTCACGGGCGGCGTGGATTGAAATTCGGCATCATGCGCCCGATAAGGAAAGCGCCCGGGTCGCCGCCTTCACGGGCGGCGTGGATTGAAATGCCGTTTTTCGTGCACCTATGGGGGAGCGCGAGGTCGCCGCCTTCACGGGCGGCGTGGATTGAAATACGCTCCTTCTGTGGGCTTGTTTGCTGCGCCTGGTCGCCGCCTTCACGGGCGGCGTGGATTGAAATACGGAGCGCGGCTTTATAGTCGGCAAGCGTAACGTCGCCGCCTTCACGGGCGGCGTGGATTGAAATGAGCCGTCCTTCGACATATGCCGCCGCAAGTTTCGTCGCCGCCTTCACGGGCGGCGTGGATTGAAATTGCGGTGGTCGCGTTCTGCTGCCTTGCCGTAAAGGTCGCCGCCTTCACGGGCGGCGTGGATTGAAATCCCATAGGTGCACGAAAAACGGCAAACAGCCCAGGTCGCCGCCTTCACGGGCGGCGTGGATTGAAATACGTTCGGGGAGAAACTAAAAAGCGGGCTTGGCGTCGCCGCCTTCACGGGCGGCGTGGATTGAAATGGGAGTCTCGACCTTGGCCGTAACCCTGCTTGCGTCGCCGCCTTCACGGGCGGCGTGGATTGAAATCGCTTAAAATAGGGCATGACGGAGCGGAAGTCACCGTCGCCGCCTTCACGGGCGGCGTGGATTGAAATACCAACGGCGAGCTTGAACCGCTGTACGAAGGATGTCGCCGCCTTCACGGGCGGCGTGGATTGAAATTGCTTGACCGCATCATTTACCTGCTCAGCCCCGGTCGCCGCCTTCACGGGCGGCGTGGATTGAAATGTAATCGACTAATGTTGCTCAAAGGTAAAGTGTCGTCGCCGCCTTCACGGGCGGCGTGGATTGAAATCGTACGCCACAAAAACCGACCTTAAAGACGTTTGTCGCCGCCTTCACGGGCGGCGTGGATTGAAATCTGCTTGTTATCTTAGCATTGCCGCTGTTGATTGTCGCCGCCTTCACGGGCGGCGTGGATTGAAATGGTTGTTTACGGCTGAATATCGTCAAAAACGACTGGTCGCCGCCTTCACGGGCGGCGTGGATTGAAATTTCGTCAGGGAAAGCGTAATATTCGCGAACGCGGGTCGCCGCCTTCACGGGCGGCGTGGATTGAAATCGGGGTGTTGCCCCCGAACCGCCTGCGTCCACCGCGTCGCCGCCTTCACGGGCGGCGTGGATTGAAATGGCGGTGGCGGGTCTCAGCCTATAATCATGACCGAGTCGCCGCCTTCACGGGCGGCGTGGATTGAAATTACAAACTCCTTCATCGGCGCATTCTGCCCGAACGTGTCGCCGCCTTCACGGGCGGCGTGGATTGAAATACAACGCTGACGCGCTGTTCGCAATGACATCGTACGTCGCCGCCTTCACGGGCGGCGTGGATTGAAATATCGCATCTCCGCCTGCTCCGCAAGCAAAACAATAGTCGCCGCCTTCACGGGCGGCGTGGATTGAAATACGCGTCCAACGTCACGGCGTTTGACGGCCAGCGTCGCCGCCTTCACGGGCGGCGTGGATTGAAATTACTCCTGCCCGTAACAAAGGGTGTTTTGTTTCGTCGCCGCCTTCACGGGCGGCGTGGATTGAAATCCTACAAAGTACAATAGCTGTCCTATCCGGCTATGTCGCCGCCTTCACGGGCGGCGTGGATTGAAATGATTTGCCGTTGCGCAACCAGCAGTGCCTTCGCAGTCGCCGCCTTCACGGGCGGCGTGGATTGAAATGAGCAATCGGCAAAGGGAGACCCCGAATTAACACGTCGCCGCCTTCACGGGCGGCGTGGATTGAAATGCAAACGTCTTATGACGTACATGGGGCGGACAGTGTCGCCGCCTTCACGGGCGGCGTGGATTGAAATGCTGTATTTAGAGATAGACAGACCGCCGGCAGAACGGTCGCCGCCTTCACGGGCGGCGTGGATTGAAATAGTGCGGGAATGAAGATTTCACCGAGCGCACGAGTCGCCGCCTTCACGGGCGGCGTGGATTGAAATAGCGCAATTCTCGACTTCCTCAAGCGTACTTGCTGTCGCCGCCTTCACGGGCGGCGTGGATTGAAATATCGGCGCATTCTGCTTGAATGTCCCGAGCTTGGTCGCCGCCTTCACGGGCGGCGTGGATTGAAATGATGAAGCGATATTTGTTGCCGAAATTGGCAGGGTCGCCGCCTTCACGGGCGGCGTGGATTGAAATAGGCAGGAAGACGCAATGCAGGGCATTTTCAAGGTCGCCGCCTTCACGGGCGGCGTGGATTGAAATCCGATGATTGAGCAACGTGGCGATGTGTTCCAAGTCGCCGCCTTCACGGGCGGCGTGGATTGAAATGCACAATAGATGCTGTGTGTTGACTGAACCCATGGTCGCCGCCTTCACGGGCGGCGTGGATTGAAATATACAGTCAATCCTTGTTACCAAAGGCATTGACCGTCGCCGCCTTCACGGGCGGCGTGGATTGAAATAGCAGCTCAATAGCGACGAACCCGCCGCCGACCTCGTCGCCGCCTTCACGGGCGGCGTGGATTGAAATAAGCTCATCCGCGCGTTGGTCAAGCGGAGTAGATGGTCGCCGCCTTCACGGGCGGCGTGGATTGAAATCTATAGGAGAGTACTATATAATAAAAGAGATACAGTCGCCGCCTTCACGGGCGGCGTGGATTGAAATTATCGTCAACCTATCTGGAAGGCGGCTTCCGGCGTCGCCGCCTTCACGGGCGGCGTGGATTGAAATCCGAGGTCAGGGATAAATCCGTATTTGCAAGCGACGTCGCCGCCTTCACGGGCGGCGTGGATTGAAATGACAGCAAACCCGAGCTTATCAATTGCAAGAACGTCGCCGCCTTCACGGGCGGCGTGGATTGAAATGGGCAGAACGCACCGTTGGAAGAGTTTATCGAAGGTCGCCGCCTTCACGGGCGGCGTGGATTGAAATGAGCCAGTTGGTTACACTGCCGATTGAGTAGCCTGTCGCCGCCTTCACGGGCGGCGTGGATTGAAATTTTGTAAAACAGCCGCTCTATCCTGCGTCTGCCGTCGCCGCCTTCACGGGCGGCGTGGATTGAAATACCAGCTTTTATTTCTCCTCCGGAATGTGTCCAATGTCGCCGCCTTCACGGGCGGCGTGGATTGAAATTATAAGCGAGCTGAATGGGCGCGAATGCCCGCTTGGTCGCCGCCTTCACGGGCGGCGTGGATTGAAATCTTTTCGATTTTTGCCGCCAGTGTGTCGCCGATGTCGCCGCCTTCACGGGCGGCGTGGATTGAAATAATAAAGGTCTTAAGCTGTGCGTCTGACCACAGGTCGCCGCCTTCACGGGCGGCGTGGATTGAAATCGCGTGACCAGCGACGGAGACGATAAAGCCACGCCGTCGCCGCCTTCACGGGCGGCGTGGATTGAAATGCGCTCCTGCGGCCGCTCCGTCGCTCAGGATAGGGTCGCCGCCTTCACGGGCGGCGTGGATTGAAATGCGGGCATACCGCGCAATCAGGGACATCTGTGCGTCGCCGCCTTCACGGGCGGCGTGGATTGAAATGCCGCGCCTGCGTTGATGTAAACGTTAAACGGAACAGTCGCCGCCTTCACGGGCGGCGTGGATTGAAATAACGTATATCGGCTCGCCGAAGGCGTCGGCAAAGTCGCCGCCTTCACGGGCGGCGTGGATTGAAATCTCCGTGCGTGCGCAACAAACCGTTAGCCGCGAGCCGTCGCCGCCTTCACGGGCGGCGTGGATTGAAATCCGCAGATTTGCCGTCATGACAATTTCGGTTTTTGGTCGCCGCCTTCACGGGCGGCGTGGATTGAAATTCCCAACAAGATTCCCAACATAAAAACCTATATGTCGCCGCCTTCACGGGCGGCGTGGATTGAAATCGCGCAAGAGATATTGCAAGTTGCGGTCGCTCTCGTCGCCGCCTTCACGGGCGGCGTGGATTGAAATGAGCGCGGTTTTCTCCATGCCGTCGCGGCCTGTGTGTCGCCGCCTTCACGGGCGGCGTGGATTGAAATACAAGGTTTATGCTGAGCAATGGTGTTATGCCGCGTCGCCGCCTTCACGGGCGGCGTGGATTGAAATATGACCTTGTGGAGCGCAGGGAACAACCCGCAAAGGTCGCCGCCTTCACGGGCGGCGTGGATTGAAATGCCAATGTTACAGGGGAGGATTTACTTTTGCGAGTCGCCGCCTTCACGGGCGGCGTGGATTTAAATTTAGTTCTACACTACAGAAACATCTGACGTACCGTCGCTGCATTCACAAGTGGTATGGATTGAAGCGTTTCCCCCTGTGCGATTTGCCTTCGCTCGGAATCTTCATTAATCAAAAACAGGGTTACTGCATTTTAGATGCGGCGACCCTGTTTTCGGAAAAAACTGTTATCGGTGAGCAGCGATACTCGGCTGATAACGTATATAGACTATCACATATCGCGATGTTTGTCAAGAGTTTTCCGCTGAAAACTGCCAGGAGTGTTTTGCCGAACCGCTGCCCGGAGAATTGCAGACAATCCAAATATGACAGACTTGGCTCCCGGGCACAATTGCTTTCGCGCAAAAAGAGTGAATTCGACAATGGTTTTTGCGGAAGCTGCCTTAAGTTCGCATATAATAAAATAATGATGCTGTGCGCACAGTATTACAAATACTGACGGAACCGGAGCACTGCAGCGCAGATCAAGGCTGCCGCTGTGCCGGCGAACAAATATAATGCTTAACATGGGGAAAAACCAAGCAAAGATTAACCATCGCAAGCAGGCGAACAAGCATGGCGGAAACGGGCATATAACTGAATTTGCCTTTTTAAAGCCGCCTGACAGCAGCTTCCGTTTTATCATCCGCAGCTTAAGAATCCTTTCATGCTTTTTTTCAGTAGATGTATATAAATATCGACAGAATTTTCGGCTCAGCACATAAGCCCGAGAACTCCGTCCGCGCGTCGGGCTTGAACCGATTCATTTTCCTGCACTTGTTTTGCCATTTATAAAGGGTGGATACAATGTTTTTTCGGTTGATTCCGGATCGGAGCATTAAATCGGCTCTGAATTTTTGTGAAAAAACTGTTGACAAAAGCCGTCTACAGTGGTAGACTAAAAAACAGTCTACAACAGTAGACAAAAATCGCGGAGGAGTCATTATGAAAGAAATTCCGAAAATACATGAAGGTGAATACCGTTTCTGCCTTATTCTATGGGAAAACGAACCGATATCCGCAGCGCAGCTTGCAAAGCTCTGCTTCGCGGAACTTGGATGGAAGCGAACAACGAGTTATACAGTGTTGAAGCGTCTTTGCGAGCGCGGTGTGCTGAAGAACGAGGACGGCGTTATAACTTCCATTATTTCGAAGGATGAAGCTCAGGCGTGTGAAATCGATGAGCTTGTTGAGAAGCGTTTTTCGGGTTCGCTGCCGGCATTTGTTGCAGCTTTCGCAAAACGCCGGGATATGTCGGAAAGGGAGTTGGACGAGGTTCAACGTATGATTGACAGCATTCGGAACGGAGGCGGAAAATGAGCGTGGGTGAAGTCTGCATTTCGGTTATCGATATGAGTATATTGGCAAGCATGATAATTGTTATCGTGCTTGTGCTCAGTTTGTTGTTCAAAAGAGCACCGGGATGGATTCGGGTGCTGCTTTGGGGTATTGTTGCATTGCGGTTAATTATTCCGACGACGATAGAAAGTCCGCTGAGCCTTGTTCCGGACAACTATCCTATAGAAAATTTCAGAGAAAAACTCTATGCTGACACTGTTGACAACACGGACGGGGGAGAGCCTCTCGTGATCCGCGGATCGGGTGGGGCGGAATCCGAACGGGAAGATGCTTCAAACGTGCCCTCCGATGCAGGAAAAACTGCCGAAAGCAGCGACACAGGTGAAGAAGCAAAAACGCCCGGTGCAGCGGGAACACAATCAAAGGAGAACGATTACGACACATCGCTGACAATTCCGCTCCTGCGAATTAATTTGCCCGATGATTACGAGATTGCATGTATTTGGGTTGCAGGTCTGATTGTCATGCTTGCATACATGGCAATAAGCCGCATCGGTTTGGGCAGGAAACTGCGTGAAGCCGTGCTGCTGCGCGATAATATTTATCAGAGCGACCGAGTTAATTCGGCGTTTGTGCTTGGATTTTTCAAGCCGCGTATATATGTTCCGTTCGGCATTGAAGAGCGTGAACTTGAAACCGTAATTGAACATGAGCGGGCGCATATACGCCGCCATGATAATAAGTGGAAGCCGCTTGGCTTTGCTATCCTCGCGGTGCATTGGTTCAATCCTCTCGTTTGGCTGTCCTACGTGCTGTTTTGCCGCGATATTGAATTTGCCTGCGATGAAAAGGTTATAAAAAAGCTTGACAACGAACAGAGGGCGGACTATATGCAGGCATTGCTTTCGTGCAGCGTTAGTCGCAGTCGTTTCAATGCCTGTCCGCTTGCCTTCGGTGAAGTTGGTATTAAAGAACGCGTTAAGACCGTGATGAATTACCGAAAACCGTCAGTTTGGGTGATTCTTATTGCCGTGCTCGCCTGCGCAGCGCTTGCGGTGTGCTTTTTGACCTGCAAAAAGACAGGTGCGGAATTTGAAATGAAGGGCGATAATATTGCGGATATTGATCCCGACTATATTGTTTCCGAAATTCGAAAAGCGGAAAAGCTGAATCCCGATGCGGAGATCTATACCCGCCCTGGAGGATTTTCATTGGACATGGATTCCGATTTTGAACTTTGGGACAATCAAACAATCGTTTTTTACTTCAAACGGCAGGATGGAATGTATCGCGAACAATTGCGGTTTTTCGGCGATTCGGATATGTTCTTTCTTCCGGGAGAAAGCCGTGTTGCCGCACCCGAAACGGTATATCTTCTTGAGGATTATCTCAACGCACTGAAATACATGCCGAAGGACGAGATTCGCCGCATGTGTCCGAATGCGGATTTATATCTGATTGATTTTGTGGGCTTCAGTGAGGCTGAAGAGCTGAATCGAGTTATAACCTACAGCAAGGACGGAGTCACCAATCTCGGCGAAAAGCTTATTCATATCGTTATAGGACCAATGCATGGTTCGGATGAGGACGGTTATTCCGGCACCGGGGACGAAATGATTCATCTTTTTTACGGCACGGAAAGCGCGGCGGATCAGCACGGAGCAGCGGCAGAGCTATGGTTTGATGCATCCGGCGGCAGTACCCGTGTTGAGAAAAGCTTTTTGCAATTCCCCAATGCCGTTTTCAGCTGCACGGATTCGGCAGTTGAAGTTAATAACGGCAAAACGACCGTGCTGTACGGCGGACTGCCGGTCAGGGATGCTTATATCTGCGATATAAACGGTGACGGAAGCCCGGATTTTTGCTCAACGATCAACATCGGCTCCGGAATTGTTGACAGCCGCGTTATTATCTGTGATTATGCAAACGGTAAGATTTATGTAATTGAGGATAGGGGTAAGACCGATTACATGCTCCGAACGGATAATGCGGGTTTGCTGTGTTTGGACAGGTTCGATTATAACAGCGTAAACTTGATTTCATCTGAATACCTGACAATAAAGCCCGAATACCCCTGTCTGCCGCTCGGAGCGTTTAAAAACGGCTCATTCACTTGAGGCAACTGTTTAATCGTCCGAAGCTGCTTTTTCTGCCGCGTTGATGCATGTCGGTGCGGGGGGAGCATGACGGCGATGAGCACGGCAACGAAAGAAAAGATTATATATATTCACTTCTGCCGTTTCTGCTGTTGACAAGCGGCAGAAGTTCTGTTATAATCGTATCGTTGCGAACGAGGAGAGATGTCCGAGTGGTTTATGGAGCTGGTCTTGAAAACCAGTGATGCCGCAAGGCACCGGGGGTTCGAATCCCTCTCTCTCCGCCAGTTTTTTAACAGTATATTAAGTTGGAGAAGTACCCAAGTGGCTGTAAGGGGCTCCCCTGCTAAGGGAGTAGGCTCTGCGAAGGGGCGCGAGGGTTCAAATCCCTCCTTCTCCGCCATAAGTCCACCGTAATTTTGATAGAATTACGGTGGACTTTTTAAACAATGTAAATAATTGAATCCACATACAGGAGTGCGATTTCATGCGTGAGGTGCGATTCCATATTCATCGGAAATCCGCATTTGCGGGAGCTCTTTTGCCGTATCGAATGTACATTAACGGTCAGTACATCGGAACAATACGCAACGGAAAATCACTGGATGCAAACGTTCCCAAAGCAGGCGTTTATTATATTGAGGATGATATTCTGTTTTCGCGAAACGCTGTGATATATGATAATGGGCTATCCGAATATAGCGTTGTAATAAAGCGAGCCGGAGGGTGGCGCACGGAATCATACAACGAGTTTTACATGGAAAAAGGTAACGTCTTGGAGCAACTGCCGTCTTTCCACTGGGAAAAGCTCTTTGAACTGCAGCAATCTATGTCTCAGAGTGAAAGGCTGCTCGCCCTTAGCGTGGAGTTTTGGATGTCCGCCATGGACGATTTGCAGGAGGTCCTTGCTTCAGAACATCTTTTTGAAATCATAGCCGCTTTACAAACAATCGGTGCACATAAGTATCACGATTTGCTTCTCAAAATTATGAATGACGATTTTGGTGATGTCCGTTTTCCGTTGGACGATAACCAGATCGAGCAGATGCAGCCGAAAATCGAGGACGCAAACCGGGCATTTTGGAAAAATAAGGGCGCAGAAGCGGAGTTTCGTGGAGCAGTCACGAATTTTCTGATAACAAACCTGGATGCTTCTGGCCACGTTTTTGAAGGAATAGATCAGTCATGAGAAATTTTTCCACAGAGGGGGTGCATTTCCGAAAACTACTGCACCCCCTTTTGCGCCGAAAATGCACCCCCTTGAAATTCTATTAAAGTTAGGGTTATTTGCCAGATGTCCACCGTGATTTTAATCGAATTACGGTGGATTTTTCTATGTTCGAAAATCGCTTGAACAGTTTGAAACAAGTCTTTTAAGCTGTTTCAGCACAGGAGTGATCCGCTGCGGAGAATTTCTGCACACTTCCCGTGACAACGGCGCAATTCAGAAATTTGGATGGCAAGTGCAATCAATTATAGGGTATTAAAAGGGAACCCGTGCGATACAGCCATAATATCAAAACCGGAAATGTCAATATCAGTCCGGTCGGAAAACACCCAAAATGACAGGCGAATGTTTTCAGATTTCCGGAGTCGGATGTTGGCGTAACAGGAGGCTTGCCTTGACGGCTTAAGGAAAAATGATACAACCGCCGGAACGACGGCAAACGGAGCGCAGCGCATATTTTTGAGTTCTGCTCTTGCCATCGGCTGCAAAGCCGGATCATTTTTCCAAATGGCGGTCAAAGGTGCGGCCGGTTTTTCTGCTCTTTTCTCTGATTCTATCTTTTTTGTGAGTTTGTCGAACGGACTTTAATGATAGAAGTTCAATATGACTTGTTTTTACAACAGTCGCTTGTTATTTTTTAGAAAGGTACAGAGTGCAACCAATCAGTGGCGTCGAAATGAATATATTAAGTTATAAATGTGTACCTGTCTTGACAAACAGCAACACAAGTAGTATAATTGTACTGCATATAGAGTATCGTATATGCACTCTTATAAAAACAACATTTCGTTGAGAAAGGAGAGCAATATGGGCGTTGCTTCATTAGTACTTGGTATTGCAAGTTTGGTATGCGGCTGTTTTCTTCCGGGTTTACAATGGATTGGCTCGATCACAGGTCTGATTGGCATCATTCTCGGTGCGCTTGGCCGCAAGAACAGTGAGAAAAAAGGCATTGCAACCGCCGGATTGGTTTGTTCAATCATCGGTTTTGTGCTGTCTACAATTTTCTACGTAGCCTGCGTAGCCTGCGCATCGATCGGGTCAAGTCTTCTCAATGGTCTCAATTGATTCCGACAGCGAAATATTGGTGATATGTGCGGTCGGAGACTGTAATGTTGTCCGACCGCTTTGAATTTGAAATGTTTCCTTCAGTCAGCCTTTTCGGAAAAATAATCCCTATGTACGGTTTATGCATGGTGCTTGGAATTATTCTTTCCTGCTCTGCAGCTTTTGCAAGAGCAAAAAAGTTTAAGCTTGATATCAACAATCTGATTGTGATCGCGGCAGCGGCTGTCGGGGGCGGATTGATTTGTGCGAAAATTCTATATATCGCAGTCACTTTTCGACTTTCTGACATACTGAGCATGATTGCGAACGGTTCTTTTGACTTTATTCTCCAAAGTGGATTGGTATACTACGGAGGTTTGATTGGCGGCATATTGACGGCGTTCCTCACCGTAAAACTGCTGAAGGAAGATGTTGACAAGGTCGTTCTGTCAATTGTTCCGTGCATACCGCTTGGCCACTCTTTCGGAAGATTGGGCTGTTTGTTTGCCGGTTGCTGCTACGGCAGCGAATACAATGGTTTTTTAGCTGTGTTATTGAATATTAACGGCACGGTTGTTTCGACTTTCCCGATCCAAGCCGTTGAAGCCGCATTGAATCTGTTCCTGTTTTTCGGATTAGTTTGTATTGCGTCAAGAATAAAAAAAGGTGTTTTGCTGTTGCCGATTTATCTTTATGCATATTCAGCAATCAGGTTCTGCTTGGAATTCTTCCGCGGCGATTCGGTGAGAGGGATGCTTTTCGGCTTATCAACATCTCAGTGGATATGTATTGTAATTGCGCTTGTCTGCACAATCTATCTTATAACCCAAAAAACAATAAAAAGGAAAAGAATTCAACATATCTGAACCTGCAATGTATTGTATATACTTGCGGCTGTTTACCTTTTCCTGCCCTCTGTGTTTCTTGTTGCAGATTTAGCACTGAAAGCTTTTTCCGCTTGTCCGTTCCGTCGAACCCTTGATTTTTTTATTTAATCGTGATACAATTAGATATTAAAAAGCATTAATTGGCACAATTCGTCACTGAAAGAGATACAGCGTGCTTGATTTGACGAAGCGGATACTACGGAGCGCATACGCGCAAGCGCAGCGTCTGTGACGTTCAGGGTAAAACAGAGCAAAACAGATGCAGACATGTGCTTGCTCCGCAAAAAACTGCGAATAAGAGTTTCTTGCGCAACGCACGGTCATGCAGTGTATCCCTGAAAGAGTCGATTCAGTGGGTTTCACTGCGGGACAGGCTGTAAGGCGTGCCTTGAATAATATACCGATTTCAAACGACCGCCGGGCATATTTTGGGCAAAGAAGCGGAGACATATCTCGACGCGCCATTGCACGCGAGATGAACGTTTTCGATGACATAGAAAATTACACAACTGCAGTCTTGAGGCTGTGGGTGCCGGAGGCATGCCCGAAAACCGATATGGAGGCAGCACTTGAAAAACAGGGCATGAAACGGGGGAGCACTTAAATGAACATCTGTTTGGGATATTTCTGAGGGTGTTCAGCACTTGTCTTGAAAAGTGAGGATAATCCATTACGTTTCAGATGATTAAAAACGGACAGAAAATAAATGAATCATAAAGAGAAGAGAGCGACCGAACTGAAAGAAAAAAGACCGCAGTCGGGATATTGCGGGTTTTACAACAGAATCATTAAGCGCATCATTGATTTTATTCTTTCTCTTGTTGCTGCAGTCGCTGTTACACCGATCGTTTTTATTATAGGTATTTTCATTGCAATTGAGGACGGTTTTCCGGTTTTCTACACCCCGCTGCGCGGCGGGTATCAAGGCAAGGCGTTCCGAATTTTTAAATTACGCACAATGTACAAGGGTGCGGACAAAATGGGCGGCACAACGGCGTTGAACGATCCGCGCATAACAAGAACCGGGAAAGCTCTCCGCAAGCTGAAGCTTGATGAGCTGCCACAGGTGTATAATGTCCTTTTGGGGTCGATGAGCTTCATCGGTCCGCGGCCGGAACTTTTGCGCTATACGGAGGCCTATAAGGGCGAGGAAAAAATTATTCTTGAAGTGCGGCCGGGTATTACGGACTTCAGCTCCATTGAGTTCATCAGCCTTGATGAAATTGTCGGTGCGGAAAATGCGGATGAAATGTACGAAAAATATGTACTTGAGAAGAAAAACAAATTAAGAATACGATATGCAAAGGAAGTATCGTTCGGCACGGATGTGAGTCTTTTCTTTAAGACCGTGACTGCTGTTTTAAAAAAAGCTATGCGTGTCGTCGGAAAGAGCAACAGAGAGAAATAGACATGGACTATTTAGTTCTTGAAAATACGACATTGAAAGTATCACGCTTATGCATGGGCGGTTGTCCGATGGGCGGATACGGCTGGGGTAGTGTGCGGGAGGATGAGCTCCTTGCTGCAATACATGCCGCGTTGGATGTCGGCGTGAATTTTTTTGATACCGCGGATACATATGGCTTGGGACAGTCAGAGCGTACTCTTGCCAAAGGGCTTGGCACGCACCGCAAGGATGCTGTTATTGAAACGAAGTTTGGCGTTCGTGCAGGGAACGGACAAACTTTCTACGATAATTCGCCTGAATACATCCGCAAAGCATTGGAAGGCAGTCTTCGCCGACTGAATACGGACTATGTCGATGTTTACACAATTCATTATCGGGACGGGAAGACACCGATTGAAGATGTATTGGGCGAGTTGGATAAGCTGAAAGAAGCAGGAAAAATCCGCTTTTTTGGGTTGTCCAATATTCATGCAAACGGAATGAACGAGCTGCGGCCTTATGCAGGCAGATTTGCCTGTTGTCAGGACGAACTTTCTCTCGCCTGTCGAAAGAATGAACAGGATTTGCTGGCGGCGCGGGATGTCCTTAAAACAACGCCGATGACATGGGGCAGTCTCGGTCAGGGAATCCTTACGGGTAAATATACAAAAGGAAACATAGATTTCGGCGCGGATGACCGTCGGAGTCGTGATATTTATATAAATTTTCACGGCGAAAAATTGGATCGAAACATGCAAACAGTAGAGGTTTTGAGAAAGATTGCCACAGAACGCGGAAAATCGATTTCAGCCTGCGCCATCCGCTGGATTCTTGATTCAATGCCCGGATCTGTCGTGATTGCAGGCATAAAAAGACCGGCTCAGATTATTTCAAATGCGGAAGCTGTAGGCTGGACGCTGAATTCGGATGAGCTGCGGGAATTGAACGAGGTGTCAAAATGAGTAAAAAGAGCGAGTGTCTTGCCTGGCTGATTCGTCGCCACGGCATTGAAATGACTCATTTATCCGGAGGGAGTCACATTGGTTCGGTGCTGTCCGCAGCGGATATAATTGCAGTGTTGTATGCGGATATTATGCGGTACAAGTCCGAGGATCCCAAATGGGACGGACGCGACCGCTTTATTATGAGCAAAGGTCATGCAGGGGCAGCTGTGTATGCAGCACTTGCGGAATGCGGTTTTTTTGACACGGCAGAACTAAAAACACATTATGCAGACGGAAGCAGGCTGTCCGGGCATGTGTCCCACCATTTGCCGGGAGTGGAGTTTTCAACCGGTTCACTTGGGCATGGGTTGTCCGTTGCGGCGGGTATGGCATTGGCTGCAAAACAGGATGGCAAGCTTCACCGAGTTTTTGCAGTATTGGGAGACGGGGAATGCGATGAAGGCTCCGTATGGGAGGCTGCATTGTTTGCCAACCATTACAGACTCGAGAACCTGACCGCAATCGTTGATCATAATCACATGCAGAGTCTTGATACTTGCGAAAAAACATTGGAACTTGAGGATCTCGGAGCAAAGTGGCGCGCATTTGGGTGGAATGTTATCGAACTCGACGGACATGATCATGATGCACTTCAAACTGCACTCAGAGATACGCATAATTCGGCGCACAAACCTACGGCGGTGATTGCAAATACCGTAAAAGGAAAGGGTGTTTCTTTCATGGAAAACGATGTTCTTTGGCACTACCGCTTTCCGCATGACGGTTGGGAGTATGATTGTGCCGTTTCCGAACTGTATGCGGTTAAGCCCGGCGGCGTGAAAGATCCGTACACGCCGAACGGCATTGCAAAACCCGCTCGTCCGAAACCGGGCGCGGATATAGGAATCGATCACACAACTTCTGCCGGATGGCATCCGACATATATTGCGAGGGAGGGTTGGATATGAGAGATACCTTTGTTCGCACATTAATTACACTTGCAAAAAATAATCCGAATATTGAGCTTTTCACCGGGGATTTGGGGTTCGGCGTGCTGAAGCCCTTCTGGGAGCAGCTGCCGGATCAGTTCGTCAACGCAGGAATTGCGGAACAGAACATGACCGCTGCCGCAGCAGGAGCAGCCGGGGAGGGAAAAATTGTCTTCACATATTCAATAGGAAATTTTCCGACATTGCGCTGCCTTGAGCAGATACGGAATGATTGTGCTTACCATGATGCAAATGTAAAAATCGTTTGCGTCGGCGGTGGGTTTGTTTACGGCTCATTGGGCATGAGTCATCAGGCAACCGAGGACATTGCCGTGATGCGTGCGCTGCCGAATGTTGCGGTACTTTGTCCGGGAGATCCTGCGGAGGCGGAAGCGGCAACGAAGGCAATTGCGGAATACCCGGGAACATGTTACCTGCGGCTTGGGCGCGGCGGGGAAAAACGTATCCACAAGGATATTGAAAATTTCAAAATCGGACAGGCCATTCGAATACACAAAGGTGAACGCATCGCCGTCTTTTCAACCGGCGCAATTCTGGATGAGGTTGTCGGTGCGGCGGATATTCTTGCAAAGAAGGGAATTAACCCGGAGCTTTGTTCGTTCCCGACGGTTAAACCTATCGACCGTGAAACCATACTGCGCTGTGCAAAGGATTTTGAAATTATCGCAGTCGTTGAAGAACACAATATTTTAGGCGGATTCGGCAGTGCGGTTGCGGAAGTTCTTTCTGAGCTGCCTGCGCATGCAAGATTGCTGCGTATCGGCCTGAATGATACTTACTGTTCGGTTGTGGGAAGTCAAAAATATCTGCGGATGCAATTCGGATTGGATGCAAACGGTATTGCAAAGCGTATTTCGGAGGCAATCGGATGAAGCGGCTGCTGTTGACCTGCACGGATCTGATGGCGATTCAGTTTCTCGTGCCGCATGTGAAATACCTTTCCGAGCATGGGTTTTCCGTTGAACTCGCATGTTCCGAAGTCGGCGGGCGTTTACAGGAACTCCGCACTGTGCTTTCGGGCATTGCTCCTGTCCATACTGTGCGCTTGGTTCGGAATCCGTTTTCGCTCCGCAATCGAAAAGGCTTAAGCGACCTGAAGAAGATCATTAACGGCCGCAGTTGGGACGTGATCTGGACAAACGAGCCCGTTATGGGCGTTATGACTCGCGTTGCAGCAAAAACTGTGCGCAAAAAAGGCACAAAAGTCGTTTATATGGTGCACGGATTCCATTTTTATAAAGGTGCGCCGCTCACAAATTGGCTGCTCTATTATCCTGTTGAAAAGTATTGCTCCCGCCTGTGCGACATGATCATTACTATCAATGAAGAGGATTATCAGCGCGCGAAAGGTTTTCATGCGGAAAGAACGGAGAAGATTGATGGGATCGGGCTCGACACAGTGAAATTTGCAACATGTTCGGTTGACAGAGCAGAAAAGCGAAGGGAATTGGGGGTTCCGAAAGATGCCTTTTTTGTTGTGTCGGTAGGCGAGTTGAAGAAACACAAAAATCACGAAATTATGATACGCGCATTAGCAAAAACAGCGAATCCACATATCTTTTACGGAATCTGCGGTAAGGGTGAACTTTTGAACAGGTTAATTCGACTTTCAAATGATTTGGATGTTTCGAAGCAAATTTGTTTTTTGGGTTATCGTAACGATATTCCGGAGATCCTTAATACGGCCGATTTGTTTGCTTTTCCCTCCATGCGTGACGGACTTGGACTTGCAGCGTTGGAGGCAATGGCATGCGGACTGCCTTTGTTGACATCGAACATTCGCGGAGTATCGGATTATGTTGTAGACGGTGTGACTGGGTTCAGCTGTGCCACCAATGATGTCAGCGGCTTCGCGGAACGAATGGATCAATATGTTGCTGATGATGTGCTGTGCCGTAAAATCGGTGCAAACAACATGAAAGCCGTATTAAAATATGATATAAGCATAATAACGGAAACCGTTTGCAGACTGCTTAATTTTGATGACTGATTTGATTTTTTCGATAATTATACCGGTTTATAACGCAGAAACGACCATACGCCGCTGCTTGGACAGCTTTACAAATCAGCGCTTCTCTGATTATGAGATTCTTCTCATCAATGACGGCTCAACGGACAACAGCGATGCAATTTGCCGCGAATATGCTGATGTGAATTCAAAAATTTGCTATTTATCGAAAGAAAACGGCGGGGTATCTTCAGCGCGAAATTTGGGGCTCGAACAAGCGAAAGGTGAATATGTTTTGTTCGTGGACAGCGATGATTATGTGTCGGAAGATTACTTTGATGTGATTAATCAAGCACTGGCTCAGCGCAATCCCGATTTGCTGATGTTTGGATATCGCAACGTTGGCAGCATATCCGCAGAACGGGGTACGGGCGAGTTTTATGAAGATGACGAAGTTGGTGCTGCAAAACGAATTTCTTTTTCTATGCGGCAGTACCTATTCAGTTCTCTCTGGAGCAAGGCGTTCAAAAGGAAGATAATTGAAAATAGAGGGTTGCGTTTCAGCACGGATCTTTCCATAGGAGAGGATCAGCTGTTTATTTTTTCCTATGCCATGCACATACAGTCGATTTCATCGATAGATGCTTTACTGTATAATGTTGATGTAAGCAATGAGAATTCCCTTTCCCGCAAGGGTCGCCACTATCTGACGGGGCAACTGATGGAGGTCAACCGCCGGATGTATGCAGCTTATCAGGCAACGGAGCATTCGCCGGAGTCGGCGCATTATTATGAGGCGGCGCTTGCATGGATGACCTACCGAAGCGCCTATTCCTGCTGCAAGGAGTTACTGAAGTTTAACTGCTCGGCCAAACAGCGGCGGCGAGAGATACGGAAGATCTGCAAGTTGTACCGCGCGGAAAAAATCAAGCCTGTCGGTTGGAAGTGTTGGTGTATTGCCTTGCCGGTGCGGATGAGATGGAGTCGAATGATAGATTTGTTGATATGCTGTAAGTCGAAGCAGAGGAATGCGCGCTTATGAGTCAAACCAAAATATTGATTATCGCCGGCACTATGGATGTCGGCGGGATAGAGAACCAGTTGATGCATCTTATACGCAATGCGGACAGAGGTAAGTTCCAAATCGATTTTACCACAACTATGAGCCACCCATTCTATCAAGATGAGATTGAGGCATTGGGCGGAAAATGTATCCGCATTCCGGCAACGGAGGGTCGGCATTTCATTCGCCAATGCAAAGCACTCTATAAAATCATGAAAGAAGGCCAATATGATATTGTTCATTCACATGAATTATTTCACAGCGGCATGGTGTTGTTCGCAGCGAAAATGGCAGGCGTTAAGCACCGTTTCGTTCATGCGCATAACTGGTCAGATGATGACGGCAGTGGAAAACGGAGCGTAGTTCGCATATTGTATAATGCTGTTATGCGCAGGTGGATATTGCGTTACGGAACTGAGTTCTGTGCTTGTTCTACTCCGGCGGGGCGATTTCTTTACGGTGACAAAAAAACACATGAAGCGAACTATCATCTGATATTTAATTCAGTTGACACAAAAAAGTTTATTGATTATTACGACAAAAAAGAATCAGGAGAATTTTGTGAGGACGATTGGATAAACATAATTCAGATTGGCCGTTTTTCCCCGATTAAAAATCAACTGTTTACGGCAGAAATAGCTCAAGAACTGAAAAAGCGTGGGGAAAAAATACGCATTCTCTGTGTGGGCAACAACGGAAATGCATATGAACAGCGTGTTAAAAACGAAATAAAAAAACGTAATGTAGACAAATACATGCTCCTGCTTGGTGTACGCAGCGATATCGATGTACTTATTCGTAAGTCGTCAACGTTTCTTTTGCCGTCGCTTTATGAGGGAATGCCGTTGGTAATGATCGAGGCGCAGGCAGCAGGATTGCCATGCGTGACAGCGGATACATATTCCAATGAAGTCGATTTCGGAATAGGATATGTTCAATGGCTTAAATTAGACCAGAGTGCGGCGGAATGGGTTGATGCAATTAAGAAAGCGGTAAGCATGAATCGCGCAGACAAGTCTGCAGTTGTGAATGCTGTTGAGAAGTTCGGCTTTGATTCTCGGGTATTTGCGAAACGACTGTGCGACTTATATACTGAATCAATAAACAAATAACAGATTGCTATATGAAAAAACAACAAAGAAAAGGTTTTGTCACAATTGCCACGGGTCAGGAGCGCTACTACAAATTAGCAAGAAATCTTCTGCATTCATATCGATTGTTTGCTAAGAACCCGTTTCCGTTTGCAATAATAAGCGATCGAGAGAACGAGTATACTTCGGAGTTTGATAAAGTAATCGTGATTAGCGATGCATCCAACAGCTATAACGATAAATTAAAACTTTTCCGAGAGCTGCCTTTTGAAGAGACGATTTTTATTGATGCAGACAGTCTGGCTTATGGCGATTTAAATACATGGTGGGATATTTTTTGTGACGCAGGTGATTTTTCACTGTTTGGATATGCATGGCGTGATTTGAATTGCGGAAGAGGATGGTTTATTCCATCTGGAATGAAACAGTATGGAACTGATATTTCTTTTATTCCTGATTTTAATGGTGGCGTCTATTATATGCGTAATACAGATGCTTGTAGGCATGTTTTTGAAATTGCAATCAATTGTGAAAAAAACTATCATGACTACAGCTTTAACGGATTTGCTGATCCGGCAGATGAACCGTTGCTTGCTCTTGGTATGGCAGTATGCAAGTTTGAACCGGTTGATATGCCTGGCGAATTAGTTTTCGCACCATCAAGAAAAAGATTAGAAGCAGACATCTCTGTTCCGCGTGCGGTGTTTCATTCACCTACGGGATATGACTATTCAGTTAAATTAATTCATTTCAGTAACTATCGTACTCAACTTTCTTTTTACCGCAATGAAGTAGTCAAATTGGATAGATTGATTGGACGGGGTGATAAGACATTACACAAAATGCCCAATTGGATGCGGATCACCCTGTTGAGAATAAGTGATGTTGCACCATTGTGTAAGCGAGTAATTAATAAAGTTAAGAGGGTCTTGAACTCGTGATTAACATCCTCTTCTTCATCGAATCCCTTTCCGGCGGCGGGGCCGAAAAAGTTCTTTGCAACCTTGTAAACGCAATGGACAAGGAGCGGTTTTCGATAACCGTTCAGACGCTCTATCCCGAGGTCGTGAAGGAAAAACTCGCACCGGGCATTAAATATAAATACTGCTATCCGGCAAAGAATCGCATGACGGATTTGCTGATGCGGACAGAAGCGGCACTCGGTTTGACTTACCCGCTGCATATCAAGGGCGATTATGATATTGAGGCTGCTTATCTTGAATGCGGTTCAACAAAAATCATGGCGGGCTCAACAAATAAAAAAGCATTGAAATTGGCATGGGTTCATTGTGATTTGAAAAAGAAGGCGGGCAATGTTGACAAGTTCATAAAAAGTACGGCAGTTCATTATCGAAAATATGATTCTGTCGTATGTGTGTCAGAAGATGTTAAGAAGAGCTTTATAGAAATGTATGACATGGCCGAAAAGGTTGGCACTGTTTATAATTGCTATAATGATACTGAAGTGGTGCTGAAAGCTGATATGCCTGCATTCGATCCGATATTTAGCGAAGAAATGACTAAAAAAGAGCCTATGGTTGTTGCTGTGGGAAGACTGACAGCGCAGAAGGGCTTTGATAGGTTGTTGCGCGCACATAAGCGACTGACAGATGAAGGCATACATCATCGCCTGAGAATACTCGGAGAGGGTGAAGAGCGAAAAAGCCTTGAGACTTTTATCAAGCAAAACGAGCTTGGCGATTCTGCTGCTTTATGCGGCTTCCAAAACAATCCGTATCCTATGTTGAAGTGTGCGGATCTGTATGTTTGTTCTTCTTTGTATGAAGGATTCAGCACGACTGTTGTCGAAAGCCTTATTCTCGGCACGCCGGTCGTAACCACGGACTGCACGGGCATGCGTGAGATCCTCGGCGACAGCGAATACGGTTTAATTACCGCAAACGATGACGAAGCATTTTATGAAGGCGTCAAACGAATGTTGACCGAACCCGGCTTGCTTTCGCACTATGCAGAGCAGGCAAAGCTGCGCGGGAAAGACTTTAAGTGCGAGAGACTGGCAGGGGAGACGGAAGCTTTTTTTGAAGCGGAACTGCGAAAGAAACGGGGAGAGTAAATGGGCGTAAAAGTCTATTACTATGTTGTTGCGGCGGTACTGGGTTTCGGCTTTTTGATTCCGCAGCACGGCAATAAGAAAAAAATATATATCGCACTTATGGCGATTCTGCATACATTCATCTGCGGCTGGCGGTATATGTACCTTACAGGCGATTTGCGCAAATATGCATGGGGGTATTATAATATAATCGAACCGGGTTGGTTCAGTGCCGAAGTTTTCAACGGAGGCAGGAATTTCGGATTTTTCTGGCTCCAAAAACTGTTTTCGACAGTATCCGACGGCGATTTTCAGGTATTTCTTATCTTTATCGCAATTGTGACGGAGGCCGCGGTTGCAGTCATTGTATTTCGTTATTCGCCTGCACCTTGGCTCAGCTATCTGCTTTGGAATTGTTTTGGCTTTTATGTGTTCGGGTTCAGTGCAATTAAACAAGCATTGGCAATGGGCTTATTAATGTTTGCCTTTATCGGCATTATGGAGGAGAACCCGAAGAAATTCTTTATTTGGACCGCATTGGCCGGATGTGTCCATGTTCCGGCGTTGATATTTCTTCCGGCGTACTGGATTGCAAAAAGCCGACTGAATACAAAAAAACTCATACTTTATGCGATTTGTGCGGCTTTGATATTCGTATTCAGAAATCAAATAGTCATGTTTATCAGTAATTTCTATTACGATGAAACGGACTTTATGGTTAATACCCGCGTGGGCGGACGCTTTTTGATAATTGTGGCACTCGTTATTGCCGGAATCGTGCTGCGCGGTTTCTCCGGAAAGAATTTTACAAAGCTGCTCAATCTCATGATAGTTGCAGCCGTTTTGCAGATGTTTTCCGGGTTTGATAATGTCTTTACTCGCCTTACGGATTATTATTTTCAGCTTCTGATCCTGTATCTGCCGATGATGTTCTATCCGGAAAAGGATACGGAATTGGGCAAAATCCGACGGCTGACCCTCTCGGGGCAGCAGCGGGCTGCCGCACTTTTATGTGTTGTGCTTTTGGCATGTGCATATTACTTCGTTACGAACCTGAATGCAACAATTCAAAATGAGGTTGATAATTATCTGAACTATCGTTTTTGCTGGGAGGTAGAACGATGATATTCAGCGTTATTATCCCTTGCTACAACTGCGTTAAAACGCTGGAAAGAACAGTTGAAAGCATTCGGGTCTGCGGATTATCGGATTATGAGATCCTGCTCATTGATGACGGCTCGAACGACGGCACGGCGGAACTGTGCGACAGGCTCTGCGGAAAATATGAGGGAATCAGATGCGTTCATCAGTCGAACAAGGGTGTGTCTGCGGCACGAAACCGCGGAATTGACGAAGCACGCGGGGAGTATATTTGGTTTGTGGATTCTGATGACACGGTGGACGAAGATTCGCTTCGCGATGTTTTGAAAACAGCTTTGCTTAAAAAGCCTGATATGTTATTGTTCGGCATGAGTTTTGATTATTATAACAACGGGAAGATGTATCTGCGGGAAACCCTTAATCCTCCGTCGGAAGGTATGTTGAGCTTGCAGAATCTGAAGGATGATTTCGATGAGTTTTACAACTGTAACGCCTTGACCCCGGTTTGGAACAAATTGTTTCGCAGCGATTTACTGAAAAAGTGCGGAACACGCTTTCATGAGGACATGTTTCTTATGGAAGATTATCTGTTCGTGCTTGAGCTGCTGCCGTTCTGTAAAGAAATTTATTCCTTAAGAAAGCCGATCTACAGATACAGACAGGCGGAGGACGAGAAAAGTGCATACAGGAGACTGCAAAGGATTGAGAATCTTGCGGAGTACATGCAGCCGTTTGAGCAAGGGCTTAAGACTCTCGGAATTCCCTGTGAACACGTGGAAAACTTGTACAGCATGCTTTTGAAACAGAGGATGTACTATGCTTCGTTTTCCGAAATCCGCAGTCTGGTTGCGCAGCATAACAGGGGAAAATACTGCCGCTTAAAACAGCCGCATCCGTTAAATATTTATCTGTGCAGCAGATTGGTTCAAATTCGGCACAAATTTGCGGTGACGGTGAAAAGCAGCAGCTTTTTTCGAAAAGACAGGGCGGACAGAAAACATGACTAAAAGAATTTCCTATATTGACAACACTCGTGCGATTTTAATTGCTTTGGTTGTTTTGGGGCATATTCTGAATTACGCAAACCCAAAATACGATATTGTACCGTATGTTTTGGTGCAGCAGTTTTTGGATTCGTTTCATATGCCGGCATTCTTCATTCTGTCGGGAATGCTTACGAACGGCGATAAATGGCGGGGGAGATCCGTCGGCAGTTATTTTTTGCATAAGGCGAAAACCTTGCTTGTTCCGTATCTGTTTTTTGAGTGCGTTGCGATTCTGTATAAGCATTTTGTGCTTCGTTCCGTATCAATTGCGGAAGGGCTGCGGTTGATGCTGACTTTCCGCTGCAACATCGGCGCGGACTGGTTTTTGCCGGCAATGTTTGCGGCGTGTGCGCTGTATTGTTTATATATACGTTTTCCCAAAAAACTTGCGTGGGGAATCGGCGGCGGTTTGCTCTGCATTGCACTTCGGTTTATGCCGGCAGGACATGTTCCGACATTGATCTTCCGCGGCGCACTCGGCTTTGTGTTTATGCTGGCGGGCAATCTGCTGAATAAACCGCTGACCGAATTTAAAACATGGAAAATCAGCGTTGCTTTTGCGCTCACTGCCGCAGCGGCGGCAATGTATTTAAAACTGTCAATAAACAACAGCTTTTTCAGCGGCAAACTGGATAATCCCGTGCTTTATCTTGTAAGCGGAATTTGCGGAACGTACTTTGTTATGGGGATTGCTCGATTGATTCCGTGGAAATGGGTCGGCTGTATCGGGCAGAATGCTTTAACAATAATGGGCACGCACCAACTTGTACTTTATACCGTGAAAATCGGAAGCAGTCCGCTTTGGGTTGTCGGCAGTTTTCTTTTGATTGCCGCCGTTGAAGCCGTTCTGATTTTTGCGATTAACCGATTTTGCCCAATGCTTGTAGGGAAGAAAAGAAAGGAAAAATCAAATGTCTGAAAACAAACGTCAAACTGAATTGGATATCCTGCGGTTGCTGGCAACGTTGGCGGTGATAATGATCCACGGCGGTTTGAATCCACTGACAGATAATTTAATGATAAAATATATGTACAGGGGAATGCATGCCGCCATTGTATGGTGTGTTCCTGTTTTTTTCATGATTTCCGGAAGGTTTTTCCTTGATCCCGAAAGGGATGTAAGCGCAAAAAAAATACTCACTGTGTACCTTCCGCATATTATTGTTCCCTTCCTTGTTTGGTCAGGCGTATATACGGCATACGGGTTAATTTCCGGGAGCTACAGCCATTTGAGCACTTTCGGTGTTATTGCAGAGTTTATCCACGGTCCGTATCATCTCTGGTTTCTCTATTCGTTGGCAGGCTTATACTTATTGACCCCGATTCTGAGAAAGGCAGCAGCGGATGGAAAAACACTTGCGTACTTTCTGATTATGTTTGCTGCCGTGAACGTTGTGACGCAGTATCTTATCTATGTTCCGAAAATCGGCTGGATGATTTCGGATTTTATTGAGAGAACAGGATTAAGAGCTGTAACCGGGTATATGGGATACTTTATGCTGGGGTACTTTTTATACAGCAAAAAGGACAATATGAGCAAAAAAACAGAGACTGCAATATATGTTATCGGCATACTGATGCTGATTGCAACAATTGCAGCGGAGTGCTTTATAAGCGAAGAACTGCGAAAAACAGACTTCGTAAAACAATACATGAAACCGAATGTTATACTGTATTCAGCGGCGATTTATGCATTTTTTGTTATGAAAATCTCAAAGATACATTACAGCGAAAGAACGCGTAAGGTTTTTGCCGTGTTTACTGAATGCGGATTCGGTGTGTACTGCATTCATGCAATATTGAATGAATTTGTTCCGACTCCGGTTATAAAGTCACTTCCGTTCATAACATCATTGTTGAGGGTGGCCTGCCTTTATGCACTCAGCCTTGCATTGATTTGGCTTATCCGAAAAATCCCGTTTGTGGGAAAAAAGATCACATGAGGTGTGAACATGGACATTGATTTTGTTGTTCTCTGGGTGGACGGGAACGACCCGGAGTGGCGGGCGGAAAAGGCTAAATATCAGGGAGCGGTGACGGACGACAGCAACTCCGTCAATCGTTTTCGGGATTGGGGGCTTATGCCCTATTGGTTCCGCGCCATTGAGAAATTTACGCCGTGGGTGCACAAAATTCATTTTGTTACCTGCGGGCATGTTCCCGAATTCCTGAATTTGGATCATCCGAAATTGAGTCATGTCTCGCATTCGGATTTCCTCCCGAAGGCTGCTTTGCCGACATTCAGCTCCCATGCAATTGAAATGAATATTCATCGTATTCCGGGGCTTGCGGAGCATTTTGTTTATTTTAATGACGATATGTTTCCTATTCGTCCGATGCCCGAAACGGCTTTTTTTCGCGACGGACAACCTTGCACCTGCGGGGAAGAGCATCCGATAGGGCTTATCGGTGAAATCGGAATCTGGCAGCATGCGGCGGTTAACGATCTCGGTGTTGTAAATGCGCATTTCAACAAGCGTAAGCAGGTGAAAAAATTCGGGAAAAAGTACGTGAACCGCGTTTATCGTTGGCAGGACAACATTCGTACCAAAGCTGTTGAAAAACTGTTCCCGGATTATTTTACAGGGTTTAAAAACCTTCACGCTCCCGCCGCATACACCAAAAGTACTTTTGAGGCCGTTTGGAATGCCGAACCGGAATTGCTGAAACGCACGACTCTTCACCGTTTTCGCTGCGCCGATGATGTGAACCAATGGGTCTGCCTGTGGTGGCAGATAGCAAGCGGGAATTTCGCGCCGTTCAACACGGATAATTTTGTTTCCTGTGCCGATGAAAGCACTGTTGACAACCTGTGCAGAATAATTTGCGAACAAAGTCATGATATGCTTTGCGTAAACGATCCCGAAAAGGCCGTGGATTTCGACAATTTGGCTTTGCGGCTGCAAAAGGCATTCGAGAGCATTTTGCCGAACAAGAGCGGGTTTGAAAAGTGAAAAAGAAGCTGATTTTTATAACCGAAGCCCTGTGGATCGGCGGGATTGAAACGGCATTGGTGAATTTGCTTAATCGCCTTGATTACAACAGATTTGACGTGACCTGTCTTGTTTTGAGGGACAGTTTGGACGTTGCGGACAGAATAACGCCGCAGTGCCGCCTGATAGTTTCCGACAGACAACACAAAGTGACGTTCCCAAAGGGTTACGGCTGCAAGCGTTTGTACAATATCATGGAGGAACCGCAGAATGCAGCGAAATTCCGCCGTTTCATATGGTCCGCGCTTCGCGTCGTTTTTCGCGCCGCGGAGGCAAAATGCTATGCCTCGTACGTGAAAAAGCAGCTCAAAGGCGAACATTTTGATACGGCGGTCATATACAGCGATCGCGCTGCCGAAACGGCTGTCCGTGCCGTCTCGGCGGATAGGTTTCTGATGTTTTATCATCACGGCGCAATGCGGCGGGAGTATCACGATGCATACGGATACAGAAAGGCAGACAAGGTAATTGCGGTTTCGCCTGCATTGGCGGAAAAACTGCGCACATACCGTTCGAAATATGCTGATAAGATTATTTCGGTCAACAACATAACCGATATCGACGGCGTGCGGGAGAAGGGACTTGACATCCCGACAGTGAAATTTTCTGCGGATTGCTTCAATATCGTCTCCTGCGGGAGGCTGTCGCATGCCAAGGGCATGGATATTGCTGTTGATGCCTGCGCAAAACTTGTTGCTGACGGGTTCACAGGATTTCACTGGTACATAGTCGGCGGAGGGCCGGAAGAGTCCGCCCTCAGGGAGCAGATAATGCGGCTCGGATTGGAAGACTGTGTTTCCCTGCTCGGAATGCAGTCAAATCCCTACCCGTATATCCGCTGCGCGGATCTTTATGTACAACCCAGCCGGTTTGAAGGACATTGCGTCACGGTATTGGAAACGCGGCTTTTGGCTGTGCCGATAATTGCGACGCGAAACGCTGCGGCGGAGCAGATTGACAATGAAAAGACCGGTTTGCTTTGCGAATCAGATGCGGATTCAATTGCCGCAGCGGTAATACGGCTTTACAACGCGCCGAAATTGAGAGAGAGCATACAAGCGGAATTGCAAAATCACGATTTCGAACGCGATAATTCCGCAATTTTGAAACAGCTTTATTCATTGTTTTAATTCAAAGGAGCACTGATGAACGAACAACATTTCACCACGGTCATAAAGCCCAAAAGCGGCTGGTTTGACCTGCACTTAAAAGAGGTGTTCGCGTATCGCGACTTGATTTTCCTCTTTGTCAAGCGCAATTTTGTATCCAAATACAAGCAGACCGTTCTCGGGCCTGCATGGGCGATAATTCAGCCGCTTTTGACAACGGTTGTTTTCACGCTTGTGTTCGGAAATATTGCGGGGTTGGCACCCGACGGTGTGCCGTCGTTCGTATTCTATCTGTCGGGAACGGTACTGTGGACGTATTTTTCAAACTGCCTCACACAAACGGCGAATACCTTTGTTGCCAACAGTGCAACAATGGGAAAGGTGTATTTTCCCCGGCTTGTAATGCCGATTTCAACGGTTTTTTCAGAGCTTATCAGCCTTGCGATTCAATATGTGTTTTTGATTATCTTTCTTGTTTATTATGCAGCAGCAAAACAAGGGGTGCAGCCGAACCTGTGGATGCTGATGACTCCGCTTATCGTGCTGCAATTGGCAATACTCAGCCTCGGCTGCGGTATCATTATTTCCGCGCTCACAACGAAGTACCGCGACCTTGCGATGCTTGTCGGGTTCGGCACGCAGCTCTGGATGTACGCTTCCCCAATTGCATACGACATGTTCCGTTTTACCGCTTTTGCCCCCGGCGGGAAGTGGCATGCACTGTATATGTGCAACCCGATCTCGCCGATTGTAAATCTGTTCCGCTATGCATATCTCGGAACGGGCGCAATCGAATGGAAGTACTATTTCATCGGCTGGGGGATAACTCTTGCCCTGCTCTTCATCGGCATTGTGCTGTTCAGCAGGGTGGAAAAGACTTTTATGGATACCGTCTGAGGAAAGAAAAATGGACGAAATTGCAATCAGAATAGAACATGTTTCAAAGGAATACCGCCTCGGTGCAATCGGCGGCGGCACACTGCGCGGTGATCTGCAAAGCTTAATGGCGCGTATAAAAGGTCGGGAGGACCCGAACAGCAAGATCGGCTCCGACTCGTCAAAACGCATGGGCGAAAGATTCCTCGCGCTGGATGATGTGTCTTTTGAGGTGAAAAAGGGTGAAGCCCTCGGCATAATCGGGCATAACGGCGCAGGCAAGTCCACGCTGCTGAAGCTGCTTTCACGTGTAACCGCGCCGACAAAGGGTACAATAAGTTATAACGGCAGGATCGCTTCCATGCTTGAAGTCGGCACGGGTTTTCATCCCGAGCTGACAGGGCGGGAAAATGTCTATATGAACGGCGCAATTCTCGGCATGACGAAAGCGGAGATAGACAGAAAATTCGATCAGATAGTCGAATTTGCCGAGATGGAAAAGTTCATAGATACTCCCGTGAAACGCTATTCGAGCGGCATGTATGTTAAACTTGCGTTTGCCGTTGCCGCGCATCTGGACAGCGAAATCATGGTTATGGACGAGGTTCTCGCCGTCGGCGATATGAAGTTCCAGCAAAAATGCCTCGGCAAAATGGGCGATGCAGCAAATACGGAAGGCCGTACCGTGCTCTATGTCAGCCATAATATGAACACGATTCGCCAGCTTTGTACAAGATGCATCGTGCTTGACCACGGAAAGCTGATTTTTGACGGGGACGTGGAAAAGGCGATTGAAATTTATATGGAACGAAATATTAGAATGTCTACCGTATGTAGATGTATGGGCGAAAGAGCAAGCAAGGACATTGATTGCAAAGCACATATAAATGAAATTGTATTCGATAAAAAGAACGGTTTGCCAATATACGAGGATGGCGAACCGATTGTATTGAGGGTGAAGTATTCAGCGCGAGAGACGATTAAAAATGCGGCATTTAGAATTGCTCTGCACACTCCGGATGGAATGGTGGCGGGTATGGCTACGACAAAAAGGAACTTAGATATCTATAAAGGTGAGCATGAATTTACGTTGATAATCCGGACGGATGGCCTTAGTCCAGGAAAGTATAATTGCTTTGCTGTCATATATTCTGTGAATGATTTCGGTAGTAACCGAGTGCATGATAGGGTAGAAAATGCCTGTGGTTTTGAAAAAGTTTTGAAAAATCATGAAACAAATAATATGCTTTGGAATCATACAACATGGGGATATGCAATGCTGCCAGAAATAAGCATAGCAATGAGTGAAAGAGGGCAATGAGTCTATGGCAGAAATATCAGTCATTGTACCAATCTATAAGGTTGAGAAATATATAGATCAATGTATTCAGAGCATTTTGGAACAAACATTTTCGGATTATGAAGTTATACTTGTTGATGATGGTTCGCCAGACAACTGCGGTATAATATGTGATGAATACGCAAAAAGAGATAAACGCGTGCATGTAATACATCAAAAAAATGGTGGTATTTCTGCAGCAAGGAACGCTGGGCTTAACCGTTTTTTTTGTAATGTAGATAACAAATATGTGACATTTATAGACAGCGACGACTGGATATCGGCATATTATCTTGAGCAGCTTTACACAACTGCAATAATGACAGATGCAGATATTGTTTCCTGCGATTATTCTTCTAAGCAATTGGTTGAGAACAATGGGAAAACAAACTCTGATAATATCAGAATATTCAGCGGAAAAAATGCACTCATTGAAAGGTATAAGGGCGATGCGCAGATAAGAGTTTCCTCTTGGGGAAAATTATATCGAAGAAATCTTCTCGAAGGTTTGAACTTTCCGGAAGGAAAAATTCATGAAGACCAATGGTTCAGCACGATGGCATATTATTTTGCAAATAGAACAGTATTTTTGAATGATAAACTTTATTTTTATCGTTTGAGGAATGACAGCATTACAGGTTCTGAGTTTTCCATGAAGAGATTTGATAATATTGAGCTTATGGATTGGGTCATAAGGGTTTTTAAAGATAATAATGATATACAGTTAACCGAACTTGCAAGTTTGCATAGGGAAAAAACCTGTGCCCAATATGTTTTAATGTCCAAGGTTAAAAGTGCCGGGCGCATACCATCGCAATTTAGGATGAGCAAAAACAAGGCCCTATTAATAGTGCATAGATATTTGCCGAGGGAAAAATTTATTCAGCATTTTCAAATGATCTATCCGCGAATTTATCGAGTGTATAAGCTCCTGCACGATATCAAACAAAAAGTAATTTTCGAGAGGTAACTATGAAACTTGCTGTTATGACATGGTATCATTACCATAACTATGGAACAGCTTTACAAGCAGCGGCAATGCAAGCTGTGCTGAGGGACATGGGGCATGAGCCGCAGCTTATACAGTATCGCCCATGCGGATATTTCAGGACTCTGCCGGACTACAGCATACCGGAGTTCGGTCGGAGAATCCGCATCAAGCTGATGCGAACATCAAAACCGGAGCCGTGCGGGCTCAAATCAGAGCTTCGGGATAGAGCTTTTGATTCATTTCTCGAAAGAAATATCAAATTCACTGAGCCGTGCCGTACACTCTCTGACCTCGAACTGCTGAACGACAAATTCGATGCCTTTATTTGCGGAAGTGATCAGGTATGGTCTCCGCTCGCATATGACCCGCACTATTATTTGAATTTTGTTCATGATAATGCGAAAAAAATCGCATATGCACCAAGCATGGGTGCTAAAGAAATCAGAGACAGGTATATCAAGGCGGATATATCCCACCTGCTTGACGGATTTGGTGCGTTGTCGGCTCGCGAGGACTCCGGTGCGAGACTCATATGCGGGTTGACCGGACGTCACGTAGAGGTAGTGGCCGACCCTACGTTGCTGCTTGATGCGGAAAGATGGGAAAAAATCTGCTGCGCTGACGAAGATAGAACAGCACGGTACCTTCTGGTATATATGCTTGGCAACAGCGACGAGCACTGGGCGGCAATAGAAAAAACGGCTTCAAGTATGGGACTTGCGCTGCGCATTATACCGGTATTCGAGCAGGATACCAAACGCAGCGGATGCGTAACTGAACCTGTAGGACCGGAGGAATTTGTAAAACTGTTTCGGAATGCAGAGTACGTCTGTACCGATTCATTCCATGGAATGGCCTTTTCACTGATATTTCACCGAAATTTCACAGCGTTTGCACGGTTCAGAAAAAATGATCCGAAAAGTCAGAATTCCCGCATGGAGCATTTGCTTAGACTGACGGGAATGGAAGGGCGCCTTTTTTCCGGGAGAAATGCAGTAGAAATAGCGAGTGCGGAGACCGATTTTGAACGTGCTGAAGCTGCATTGAATATCTTGCGCGGGACATCTCTGGAGTACATTAGATCTTCGCTTTCGCATGTTATTCCGCCGGAAAAGCAATCCGCAAACATTAAGGCACGAAGCAGCCTGTGCTGCGGTTGTGGGGCGTGTGCCGCCGTGTGTCCGACCTCGGCAATAAAAATGGAGATGAGTGACAATGGCTTTCTTACAGCAAAACTCGATAGCGAGATTTGCGTGGAGTGCGGCAGATGTACAAGAGTATGTCCGTTTGGAACAGAGAACATGAACTGTGCGGCAGAGGATGCACAACTGTATTCTTTCAAGAATCCGGATGACAATGTACTGCTCAATTCAACGAGCGGCGGTGCGGCGTACAGCATAGCAAGGTTGCTGGTTCGCAGAGGCTATAAGATTGTCGGATGCATGTTCAATGCGGAGAAGCAACGAGCTGAGCATATTCTGATATCTGACGAAGGCGAACTGTATAAAGTTCAGGGGTCGAAATACATTCAGAGTGATTTTTCGGATGTAATAAAAAAACTCCGCGCCGAGGATAAGGATATAGCACTCGTTGTATTCGGTACACCTTGTCAGATAGCGGCAGCCCGTCGTGTACTGAAAGAATGGAGCAACGTCACTTTTGTTGATTTGGTTTGTCATGGTGTTCCAAGTTATCATCTCTACGAAAAGTATGGGGACTTCATACACCGTACCTCCGGAGTTGATAATAAACGGATGCAGATGGTATTCAGATACAAGCCAAAGTCATGGCGAGATATATATTTATATGCTTCAGACGGGGAGAAAAGCTATTGCTGTTCAAAAATGAGAGATCCATTTTTCCGCATGTTCGAAGCAGGCAACTGCTATATGGAGAGCTGCTATGAGTGCAGATGGCGCTCAGATTCTGAGGCGGATATTCGACTCGGCGACTATTGGGGCCCAAGATTCGAGGAAGACAAAACCGGTGTGAGCATGATGGTATGCTTTACGGAAAAAGGGCGCAGGGCGGCTATGGATGCGGCTTCGGCCTGCGGCGCTATAGCGGAGAGTCAGCCAATAGAGGACTATCTTAAGTACCAACAGAAAAATAATATACCAAAGCCGGTTTTTTATGATACGCTGATGCGTGAGCTAAAGAGTAAAGACAAAAAGCTCGAATCCTTTGTGGACAGATATACGGTACCACTGGAAAGCAGAAGCCTATCATCCGGTGAGTACCTAAAATATGTATTTAAGATGTTAACATATAAGGAGCCGAAAAATGATACCTAAGATTATTCATTATTGCTGGTTTGGCAGAAACCCTTTACCGAAAACCGCTGAAAAGTGCATTCGAAGCTGGAAAAAGTATTGCCCAGACTATGAAATCATCCGCTGGGATGAGAGCAACTTTGATGTAAATTGCAATGAGTATTGCAGGGAGATGTATGAGCAAGAAAAATGGGCATTTCTTACTGATTATGTGAGATTAAGGGTTGTGTATGAGAATGGCGGTATATATTTGGATACGGATGTTGAAGTGATAAAGCCGCTGGATGATTTGCTTCATAATTCTGCATATATGGGATTGGAAACGACCGATAAAGTTAACACGGGTTTGGGCTTTGGGGCGGAAAGGAATCATTGGTTTATCGGCGAAAACATGAATTATTATGAAAAATGGAGAAGTTCAGATTCGGTTGAAACATGTCCGATAATCACAACAAGATTGCTTGAGTCAAAAGGATTAATTTACAACCATTTGGATGTTAACCATTTGAATGGTGTGACAGTTTATCCGACTGAGTATTTTTGTGCAAAGAATTCACATACAGGAGAAGTTTGCATCACAAAAAAAACATATACAATTCATCATTTTGATGCGTCGTGGCAGACAAAGAGTGAGCGTACGAAAACACTGAATCGGTGGCACGATTACAAGATTGAACGACAAAGGAAAATCCCAAAACGTATAATTAGAAAACTATTAGGAAACGATAAGACTGAATTACTCAAGCGCATTTTCCGCATCAAATGAAAGTAAAAAAGCAAGTTTTCAGGATAATAACCGCCGCGGCTGTACTTTTCATCCTCGCTCTAACCCTTTCCGTTTTGCTATCGGCCGTTTGTCTTCATGTGCAGCACTACGAAATTGAGCTGCGCGGACTTCAATCAAAGGTGCGGTTGGTTCTGCTTTCCGACCTGCATTGCAAGTCATTCGGGAAGGACAACGCGCGTCTGCTTGCAAAGGTTGAAGCGCAGTCGCCGGATGCAATTTGTCTTGCGGGTGATATGATCGACAGGAATGCGGATGCCGAAGAAGTGCAAAAGTTTCTTGATTTTGTTAAAGCATTGCGTAAAATCGCGCCGGTATTCTTTTCACCGGGCAATCACGAACTCGAATATATGGCGTCAGATGAGCTGATTCTTGATCGCATTGAGAAATCCGGTGCGGCGGTGTTCAATGACAGTTATGCGGATGTTATTCTTGCGGGTCAGCCGCTGCGCATCGGCGGCACAATGGGGCATGGGTTTGCGTTCGGGCGCACGGAAGAGGAGTTTGCCGCATCGCCGGAATACAAATTCTTGAAAGAATTTGAAAATACCGACTTGCCGAAAGTCTGCCTTGCACATATGCCGGACACTTTTATTTTCAACGGTGCGTACAGCATGTGGAATATCGACCTTGTTCTGAGCGGACACACTCACGGCGGTCTTATTCGAATGCCGTTTGTCGGCGGGCTGTATGCGCCGATGCAGGGATGGTTCCCCAAATACGACAGCGGAAGCTTCCGATTGGGCGACAATATGCAGATGATCATCACCGCCGGAATGGCGGGACACGGCATAATACCGCGGGTGAACAACCTGCCGGAAATTGCAGTGATTGATCTTGTTCCCGGGGAAGAAAACGCACAGTAAAAAACAAGACGATGACAGAACAAACGGGACTGCCGCAGACGGAATTTAATGTTTGCGGCAGTCCTGTTTTTTTGTCGATATGCCGAGACTATCAGTTGAAATTCAACACGACGGGCTTGCTGTCGTCAATTGTGTTCCGGTCAGCCGTTTTGAAAATATGAAACGAGAACCCGACCGTTTCAAAGTTTTCAATGTCGTTTTCATCAAGTTCGGTCGAACTGAAAACCATGCAGTCAACGGCACGTTTTCCCGCACAAACTTCGCAGGAAAAATAAGTGCCGACCATAAATCCGTTCACGGATTCGTAACGTGTTTGAACGGTCATGTCTTTTATGCACAACTTTGGTGGAACAATCAAAAAACCGCACGAGTGAAATGCTTCAAATGCATTTCGGGGTTCGGTCGGAGCACGCGTACCCAAATCTGATATACTCTCCCTTAACCCTTGACTATTTTCGCCTGCAACTATATAATTATTGTTGGGTTGGTATGCGTGTGAGAAAGCGAGAGCTTTTGAACGACTTTCTGCCGCCCGCAAAATGCTTTGCAATAATTTGCCGCGCTGCGGCTTCTAAAAGGAGATTTATCAAATGATAATTATCAACGGCACGAGTTTGACGGTTGAACAGGTTGCTACTGTTGCCAGAACGGGCGAACAGGTTGCGATTTCGAACGAGGCGAAGGCCGCAGTTAACAAGGCGCGCGCCTATGTTGAAAAGAAACTTGATGAAAAGGCTGTTGTATATGGCTTAACAACCGGTTTCGGCAAGTTTTCGGACAAATACATTCCCCTTGAGGACACTGCCGCCTTGCAGCGCAACCTCATCATTTCCCATTCCTGCGGCATGGGCAATCCTCTGCCGACGGAAGTTGTTCGCGCCGCAATGCTGCTGCGCTGCAACGCACTTTGCCGCGGCAATTCGGGAATTCGTCTTTCCACAATCGAAACCCTGCTTTCAATGCTGAACGCGGGTGTTCACCCCATAGTTCCCGAAAAGGGCTCCCTCGGCGCAAGCGGAGACCTTGCGCCCCTTTCCCACATGGTTCTTGTTATGCTCGGTGAAGGCCGCGCGGAATACAAGGGCGAAATCATGAGCGGCAGGGAAGCAATGGCGGCTGCCGGTATTCCCACTGTCGAACTTGCGGCCAAGGAAGGCCTTGCACTCATTAACGGAACTCAGATAATGACTGCCGTCGGCTGTCTTGCGGTATATGACGCCGTTCAGCTCACAAAGACTGCGGATATCGCCTGCGCAATGACTGCGGAAGCACTTTTCGGCATCAAGAAGGCCTATGATCCCAAGGTTCATGCTGTTCGCGGCCACAAGGGACAGATCAACAGCGCAAAGAACCTGCTCACTCTGCTTGAAGGCAGCAAGCTTGCGTTTGATACCATTCCCGGAAAGGTTCAGGATGCATATGCACTGCGCTGCACTCCGCAGGTTCACGGAGCAAGCCGCGATGCGATCGAATACGTTTACAATGCCGTCAGCCGCGAGATTAACGCCGTGACGGACAATCCCATTATTTTCCCCGATGACGACGAAGCAATTTCCGGCGGCAATTTCCACGGCCAGCCGATGGCTCTTGCATTCGACTTCCTCGGCATTGCGCTTGCGGAATATGCAAACATTTCCGAGCGCCGCATTGAACGCCTTGTCAATCCGCAGCTCAGCGCCGGTCTGCCCGCATTCCTCAGTGAGAACGGCGGCCTTAACTCCGGCTTTATGATTACCCAGTATTCAGCCGCAAGCATGGTTTCCGAAAACAAGGTTTGGGCGCACCCTGCAAGCGTTGACTCCATTCCTTCCTCTGCAAATCAGGAGGATCATGTAAGCATGGGCACCATTGCCGCACGCAAGGCGCGCATGATCCTTGACAATGCACAGAAGGTTATCGGCATTGAGCTGTTTGCCGCAAGCCAGGCTCTTTACCTGCGCGGCGATGATAAGCTCGCTCCCGCAACAAAGGCTGTTTACAACAAGATCCGCGAAAGCGTTGCACCTATTCACGACGATATCGTGATGTACGAACAGATGAACAAGTTCGATGCAATGGTAAAGGCGGAAGAGATCGTCCGCGCGGCCGAGAGCGTTTGCGGAACCCTTGAATGATTTGCGCCGGTTATCAAAAACCGACAACCGACAGCACTGACGACAGCTAAATTAAAAATACCGAAAAACCGGTAAAAAATTCAATCCTAACGAAGGAGGGAATATCAGTATGAAAAACGAACTTGTTGCAAAAGCAATGACAATCAAACTTGACAACACTCTTCCGGAGTATCCGAAAATGGAAGAGGGCTATCGCCGCGCACCGGACAGAGGTTTCCGCCTCACTCCCGCACAGGCTGAGCTTGCGCTGCGCAACGCACTGCGCTATGTTCCCGAGGAACTCCATGAAACGCTTGCTCCCGAATTCATGGAAGAACTCAAAACCCGCGGCAGAATCTATGCCTATCGCTATCGTCCCGAGGGAAGGATTTACGGCAAACCCATCGATGAATACAAGGGCAAATGCATTGAAGGCAAGGCTTTTCAGGTCATGATTGACAACAACCTTGATTTCGAGATTGCGCTTTACCCCTATGAACTTGTTACCTACGGCGAAACAGGTCAGCCCTGCCAAAACTGGCTGCAATACCGCCTTATCAAAAAATATCTTGAAGAGCTTACCGAAAACCAGACTCTCGTTGTTGAGTCCGGTCATCCTCTCGGCCTGTTTCCTTCAAAGCCCACCGCGCCCCGCGTTATCATCACAAACGCACTGATGGTCGGCATGTTCGACAACCTTAAGGATTGGGAAATTGCGGAAGAACTCGGCGTTGCCAACTACGGACAGATGACGGCGGGCGGTTGGATGTATATCGGACCGCAGGGCATCGTTCACGGAACGTTCAACACAATTCTCGGCGCAGGCAGAAAATATCTCGGCGTTGCGGAACACGGCGATCTTGCGGGCAAGCTGTTTGTATCCTCCGGTCTCGGCGGCATGAGCGGTGCACAGCCCAAGGCGGCGAACATCGCAAACGCAGTCGGTGTTTTTGCGGAAGTTGACCTTTCAAGAATCAAAACGCGTTATGACCAAGGCTGGGTAAACACGATTTCCGATAACCTTGACGAGGTGTTTGCGGAAGCAAAACAGTACCTTGCGGAGAAAAAATCGATTTCGATCGCATATCACGGAAATATTGTCGATTTGCTTGAATATGCCGTTGCGCATAACATCCATATCGATCTGCTTTCCGACCAGACTTCCTGCCACAACGTCTATAACGGCGGTTATTGCCCCGTCGGTCTGACCTTTGATGAGCGCACGCATATGCTGCATTCCGATCGTGACGAGTTCGAACGCCGAGTCAATGCTTCGCTGCGCCGTCATTTCGATGCAATCGTTGCCCTCACAAAGCGCGGCACGTATTTCTTCGACTACGGCAACTCCTTCATGAAAGCGGTTTACGACAGCGGCGTTCAGGAAATCTCCAAGAACGGCGTTGATGAAAAGGATGGTTTCATCTTCCCGAGTTATGTTGAGGATATTATGGGGCCGGTTCTGTTTGACTACGGCTACGGTCCGTTCCGCTGGGTCTGCCTGTCCGGCAAGCCCGAGGATCTCGACAAGACCGATGCAGCGGCAATGAGCTGCATCGATCCGACCCGCTGCTCTCAGGATCGCGATAACTATATTTGGATTCGTGATGCAAAGGCAAACAAGCTTGTTGTCGGCACACAGGCGCGCATACTCTATCAGGATGCCGAAGGCAGAACGAATATCGCGCTTAAATTCAACGAAATGGTTCGCAGCGGCGAAATCGGTCCGGTTATGATCGGACGCGACCACCACGACGTCAGCGGTACGGATTCCCCCTTCCGCGAGACTGCAAACATCAAGGACGGCAGCAATGTAATGGCGGATATGGCGGTTCAGTGCTTCGCGGGCAATGCCGCAAGGGGCATGAGCCTCTGTGCACTGCACAACGGCGGCGGTGTCGGAATCGGCAAATCCATCAACGGCGGTTTCGGCCTTGTTCTGGACGGCAGCGAGCGCGTGGATAATATCATTCGCTCCGCAATGATGTGGGACGTTATGGGCGGCGTTGCAAGGCGCAATTGGGCGCGCAACGAGCACTCCGTTGAAACATCCGTTAAATACAATGAAAAATGGGCGGGCAAGGCTCATATCACCATCCCCTATTTTGCGGATGACGAACTTGTGAAAAAAACTGTTGCCGATGCTCTGAAATAAGCTTCGGAAACGTGCGGGACAAATGTTAAACCGGCATTTGCCGGAACGGTATGATACGTTCTGCATACATTCTTCAAATTAACATTGCCTGCGCCCGCAGACGGCGGGAGCTCACGGCTTTTGCCCTGCGGACGCGGCAAAAATAAAGAAACAACAAACAACAAACGCAAAAAACAACCGCTCCGCATACTTCTGCGGGGCAAAAACACGAAAGGAAGTTTTCTTAAAATGGCAAAGATCATTGAATGCGTCCCGAATATCAGCGAGGGCAGGAACCATGAGGTCATCGAGGCATGTGTTGACACCGTTCGCAACACTGCGGGCGTAACACTGCTTGATTACAGCAGCGATGCAAGCCACAACCGCAGCGTTATCACCTTCATGGGCAGCCCCGAAGGCGTTATGAATGCCGCAACCGCTCTTGCCAAGAAAGCGGCAGAGCTTATTGACCTGAATCATCATCAGGGCGAACATCCCCGCATGGGTGCGGTCGATGTTATCCCCCTTATTCCCATGAAGGACGTTACAAAGGAAGAAACCGTTGAGTATTCCAAACAGCTCGCAGAGCGCATTTGGAATGAAGCGGGCATACCCATTTTCCTTTATGAAGATTCCGCTTCCGCACCGCATCGTGTAAACCTTGCGGCAATTCGCAAGGGTCAGTTTGAAGGCATGGCGGAAAAGGTCAAGGATCCGCAGTGGACCCCCGATTTCGGCGGCGCAGCGATTCACCCCACCGCAGGCGTAACAGCCGTTGGCTGCCGTATGCCCTTGGTTGCATTCAATATCAACCTCTCAACTTCCGATGTTTCCATTGCAAGCAAAATTGCAAAGATTATCCGTCGTTCAAGCGGCGGTTTCGATTGCGTAAAGGCTCTCGGCGTTATGCTTGAGGACAGGAACATTGCGCAGGTTTCAATCAACATGACCGACTTCAACCGCACTCCGCTTTACAGGGTTGTTGAAGTCACAAAGGCTGAAGCCGCACGCTGGGGCGTTCACGTTATCGGCACGGAGATCATCGGCCTGACTCCGATGCGTGCGCTCATCGATTCCGCAGAATATTACCTGCAAATCGAGGACTTCAATGCGGACAAGCAGATTATTGAAAACTATTTGCTGTAATTCAGAACACAATTAAAGACTGAGCGGAATGCAGAGCATTTGCCGCTCTGCATTCCGTGAAAAGGTCAAATGCCTATGCTTCTTATTAAAAACATCGGAACACTTGCAACCCCGCTCGGCACAAGCAGTCGCTGCGGTTCGGATCAGGGCAAAATCGAAGTGCTGCACAATGCGGCAGTTCTCATTGACGGTGAAAAAATCGCTGCGGTGACTGCAAACGGAGAGCTTCCGGAATATTCGGCATATGCCGATATCGTCGATGCTCACGGTGCGCTTGCAACACCCGGACTTGTTGACGCACACACCCATCTTGTTTTCGGTGGCTGGCGCGCGCATGAAGTGCCGCTGAAAATTGCAGGCGCAAGCTACCTTGATATTCTCAATGCAGGCGGCGGCATTTTGAACACGCTGACCAACACGCGCAAAGCAACCGAGGATGAGCTTTTTGAACGCGGACGAGGCTTTCTTGCGGAAATGCTCGATTTCGGCGTTACAACGGTTGAAATTAAAAGCGGTTACGGACTGGATTCGGAAAATGAGCTGAAGCAGCTCCGCGTCATTCGCCGTCTCGGCGAAGCCTGCGCGCAGGATATTGCTGCCACATTCCTCGGTGCACATGCAATTCCGGACGAATATGCAGGCAATGCCGACGGGTACATTGATTTTATAATTGAACGTGTGCTGCCGGTCGTTACGGAACAGGGGCTTGCGGATTTTTGCGATGTCTTCCTCGAAAGTTCCGTATTCAACGTTCCGCAGTCGCGGAAACTTCTGCTTGCGGCACAAAAACTCGGGCTTCCGTCAAAAGTGCATGCGGATGAGATAGATCCGCTTGGCGGTTCGGAGCTTGCGGGCGAGATCGGCGCAATTTCCGCAGAACACCTTATTGCAACACGGGACAGCGGCATTGAAGCAATGGCAAAGGCGAAAACGACTGCCTGCCTGCTGCCGCAAACCTCACTTTATCTCAACAAACCCTTTGCGCGTGCGCGCGACATGATTTCGGCGGGCGTCCCTGTTGCAATTGCAACGGATTTCAACCCCGGGTCATGCCCGTCGCTGAATTTGCAGCTTTCAATGAATCTCGGCTATCTGCGTTACCGCCTCTTCCCCGAGGAGGTTTTGACGGCAGTCACGCTGAATGCTGCATGTGCAATCGGCAAGGGCGACAGCGTCGGTTCGATTGAACCGGGCAAACTTGCGGATATCGTGCTTTGGAATGCGGATGAGCTGCCCATGCTCTGCTACAGAATGGGCTCAAATCAGGTTAAAAAGGTTATCAAGCGCGGCCGTGTCGCTGTGAAGTAATCTCAGGTTCGATTCGGAACGAATTGCCGACAGCACGGCAGAATAGTCCGAATCGGCATAATCATAACAACGAAAGGTAATTTTAAACACATGAAACTTATCGACATGGTCGTTACTGACTATCTCAACATTGTTGCTTCCGATGCTCCCGCTCCCGGCGGCGGCAGTGCGGCTGCATTCTGCGGCGCACAGGGCACAGGCCTTGTCACGATGGTCGCGGGTCAGACTGCGGTCAAAAAGAGCTATGAAGCCGATTGGCCCCTCTGCCACGAAATCATTGAGCAGGGAAAGAAAATTTACGACGAGCTGACCGCTCAGGTTGACAGGGATACGGACGCATACAACCTTGTTGCAGCTGCGTTCAAAATGCCGAAAGCAACCGACGAGGAGAAGGCCGTTCGCAGGAAAGCGATTGCCGATGCAACTCTTGTTGCAACGGAAGTTCCCTTTGAAACGCTGCGCCTCTCCGTTGCTGCGCTTGAACTTGCGGACAGAATGCTCGGTCATTACAACACCAACTGTGCAAGCGATCTCGGCGTCGGCGGGCTGAACCTTCACACCTGCGTTCACGGTGCATGGCTGAACGTTCTTATCAACCTCGGCGGCGTAAAGGATGAAGCAAAGGCTGCATTCTTCAGCGAAGAGGGCAAGAAGCTTGTTGCCCGTGCGGATGAAATTGCACAACGCATTCAGGATACGGTAAACCACGATATCATGGGCTGAATTTAATTTGAACTCAAACGGTCGGCAGCATTCCGCAAAAGGGATGCTGCCGATTTTGCAGCAGAGAACAACACAAACATCAGCGGAGGTTTATGCTTAAAATGATGCGGAATGCTGTTATTTTCAATAAAAAAATAATTATCAGCTGCATAACGGTGATTGCAGCGGTGCTTTTGTGTGCATTCTGCGCATGCATAGGCGGACGCGGAACCGGACAGGAGTCAACGACAGCACCGGCACTGCTCACGCCTTCCGCCGAACCGACTGCGGATATAACAGTAAAACCTTCGGCAGCCGCAACAAACGATCCGGAGGAGGATATCGTGGCTGAAATGATGACTGAAATGACACTCGAAGAAAAAGTCGGACAGCTTTTCATTGTTCGTCCGGAATCGTTGGATGAAAGCTTCACACCGAATCAGGCGCACGGCTCGGCACGGTACAGTGACACGGACTGTTCGGCGGGCATGGCGGATTTTCTCACGGCACACCCTGCCGGGGGGATAGCTTTTTTCGGAAAGAATATCGAAAACCCGGAACAAACAGTTGCATTCATCCAAAATCTACAGAAAGCAAGCCGAATTCCTCTTTTCATTGCAGTAGATGAGGAGGGAGGCGCGGTTGCAAGAATTGCAAACTCGCCCGCCTTCACAGTGCCGAAATATGACGGTGCTCAGGCTGTGGGAAGCACCGGCGATCCGGAGCAGGTGCGTGCAATGTATTCAGCAATAGGCGGGTACCTTGCAGAGCTTGGATTTAATCTTGACTTTGCGCCCGTTGCGGACGTGAATTCAAATCCGAATAATACTGTTATCGGAAACAGAGCGTTCGGAAGCGACCCAAAACTTGTTGCAAAAATGGTGAATGCAGCAATATCCGGTTTGCATAAAGAAAACATTATTGCCTGCATAAAACATTTTCCGGGGCATGGGGACACGGCGGGAGATACGCATGACGGCTATGTTGCGCTCGAAAAGGATTGGCAGCAGCTTTCGGAATGCGAATTGATTCCGTTTTATGGTGCAATTAATGAAACGGATATGATAATGGCGGCACATATAACGTTGACACGCGGAAACACCGACAATCTACCTTGTTCACTGTCATATGATGCGCTGACGATGCATCTTCGCGGCGAAATGGGCTATAACGGCGTTATCATTACCGATGCGCTTGCAATGGGTGCGATTGCCGAGAACTATTCATCGAAAGAGAGCGCGGTGCTTGCGTTTAATGCAGGCGCGGATATACTCCTGATGCCTTATGACTATGCAGCCGCATTCAACGGGATTCTTTCGGCCGTGCAAACAGGCGAGATTTCGTTGGACAGATTAAATGAAAGTGTTGAAAGAATTCTGCGCCTGAAGGCAGAGTTCGGCATGATATGATTCGCAATCGAGCCTGAGGATAAACAGAAAAATAAAAAGAAAAAATAAAAAGAAAAAACAAAGAGCTTTGCAGCCGAACGGCGGCAAAGCTCTTAACATCAAAAGGGTGTCAATCAGGTGCGCAGGCCTCAGCTCTGTGCGGGCTTATAGCTGTCCTTCAGGCCGACAGTGCGATTGAAAACGCGCTTTTCGGCAGTTGAATCAGGGTCAACACAGAAATAACCGATTCGCATGAGCTGGCAGCGATAGCCGGCGGGTTTATCGGCAAGGAATGGTTCGATAAAGCCGTTCTGAATGCGAACGGAATCGGGATTCAGCTTATCGATAAAATCATCGGCCGAAACGTTTTCATCCTTCATGAGCTGTTCGTAAAGGCGGAATTCAGCGGGAATCGCATCCTGAACGGGAACCCAGTGAATTGTGCCCTTGACTTTGCGGGTGCATTCGCCGCTGAAGCTTTCGGGGTCGTATGTGCAGTGGATTTCAGTAACTTTTCCGCTTTCGTCCTGTTTAAAACCGACGCATTTTACAATGTATGCACCTTTAAGACGAACCTCTCCGTCGGGTTTGAGACGGAAAAACTTTTTCGGAGGTTCAACCATGAAATCATCGCGCTCGATATAGACTTCCCGACTGAAACGGACGGTGTGCTTTTCGCCGAACTTGGCATCGCCTTCTTCGGCAATGGGTAGGTTTTCAATTTCAACATCGATGAATTCACCCTCGGGCATGTTGTCAATGACAACTTTAACGGGGTCGATAACGGCCATTGCACGGTCGCAATGTGCGTTCAGATCCTCGCGGACGCAGTGTTCAAGCATTGCGGAATCAACCACCGAATCAGCTTTTGCAACGCCGGCACGGGTCAGAAAGTCCTTGATGGCTTCCGGAGTGTATCCGCGGCGGCGCATTGCGCAAAGCGTCGGCATACGCGGGTCATCCCAACCGGAGACATAGCCGCCCTCAACAAGCGCACGAAGGAAGCGTTTGCTCATAATAGTGTTGGTGATGTTCAGCCTTGCAAACTCAATCTGGCGGGGCTTATGCTCGAATCCGCAAGCCTCGATTACCCAATTGTAGAGCGGGCGATGCGCTTCGTATTCAAGGGAACAGAGGGAATGGGTAATGCCCTCGATAGCATCCTGAATCGGGTGCGCAAAGTCATACATGGGATAGATGCACCATTTGTCGCCCTGGTGGTGATGGGTGCGGTGCAGAATCCTGTAAAGTGCGGGGTCGCGCATATTGATGTTCGGAGAAGCCATATCGATTTTCGCACGGAGGGTGCGGCTTCCGTCCGGAAACTCGCCTTCTTTCATGCGGCGGAACAGGTCAAGGTTCTCATCAACGCTGCGGCTGCGGTAGGGACTGTTAACGCCGGGTTCGGTCAGCGTGCCGCGGTATTCGCGGATTTCATCCTTGTCAAGATCACAGACATATGCCTTGCCGTCTTTGATGAGTTTTACCGCAAGTTCGTAACATTTGTCAAAATAATCGCTGCCGTAGCAGAGCTTATCCCAATTGAAGCCCAGCCAACGGATGTCCTGTTCGATTGCATCAACAAATTCGACATCCTCCTTGGCAGGATTGGTATCGTCATAGCGAAGATTGCATTTGCCGCCGAAGCGTTCGGCTGTTGTAAAATTAATCCAAAGAGCCTTTGCGTGGCCGATATGAAGATAACCGTTCGGCTCGGGCGGGAAGCGCGTTTTAACAACGGGGCTGCGCTGCATATCCTCAAGAATGAGCTCCTCGATGAAATTGCGGGGTTCAAAGTTTTCTTTTGCCGTTTCCATTTTGCGATTCCTTTCCTTTTGCAGCCTTTTCTTCGGGCGGAGAAAAACGTTTGTTCGCCCTGAGCTGCCGCAAACTTTTTAAGTGCATATTATGCGCCCAAAAACCGACTTTGTCAAGAAAAAATATCGAAAAGCTGACTCCATGCCGCTTATCCTGTGCTTGAGACGGTCGGCGCAGTGCCCGCAAACAGTATCTGCGGGCTGTTTATAATAGCTGACTCTGCGGGGTGCCGTTGCAGCTGTGTTCGCTCGCGAACACCCGCTTTTCAGTCCGATATACTCGGAATTATTTAAAATAAAGCGATGCAGCCTCATAAAATTCCCTGTCAACTTCCTTTCGGACGGTGACGGCAGTTTCAAGATCCGCTCCGACGATAGAATTGCCGTTCAATGCAACCATTTTTCCGTAATCACGCCTGACAACAAGCTCTCCGGCCTTTATGCCGAGTCTTGTTCCGAGAACACGGTCAAATGCACACGGCGCACCGCCGCGCTGAACATGACCCAAAACGACCGGGCGGCATTCAAAATACTGTGCGTCGGAGCCGAGAAGCGGATCATTGCGCATCGTATCTTCAATCATGTCGGAAAGGTTCTTTGCAAGGTTTTTGTGAATAAGCAGCTTGTTGCCGAATGCGTCGGTTCCGAGGTCTATTTCATCGCCGCCGAGCAGTTCAAAACCTTCCGCAACAACAATGATAGTATATCTGTCTCCGCGAAGATATCTGCGGCGAACAACGGAAATTATCTCATCATAGGATTTCGGGAATTCGGGAATAAGCACAAGATGGGCATTTGCGGCAAGTCCTGCCTGCAATGCGATCCAGCCCGTGTGCCGACCCATGCATTCGACAACGATGCAGCGGGAATGAGCCTTAGCGGTCGTTTGCAGGCGATCAATGGCCTCCATTGCAATGTTGGAGGCGGTTTCAAAGCCGAAAGTGTAATCGGTACAGCTCAAATCATTGTCTATGGTTTTCGGAACGCCGATAACGTTCACGCCGAGTTTGCGCAGCGCATTCGCAACGCCGAGAGTGTCGTCCCCGCCGATGGCGACAAGACCTTCAAGCCCGAGTGCATCAAGCACGTTGATGATTGTTGAAGTGCCGTCAGGCTGAGCAAGAACATTTGTTCGGGAGCTGCCGATAATGGTTCCGCCGAGGGTCTGTATGCCTTCCACTTCGGAAAGCGTGAGCCAATGTCCCTTTGCGTTCAGCGCACCGCGCCAGCCGTCGCGAAAACCGAAAACTTCCATTCCTGCTTCGGCGCATTTTTCAACAACGCCGCGAATAACTGCGTTAAGTCCCGGACAGTCGCCGCCGCCGGTCAAAATGCCTATCTTTCTCATGTTGTTTTCTCCTTTTTATGTTTATACAATGTTTTGCCCGATGGGGAATCAAAAAAGCATGGGTGTGTCAGATGAGCCCGCGTTCGCGCAGCAGCTCGAAAACCGCGTTTGAAATCGTTTCCGGAGGAAGCATCGCACCGTTTTCGGTGCACGGAATGATGACCGTGTCGGAAAAGCGTTCGGACATTTCGCGGTATTTGGCTCTTGCGCGGGCCTGAATGCCCGCACTCTTCTCGTAAACATCGCGGCCGCTGCCGATATAGTCACGGAAACCCTTTTTATCAACGTTTTTGCCTGCGCATTCGGTGTCAACGTCGAAAAACAGGTTTAATGTCGGGCGCGGAAGCCCCAGAACATCGTATTCAAGACGGAAAACCCAATCGGCAAAAGCGGAATTATCCGAACCGGGTTCGCTGATATCACGTTCGCGTATGCTCTGATAGACTGCATTGCTGAGAACATAGCGGTTGATAAGCAGAAAATCCGCTTCCCCGTCGCGATAATTCCGAAAATCCATGAATCTGTCCATTGCGAACCAAAGCGCCATGCTCTTTTGGTCAACGGTGCTTGCGCTTACGCCCTCCGAACAGGAAAGGAACCTTCCGACCTGTTCGCCGAAAAAAGCATCATAAACAGGGTAAGCACGTTTTTGAACCGTGAACCCCATGTCCTGAAGCCCCTTCGTGAGCAGTTCAAACTGCACTGTTTTGCCGCTGCCGTCAATGCCTTCGATTGTTATTATCTTTGTTTTACTCATATCCGATTCAATGCCCGCAGTCGTTAAAAATCGAGAATTTTGCGCAGCTGACCGATGCTTTCCGCGTCAAGCAGGGCGCGAATGTGCGTGCCTGTTTCGGTATGCTCCTCACTCAGCAGCATTCCGCGATCGCGAATCATTGAGACAGCTTCGTATTTGCTGTACGGAACAAGAATATCCACCTCTGTGCGGGCGGAATTGAGTTTCAGCTCAACTGCACTGAGAAGCTTTTCAATGCCCGTGCCGCACAGCGCACTGACGTTAAGCCTGTTTTCACTTTCGGCCGGAAGATCGCAGGATGGGATTGCATCGGCTTTGTTGAAAACGATTATGCGCGGAATATCCGCTGCATGAAGGGATTCGAGAACGCCGTCAACAACGCGCATCTGCTTTTCATGATAAGGACAGGAAATATCAACAACCTGAAGGATCAGATCGGAGTTTGAAACTTCTTCCAATGTTGATTTAAACGCCTCAACAAGGTCGTGCGGAAGTTTGTTGATGAACCCGACCGTGTCGGAAAGCAAAGCTTCCGTGCCGCCGGAAAGTGTGATTTTGCGCACAACGGGATCCAGGGTTGCAAAGAGTTTATCTTCCGCAAGCACGTTTGAATCGGTGAGAGCGTTGAGCATTGTGGATTTGCCGGCATTTGTGTACCCGACAAGCGCAACAAGCGGAACACGGTTCGCCTTTCGGCTTTCGCGCCGCAGTCCGCGCTGTTTTTCAATTTCGGACAGTTCGGTTTCAAGCTCGAAAACACGCCGCCTTATTCTCCGCCTGTCGATTTCAAGCTTCTTTTCGCCGGGGCCGCGCGTTCCGATGCCGCCGCCCAAACGCGAGAGAACCTGCCCCTGCCCGATAAGGCGGGGAAGACGGTAGCGCATTTGCGCAAGCTCCACCTGTAATTTGCCCTCACGGCTTGTTGCACGGGCAGCAAAAATATCGAGTATAAGCGTTGTTCTGTCAATAACGCGCGCTCCGAGGGTCTCCTCAAGCGTGCGGAGCTGAATTGCGGAAAGTTCATCATCAAAAATGAACAGATCCGCTTCAAGCTCGCTGCCCATAAGGCTGAGCTCGTTGGCTTTGCCGCTTCCGACATAGGTTGCATTGTCGATTGTGCGCCGACGGACACGAACTTTGCCGACCACAAGTGCGCCGGCGGTTTTTGCAAGCTCATTGAGCTCCTCAAGAGTGTCGTACCCTTCGTCATTATCCATGCCCACAAGGACGGCGCGTTCCTGCTCAACGGCTTCAACTTCTTTTGTCGTGCTGCGGAAACGGTCATCCGAATTGAAAATTTCCGCAATCAGTGCTTTTTGCGGGAGCTTGTAGGGCCGCATGGGTCCGTACACAAGCGCGGCGCGGCTGCCTGTGTCTTCGTCGAAATCGCCGAGATAGGCCGCGTAAAGCTGAGTGGGTTTGCCGTCCGAAACTCCGACAGCCGCCATGCAGTCAAGCTTCATTGAGCGCAGCGTTCCGAGATCAACTCCGGAAAGCCTGCCGTCCCCGCTTGGGTGCGTGTGGATGCAGCGAACGCCGCAGAGTCTGTCTTCATTGCGCACAAGGCGCATTGAAGGCATGCTGACCTTTGCGCTGTCGCCTACAGAAACATCAACAATGCCGCCGTCACGGGAAATATAGACGGAAATCTCGCGGTTGATTTCGCCGGAGCAGGCGCAAAGCTCGCTTAAAAGTTCAAATGATGCAAATTCATCAAGCCCCTGCTTAAAGTCATAAAGGCTCTTCAGTCTGTCCAACATTGCGGACTTGATGCCGGTCAGGTTGCCGTTTGGTTTGTTTGCCATTTATTCTCCGATGAAACCGCCGCGCACGCACGCGGTGTGCAGCGGTTTTTTGTTGCTTTATCACGCTTATTATACCCGATTGCCGCGGTTGTTTCAAGATTATTGTGTGCAGAGAGACGGGGGAATAAAAAGAAAACAAAAACAAAAACCTTTGCCGGAAAATCCGAACAAAGGTTTTTGTGGCTGCCGAACTTGGATTCGAACCAAGGATGAACGAGTCAGAGTCGTTAGTGTTACCGTTACACCATTCGGCAATAGAATCCATCCCATTGTGCCGTCCGCCCCTCTTATAATACCCGTCTAAGAAGACAGGCGCGGGTGCGACGCTAATGCTTTCGGTACCCCAAGGCAATGCAAAGCATAATGCGGGGGTGCCTTTCGCAGTTCGACTATCGCCCCTAAAGTTGGAACGAGGGTTTATAATCAGGACGTAACGAACACCGCAGGACAGACATTGGTGGGATTAGTTGGGATCGAACCAACGACCTCTACGATGTCAACGTAGCGCTCTGACCAGCTGAGCTATAACCCCTTGCCTTTCAGCAGACTCTATTATACACATAATTTTGAATTTTGCAACCCCTTTTTTGAAATTTATTTTTCGGGGAAATTGTGGTATAATGAGTATAATGTTTAAAAACGGAGCAGAAAGGCTTTTAAAACAAGGATTTTTTGAATTTGAACGGAGGAAAAAATTTATGGCTTTTTTTTCGAACGGCGAGGACAAGCTCAAGTTGATGATACTTTTTACCCTTGAGTGCGCCGAAATGCCTCTTTCTCGTGAACAGATTGCAACCGTAATGAGCGAAAACGGGGTTGAAAACTATTTTGACGTGTGCGAGCACATAATCGATTTGGAAGCAAACGGCTGCATTGCATCCGTGCCGACATTCAAAATGCAGATGATAGTTATGACTCCGCGCGGAGAGGAGATTATGAATCTTTTCGGCAAAAACCTTCCGAAATCCCTGCGTGAGTCGATTGAGGGATTTGTCGGCAGCAACAAAGATGAGTTCCGTCGGGAGAATACCTCGCGCATTATCGCAACCCCGCTGCCGGACGGCGGTTTCGATGCAACTTTTGCACTCGTTGAAAACGGGGATGCGATATTTGAAATCCGCATCAAGCTCCCGAATGCAGAGTATACGCGCCTTGCGGAGAAAAATTGGGAGGCTCAGAATCAAAAAATATATATAGATACGCTGCTTGCGCTTGTGAAGACGTATCAGAATGCGCAAAACTCGGATGCAGCAGAAACTTGCACACAGAACAATATATAGTGCTTGGCGGCAGTTTCGTTTTTTCGCGGAATGGTTTATAATAAGCATACTCCGATCACGGTTCGCACTCGCTTTGCTGTGCAGAGGGAATGTTGCCGGATTAAATCTGAAAGGTGGAAAACTCAATGTCAAAAACAAGAAAATATATCAGAATCATGTGCGTTATTCTGTCCGTCGCCGCACTGCTGACCTCCGCTGCGGGCTGTTCACGCAAATCAAACAAAAATGAAAAGATATTGAAACAGATAATCAATAATCCGGATAGTTATCCGCAGCTCTCTTTTGCGGAATTCAACACGCTGATAAACGGCAAAACGGGACTTTCGGCTGCTGAACTCCCGCGGGACAAGGCTTGCGACACGGGCGATAACGGCTATGATTTCACAAGGTACATAGTCGGCGGGGAATTCATCTTCTCGTGCTATATCAATTCGAAAAAGCCGGATCAGAGCATGTACTCACTCAGCTATTTTGAAAACGGCAGCATCGTTGATGAAGTTTACGGACTCCAAAAATTTCCGGATTTCCTGAAAAAATACGGGAAATAAGTGGAGATTGCAAAGCTGCACAGGCACAACTTGTCTGTCGACGGGCACATTGTCCGGAGCGATGCTGATCGGTCTGCGATCTGATATTTGATTTAAATGAATGATTTATGATAAACCCGCACTTCGCGCAAATGTGAAGAGCGGGTTTTTGCATTATGACGGCAAATCAACGGCTCTCCGATATTTAAATACTGAAGCTCGGGGTATCGGAGTTTGTCTGAAATATGATGATGCCCGCAGAATCTGAAAGAATAACAACATATCTTATAACAAATTTCCACGAATTCGGTTATTCTCCGGAAGGGTTGATTGTTTGAATCTTTCTTACAGATAAATTCACGAAATCGTCAATAATCGGATTGAACCGGGGTGCAAAATGTGGTACAATATTATAAGTATATTTTGCGGAGGTTTTATGCACAACCCGGGTGAAATGAACAGTGAGCGGCATTATTTTGCGCTGATCGGAGATATTATCGACTCGCGGCACGAACAAGATCGTTACGATGTGCAGAAAAAGCTGCAATCGATACTTTCTTCCGTCAATGCCGAACATGCGGCGCATATTGCGGCAGATTTTTTGATAACACTCGGTGATGAGTTCCAAGGGCTTCTGTTTGCGGAAAAAGGTGCGGATCCGATTTTTGTTGCCGACAGGATAATCGACGAAATGTTCCCGGTTCGCATAAGAATTGCAATCGGTTTCGGCGGAATGGCAACACAAATCCGAAGGGAAGCGGCGATTGGGGCGGACGGAGAAGCGTTTTACCGTGCGCGGCACGGAATGAATTTGCTCAGGAAAGCCGAAAACCGCGGCAGAGCGTGTTCAAAAATTCTGCTTGACGCCGGAGGTTCGGAATGCGAGCGGAATGCGCGGCGGAAGGAGCTTGAAACCGGCGTGAATACCGTTTTGCTGCTCCTGTCCGCATTGCGGCGGGAGAGAACAAAACGGCAGAACGAGGCGGCAGCGATGTATGTTCGAAATGCGGTCACAAACGCTGCACAAACCCAAACCGAGCTTGCAAAGCGGCTCGGAATAACACAGAGCACATTTAATATAAGCCTTTCCGTTTCAAACGCAAGGGAGTATGCCGAAGGTCTGATCGCTGCGGAGGCTTTGCTTTCGGAACTGAAAACCGACGGTGAGCATGCGGAGAACGGTGATAAGGAATGTGCCGATAAAACCGTTTTAACCTGAAATTTAAATACGACAACAGAGGATGAATCGATGAAGGAATACACACTTTTGATGCTTGCGCATATGCTCGGAGATTATTATTTTCAACCGCAGTGCCTTGCAAAACTGAAGAGCAGGAACACACTGTATGTTTTGATTCATGCAGGGATTTATGCGGCAGTGATGTTTTCAACGCTGCTGCTGTGTTATTCGAATGCATACTTATATGCGGTTGCTGCCTGTGCCGTGACACATGCGGTGATTGACATTGTGAAGCAGCTGATTTTAAACGGTGCCGCAAAGCGCGGCAGTTTGACCGTGAAACAGGACAGAGCCGCATATCTTATCGATCAGGCACTGCACCTTTCGATAATCCTTGCTGTATCGTTTGCTTCGGCATTTTACGGTGAGGGGCGCGGAATAGAATTTTTGCAAAAAGATATAAAAGCCCTCGTTGGCATTGACGGCTTTGCAATGCTCAGCATACTGACGATGCTGCTTGCCGTGCTGAAGCCCGCAAATGTTTTTGTTCAAAAGGTGCTTGTAACCGAAAAACCTGATGAAAAGGTGAAAACACGCCTGAAGCACGGCGGATGCATCGGTTCATTAGAACGGTTTATAATAATTTGCATGCTCCTGCTCGGGCAGTATTCCGCTGTTGCGCTTGTTTTCACCGCGAAATCGATAGTCAGATTCAAAGACTTTGAAGATCGCTCCTTTGCGGAATACTATCTTTACGGAACGCTTCTGAGCGTCGCGGTCAGCATCGCACTCTTTGCATTGCTGAAAATTTTCGGCGCATAAACCTGTGCCGGAAGGAACGACCGAACAATGGATAACAACGGAGATAACACAAAATGAAACTTATTGCAATTGACGGCAACTCACTGATGCACAGAGCGTATTACGCGCTTCCTAACATGACCAACAAAGCGGGTACGCCGACGGGCGCACTGCACGGCTTCCTTTCGATGCTGCTTAAGCTTGTTGATATGCGGCCGGATTACCTGCTTGTTGCGTTTGATATGCCGATAAAAACCTTTCGACATGAAAAATATGCCGATTATAAAGCCGGCAGAAGGGAAACTCCGGACGATCTCCGCACGCAGTTTCCGCTCTTGCAGGAATTGCTGAAAAAAATGGGCATTGCCGTTATTGAATGCGAACGCTTCGAAGCGGATGATATTCTCGGCACATTTTCCCGTCGGGCGCAGAAGGAGGGCGTTGATTCTCTGCTTGTGACCGGGGATAGGGATGCTTTGCAGCTTATCACCGATAATGTGCACGTTCTGATGACGAAAAAGGGCATCACCGAAACCGTTGAATACGATAAAGAAACCCTTCTTGCCGAATACGGACTTGAACCTGCACGCATGGTCGATCTCAAAGGCTTAATGGGCGACAATTCGGACAATCTGCCCGGCATTAAGGGCGTCGGCGAAAAGACCGCGCTGAAGCTGCTTTCAAAATACGGAACGATGGAATCCGTGCTTGAAAATGCGGAAAATGAAAAAGGCGCATTGCGGCAGAAGCTGCTTGACGGTGCGGAGTCCGCAAGGATGAGCTATGAACTCGGAACAATAAACACCGATGCTCCCGTGAGCGAGAGTGTGGAGGATTGCAGATTCAATCCCGCTCTGCTTGCAAACGGCACGGCGGAGCTGACAAAGCTTGAACTTCGCGCCGTCCTTAAACGCGTGCGTGAGCTTGCAGGCACGCAGAATCAAAATGCGGCAAACATGCCTGAACCAAACGGGAAAGATGCTGCCGAGGTTCGAACTGCCGAATTTGATCTCCGCGATGTCAAAAGTGATGAAGAGCTGCAGGCCTGCGTTGATACGCTTCTGCAATGCAATGAAACAGCATTCGATATTTGTGAACAGAGTGTCACGGTCGCTGCAATAACGGGAGAAGGCACAGTGCTTTTCAATGCCTCGGTCGGAGGAGATCTGTTCAGTGCGGCATTGCTGCCCGAACAGGTTCTCTGCGCACTTAAGCCCGTCTTTGAGTCGAAAAAAATCAAAAAAACCGTATTTGATGCCAAATCAAAACGGCATATCCTTGCGCCGTTCGGTGTTGCGCTCAACGGTGAAATTTTCGATGCCATGCTTGCGGATTACCTGCTTAACGCACTGCATCCCGCAAAAACACTTGATGTGCTTGCCGAGGAGAGCGGTATCGGTGAGCGCGGAGCGGCTGCGCTTATCGTTTTGAAACCGAAACTGGAACAAATGCTTGAACGCAGCGGCATGACGGAGCTGTATCGGAATGTTGAAATGCCGCTTGAACATGTGCTGTTTGATATGGAGAGCGCGGGGTTCATGCTCGACAGGGAGGTTTTATGTTCTCTCGGCGAAACCATGGCGGCGCGTTCCGAAGAGCTTGCGAAAGAAATTCACGAGCTTGCGGGGGAAAGTTTCAACATCCTTTCGCCGAAGCAGCTTTCCGTGGTATTGTTTGAAAAACTCAGCCTTCCGCCGCGAAAGAAAACAAAAACGGGATATTCAACCGACAGTGAGGTGCTTGAAGGGCTGAAGACCATGCATCCTATCGTGGGCAAGGTGCTTGAGTACAGATTCCTGACAAAACTCAAATCAACGTTCATCGATGCAATGCTCCAAAAAATCGGTTCGGACGGACGGATCCGCACAACCCTGAACCAGAATGTTACCGCAACAGGACGTATTTCAAGTCAGGAGCCGAATTTGCAGAACATTCCGGTCCGCACGGAGCTTGGACGCGAAATCCGCCGCGCTTTTGTTGCAAGCCCGGGCTGTGTTCTTGTCGGGGCGGACTATTCGCAGATAGAATTGCGCGTGCTTGCGCACATAAGCGGAGATGAGGCTTTGATTGCCGCATTCAACGACGGGGATGATATCCACACACGCACCGCGGCGGAGGTTTTCGGCGTTCCGAAGGACGAGGTGACGCGTGAAATGCGTTCTGCGGCAAAAGCTGTCAATTTCGGCATTGTGTACGGCATAAGCGCGTACGGCCTTTCCGAACAATTGGATATTCCGCCGAAGAAAGCTTCGGAATACATTGAAAAGTACCTTGACCGCTGCACGGGAGTGCGGAACTATATGAAAGCTGCGGTTGAAAACGGCAGGGAAAAAGGCTACGCCGTGACCATTATGGGCAGAAGGCGCGAGCTTCCCGAAATCGTATCTTCAAACTACAATACGCGAAGTTTCGGTGAGCGCGTAGCAATGAATATGCCGATTCAGGGTTCGGCGGCAGATATAATTAAAGCCGCAATGGTGAAGGTTGCAAACAGTCTTAAGGAACAGGGACTCCGCGCACGGCTGATACTCCAGATTCACGATGAGCTGATTATAGACACACCGGAAGAGGAGACGGAGCGCGTGAAGGCTTTGCTTTCAGACTGCATGAGCAATGTTGTAAAGCTTCGCGTGCCGCTCAAAGCGGATGTTGAATGCGGACACAGCTGGTTTGATACAAAGTAAAGCATTATCATAAAGAAACGGAGGAAAGGACCGACTCTATGTACAGCGAAAGAACAAATGGTTTTGACGCAAAAATCATTGCCGAAAACAGGCGCATTCCGCTGCTTGGGCTTACGGGAAGCATGGCGGCGGGCAAATCCACCGTTTCGGCAATGCTGGCTGAGCGCGGGTTTTTTATTGTCGATGCGGATAAAACGGCACATGATGTGATTCAAACGGAAAAAGTCTTAAGAAAGCTTACTGATGCGTTCGGCGAGGGCATACTGGATGAATCGGGCAATATAGATCGAAAAAAGCTTTCTGTATGTGTGTTCGGGGAAAAGAAAAACGAAGTGCAGAATAAAACCTGTCCGGGCAATGCGGAGAATGCTTCGGCGGAACGAATTGCAGCCGAGAAAAAGAGTCGTGTGGAGCTTCTGAATGATATTGTTCATCCTGCCGTGATTGAAAGTCTGTTCGAACAGGCGGAGACGGCGAAACAGCTTCCGGATTGTCCGGGAGTGGTGCTTGATGTGCCGCTGCTTATCGAAAGCGGACTGCATAAAAGATGCGACAGCGTGATTCTTGTAACGGCGAATATTGAAACACGTTATGCCCGTATAATGAAGCGTGACGGGCTGTCGAGGCGCGAGGCGCGTGCAAGAATTGCGGCGCAGATGCCGCAATGGAAGAAAAAACGCTATGCGGATTACATAATCGAAAACGATACGACCGAGGCTGAGCTGCATTTGCGGGTTGATGAGCTTATCGGAATATTGCAAAAAAAATGCGGCGGAAAATAATGCACAGCCGTCCTGCGAGGCATAAAACGCTCCCGCAGAAATAAAGATGCATATGGGAGCGGAGAATATGGCGAAAAAAGCTGCAAAAAGAAAAAATACACGCAAAAATACCGGCAACCGGAAGAACGGCGGCAGGAACGGGCTTTGGATCATTTTTGCGGGCTGCTGCATTGCGCTTGCGCTTGCGTTCGCGGCTATGCTCCAAAAACCTTTGCGGAGACATTTTTCTTATCCGATGGAATATGAAGCAGAGGTTCGACGCGCGTGCGAAAAATACGATCTCGATCCATGCCTTGTATTTGCAGTCATAAGAACGGAAAGTTTTTTTACTCCGGATGCCGTATCGGGTGCGGGCGCACAGGGATTGATGCAGATCATGCCCGAAACGGGCGAATGGATCGCATGGCGGCAGGGGAAAGAGTATGACGAAAGCAGAATATTCGAACCGGATTACAATATTGATTTGGGCTGCTGGCTGCTCTCGTTTCTTTTGGAAAAATACAACGGGGATGTTGAGCTCGCCGCCGCTGCATACAATGCAGGTCACGGTGCCGTGAACCGCTGGCTGGACGACCCGAAATACTATGACGGGAAAAATCTCACCATTCCGTACGAGGAAACAGAAAATTATGTTAAAAAGGTTAAAGATGCATATGAAAAATACCAATTTCTGCGCGAAAGCGAACATGAAGCGGGACGCGAATAGGGTCGAACCTGCAAGGCGGGTTTTATTAAAAGCAGGAGCCGTTCTGCTTGCCGTCTTGGTGCTTTTCTGTACTGCATGCGGAAAGCGCGGCAGCGGCGACGCGATTCAGACGAATCTGCCGCAATCTGCGGTGCCGCAAACATCGGAACCCGTTCCGCAGCAGGGCGGATCGCTGAAACTCCCCATGCCGCGCAACCTGAATAAAGATAATCTGAATTATAATCCGCTGATAGCAACAACGGAGGAAGCACTCGGGCTTTATTCACTTGTTTTCGAGAGCCTTATCGGCATTGACGAAAGCAACAGACTCATTCCGTCGCTTGCCATTAACTGGAGCGCGGATGAAGAAAATGCAAATTCGTGGATTATTAACCTGCGCGAAAACGTTAAATGGCATTCGGGGGACATATTGACCGCGGGTGATGTTGTGTATACATTTAATCAGCTTTACACTCTCGGTTCCGAATCATACTATGCTTCTGCGCTTTCAAGCATCAATCGAATTGAAATGATAGACGCGACAACACTGCGCGTAACGATGAATTCTGCGGGCATCGGTGAGCTTTATTCGCTCAGCTTCCCGATAATACATGAGAATGCCGAACCGTTCACCGGGACGGGCGCATATCGTGCAAGCTATGTTTCAAACACAAAGATAACGTTAAAATCCAACGAGGAATGGTGGGACAGGCCGCCGTATATCGATACTGTCGAATTCCACGCAAGAGAATCAAATGCAACCGCGCTCGCCTCCTACGGTGCGGGGCAGCTTAATTTTGTGCCCACTGCGCTTCTGACCGTCGGACAATACAGCGAGGCGGGAAAAACCGTTGTTACGGATATGATGACTCAAAACATGGAAGTCATGCTTGTGAATCATAATCGCGCATTCGTGTCACGCGTTGAGTTCCGCCGTGCAATTGCACATGCACTGAACAGAACCAAGCTGATAACAAACGCTTACATGAACAGGGCTCGTGCTGCCGATGTTCCTGTGCCGCCGGATTCATGGCTGTATAACAGCAACGCCGTTCAATATGACTTTAACCTGAACAGCGCAAATGCAATTCTCGATGAACTCGGCAGCCGCGTCGGTGCGGACGGGCGGAGAACGCTGAACGGAAGCCCGATTGAGCTTACGCTTTTAACAAGCGGAACAACCGAAAACACCGTTCGAAGCGAGGCGGCGGGCATGATTGCCGAACAGCTTGCGGCCGTCGGCATAACGGTGAATGTTGTGACCGCTGCACATTCATACGGCAGCGCGGACAGCGAATACATGACCGCGCTTGCGGCGGGCGATTGGGATCTTGCATTGTGCGGCTTTAATCTTGCGCAAAGCAATGACCTTGAACCTTATCTCGGTGTAAACGGGAAGAACAATTTCGGGCATTACAATGCAGGCTTATATTCCGGGGTTTCGGCCGCACTTGACAAAATGAACGCTGCTGCGGATGAGGAATCCCTTCGCAATGCCGCATATGAGCTGCAAACCGCTTTTGCCGATGAGCTTCCGTTCATTGTGCTTTATTTTCGCCTGAACAGCGTTGTGTACTCCGCAAAGCTTCAGGAAATCGGAACGATGCGCGAACCGGCTTTGCTGCGGAACATAAAAAACTGGTATTTTATAAAATAAAATCATGTCAGTCACGGAGCCGCTTCAGCAGTTCGCCGCCGTGTTCTTTGAGCCATTTTTCCTGCGTGCGATAGGTTGGAAAAACACGAAGGACTTCGGCATAGAATTTTTGCGAGTGGTTCATTTCCCTGCGGTGACAAAGTTCATGAACAACAACGCTGTCCAAAACCTCCAGCGGGGCAAGCATTAAAAGGCAGTTGAAATTCAGATTGCCTTTGCTGCTGCAGCTTCCCCAGCGGGAGGTTTGGTTTCGAATCGTTATTCGCCCGTATGTAACGCCGATGAGCGGAGCATAGTACGCAGCGCGCGCGGGAATCACTTTCAGAGCTTGTTGAGCAAGGTTATGAAGCTCTTCGGGCGTCAGTTTCGGGATGCTTTCCGCAGCTGCTTCACGGGAACGTGATTTTGCAAGATGGGTCTCAATCCATTGCCTGTTTTTTTGGATGAATCGCCTGATATCATCATCTGCTGCCTGATGCGGGGCGCGAATGATAAGCCGACCCTGCTTGATTTCGGCAGCAAGTGTTTTTCGGCTGCTTTTAATCAGTTCATATTCCGGTTCGTTTTGCATTGATTTCTCCGAGTTGATATGATGTTTCAATTTTAGCACAGGAGCGGACCGTTAGCAAGTTTAACTTAATTATTGCCGTTCGTAACAAACTAAGTTTTTTCTTTAAATGCCTTGACTTTTCTTAAAAAATGTATTAAACTTGAAAGGTATATACCAAGGCGGAAAGCGCAGCCATATTTATTTTTCATCCGGGTGCGCGGACTGCCGCATTTATTGGAGATTTATATGGATTTATTTGACAAATGCAGGGTTGAGATAGTCGAGAAGGCAACAGCCGAAAACGTTTATCCCTATTTCCACCAAATCGAATCGAAACAGGCTCCGGAAGTCATCATGGAGGGTTCACGGCGCATAATGCTCGGTTCAAACAACTACCTTGGGCTGACTTCCAATCCCGACGTTATTGCGGCGGGCGTGCGTGCACTCGAAAAATACGGCTCGGGCTGTTCAGGTTCGCGTTTTTTGAACGGCACGCTTGATTTGCATGTTCAGCTTGAGTCGGAGCTTGCTGATTTTTTGAACAAGGAAGATGTTATGACATTCTCAACGGGTTTCCAAAGCAATTTGGGCATCATCAGCGCGATTGCGGGTCGAGGCGATTACATTTTCTGCGATAAGGAGAATCATGCAAGCATTTATGACGGCTGCAAACTGAGCTACGCAAAGACGATTCGCTTCAACCACAGCGATATGGCACACCTTGAGACTGCGCTTCAGAGTGTTCCGCTTGAATCGGGCAAGCTTATTGTGACAGACGGCGTGTTCAGCATGGGCGGCGATATATGCAAGCTGCCCGAAATTGTTGAGCTTGCGCAAAAATACAAAGCGCGCGTTATGGTTGACGATGCTCACGGTCTCGGCGTTATCGGAAACGGCGGCAGAGGTACGGCAGATTACTTCGGGTTGACCGATAAGGTTGATATAATAATGGGTACCTTCAGCAAGTCACTCGCTTCTCTCGGCGGCTATATGGCGGGCGATAAGCGCGTTGTGAACTATGTTCGTCATGCCTCGCGTCCGTTCATCTTCTGCGCAAGCATTCCGCCCGCAAACTGTGCAACAGCGATTGAGGCACTGCATATTCTCCGCAGTCATCCCGAAATGCCCAAGAGGCTTGTTGAACTTGCGGCTTATATGCGCAAAGGGCTGCTGGAACGCGGCATTGCCATACGCGACAGCATAACGCCGATTATCCCCATCTATACCTATGATGAAATGCGCACCCTCCGCAAGGCAAAGGAATTGTTTGATGCGGGTGTTTATGTGAACCCGGTTCTGCCGCCCGCAACGCCTCCGGGAGAGAGTCTGCTCCGCACGAGCTATATGGCAAACCATACCGAAACTATACTTGACGAGGCTCTCGATATTATTGAGAGAATTGTAAAAAATGACTGATAAACCGAAAAGAATCGTACTTATCACCGGTGCTTCGGGCGGAATCGGGTTTGCTGCCGCAAAACTGTTCTTCGCCAATGGCGACAGAGTGTACGGATTGAGCCGCCGTCCATGCCCGGAAGCGGGAATTGAGAGCATTTGCGCCGATGTTACGGACGAGGCTGCCGTCCGCAATGCGATTAAAACCGTTGTCAGCCGTGAGGGTAGGCTTGACGTTCTTATCTGCAATGCTGGGTTCGGAATTTCCGGTGCGGTTGAGTTCACAGCCTATGCGGATGCAAAACGCCAATTTGACGTTAACTTTTTCGGCACTTCCAACTGCATACGTGCGGCATTGCCCGAAATGCGCAGGCAGGGAAGCGGTATGATAATCGTAACAAGCTCGGTTGCGGGAATGCTGTCCATACCTTTTCAGGCATATTACTCGGCATCAAAAGCTGCACTGAATTCGCTTGTGCTTGCAACGGCCAACGAAGTGCGTCCGTACGGGGTTCGCGTTGCGGCAATCATGCCTGGCGATATAAAAACAGGTTTTACTGCTGCAAGAACAAAATCGAATGCGGGCAGCTCCGATTATGCTGCACTTTCGAAATCCGTTGCAACAATGGAACGCGATGAGCAGAACGGCATGTCCCCCGATGTTATCGCGCGGTGCATGTATTCGGTGTCCCGCAAACGCAACCCGAAGCCGCTCCGCTCCGTCGGGCTGCAATACAAAGCCTGCTGCCTGCTCGGAAAGTTTCTGCCCTGTCGGCTGTCAAATTGGATAGTCGGCAAAATGTATGCATCAAAATAACAAACGGACATTAACGGTATTCAGCGTTGTTTGATACCTCAGCTGCGGCTGCAAAAAACAAAACCCGCCGACGGATGCTTGACGTCGGCGGGTTTTTAATAAGCATAATTGCATGTGCCATGCAAGGGCATTTGTGCTCTTAACAGCGACCGTTATCAGAATCGGAAATAGATGAACGGATTATATCCGCTTGAAACGAGCGATGCAGTGCAGATAACAAGCGCAATCAACACAAGTGCCGCATCGGCATAGCCGCACCACGCTCTGTTTTCGATTTTTTTATGAAGGTTGCTGACCAACGGGGTGGAGGCAATGATTGAAATGATCAGCACGGGAAGATAAGCAAGCACATAAACCAGTGCATCATGCGAAATCAAGCCGACACTGCCGCCGTTGAAAAGCGAAACAATGAAATCACGCATCTGCCCCATGTCCGTGAAGTCGAACAGAACCCACCCGAAGGTGAAAAGGAATATCGCATACAGGTGGGAAAGGAATGCGGGGGCCTTTTCAAGATATTTCCCGAGGAACAGTTTTTCGATAATGATGATAATCCCGAAATACACTCCCCAAAGCACGAAATTCCAGCTTGCACCGTGCCAAAGTCCGGTGAGCATCCAAACGATTGCGGTGTTAAGCAGGGTGCGCGCAAGTCCGTGGCGGTTGCCGCCGAGGGGGATGTAGACATATTCCTTGAACCATGTGGAAAGGGAGATATGCCATCTCCGCCAGAATTCGCTGATACTGCGGGAAATATAGGGGTAATCAAAGTTTTTGAGAAACTCAAACCCGAACATTCGGCCGAGACCTATTGCCATATCTGAATAGCCGCCGAAATCGAAATAGATATGCAGTGTATATGCAATGATTCCGACCCATGAACCGAGAACACCGTTGGCTGCGGAGCTTTCGCGGAGAACGTTCCAAAGAGCGATAAGCTGATTTGCAAGCAAAACTTTTTTTGCAAGTCCGACAGTGAAAAGCTTTATTCCGGAAGCAAACTGAGCAACGCTTTCGTGCCTGTTTTCAAGCTGATCCGCAATGTCGCGATAGCGCACGATCGGGCCCGCGATAAGCTGCGGGAAGAGTGCGACATATGTACCGAAATACACGGGGTTCTTTTGAACGGAGGTGTCGTTGCGGTAAACATCGATAACATAGCTCATTGCCTGGAAGGTATAGAACGAAATGCCTATGGGCAGAGGTATTATCGGCGTTGCATAGCTGCGCATGAACGGAAAAACGGCTTTCAGCGTGTCAACAACAAAGCCCGTGTATTTGAATACGCCCAGCAGCGCAAGGTTCAGCACAACGGAAGCAACGAGTACAGCCTTGCAGCGTTTTTTGTTGTTTCGATATTTTCCGACAAGCAAACCGGCAAGCCAGTTGAACGCTATGGAGAATATCATCAAAAGCACAAAACTCGGTTCGCCCCAGCCGTAGAAAATAAGGCTGAGAACACAGAGGATTACGTTTCGATAAACGCGATTAGGCACTGCATAATACAGTGCCAAAGTTACAACAAGATAGATGAAGATGAACAGCAGACTTGAAAAAACCATCAGCCGATGTTCTCCTGCATGATTTTCATGAGAGCATTGTAGTCGCTGCCCGCAACCATGTAAACATAATTGCCGACGCGATGCACTTCCACAGGATCGAGTTTTGCGGTCTCGGCGGGTGCATATTCCTTTGCAACCTTGCGGAGCCTGTCAAGTCGATTCTGAAGAATACTTTGCAGTTCCTCGGCATATGCCGCATCGGAAACCTCAAAAATCGAAACTTCGCCGACTGTGACCGCATAGTTTTCTGACAGGTACATTGTCCACTGCGCAAGCTTTGTTTTATCGATTCCGTAAACCTCTTCAAGATCCCTCTCGGGCACTTTTGTCATTGACGGAAGCTGACCGGATTCGACAAGCTTTGTGTAAACCGCTTCAACATCCGCCTGCTTAGGCTGAGTTTCATTGCCTTTGCAGCCGATGAAAAGGAGCATAGCAAGAGCAAGAACGACGGAGAGTGCAAAGGATACAGTGCGTTTCATTGTTTTTCCTCCATGATATCTTTTCGGATAATAAAACCCGAGGAGCATCTTTCTGTGTGTCGACCGAAATTATATTGCACAAAGTCGGTCTGAATAATTCATAAACGGCAGTTCAAACGCTCGGATTATTCGAAAACAAGCCTTCCTTGACCGGTTATATGCCTTGCGGCAAGACTGCGAAGGACATCCGCCCAAACCGCATATGCGGAGTAGGTTTGATGAACGTAGTTGTCGGAGCAGTACTCCTTGGGAAGGAAGCCGCCCTCGTCAATAAGATTGCTTGCAATATTAACAAATTCATAGCCGTTTTCGCGGCACATTTCGGCAAGCAGTTTGTTAAGTGCATAGATATTCTTGTTGTTCAGCTTTTCGCGCTCGCTGCCTTTGAACATATACATTGCACTGATAACGTAAATCTCCGTTTCGGGGCTTTCGCGGCGAATATTCGAAATGACTTCGGCATAGTTGTCCGCAGTGCCCTGAACACCCCAAATGGAAATGTCGTTCAATCCGAACAGAATAAAGACCTTTTTTGCGCCCATTTTCTTAACGGCATCCCAAATGTAGCATTGTTCTCCGCCGTAAATGGGATGCAGGCTGGAATCCGAAATCGGCTCAAGTGCATGTCCGACACCGTAGCTGCCTTCACAGAGGAAGCGCGTATTTCCGAAAAATTCGGGATTTTTTTCGAGCATGCGATTGTTATAGTTTTTCCAACCGATGGTGATTGAATCCCCGATAAACACGGCATCGGAAAACCAGCTTTCACACTCAGCATTACTTAAACCGTAAGTTTCCGTGGGCATTGTGTTGCGTGCGGGTGCGGTTTCACTGCCGAGGGACACGATACTTTCGTTATCCGGAGCTTCAGTCGGCGTGGGATTAATATCCGATGTTCCTTCCGAAGTGGGTACACTTGTGGATAAACCGCTGTTTGGGGTTGCACTGTCTGCGACCGAACCCTGTTGGGTTGCGGGAGCATCGGTTTGGTTGGGGGATGCGCTGCCGCCGATGTCGATAACGGGATCATCCGTTTTTTTGCATGCTAATAACCCCAATGCAAAAATACAGGCAAGCAGAACAGCAACAATTTTACCTAATTTCATAAAACTAAGCCTCATAATATTGTATTTCGCGGCACTCTGAAAGTGCGGTATGCATACCCGCAACTGCCGCTTCTGTTGAAGAATTCTACCATATTGGTGCGGGCTTGTCAATTGCAAGTGCGTTTCGGCCGAGAAAATCCGAATCCGGTTGCTTTTTTGCCGCAAAATCAAATATCCCGAAACACCGAAATCCGATAAAAAAGATATCAGCCCTGCGCAATGATGCCTGCAATACCGGAGTCAAGCATTTCGGTCAGTTCCGCGCCCGATTCGCTCACAACATAATAAACATAGCAGCCGTTACGTTTAATCTGAGTGCTTTTAATCTTGTCATACTGCTCAATGCTGTAGCTTTGAGCGAGCTGAGCCTGTGCCTGAATTCGTGCCTTGAAGATTCGTTCAAGCGTTTTGGCATAGGTTTCATCAACGGCTTTGAATATTGCGGCTTCATCCGCCGATGACGAGGGGTTTTCTGCGATATAAAACACGGAGTCCTCAACCTTGTCCGTTTCGATTCCGAAAACGGGAAAGTAATCTTCGGTTGGAACGGCAGTCAGAGCCGCCATTTTGCCTGTGCTGTTGATTTCGTCAAAAAGCTGCTGCAAGGTCTTCGCACTGCTGTTTCCGGTGCATCCGAAGCAGATGCAGAATGCGAGCAGAAGTGATGCTGCGCCGATAAAAAGCATAATACGTTCGGCTGTTTCGGAATGTTTTTTTGTTTTTTGATTCATTGTATTGCTGCCCATGTCCTTTCCTTACTCAATTTAAGGTATTGAGCGATGTTAAAAACGGTTAATGCTGACATTGTTTAATGCTGCAGCGTCACGCACCGCTGTTTGATACAGTGATGCGCGCAGGCTTATCTTCCGTGCAGGTTTTCTGTGCGGTATCGGAAGTGCTGCCGAAATGCTCCGTGCTTCTTGAGTATCCGCGAACTATCGCATAACATGCACTGCTGCAAACTATGATATGTTCCTGCATGTCGATTCCGACTTCGTTGAGCAGAAGCCTGAGGCGCCGCGTATTTTCAATATCAAGCGCGGAGGGCTTCGGATCGCCGGACGGATGATTGTGCGCAATGATTATTGCATTCGATTTTTGTGCGAGTGCGATCTCAACAATTCGCCTTAACGAAAACGGCGTTTCGGAGCTGTTTCCCCGTCCCACAATTTCGCTGTAAGTTACGGCGGATTTTGCGTTGAGACAAACCGCAAGGCAAACCTCCTCGCGTTCTTCCGCAATCAATGCACTGCAAAAATCCATTGCATCATCGGTATTTTTCAATTGTTTCCCGGCTGCGTCGGCAATTTTTGCGCGAAAATTGATATCGCCGACCAATTTAATCAAAATGGCCGTGCTTTGCGAAACCCCTTCTTCCGCAAGTTCGGAAAAGCTTGCTTCAAGCACTCCGCGGAGTGAACCGAAGCGGTTGACCAGACGATGTGCAAGCGGATTTACATCCCGCCGGGGAATGGCATAAAACAGCAGAAGTTCAAGCAGCTGATGATCCCTGAGAGCATCGCTTCCGTTGCTTTTGATATAGCTTTCACGCAGTCGCTTTCGGTGTCCCTCGTGAATATTGCTGCATGTTTTATCGCTCAAAACTGTTTCTCCGTAAGCACTGTCAAATTGTTTACTTTATGCTGCCGAAAGCGCGGCGGTTAATCCTGCTGCGCAGCAAGGCGAACGTATTCGCGCGCCAGAAGGCGCACACGTTCGTAATCTTCACTTTTTATTGCAGCTGCATTAAAAATCCCCGTGCTGATGCCGTATGCGCACGCACCCGCCTTTTTAAAGAGCAAAAGGTTTTCGGGTGTAACTCCGCCGACAGCCGCAACAGGAATATGCCTGAGAGGTGCTTTGATCGCTTTGAAGTATTCCACTCCGAGTGCACCGGCGGGGAACAGCTTCACAATATCAGCACCTGCCGCATGAGCTGCCGTGATTTCCGTCGGCGTCATTGCGCCCGGAATCGAAATCAGCCCGCGTCGCTTTGTTTCCTTGATTATATAGCAGTCACTGTTCGGCGAAACAATATATTTCGCTCCCGCCTGTGCTGCAATGCTGAGCTGTTCAAGCGTCAGCACCGTGCCTGCGCCGACAGCCAGTACAGTGCCGAATCTGCGAACAAGTTTATCCAATGCTTCGCCCGCAATTTCGGGTGCAAGATTTTGTTCAAACGTAATTTCAACGGCTTTGATTCCGCCGCGTGCAGCCGCATCAACGGCGCGAAGCAGAGTGTCGCCGTAATTGCCGCGGGATATTGCAATGATGCCGTTTTCAAGTATTTTTTCAAGCGTGTTGTGTGATTCGATTTTTGCCATTGCTGCAACCTCTTTTATCATATGGGCAGATACGCCCGAATTTAACAAAAAGTTATTTATAACGGAACGGGATTGAAACGGCGTCACACAAGCCCGGCATATCCGTTTTGGCGCAAGCCTTCGTAAACGACGATTGCCACGGAGTTTGAAAGGTTGAGTGAACGCAGACCTTTTCGCATGGGAATGCGAATTGCATCCGAGCTGCGCCTTGAGAGCAGTTCCTGCCCGAGTCCCGCCGTTTCCTTTCCGAAAACAAGAAAATCGCCGGGCAGGAATTGCGCTTCGGCAAAGCTTGCTTCCGCATGGGTGGAAAGCAGATGGAACCGTGCATCGGGATGAGCCGCTTCAAGTTCTTCAAAGCTGTCGTAATAGTAAATCTCAAGCTCGTTCCAGTAGTCCAAACCGGCGCGCTTCAAATACCTGTCATCAACGGAAAAACCGAGGGGACGAACAAGGTGCAGCCTGCATCCGGTAACGGCACAGGTTCGGGATATATTGCCGGTGTTTTGCGGTATTTCCGGCTGAACCAAAACAATGTTAAACATACTCGTTAATCAGGCGATTTGTGTAAATCCCTGCAAAGCATAGCGAAACTTTTTGAAAAGGAGCCGAGAAAAAAACGAGCAAGCATTTTTGGCGGAAACCTCCTTTAGGCGGTGTTTCGTTGATTTAATTAAAACTTTCTCGGTCGGTGCGGTCGCTCCCGCGCGGCACCGAAGATGCGGAACGGGAGCGGCGGCCGATGTGGGAAACGGTCCGAACAAGCAAATACGGAACGCTTCCCGAAAACAGTCCGAAATAAGCGGAATCGGCTTAAAATCGGCAGAAACGGAAAACAGTTATGACCTCAGAACCGCATCAAGACGGAATTTGAGAGCCTTCAAAATGGTATTCACTGCACGGTTGATGTCTTCATCAGTAAGCGTGCGTTCATCGGAACGGAGTTCGAAGCTGAATGCCATGCTCTTCTTGCCTTCGGGGATGCCCTTGTCGCCCGCTTCTTTGGGATAGTAGACATCGAATACCTTTGCGTTTTCAACAATAACCTGTGTCTTGGCTGTGTTGATGATGTCAATGACAGTCTGTGCTTCAATGTTCCTGTCAACAACAACCGCAATATCACGCGGCACGATCGGGAATTTGGGCAAAGGTCTGTATTTGCGTGAATTGTTTGTGTGCGCCGCAAGCTTGTTGAAATCGATTTCGGCAAGGTATGCGTTGCAGCTCAGGCCGAAATTCTTTTCAACGCGGGGGTGAGTGCAGCCCATTTCACCGATGACTTCGCCGTCAATTGAAACAACGGCTTTCTGGCCGGGGTGCAGATACGCTCCGCCTCCGCGCTCAAACCTTGCGTTCTCAATGCCGAGTATTTCGAACAGCTTTTCAATTATACCTTTAAGCGTGAAAAAGTTTTCGGCATTGCGGACATTTCCTGCACCGCCGTATGCGATAATGCCGAGCATCTTGCGTTCCTCGGGCAGATCGGGGTTGTTGAAGTGAACATTGCCGATTTCGAAGAACCTGCCGTGGCCGCTCTTTTTGTTGCAGTTTGTGCGCATCGTGCGGAGCAGGCCGCCGATGAGCGTTGTGCGCATAAGGCTTTGATCCTCGCCGAAGGGGTTTTGCAGGCGAACGGTGTTGCGCTTTTCGTCGTTCTCCGGAATAAGCAGCAGATCATATTCCTGCGGAGATGTGAAATTGTAATTATAAAGCTCCATGAAGCCCATTGCAGCCATTGTATCCTTCACCCTGTCTTCAATTATGACGGAGCGGGAAAGCCTGCCTTGGAAGGAATCGCCGTGCATGAGCGTAGGCTCAATGTTATCGTAGCCGTAAAGCCGCCCGATTTCTTCCGCAATATCCCAGTCGGTTTCGATTCCGTCTTCAATATCCGTGCGGAAGTGAGGAATCTTGATACGCAGCTTGTTTTCACAAACCTCAGCGGGAATGCTGATGCTCGAAAGCAGCTCCGCCATGGATTCTCCGCTGAGTTTCGTGTTAAGAATACGGTTGATATGACAAACATCCGCATTCACGACTTTTTCGGAAATATCCGCATTGCAAACGTCGATCATGCTGCCGATGACCCTGCCGGCTCCGAGAATGTCAACAAGCTCAATCGCGCGGTTGACCGCAAGCTCCGCATTCACGGCTTCAACGCCCTTTGTGAACCTTGCGGAGGAGTCGGTTGAATGATGCAGCTTCTGCGTTGTGCGGCGAATGTTTGCTGCGTTGAACACCGCACTTTCGAACAGCGTGACCTTTGTATTTTCGGTGATTTCGGAATTCAGTCCGCCCATGACGCCTGCGATGCCGACGCCCTTATGCGGGTCGGCAATGAGCAGCATATCCGGTGTTACGGCGCGTTGTTTGCCGTCAAGCGTTGTTACAACCTCGCCCTCAACGGCATTGCGAACAACAATATGCGCATCTTCAATGCAGGCAAGGTCGAATGCATGCATCGGATGACCGTATTCGAGCAGAACATAATTTGTGATATCAACAATATTGTTGATCGGACGGATCCCCGAAAGCTTCAGACGCAGCTGCATCCATTTCGGTGAGGGCTCGATTTTCAAATCGGTCACAACCCTTGCGCAATAGCGCGGGCAAAGGTTGGGATTGAGCACGGTGACCTTTGCATAATCCGCCGCACTGCCGCTGCCGGCAACGGGTTTGATGACAGGTTCGTGGAATTTCTGACCGAGAGCACTCGCAGCCTCGCGGCAGAGGCCGATAATGCTTTGGCAATCGGGGCGGTTGGGCGTGAGTTCAATATCGAAAATGACATCGTCAAGCCCGAGTGCTTCCTGAATGCGCATACCGTTTGTGTATTTTGTGCCGTCGTTCAGAATCAGAACGCTGTCCGCACCCGCGCCCTCGTATTCAACATCGTTGATGCCGAGTTCCGCACCGCCGCAGAACATTCCGCTGCTCAGCACACCGCGCATCTTTGTGGGCTTTATTTCCGTGCCGTCCGCAAGGATCGCGCCGTCCAGCGCAACGGGAACCTGACAGCCTTCGTACACATTAGCCGCATTGGTAACGATAACAAGTTCGTTTTCCGCGCCGATATCGATATTGCAAACGCGCAGCCTTTCCGCATTCGGGTGCTGCTCAATATGCGTTATTGTGCAGACAACAACGTTGCTGACCTTCATTTCGGGAATGATATCCGCAACCTCGAATCCGCGCAGGAGCATTTTTGAAGCAAACTCTTTGTGTGTTACGTTATAGTCAACATAATCTTTCAGCCATTTAAGCGGTAGTTTCATTATTTTGCCCTCCTTAAATTACAGCTGCCTGAGGAAACGCGCATCGCCTTCGTAAAGCAGGCGAATGTCGCTGATGCCGTATTTCAGGCACGCAACGCGGTCAACTCCGACGCCGAATGCAAGCGCGGACCATTCGTTGGGATCGAGTCCGCAGTTTTGAAGTTCATGCGGGTTTGTGATGCCGCAGCCCATAATCTCCATCCAGCCCGTGCCCTTGCAGGAGCTGCATCCTTTTCCGCCGCAGATCGTGCAGGAAATATCAACCTCGGCAGAAGGCTCCGTGAACGGGAAATAACTCGGGCGGAGGCGCGAGCGGACGTTCTCGCCGAAAACGGCCTTAACAAAAGTGTCGATAGTGCCTTTCAAATCGGCAAATGTCAGGTTTTTGTCAACAACAAGCCCTTCAATCTGCATGAAAACAGGGCTGTGGCTTGCATCGGGCTCGTCAACGCGGAAAACTCTTCCCGGAATAACAAGGCGGAACGGGGGCTCAAGCGTCATAAGCGCGCGCGCTTCGCAGGGGGATGTGTGCGTGCGCAGCAGAACCCTGTCGTTGATGTAGAAGGTATCCTGCATATCCCTTGCGGGGTGATCCGGCGGAAGGTTCAGCTTTGTGAAGTTAAAATCGTCATATTCGATTTCGGGCCCTTCAAAGGTTGTGAAGCCCAATCCAACAAGCGCATCGCGGATTTCGCGATATACCTTGGTAAGCGGGTTGAGCTTGCCGGACGGCAGCTCGATAACGCCCGGAAGGGTAACGTCAACGGTTTCGTCTTCAATGCGCTTTTGCTCTGCAAATGCATCAAGCATTGCTTTTCGTGCTTCAAGTGCTTCGGCAATGGACTGTTTAACCTCATTGGCCGCTTTGCCGAGCTGCGCGCGCCTTTCGGCAGAGAGTTTGCCCATTGTGCGCAGAATAGCCGTCAATGCGCCGTTTCTGCCCAAAACGGAGGTGTTCAGTTCGGACAGCTCTTCTTCGCTTTTGATGTTCTCAAGCCGCTTAAGCGCGTCCTCACGGATTTTTGCAAGTTCGTCAAGCATTTTGTTTTTCTCCTTTATTTTTTCAAATCAAAGAAATTTGTTCCGCAAAATAAATCAAGCGCATCCGTCCCTGAGGGACGAGTGCGCTTTTCTCGTGGTACCACCCTGTTTCACAGCCCGAAACGTGCCGAATGCATCCGCGAAATTGCGTTCACAAACAGCAACAGTCCAAGGCTGCCTCAAAAAGACTTTATCGGGTCTGACGCGGCAGCGACTACACATTTGCCCCGACCGAAACCGGCTTTTGTCCGTGAATGAGCCCGAAGAATACCGACGGACACGGCACGGCGCAAATTCGAGATTCGGAAGGCAAAACTTCACCGCTGCGGCTCCGGAGCGAACTTTATGAGCTTTTAATTGCAGCTCGCTCCCAGCAAATGCGAACCTCTCTTGGGCAACCGCCGCTCTTTTCTCCATCAAAGCCAAATTTAATTTGATGAAAATTCTAACACTTATTTTTGGCAATGTCAACCCAGATTAACAATATAAAATGCAAACACAAACAGGCAAAGAAAATATATATAACTTTTTTAAAAATAATGCTTGACAACCGCTTCCGTGCGTGGTATCATAGCTCTTGCATTGTGGAGCGAGAGTTCCAAAGGCAATGACCATCGCGGGGTGGAGCAGTCGGTAGCTCGTCGGGCTCATAATCCGAAGGTCGGGGGTTCAAGTCCCTCCCCCGCAACCATTTCAATTGCGGTCGTGCATCAGCCCCTCCGCACGAATATGGCGGCATAGCTCAGCTGGCTAGAGCATTCGGTTCATACCCGGAGTGTCATCTGTTCGAATCAGATTGCCGCTACCAAACAAAGGAAGCATTCATTCGATTGCTTCCTTTTGTTTTGCAAAATGAATTCCGTTGCTCTTTCAGCAAAAAATGCAAAGGGTGAAAAAATGAACGAAAGAAAAAGCAGCAGCGCAAAGAGAATGAATAAGGTATGCATTCTGTCAGCGATTGAACAGTTTGTAAAGAAAAATACCGTAATGGTTATTGCGCTTTCGGCTGCGGTCATAACCATGTTTTTTGTGCCTCCGGATAAGCTTTATTCGGGGTATTTCGATTTCAAAACTCTGACATGCCTGTTCTGCGTGCTTGCGGTTGTGTGTGCGCTGAAGAACATTAACTTTTTTTACATGCTGGCACGCAAAATAGTTCGGCTTTTTAAAAACGCCCGCATGAGCGTGCTTGCCCTTGTGTACATAACTTTTATCGGTTCCATGCTGATAGCAAACGACATGGCTCTGCTGACGTTTTTGCCGCTGGGATTTTTTGTGCTCACAACAACGCACAAAGAAAAATACATGGCATTCACTTTCATAATGCAGAATATAGCCGCAAATCTCGGCGGAATGCTGACTCCGTTCGGGAATCCGCAGAACCTGTATCTTTACACAAAGTTTGAAATCCCGAACCTTGAGTTTATGCGTATCATGGCACCGCCTTTCGTTTTTTCGGTCGCTCTTATCACGTTTTGCTGTCTGGTATTTGTAAAGCCGGAACCGCTGGAGCTGAGCGATGAAAAGTTTCGGCTTCCGCCGGTGCGTCTTGCGGTTTACCTTGCGCTTTTTGCGTTGGCAATTGCGATAGTTTTCAGAGGAATTCCGTATTGGATAGGCTTGGTTATAATACCGGCTGTTTTGCTTGCGGCGGACCGAAAGGCACTGCTCGCAGTTGATTGGCCGCTGCTGCTGACATTTGTATTCTTCTTTATTTTTGCGGGAAATATGAGCAGAATAGGCATCGTTCGGCAGTTTCTGTCGGGGCTTTTGGAGCGGAACACGCTTGTGTTCAGTGTTCTTTCGTGCCAGTTCATAAGCAATGTTCCGTCCGCAATTCTGCTTTCACAGTTCACGGAAAACTATGCGGATCTGCTTGTCGGAGTAAATATCGGCGGCGTCGGCACACTCATCGCATCGCTTGCAAGCCTCATCACTTTCCGTGAATATGTAAAGCATAATCCCGGAAAATCAGGAGCATATGTAAAAGAGTTTTCCCTGTTTAATTTTTCCTTTCTCATATTGCTGACGGGGTTCATGCTTCTGCTTAAAACCGCCGCGCAGCACGGCTCTTAAAAAAGTCGCTTAAATGTCACAAAAACAAACAGCCCTTTCCGATGTCGATGCATTCGGAAGGGCTGTTTATGCATACTTTGCGTACTGTACAGTTGATTGGAACAATACGGTGAATGTCGGGATACTCACCCCGCACCGTTTCGCCGCAAACTCACGGCCGCGGGAGGATTCCGTCGCCTATTTGCGATGAAACGATCGCATGAAGGTCTATGATGAACCAATCTCCGATAATTATTTTGCTCTTTTCAACAAAGCCGGAACGGTGTCCGATTCGAACATAGTACCAGTCCCCGATTTCAAACCAAACGCGAATCTGTGCACCTTCACTGAGTGACACGATTTCGGCTGCATATTGAGAAGGGGAGGTACGAAGGGCGGCCGCTTCGGTTGTTTTTGCCTCGCAGACTCTTTGCTGCGCAGCAATGGGCGACGGGAAAAGCTTAACATCGATATAATCGCCGCGAACATAGCCGAGTTTGCCGTCCGCAATGCAGCAAATCCAACCGTTAACGGCATTGATAACGTCAACATGCGTGCCCGTGTTGAACTTGCCCAAACTTGTGAATGATGCGGAGGGACCGGAACGAAGGTTGACATTGGTCGTGTTGAACTCGCCGTATGCTTTGATATTAAGGCTGTATGCAAAAGGACGCTCGGGATTCAGCTCGCAAACATCGGTAAGCTTCATTTTCCCATAGTAAAATTTAAGCACCTGCTGATACGTCTGACCCTCACGCGCCCGCGCCTGAGCACCGTATTGCGACATTCCGAGGCCATGCCCGTAGCGGCAGAAATAGATGTTGTAACCGGTGCTCGTCGGTTCTCCCCAGTACATCTTATAATTTTTTGTAAAAACACCTTCAGCTTTCAACCTGTCGGCTGAAAACCCGAAGGAAACTTCCTGCTCGCCGCTGCCGGTGCCAACAAGAATACGCACATCAACATTCGCCATGTTGCGTTCGCAGTTTTCGAATTTCGGTGTGTTCACATCCGTTTCAAGAATTGAAATGAGCCGAACGGAAGAACCGACAATTTTTTTCGCCTCCCTGCAAAGGAGGGCGTTAAATGCTTCGTTGTCGGATATTTCTCCGTATGTAATTTCAAGATTCTGCCTGCAGGCAGGATTGGCTTCATAAAAGTCAATGTCATCAAGACGGATTTCATACAGCGGGTCAAGCGAATCATATCCGAAAAGGTGCGACGGCAAAGCGGTCTCGCCGCCGTTTGTTGCACCGTAAAACGCAAGCGGGATTTCGTTATCGACGGACAGAATGACGCCCGTTGTTTCAACGCAGGCACGCATACATTTTTCGTAGCCGGGTTTATAGCCGCGATAACCCTGATAGTTAAACGAATCGGTAATATCATAATCATCACCGGGCATGGTAAAGCCGAATGCATAGGTTCTTGAGGCGACCGCCTGGCATTTGAGTGATTCGATAGGGCAGGACTCGCTCATTTCGTAAGGCACGATGCCATAGAGATAATGCGCCGTCGGAATATTGTTGATGACTCGGAGCGTTCCGTCATCATTGATGCGGAAAACAAGGTTGCCCAAGTATTTTCTTTCGTTTGCGTTTCCGCTGCAAAAGAGCTGGAGCCAACCGGCGGATTCGTTGTAATTCACGCGCATAAGCGTTATTTCGGAACCCCGATAAACGGTCGAACCGCCCGAGCTGAGCGTAATTTTACCGTCTTCAACGGTGACGGCAGCTGTGCGGGGGGAGCTTTCGCTGCCGACAACAGCACGCATATTTTCCGCAACATAATATGCGCCGCAAAGCTCAAGGCGAACACTTGCCGTTTCTCCGACGGACAGCTTGACATTTATAAACGAAAAATCAGAATTTACACTTCTTCGCACATCGCGCTTCAGTTTCGGAACACCGTCGGCAGTCATAGGAATGCCGTTGGCATCCATAGGAATGCCGCTCGAGAATGCTTGTTCATCGTTCGAACGGAGATTATCGGCTGCTCTGCCGGTTTGGGTTTTGGCAAAGTCCGCCGTAAAGCTCGCGGCTGTCGATGCTGCCGCAGGCAGTGCCGCGCCGAGTGCGATCGCGGCAAAAAGAAGCACGGCGATCGACGATGAAATAAACCTTTGCAGTCGTATTTTGTTGTTATTCATTAAAACTTATCCTCCTTTTTCGTTCAAGAATTGTGCGAACGGCCTCCGAAGCAAGAGCAAGCCCGAACGCTCCGGGAACAAATGGTACGCTTGCGGGTGCGTTCAGCTTCATATCCGGATCCGGAACGGGAATGACGGGTGTTTTCGGCTCTTCAACGGAATAAACAACTTTGAGTTTTTTTATACCGCGCTTGCGCAATTCTCTGCGCATAACGCGGGAAAGCGGGTCGATGCTTGTTTCAAAGATATCCGCAATGCGAATTTTGTCCGGCTCAAGTCTGTTGCCCGCACCCATGCTGGAAAGAATCGGAATGCCGCATCGTGACGCTGCCTCAATGAGTGCGATCTTTGCCGTGACATTATCCACGGCGTCGATGATTATATCGGCGTCTGCGGGAATCAGCTCTTCCGCATTTTCACGCGTCACAAAACAGTCGAATGCTTCGGTGATGCAGTCCGAAACATCCGCAATATGAAGACTCATCGCTTCAACTTTTTTCATGCCTACGGTGGATTTTTTTGCACAAATCTGCCTGTTCAGATTGCTCGGCTTGACCTTGGCCGAGTCAAAAATTGCAATTCGGCCGAGGCCGCAGCGAACCAATGCATCAACGCAGTGCCCGCCGACTCCGCCGACTCCGAAAACCGCCGCCTTGGATTCGAGCAGGATGTTTTCTGCATCCTCACCAAGCAGCATTGCCGTTCTGTAAAAAGTTTCTCTCATTCCGAACCCGTATCTCCGAATACCTTTGCATCTCGACTGTTCAGCCGCTTTGGGTTTTTTAGGGCAAATGCACGAGCATTGCCCGCCTGTTAAGCAACATTATATCAAATCGGCACGAATACTGCAAGCTTTTGGCAATGCAGGCGTGTTTTGAAAAAAAGCAGCTTTACCTGTCGCCTCGTTTTATGGTATCATTCTTTCAAAGGATTAAAATTTTGAACAGAAGGAAGGGAAAACATGGCGGCAAGAATAGTGCATCACGCGGCAGCGGAACGGTTATTGAAATGCGTTGAATTTAAAAACCCCGACAGATTTCGCTTCGGCATAATAATGCCCGACTCGGCAGGATGGTCTTCGGAAGAGAGCAAAAAGGCACATTTTTTGAAGTTAATTTGCAGCGGCACAAAAAAGACTTACGATTTAACAGCATTCCGCAGCAGATTCGGACGGAAGGTGATGACAGATGACCTTTATTTGGGCTATTACCTGCATCTTGTTCAGGACCTGCTTTTTCGCGGCTTTATTTACGGGAAATATAATTGGGATCCGCACACCGACGGAAACATAGACAGGCTTCACGATGATTATCGAAAAGCAAATACATACCTGTCAAAAAGACATGGTTTGACTTTCAATATTGTTTTGCCGGAGAATTTGAACGCAGAAGAGCTGAGTCATATTGCGGAATTTAAACCGCGGGAGTTCCTTGCGGAAATGTATTCGGATTATAAACAAAACTCCGGAGATTTAACGAAGGCGTCCCCCGCATTCTTTTTTACGGGCGAAATGGCGGATGAATTCATTGAAATTGCAGTTGACGGCTGCTTAAATGAGCTGAATGCTCTTCAAAAAGGCGTTTCCGCGATTAAAGAAACTTTGCTTGCATTTGCATGGTAACATATCGAAAAATGCTTATTTTAAAAATGTTGAATACATGCAGCGGCAAAGGCAGATGCTGAACAAAAAAGAACGGAGAAAAAACTGTGGAAGATACGGTGTTTGAAAAAATTTATAAAGTAGTTCGCAAAATTCCGCGAGGCAAAGTTGCAACCTACGGGCAGATCGCTGCTCTTGCGGGCAATCCGCGCTGGGCACGTGTTGTAGGCTATGCCCTGCATGTAAATCCGGATCCCTCCGAAATTCCATGCTATCGCGTTGTGAACAGGCAGGGCAAAGCTTCTGCCGCATTTGCTTTCGGCGGTGAAAACATGCAGATTCAGCTGCTTTCCGCAGACGGGGTTGAGTTTGTTGACGGGCATGTGAATATGGAAAAATATCTCTGGCGGCCGGACGGGGACGAAAAATAAACCGAAACCGAAGTCTGCGTGCCCGTGAACCGAACGCAGCAGGTGTTCACGGCACACCTTATATTCATACCGTGCCTCCCTTCTGCATAAACCGTTAACGGGAAATCCAAAAACGGGCGCAAAACGCGAAAGGAAGGCAAACATGGAATACAGACGCAGACGAAAGAACACAAGGCGCAGGCGCGGGGGATATCAGGCATATTCCGCCGCCGGCGGACGCGGAGAGAGCGGGGGAGGCTTCGGGTTGCTGATACTCCTGCTGCTGATGGGCGGTATTATTTATGTTTTATTTGCAACTTCGGTCGGCTCATGGCTTACGGAAAACGTTTTCGGCAGAAAACACGGCGGGAATACGCTCGCAGCCACCGAACCCGCGGCGGCAACCCCGGGCCTGAGCTTTTCAAACCCGCAAACGCAAAAAATGCATTTTTCGGGGCTGGACATGTATGCACTGCGGCTCGGCAGTTTTGAATCCGATGCCGAAGCAAGTGCGCTCAGTGCCTCCGTGCGTGCACTCGGAGCGGCAGGCTGCATTATCGACAACGGGGACGGAAGCGTTTCGGTTTTTGCCTCGGCATACACAACGGAAGCGGGTGCCGAAAGCGTTCGAAAACGCCTTGTTGAACAGGGGTACAAGGCGGAAATCGTGCCCTTTGCATGCGAACCCGTCGAAATTGAGGTCACGGCAGAAGCGGAGCGCTTGGACGGAATTGCGGAAGCGGTTGGGTTTTCGTTCGGAATAATTAATGATTTAAACAACGAAGTGATAAATTACGACACAGCCGAACGCGGCATTGAATACGGAAAGGCCATCGGGAGCGAATTGCTTGAAAACATCCGAAGCCTTCGTTCCGCATTGAACGGTGTGCACGACGGCAGAGGTGTCATGGATGCGCTGGATGAGTACTATATGCAGCTCACCGCACTTGTAACAGCCTTCAATTCGGCAGAAACGCAAAATCGCGTTGAACTGAGCGGATTGCTGAAAAATTTGCAGATAGGCGCAATTAAAGCTTATATGAATATGCTCAATGCAGTTGCAGACATGTAAAAAAAACATAAAACACTCCCCCCGCGGTACGCTGCGGGGGGAGATTTAAATCGTTGATGTATACCTGCAATCGTGTATAATATAACTGAAGTTTTCCCTTGCGAAACCTGTGGATTTATAGTAAAATTCAAATATTTATTAGGGAAATGCGGTGCGGATCTGCTGCAAGCCCAAAAAGGCTTTGATTTGCAAGCTTTTTTTGAAAAATCGGCACTTTTGCTGCGCACGACCCGAAAACACGGAGGGCGTTCGGCATGAAACTTTTGGAGGAGCGCATTGCGCGCGAGGGAAAGGTTCTTCCCGGCAATGTTGTAAAGGTTGACGGATTTTTGAACCACCGCGTTGACGCTGCTTTTTTGGGCAAGCTGGCGGATGAATTCATTGCTCATTTTGACATAAACGGACTGACGGCGGTTATGACTGTCGAAGCGTCCGGCATTCCGCTTGCAACGGTTTGCGCCGAAAAGATGGGTGTGCCGATGATATTTGCAAAAAAAGCAAAGAGCGACAATATTGAAGGCGGACTTTTTAAAAGCGAAATCATGAGTTATACTTACAAAAAGAAAGTTACACTCATTGTTTCCGCAGAGTGGCTGCATCCGGGAGACAGAATCCTGATCATCGATGATTTTATGGCGCGCGGCGAAGCAATGCGCGGGCTTGTTGCGATCATTGAACAGGCCGGTGCGGAACTTGTCGGCATCGGCATTGCGGTTGAAAAAGGCTTCCAGGGCGGCGGCGATGCGCTGCGCGCAAGAGGTATTGATTTATATTCGCTTGCAATAATCGAAGAGGCAACGCCCGACGGAATCCGTTTCCGTGAACAGTAAATTTGCGGAAACAACATCTTGTTTACAACAAAATGGTTTATATAAGGAATACTATATGGAGAGAATTGTAATCATCAATTTCGGAGCGCAGTATAACCAGCTCATTGCACGCAGAGTGCGTGAAGCAGGGGTTTACAGCGAGCTCCTGCCGCCGGATTCCCCGATCGAAAAGATCAAGGGCGACGGTCTGTGCGGTATTATTCTGTCCGGCGGGCCGGACAGTGCATATCTTGAAGGCTCACGGACCTGCTCCGACGAGCTGTTCAATCTCGGCGTGCCCGTGCTTGGCATTTGCTACGGAATGCAGCTTATGTGCCAAAAACTCGGCGGCAAAGTCGGCCCCGCTCCGACGCGTGAATACGGCAAAACACCCATGCATTTCAAACGCAGCCCACTGTTTAAGGACATGCCCGATTCAATAACATGGATGAGCCATAACGACTCCTGCCTTGTTTGCCCTCCCGGTTTTGAAATTATTGCAAGCAGCGATAATTGTGAAATCTGCGCGTTCGCAAACGAAGAGCGCAGGCTGTACGGCGTTCAGTTCCACCCCGAGGTTAACCACACCGAATACTGCAAGCAGTTTTTCCATAATTTCGTGTATGAGATCTGCGGCTGCAAGGGCGGCTGGTCAATGGCAAACCTTGCAAATCAGCTCATTGAAGAAGTGCGCGCAAAGGTCGGAAACGGCAGAGTGGTTGCGGGTCTTTCGGGCGGCGTTGATTCTTCCGTTGCCGCAACCCTTGTGCACAAGGCGATCGGCGACAGGCTGACCTGCATATTCGTTGATCACGGCCTTCTTCGCTTGAACGAGGCGGAGGAAGTAATGGGCTTCTATCGCAACGAAATCGGCCTGAATGTTATCGAAGTCAATGCAAAAGATCGCTTCCTTTCAAAACTTGCAGGCGTTACGGAACCCGAGCGCAAGCGCAAGATAATCGGCGAAGAATTCATTCGCGTTTTTGAAGATGAAGCAAAGAAAATCGGCGCGGACTACCTGCTTCAGGGCACGATTTATCCCGATGTTATCGAAAGCGGCGCAGGCGGAGCATCCGTGATTAAAAGCCATCATAATGTCGGCGGCCTGCCCGAAGATATTGCATTCAAAGGCCTTATAGAACCGCTCCGCATCCTCTTCAAGGATGAGGTTCGCCTCCTCGGCGAAAGTTTGAACATGCCCGCTCCCCTTGTATGGAGGCAGCCCTTCCCGGGTCCCGGGCTTGCGATCCGCATCCTCGGCGACATTACCGACGAAAAGCTCGACATCCTGAGAAGGTCCGACTTTATCCTCCGCGATGAAATTGCGAAAGCAGGTCTTGACCGTTCGATTTGGCAATATTTCACGGTATTTACGGGAATACGCTCAGTCGGTGTTATGGGCGATCAGCGCACCTATGACTACGCAATCGGCGTTCGCGCGGTAACTTCGACCGATGCAATGACGGTCGAGTTTGCAGAGCTCCCCTATGACCTGCTCCGCACAATCAGCAACAGAATTATTGCCGAAACGCCCCACGTTAACCGCGTAATGTTCGATATTACGGATAAACCCCCGGGAACGATTGAGTGGGAATAACCCAACGATTCCTGCGGGCTCTGTTGACACGGGTTCACTTATTAAAAGAATACACCGCCGCATCGGACAGTTTTGATGCGGCGGTTTTTGCTGTACACGGTTGAAACGTTTCAAAAGCTGTGCTGTCATATAGAAAGTCACAACAAGTATTACTGGCGGAGAAACTAAAAAAGAAGAACGTAATTCATGTTCTCGGAGTTTTCGGTTCGGGCACAACAATGGCGCGACTTTGCCACAGCGCATTCGTGCGGGTTGCGACACGGTAACAAGTGCTGCGCAACGTGCGGACATTATCTTTGCCACAGCGCATTCGCGCGGGTTGCGACTTGTGCGTATCTTGCAAGCTTGTTTGCAAGCAACTTTGCCACAGCGCATTCGCGCGGGTTGCGACGCCCGCGCCCAAGAGCCGCCGGGCAAGCGTGAGCCTTTGCCACAGCGCATTCGCGCGGGTTGCGACTAGCACGTTCAAAATGCGCCGTCAAGAGAGTATCCTTTGCCTCAGCGCATTCGCGCGGGTTGCGACACGTTCGCCGTTGCAACTCCTTCTTGCCTGTCTTCTTTGCCTCAGCGCATTCGCGCGGGTTGCGACGCCCTTTCCAACAGCCGCAGTTCCATATCGGAACTTTGCCTCAGCGCATTCGCGCGGGTTGCGACTGGGCAAACTGGGCGGAGCGGGACTGTCCGGACCTTTGCCTCAGCGCATTCGCGCGGGTTGCGACTAAGTAATCTCAAGGCAGGAGGCAAGATATGATGCTTTGCCTCAGCGCATTCGCGCGGGTTGCGACTCTTTACCGCAAGGAATACCTTAAAATAGTCTCGACCTTTGCCTCAGCGCATTCGCGCGGGTTGCGACGATATTCAATGCAGCCTTTTGTTGCAAGGGCTTTCTTTGCCTCAGCGCATTCGCGCGGGTTGCGACGCTGTACGCATGGAATCAGTATGATTACGTTGACCTTTGCCTCAGCGCATTCGCGCGGGTTGCGACTGCGGAAAAGCAATGCAGCGCACTGCGAATTTGCTGCGAGAAGGTAGATAGCTTTTCAAGCGTGGGCGAATCAGGGCTTGCGCTGACTATTTTCCCTTTCTCTTTTGCTGCCAAAGCAACCTATGTTGCCATTAACGACAGCTTCGGACGGGCAATCGACCGTTTTTTTGGTGCGAACCGCACCGGAATTAGTGTTAGCTATGACTTCGCCGAACACCCATGCTTGTGATCGTTTTGGGAAGGGATTCCAAGCGATGAATCTCGGCATCATGCATGGTGACAAAATTCGGATAGTCTATCCGCAGTGCTTCTTTATCAAAAGAACAAGGCTGCGGTATCGTGTGTTGGAGCAGGAAAGCAGAGTACAAATCGCGCTGAATCCGCTTTGTTTTGCTGCTGTCGGAGCCATCTGAAATCGGCATGTAATTCCACCGTTCGGAAAGACTCTTCTTTTCATAAGTGTCACTAAGGTGATTATATTGGCTTGCCTTAAGGCTGTACGTATCGACTTCAACGACTCCGGGCAGCCCAAGAGTTTCACATTTTCGTTTGAGTATACTGATGAACATAGCAGGCGCTTTGTTTGCAAGAGACTTGCCGAAACGCTTTTTCCGCTTGTATCTTCCGGTTTTTTCTGAAATTGAAGTTTCCTTTGCGCGGTGTGCCAAACCGGGCCAGTTCATTTTTTCAACAAAAAAACGATCACCGAGCGTCAACATATGGTTTGCAAGGCAAGTGTGCTGAAGCTTTCTGATTTCTGCCTGCCGATGCTGAATATAAGCAAGCTTTGACTGCAATTTCAGATACCGTTTGGACTTGTTGCGGGTCAGTTTAACTCCGCGCTTTATTGTGCCGTCCGGTTTGTAGTTGTCCGGATTCGTTGCGCGGCGGCTGCGATCCAACTTGCGCTGAAGCTTCTTTTTTTGATGCTCGATATTGGTGACTCGGTCAGCAAGTTCAAGCAGAGCAACTTCTTTATCGGAAGCGTATGCAACGGTCTGCGGACCGATATCAATTCCGACATTCCCCTTGCCGACAGAGTGAATCGGCTTTCCTGTTTCCGCAGAATACTTAAGCGCAGGTTTTCCTTCAAGCGTTAACTGAGCATACCATCGCAGACGATTTTTTCCGGGTTTTTTGATGATACGGACATATTTAACCCGCTTTGAAAGCATTTCACGCTCGTATTCGTTATCGGGGTCAATTTTCAGCGGAAGCAAAAGCTTTTTCTTTTTTCTTGTCCATTCAACATATTGACCGCGGAAAATTATTTCGCACCCGCCGCTCTTGCCTTTTACAGAGTATCCTTTAAGTGAAGAAATATCCCCAAGGCGTTTGAAATGAATCTCCTTTCCGCTCCCGCTCAGGTATTTATCGAATGCAGCCCAAAGCTGAACCGCAATGCAGTGAACGGCAACATTTGACCCGATAAGACCGTCAAAATGTTTATAAAAGAATTTGACATCGCTTTTGAAACCATTTTCGCTAATGCCGTTTGCATCAGTAAGCTTCTTTCTGCGTTTAAAAGCATCCTTGCATTCGAGCGAATCCTTTGTGTTGCTGCGGTAAGCGCTGCTGATTACGGATTGAATTTGCCGATATTCAACAGTGCGCTCGAGCTGACGAAGCTTTTTCAGCTCAAAATTAAGCAAAGAATTATAAATCCTGCGCGCCGCTTCAAAGCGCTTCAAGAGGCAATCCTCCTGCCATTTTTCAACCCTAAGCGGCAGAGTCAGAACACAGGTGTCGGTATTATTATTATTATTATTATTCGCCAACAGGATCACCTCTTTTCGCTTGATATTTGGTATTATACATCATTCTTACAAATAATGCAACCGCAAAAACGCTCGATTCCGGAGATAACTGTACGCTTTTATGTATAAGCTTAGTATACAAAACTACTATTTGAAATCACACAGCTTGATTTTCAGAATTTGACGCTGAACTGCACAGCTGCTTTTTTAGCTCAACCAACCGAGTGCTTCAAAACATCAAACCCGAATCCAATACCTTGGCACGGGAACCCCATCCTCGACAACTTCGTTTTCAAGCACGCCGCCGTTGCGGATGATGGATTTTGCCGAGCCGATATTGTTCCTGTCGCAACACATCAAAACCCTGCTTATGCCGAGCTTTCTGCATTCCTGCAGCGCAAGTGAGATAATTGCCGTTGCATAACCTTTGCGGCGTTCACTCGGGCGGATACCGTCGCCGATATGGCCGCCTGTTTTCAGCAGCGTTTCATTCAGATAATGTCGAATATTGACAGCGCCGACAAAGATATTTCGGTCTTTGTCAAGGCAAAACAGCGTTGTGTCCGGAACGTATCCGTCCGCATTCCCTTCCTTTGTTTCAAGGTTTTGAAGATAATAATCAAAATCGTGAAAATCATTGCGGAATATTGCATAGGGGGAAGGATTTGTGCGGTTGTTTTCAATATCCGCTTTCCATTCGGTCAGCATTTCAATCAATTGTTCGCGGTATTGCGGCGTGAGCCGAACAAGTTCAATATTCACAATTAAAATTCCTCCTCATTCGGTGATAGATCGTTCAAGTGTGAAAGTCGATGTTTGCTTTTCGTGTTAACAGCAAAATCAAAACCTCCGCCGAATATTATGATGTTCGACGGAGGCCTTTTGTTTGCGTTTGTTGATTTGCGCTGCGGGGATTTTATTCCTCGGTTTTGCAGCAGGTGCCGCATTTTGCGGAAGCGTTGTCGCCCGCGCAGCTGTCATCGCAGGTGCAGTCATCGGTGCACTCGTCACAGCAGCAGTCGTCATCACAGCAGCAGTCGCCTTCTTCAAGCCTTGACTGAACGATCTGGATCAGTGCGTCCATATCCTCTTCGGCGGGGGAGACGAATTCTTCGGTGTCCTCTGCTTCATTAACAACAACCTGCATGATGTAGACGTTGGTTTCGCAGTCGCACTCCTCGTCTTCGCAGCCACATTCATCGTTGGTGTCGACGAGGACAGCGTACTCTTTGTCGTTATAATCGAAATAGTCGATAACGTCAAGCTCGAAATCGTTGCCGTCGTCATCGGTGAATACTACAAAATCTCTCTCTTCGTTCATGGTAATATCTCCTTTGGGCTTAATTTAATTGTACCCCATGCATTGTACCCCATTTCGGCGTTTATTGCAACCGGTTAAACGCATTTTTTTTCGAAAAAAAGGTCGAATCAGCGCGCGCCGGATAAAAAAGCGTATTCGAAGCAGAAAACAGCCTGTCTTTTGCCGCCGCAATGACGGGATATTGCTATTGAGTTGATTTGAAACATGTGCTATACTGTTTGCATACGGTTGGAATGCCGAACCTGTATCGTTCGGTTCGGGTTCAATCAGGCCGACAGCCGAAGCGGCGGTTCTTTAATTCAGCCTGCCGACAGAACAGGCGGCTCAGTCAGCGGCAGGGCGGCAGAAAGGTGATACGAATATGAAATTTAAAAAACAGATTCCGAACATGCTCTCGGTTTTTCGGTTGATTTTAATCGGGGTTTTTATCGCGCTGTTTAAAAACGAACGTTATCTTTTGAGCTTTTTTGTTTATATTTTCGCGTTCGGAACGGATATTCTGGACGGTTGGCTTGCGCGGCGCAACAATTGGATCACAAACGTCGGCAAAGTTCTCGATCCACTGGCGGACAAGCTGATGCTGATTGCCGTTCTCGCATGTTTCTGGTTCAAAGGGGTCATTCCGCTTTATATAATGCTGATAATCCTTGCTAAGGATGCGATAATGATAATTGTCGGCGGAATCCTTTATTCAAAACATGTTGTTGTTTATGCCGATTGGTTCGGAAAGATTGCAACGGGGCTGTTTGTCGGCGCAATAACGCTCACATTTCTGCAGCTTGAATTCGGCATATGTCCGTTTTATCTTTATGCATATTTTGCAGCCATAGCGGCAGCGTTGATCTCTTTCTTCCATTACGGGATAAATACCTTTATAAGAAACAGAAAGAAAAAATAATCGCCGAAAGGCACCGCATACCCGTTTGCGGCATATCAATGGAGCAAGGCTTTTCTTTGGAGGTATTGAAATGAAGAAATTTCTTGCTCTTTTTCTTGTTCTTTTGCTGCTTGTTCCGATTGCGGCGGCATGCGGCGGTTCGGGCGAACTGCGGCATATCACGCTGAACGAGGTCACTCGCTCCGTGTTCTATGCGCCGCTTTATATCGCGGTCAGCCGCGGTTATTTTGCGGAGGAGGGCATTGATCTTGAAATTGTGACCGGCGGGGGAAGCGACAAAAGCATGACCGCGCTTATATCGGGCGATGCGGATTTTGCATTGATGGGGCCGGAAACGGGTGTTTATGTTGTGAACGAGGGCAGCGCAAACCACCCGATGATTATCGGGCAGCTCACAAAGCGCGACGGTTCGTTCCTTCTTTCAAGGGAAAAAACGGATGATTTCTCGTGGGAGGATTTGCGCGGAAAATCCGTCATTGCGGGGCGTGCGGGCGGAATGCCGTATATGACTTTTATCTATGTTCTGCTGAAAAACGGATTGAAGCCCGGGGAGGATGTTGAGGTTATCAACAACATTCAGTTCAACCTGATGGGTGGAGCATTCGAAGGCGGCACGGGCGACTATGTTACGCTTTTTGAACCGACAGCAACGCTTTTTGAACGCAGCGGAAGCGGGCACATCGTTGCAAATGTCGGACTCGAATCGGGCGAGGTGCCGTACACAACTTTCATGACCATGCCGGATACAATCAAAAAGGAACCGAAACTCGTTGAATCCTTCATTCGCGCTGTTTATAAGGCTCAGCTTTGGCTTAAAGATGCGACCGATGCCGAAGCGGCGGAAGCGATGCTGGAATTTTTCCCCGATGCGGATGTTGAAACGCTGAAAATCGTTGCAAACAGTTATCGAAAGACGGATTCATGGATGGCTGACCCGATCATGACGGAGGAGGCATTCACACGTTTGCAGGATATTATTGACATCAACGGTGAATTGAAGGCGAGAGTTGAGTTCGGTGAACTCGTTGACAACTCGTTTGCCGAGGCCGTTGTGAAAGGGAAATAGGGGCAAACCAAGGCAAATGAAGGAAGCTGAGGCGAGCGACACAGCAGTCAACTGAGTAAATAATTATGCGTAAACCCTGCCTGTATGCGTTAACGGCGGGGTTTGCGCATTGAACGCAGCACGGTGCCGAGACCGAATGCGCAAAAACATACAGCTTTGAGCAATAACGAAACCGGGAGATAAACGAATGAGAGTGCTTGACATTGATCTTGATTTTTTCCTTGCGGACTGCTGCGAACCGGCACCGGTCGGCATGCGGCCCGATGCTGCCGGGCATGAACCGTGGCAGGCGGAGAAAGTAAGGGAGTTTTTGGAAAAAAACTGCGGATTGGATACGAAAAGAAAAATTCCGGGAAGGGTTTTTGAAACGCATGACGGCGCGCTGCAATTCTGGCAGGAATTGATTGCGGCCGGGCAGCTTTCCGTGCCGTTTGAGGTTACGCATATCGATGCACACAGCGACCTCGGCATAGGCAGACCCGGACCCGGCTTTGTGCTGAATTCCGTGCTGCCCCTCAGCCCTGCGGAAAGAGCGGACATCAAACGCTACTATGAAATGAAGCAGCTCGACGAAGCAAATTATCTTTTGTTTGCACTTGCATTTCGGTGGATTTCACGCCTTGAAAATGTTCGAAACCCGAAGTCTCGTCCGGACATTCCGCAATTTGCATTCCGTTGTGAACAGGAAAATCAGCGCGGCTGCGGAGAATATGAATTCATTCGGCTTTCAAGCTTTGTTTCGAAACTTTTTGAAGCAAAAAACGGCATTGAACCGAGAGTGGACTTCAAAGTTTTTGATGACTATACCGAGTTTTCGGCATCGGCCGAATATGATTTTGCTTCGCTTGCCGTTTCGCCGCGCTATTCCCCTGCGGAAGTCGATGTGCTTGTGAACGTTATCAAAGAATATTTTTATTTTATTTGATTTGACGGATATAATATGTTTCAAACGGAGCGGACGGCAGGCAGCATTCGGATATGCACGGATTTCCGCAATTTCGTTCCGAAAAAAACATGAGCAAACGGCGTGAACATGTGGTATAATATGATTGGCTGAATATACCGCTGTCAGTGAATTGAACACGACTTTGCGGCGGCGGAATTCGGCCGAACAAATCCCTCTGCGGGACAGAAAGGAACGGAAAAATAAATGAGCGTGTTTTCAAAAGAATACTGTGAAAAAATGCGTGTTCGCATCGATTGCGGCAATATGCTCGCCGAGGCTGTCGGCAAACACGGCATCACGGCGGAGGAAATATCGGAAATGATGCCGCGTGCAGAGGGTGCATTTGCGGGTGTTGAAAAAAAGCGCGGTGAAATGCGCTGGCGGCTTCTGCCCGAAACTCAGCTTGAAATCCTTCCCGCCGTTGAAGAGGCAGCGGAATTCGTCAGGTCAAAAGCGGATAATTTCGTGATTCTGGGCATCGGCGGAAGCGCACTGGGTCCGATTGCGGTGCATCGTGCGCTGAATCATCTCTATCATAACGATCTTCCTTCCGAAAAACGAAAATCTCCGCGCCTTTTTGTGGAAGACAATGTTGATCCCGAGCGCATGGCTGCATTGCTCGATGTGATTGATACTGACCGAACCGTGTTCAACGTTATCACAAAATCGGGCAGCACAAGCGAAACCATGGCGCAGCTGCTCATTATAACGCGAATGCTTATTGACCGTTACGGCGAAGAAGGGCTGCGCGATCACTTGATTGCAACAACCGACAAACAAAAGGGCAACCTGATAGGCATTTCAAAAAAATACAACCTGCGCACTTTTATTATTCCGGACGGAGTCGGGGGAAGATTTTCCGAACTCTGTCCTGTCGGGCTTGTTGCGGCTGCCGTCGGCGGAGCGGATGTTCGCGCGCTGCTTGCGGGCGCGGGATACATGGATGAGCTTTGCTCAAACGCCGATATGAAAAGGAACCCCGGATTGATGCTTGCCCTGCTTGAAATCATTGCGGCGGAAAAGCACGGCGCAAACATCGGCGTGCTGATGCCCTATGCGGATTCGCTGAAATTCATGGCGGATTGGTATGCGCAGCTTTGGGCGGAATCGCTGGGCAAAAAGCTCGTGAAGGACGGAAAGGTTTTGCGATTCGGACAGACTCCGGTAAAATCTCTCGGCGTTACGGATCAGCATTCGCAGGTTCAGCTTTACACCGACGGACCTTTTGACAAAACAATAACTTTCATCTCTGTTGAAAAATACCGCAGTGATGTTGCTGTTCCGCATGTTTTTGACGACATTCCGGGGATTGCGTTTCTGTCCGGACACAGCTTGGGTGAGCTGATTTCCGCCGAATTCCGTGCAACCGAACACGCCGTAACCGTCAGCGGACATATGAACAAGAACATCATCATGCCCGAAGTCAACGAATTCACTCTCGGGCAGCTTATAATGCTGTTTGAAATGCAGACGGCATTCGCAGGGGAGCTGCTGGGCATCGATGCATTCGATCAGCCCGGAGTCGAGGAGGGAAAGAATGCAACTTATGCCCTGCTCGGAAAACCCGGATACGAAGCCAAACTCGACGAATTGAAAAATGCCGAAAAGGCAAAGAAAAAACTCATCGTTTGATGCGGCGGACAAAAAAGTGCAGTGCGGGGAAACGGCTCCCCGTATCGCACCGCAGATCTTGTAAACACATAAACACGAAAGGATTGCCGAAGCCACTTGCGGGCGCGGCGCGGCTTTTGAATGAGCCTTTTTGATAAGAAATACCTGAAAAGAATAGACTGGGTAACGGTCGGAATCGTGCTTGCGCTCGTTGTGTTCGGCACGATCGCGCTTGCCTCTGTTCAGGCAAAGCCTTTTGACGGCACGGAACACGGCATTGCGGATTATATGGACAAGCTCAACATGGAATACCTGCAGAAGCATATAACAAACTTCCTTGTCGGACTTGCTGCAATGATAATATTTCTTGTTTTTGATTACAGCATATTCAAAACTTTTGCAATGTGGGCATACATCGGCATAATAGGCTTGCTGATGCTGCTTTTCATTTTCGGCAAGGTGCGCGGCGGTGCACAGGGCTGGTTTGTTTTCGACACGCTTGAAAGGGCAATACAGCCGGGCGAGCTGAGCAAGATCGCATTGATTGTGATGCTTTCAAAATACGTCTCTGCCGCAATGGACAGGGACGGGCGATTGCTGAAATTCAAGGACGTTATGATTGCTCTCGGCATAACATTCGTTCCGTTCATGCTGATAGTTCTCCAACCTGATTACGGAACGGCGATTGTATTGCTTGTTATCATGGTTGTGACATTCTTCGTTGCGCAGATAAAGTGGATTTATATAATCTTTGCCGCTGTCGGAGCCGGGGTGGGGCTTCCGCTGATGTACTTTTTTGTTTTGACCCCGAAGCAGCGCGACAGAATCGATGTTTTTCTGAATCCGTCCGCCGCAAGCGACGATGCAAAGTACCATGTCGGACAGTCGCAGATGGCAATAGGTTCCGGACGGCTCACGGGCAAGGGCTTTTTCGGTGAGCAGACGCTGGCACAGCTTCGCTATGTTCCGGCAAGGCACACGGATTTCATATTCAGCGGCATAACGGAGGCGGTCGGATTCATCGGCAGTACGATACTGATTATTGTTTTCTTTGCACTGCTTTTCCGCTGGATGTATATTGCAATAAAAGCGCGGGATAATTTCGGCACCTGCCTTGTTACGGGTGTCAGCGCAATGCTTGCGGCACATATTTTCGAAAATATCGGCATGACGATGGGAATAATGCCCGTTACGGGAATTCCGCTGCCGTTTATAAGCTACGGCGGGTCGAATATGCTCACAAACATGATAGGTGTGGGCATTGTTCTGAACGTCTATATGCGTCGTCCGATGAAACGAAAACGGAAGCATGACAAAATACGCGAAAACGGCAAGACGGTCGTTGTTTAAAAAACAGAAAAGCATGTTTTGCGGGGCGGTATTCGAAGTGTCCGCTCAATCGCTCGATTTGATTGAGAGATTAATCGGATTTGAATCCATATGAATTAACGGCCATACGAATTAACGGTGAAAAAATGAATTGGGAAGGTTACAGCGAAAATGCATCCGCAGCTCTTGATGCGGCACAGGCTGCGGCGGAGGAGCTGCATCACGGCTTCATCGGCACAGAGCACATTTTGATAGGTCTGCTCCGTGCGCCGGGCACGGCGGGGGAGTGCCTTCGCAAATGCGGTGCGGATGAAAGCATGGTGTTTCCGTATGCGGACACTCTTGTCGGCGGCGGAAGACATATTTTCACGGACAGCAGGGGGTTCGCACCGCCTGCAAAACGCGTATTGGAGCTTGCGCTGTATGAAGCAAAAGCATATGCAAGCCGCACAATCTGCACGAAACATATCCTTCTTGCCGTTTTGCGCGAGACGGACTGCTTTGCATCACGCATTCTCGATTCCATAGGGCTGGACAGGCAGATGCTGAAAAAGCTTTTGAACGATGAATCGCGGGAACTCGGTTCGAACGGGCGCGAAAGCCGAAAGTCGGAGCTGCTCCGTGATGAAAGCGCAGCCGAAAAAACAAAAGGCAATGCGAATGATTCTTTAAAAAGTGATTCGGCCGAAAGACAGCCGCATGATGAAAACGTATCCCGCGGGAAAAATAAACCTCGGGGCGGACAGAGTTCGCCGATGTTGGAAAGCTATACCGATGACCTTACGGCAAGGGCGGCGCGGGGGGAGCTTGATCCGTTGACAGGCTGTGAAGCGCAGCTGAACAGGTTGATTCAGACACTGCTTAGGCGGAGCAAGAATAACCCTGTGCTTACGGGAAGTCCCGGCGTCGGAAAATCGGCTGTCGTTGAGGGATTTGCTCAAAGGATAGTTTCGGGTGATGTTCCTGTCGAGCTGCGTTCGTCGCGGGTGCTGCGGCTTGACTTGGGCGCACTCGTTGCGGGAACGAAATACAGGGGCGAATTTGAGGAGAGACTGAAAGCACTTCTTGACGAAACAACTCCCGAAACAATTCTTTTTATTGACGAAATACATACGATAATCGGCGCAGGTGCGGGCGAGGGCAGTCTCGATGCTGCCAATATCCTGAAACCCGCGCTTGCTCGCGGCGGGTTGAAGCTGATCGGCGCAACAACGTTTGATGAATATAGGCTCTATATCGAAAAAGATGCCGCGCTGGAACGGCGTTTTTCACCGATAGTCGTAAAAGAACCTACGCGGGAGGAAGCGATCGCAATCCTTCGCGGTTTGCGTCCGAAATACGAGGCGCATCACGGCGTTTCGATTACGGACGAGGCAGCGGAAGCCTGTGTTGATATGTCCGTTCGCTGCATTCCGGAGCGATTTCTTCCGGATAAGGCGATAGATATAATGGATGAAACAGCTTCCCGCCGGCGGCTTGCTCCGCAGAATACAGCGGAACTGCGGCAGGAAAGGGCCAGCCTCCGAATGCGTATTGAGGACGCATTGAATGAGCGGGATTTTACACTTGCGGCTGAATTAAGAAAACAGGAAAAGCAGCTCGGCGAGCCGAGAACAGCGGATGCACTTCATGCGGGAGCGGAGAATTCGGCATTCACTGCGGCTTCTTTAAAAAAGAGCTGTCGTCCGATCGTCACTGCTGGCGATGTTGCACAGACTGTTCACGAATTGACGGGGATTCCCGTAAGCAGTCTTGACGGCACCGTCCGTTCACGGCTCTCAAAACTGGATTCGTTGATCAATGCGCACATAATCGGGCAGGAGACCGCGGTTGCTGCCGTGTGCAAAGCCCTTCGTTCCGCTTTCACATGGCGGAACGATCCCGACCGTCCGCGTGCCGCAATTGCCGTAACCGGAGCGGCAGGTTCGGGAAAAACCAAGCTTGCAGCAGTGCTTGCAGAGACATTGTATCCGGGCGAAAATGCACTTTTGCGGTTTGATATGCGCGAGTATTCCGACTATTCGGCGGTCAGCACGTTGACGGGTTCACCTGCGGGTTCTGTCTCCGGCGGAAGACTGACCGAAGCCGTGCGGCGGAAGCCTTTTGCAGTGGTGCTGTTTGACGACATTCAATACGCAAACGCTGCCGTGCGTTCGCTCGTTCAAAGCATCATGCGATGCGGTGTTTTGACTGATGCAAAGGGTAAAAATGTAAGCTTCCGCAATGCGATTGTATTCGTCACCTGCGGTGAAGGCGACAGCTTTAAACAGCGCAGGGCGGGCTTTTCGGATGAGGCAAATGTGCTGAGCGGCAGCCGCGACGAGCGGGATGCAAGGCAGATACTTCCGCCGGAAATCGCTTCCGATGCGGATTGCGTTGCTGCACTTCTGCCTGCGGCTCAAACCGCTGTTCCCGAGATTGCAAAACTGATGCTGGATGATCTGTCCGATAAACTCCAAAAAACGGGCAGAACGGTTCGTTTCGGCGCTTCCGCCGCAAATTACATTGCAAGCAAAATCGATGAAGTCGAACTTGAAAAAAACGGTGCATGGGCTGTTGCACGCTGCGTTTCGAACGAATGCGAGGATTTTATCAGCGAAAAGCTGCTTGAGGATGCATACTGCTGCAACGACTGCACGGTAGAGGTTGAAGACGGCGGGACGGAGCTTTGCATTGTTCCCCACAATACAAAAGAAAGTTGAGGTCACAGAACTATGAATATTTCACGCTTCGGCATCGGATTCAGATTCGATTCGATTGAGAACGGAGATGAACGCGAACATGCGTTCAACCTTGTTTTTTCGGCAATTGAAAGGGCGGACGTTCGTGGACTTCAATTGTTTGCGGGTCATTTTCCGGTTGATGAAAGCGACGATAAAAACATATTCACGGTTGCATTTGCGGGCGGCGGCATAAAACAAACACGCAGTCTGTTTGAAAAGCTGAACGATAATCCGCTCGTTTCGGGTGCGCTTGCGGAATACAGGCCCGTCGTTCAGACGAATGCGCTCAGACGGGCGGAGAAGCTGGCTTTTTACGGCAGATTTGACGAAAACGGAACCCTTGTCTTTAATGAAAAAGACTTGGCGGAGTGCGGCTGCAAAAAAACGGAAAAACCTGCCGTGAACCCTTTTGAAGAATACGGCGGAAGGCGTATTGACCCTGTCGGCGCAGGTATTCGGATGCTTATTTCTCCGGACAAGTTCAAGGGCAGCATGGATGCACAGAGAGTTTGCACGATTATCAAAAATGCAGCGCGGCAATACCTTCCCGGATGCAGTGTGAGAACGCTTCCGATTGCGGACGGGGGGGACGGCACGGCCGAAACGCTTACTCGTGCCTTTAACGGGAATATGCGTTCGGTGAATGTTACTGCGCCGGACGGCAGGAAAATTGCTGCCGAATACGGTGTTCTGACCTCATTCGGTGAAAAAACGGCGGGCGCCACAGCGGTTATTGAAATGGCAAAGGCATCGGGGCTTGCATTGATGGATGAAAATGCATTGGATCCGCTTGCTGCAACGAGCAGGGGGACGGGCGAACTTATCGCTTCAGCATTGAACGAGGGGATAAGGAATATTTTGATCGGTATAGGCGGTTCCGCAACCAACGATGGCGGAATGGGCGCGGCAGCGGCTCTCGGCGTTAAGTTTCTGGATGCGGACGGCAATGAGCTTTCGGGCTGCGGCCGAGAGCTTGCCTTGGTGCGTAAAATTGATTTGTCGGGCTTGCGCAGAGATGTTTTCGAGGCAAAGATAACCGTTATGTGTGATGTTGATAATCCTCTTACAGGCAAAAACGGTGCGACGTACACCTACGGGCCGCAAAAAGGCGCGGACGCCGAAGCATTAAACACTCTTGAAGACGGGATGAAAAACATTGCGGCCTTGTATGACGCTGCGGCAGGGAGAAAAGTGTCCGCCGAATGCGGTGCGGGCGCGGCGGGAGGCATGGGTGCAATGCTGTCGGCTCTTTTGGGCGCGGAATTGACTCACGGCTCGGCGGCGGTGCTCAATGCGGTCGGCTTTGATGCATTGCTTGGGGACACCGATCTTGTCATAACCGGAGAAGGGCAGCTTGATGCATCAAGTGCGGACAACGGGAAGGCCGTCGGCGAGGTTGTGAAACGCTGTGCCGCAAATTCCGGCGGCGCCGTGCCCGTCTTTATTGTTGCGGGAAGGCTCGGAAGGGGTTATGAACATATTTACGAGCTTGCGAATGCGGGAGTTTTTTCAACAATTGTTACGGATGAACAGCCGAATGCGGACGGAGACTGTGATGCTGAGACGCGTCTGCGCCTTGCTTCGGAACGAATGTTCCGCTGCATCGCAAGTTCTTTTTCCGTGAATTCACAGCGCAGCGGGCGCGGAATGCGGCGATAAAACAGCTTCTTGCGCAAACACAAAAGAGAGTTTCGCAATGATATGCGATTCAACCTCTGGTTGATTTGCTGATAAACGCAGATATATCTGTGAAAAAAAGATTTCAGTCAGAAATAATTTTAAAGAAACACGCAAAACAAACCGAAAGGAATAAAAAATTTGCGGCGGCACGGGATTCAACCAACGGTTGAGCAGATTTTTTGGGGTTTTCAACCACCGCTTTATTGTCATGAAAAGCTTGCGTTGCTAAAATGAGCGCGAAATTAAGAGTTGGCGCAACACAAAAACGTTTTCCAAACGTAACAGATATGCGGTGCGGCGACTCACGAAAATCAGAAAGAGGGAAAATACCATGAAAGAAAACTTTGCAATCAAACTGCGCGAGCTGCGTAAGGCAAGCGGAATGACACAGGAACAGCTTGCTGCCGAATTCGGAGTGTCCGTTCAGGCCGTCAGCAAATGGGAAACGGCGGCTTCCTATCCCGATATTGAGTTGATGCCGCGAATTGCGGATCTTTTCGGCGTTTCGCTGGATGAGCTGCTGCGCGATGTTAAGAACGAGAAAAACATCGAGGCGGGTGAAGAAATTCATACCGATGCCGAACAGCAATGCGATGCTGCCTGCAGCCCGGAATCGGTTGAAGTCGAATACGAGGACGAAAACGACGATGAAAATGCCGGGGACGATGAAGAAGACGATGACGATGAAAATGACGATGATGATGAAGATGATGAAGATGATGAAGATGATGAAGATGATGAAGATGATGAAGATGATGAAGATGATGAAGATGATGAAGATGATGAAGATGATGACGGCAGCTGCATCTTTGTGAAAAAGGGCAGAAACGGCATTGTAAGCGTCAACACGGATGCTATCGAGGAATTCGGCAGAAAAATCGAGAGAATGGCAAAGAAAAAAGCTGAAAAAGCGGGCTGCGCATTTGAAAAAAGCGCAAAAAAACATTCGCGTTCTTCGACCCGTAATTACGGAAATCGTTTCGAATGGAGCAATATCATGATTGACGAAATGCCGGATGATAACACCCTGCGCGTTGTGCTGATGCGCGGAAAACAGATCGTGTCAAGTCAGGAATACGATCCTGCGGTTTGCATTCCCGTTGAACTGAAATATGAAAAAGAGAACGGAACGGCGGGTATGTTCGGCAGGAAAGGCGGACGCACCGATTGCTCGATAAATGTTGAAATTTGGGGCAATGCCGATATCAACGGCAGTGTTAACGGTGATGTATATGCGGGCGGAAATGTGAACTGCGGTGAAATCGGCGGTGATGTCGGCGCGGGCGGCAATGTGAACTGCGCTGATATCGGCGGAGACATTTCAGTGGGCGGAAGCATTGAATGCGGCAGTATCGGCGGCGATGTCAATGCGGGCGGAAATGTCGGCTGTGCGGATGTCGGCGGCGATGTTGGAACCGGCGGAAGTGTTGAATGCGGCAATGTCAGCGGCGATGTCAATGCGGGCAAAGATGTGAACTGCGGTGATATACTCGGACATGCGAAGACAAGCGGGAGCATGAATTGCGGAAATGTTGACGGAAACGTTGACTGCGGAGGCAATATAAGCTGCGGCGATATCGCAGGACATGCGGAGGCTCGCGGCAGTATTGAATGCAAAACAATTAAGGGCAGTGCCGAAGCAGGCAGCCGAATAATTTACAAAGGCTGAGGATTGGTTCCGGTCTTTGAAAACAAGCGGCAGAGCAGCACTCGGAACGGCATAAAAAGCAATTAAACAACACTCAGTTTCGTATATTCGGCAAAAGGCAGACGGGAAAAAATCCTGTCTGCCGCTTCCGGTTTAAAACCAAAACATTGAAACTTTAACAAATCGAATGCGATAAAACTAATCGGCAATTTCAACGGAAAGATTCGGGTTTTCGGCTGCCGCGTCCGAAAACACGCGCAGCATCATGCTCCCGTAGCTGCCGAGGGCGGCAGTCAGCGCGCTCGTTCCGAAGAGAGTCACTGCAACGGGTTTGCATATTTCCGCAAGGCAGTCAAAGAGTGCATCAAGGTTTTTTCCGTAATGATCCGGAAACTGCAATGCCTCGGCAATACGCAGATGCGCATCGGTAATTCCCGCAATCGCCGTAAAGTCAATGCGGATATTCTTAATGCCGCCGCTTTGTTCGGAACCGGAGTTGTGTGTGAAATTGTTATCCGATATGGTCATGGTCAATTATCCTCAATTATCCCTAAAAATTCTCAAAAACCCGCGGTTTAATTGTCCGCGTCGTAAAGCTTAATAAAGCTTTGATAATGGTCATCAGTATAAAAAATCAATCCGTCATTCGAAAAAACTATGCGTTTTGCCCCGCGTGAGGGTGCTCCGCAGGTGTCGATATCGCATTCGGTATAAAACCTTCCTTCCGCTTGCGGCAAAAGCCCCTCGTAGTTGCCGAACCTGTCCCCTCCGATGGAGCAGCCGGGCGCAAAATCCTGAAGCCCGCCGCCCTGCCAGCCGAGTTCCCGCGCCTGTTTCTTTGTTATGAAATTTGCGGGGAGATGTCCGAAAAGGTGGATGTACAGAGCAACTTCATCACGGGAACTGTATTCGCCGCTTTCTTTCACCGGCGATGAAGTCGGTTCCTGCGGAGGTGCAGTCGGCTTTGCGGAGAGCTCAATTTCGGCGGCTGTTCCGATTTCCGTGGGTTCGGTTGTGTGCAATACATCCGATATTGCAGCTGTCGGGGTATCGGGCGGGAAAACCTCTTCGGGTACGGTGCAGGCTGCAATGCCCGCAATGCTCAAAACTACAAGCAAAAACGCCGCAATGCGCCTTAAGATTCTTAAATCAGCATGTTTCAATATGATTTGCCTCCTTGTTCGGAAAAAGGTCAAGCCCAAAGGCATTTCCGCAAAATGCCTCAACCCTTGGGCGGCCTTTGGCCGGTGCGGTATCGAACCCACTCCGAATATGCTTTGAACGGAGCGAATACGGATATATGATAATGCCGAACGGAAAATTTTTCAACACCGTACGCGTAATAATCGGATGAAACCGTTCGAATTTGCATGTATATGCTGAAAAAACAGAGTGTTATATATAGTTAAAAATAATTTGAAAAAGGGGTTGACAAATGAGACCCAATTGAGTATAATATGGAAGTCGCTTGAAGAGCGGCACAATGGATGGGAGCATAGCTCAGCTGGGAGAGCATCTGCCTTACAAGCAGAGGGTCACAGGTTCGAGCCCTGTTGTTCCCACCACGCGGTCCGGTAGTTCAGTTGGTTAGAATGCCAGCCTGTCACGCTGGAGGTCAGGGGTTCGAGCCCCCTTCGGATCGCCATTTTGCCTCGGTAGCTCAGCTGGTAGAGCAAGGGACTGAAAATCCCTGTGTCGGTGGTTCGACTCCACTCTGAGGCACCATGCTGCGGGAATAGCTCATTTGGTAGAGCGCCGCCTTGCCAAGGCGGAGGTGGCGGGTTCGAGCCCCGTTTCCCGCTCCATTTTTTTAACGGCTGCGTTTCCTCCTTTTACGTGGCCAAACGGCACCATAGCCAAGCGGTAAGGCAGCGGTCTGCAAAATCGCCATCTCCGGTTCGATTCCGGATGGTGCCTCCAAATCAGCTCCATCGAATTTACGATGGAGTTTTCTTTTTGTAATTTGATATATATACTGTGCGGCTTCATTGCCAATGCCTAACATATTCGGCACAAATTGCGGCTTCGGTTTTTTGCCGCAGGTTTATTCGGGAGGATATGATGAGAACATTGTTCGAAATGGATAAAAAGAACTACGACTCGAGCGGAAAAGTTTTTTTCCGTCCGTCCGTTCGGAGCATTATCATTCGCGGCGGCAGGGTTGCAATGGTTCACAGCCTGATGTATGATTACTATAAGTTCCCCGGGGGCGGCATCGAGAGCGGTGAAACTCGGCATCAGGCACTGATCCGCGAAACTGCCGAAGAATCCGGCTTGTGTGTTGTCCCTGATTCGATTCAGGCGTACGGCTGCGTTCGCAGAATCGAAAAGAGCGACAAACCGGGGATTTCGGTTTTTGTTCAGAATAATTTCTACTATTTTTGCGAAGCGGAACCGGAGCCGGGAGCGCAGAAACTCGATGACTATGAGGCGCGGGAACGATTTACTTTGGAATTTGTTGAGGCAGAACATGCAATTGATGTTAACAGAAACAGAGCTCACGGGCCCAAAAATCAAACAATGCTTGAACGCGAAGCGCGTGTTCTGGAAATGCTGCGTGAAGAGGGGTACTTGGATTAATTATGTCTGAATATATACTTGATTTGAGAAAAACGGTCGGGCATCGTCCGCTGCTTCAGGTCGGTGCGAGCGTTATTGTTGTCGATTCCGAGGGCCGCATACTCTTGCAGAAGCGGCGCGATAACGGACTTTGGGGCTATGCGGGCGGTTCCGTGGAGCTTGATGAGGAAGTTGAAAAAGCGGCAATGCGCGAACTTTTTGAAGAGACGGGACTTTTTGCGAACGAGCTTGAACTTTTCGGTGTTTTTTCGGGAAAAATCCTGCATTATACCTATCCGAACGGCGACGAGGTCTCAAATATTGATATTGTTTACCTTTGCCGCAGTTATTCCGGAGATCTTACACCGCAGGCAAGTGAAGTGTCGGAGCTGCGTTTCTTTTCCGCCTCCGAAATGCCGCCCGAAAACGAGCTGACGCCGCCCAATCGCCCCGTGCTGAAAAGATACATTGAAAGCCTGGCTGAGTGTTGAGTTTTGCTGCTGCGGACAATTATTGAACGAAGTATATTTAGAAAGACACTGTAAAGGGGATTGACTTTCCACCTTGGCGGCGTTATAATCATGCTTGTAAAGCTTTGCGCCTTTACAACAGTGCCGCATAGAACATTAAGGAGGCATATATGCAGAACAAACTCGAATTAAGCCTTCTCATTGATTACTACGGCGCGTTTTTAACCGATAACCAGTGCGAGATGCTTAAGCTCAACTGCGAGGAGGATTTTTCCCTTGCGGAAATTGCAGAGCAGAAGGGCATTTCGCGGCAGGGTGTGCGCGATGCATTGCAGCGCGGTGAAAAAATCCTTCTCGAAATGGAAGAAAAACTCGGCCTTGCCGCAAGGGACAGGCGGCTGAAAGTTTTAATTGCGGAGCTTTCGGCAGAGGTTCGCAGGTGCACCTTCAATGAAACCGCTCGGGAAAGAATCAACACTCTGTTATCACAACTGACCGAAATCACGGAGGGCAAAGATGGCATTTGAAGGACTTTCTTCAAAACTTCAGAACATATTCAGAAAACTGGGCGGAAAGGGCAAGTTGACCGAAAAAGAAGTCAAAGAGGCAATGCGCGAGATAAAGCTTGCGCTGCTCGAGGCGGATGTTAACTTTTCGGTTGTGAAATCCTTTATAAACACTGTTTCGGCGCGGGCAGTGGGTTCGGATGTTCTCCAAAGCCTCACTCCGTCCCAGCAAATAATCAAAATTGTCAATGAGGAGCTGACTCAGCTCATCGGCGGCAGCGTTGTGAAGGTTGAGTTCGGGCCGCGCAAACCCTCTGTTTTCCTGCTTGCGGGTCTTCAAGGTGCGGGCAAAACCACAATGGCGGGCAAACTTGCTGCCTACCTTGCAAAGACTCAGGGCAAAAAACCGCTGCTTGTTGCATGCGACATATATCGCCCTGCCGCGATCACCCAGCTTCAGGTCGTGGGTGAAAAGGTCAATGTTCCCGTTTTCGAACGCGGGACGCAGGATCCCGTTAAAACCGCAAAGGAAGCGATTGAATATGCTTCCCGCAACTTCTACGATCTTGTTATAATCGACACGGCAGGCCGCCTGCATATCGACGAGAACATGATGGACGAGATCGCCGCCGTCAAACAAGCCGTTAACCCGGCGGAAACGCTGCTTGTTGTTGATGCAATGACAGGTCAGGACGCTGTCAACGTTGCAAGCTCCTTTAACGAAAAACTCGGCATAACCGGCGTTATACTCACAAAGCTTGACGGTGACACAAGAGGCGGTGCGGCGCTGAGCGTTCGCAGTGTTACGGGCAAACCCATCAAATTCTCCGGCATAGGCGAAAAGCTTACCGATATCGAACCGTTCTATCCCGACAGAATGGCTTCAAGAATTCTTGGCATGGGCGATGTTCTCACTTTGATTGAAAAGGCGGAACAGGCTTTCGACGAAAAACAGGCGGAAGAGCTCACCAAAAAGATTAAAAATGACAAGTTTACTCTTGAGGACTTCCTCGAGCAGTTCCAACAGGTCAAAAAACTCGGCTCAATGGAAGAGATTCTCGGCATGATGCCCGGGGTCGATGCAAGCAAGCTCAAGGATGCAAAAATTGACCAAAAGGCAACCGCAAGAGTCGAGGCGATCATTCGTTCAATGACTCCGCGTGAACGACGCAATCCGGAACTTTTGAATGCAAGCCGCAAGAAACGCATTGCGGCGGGCAGCGGAACGACCGTTCAGGAAGTTAACCGACTGCTCAAGCAATTTGAACAGTCACGCCAGTTGATGAAGAGGTTTGCGGGAATGGGCCGCAAAAAAGCGGGCAGGCGCAAAGGCTTCTTCGGCTTCTGATGCAGCAAAAGGTTTTCCAATCTGCATCAAACAACAAAATCACCAACAGCGGGCTTATGCCCGATTGGATATTCAACAAAGACTTTCTATTTAATTTGGAGGAACTATCATGCTTAAAATCAGGCTTCGCAGAATGGGCGCAAAGAAGGCTCCTTTCTATCGTATCGTTGTTGCGGATTCCCGCGCACCCCGTGACGGTGCTTTCGTAGAGGAAATCGGCTATTACAACCCCCTCACCGATCCCGAACAGGTCGTTGTTGACGGCGACAAGGCAAAGCAGTGGATCAAGAACGGTGCGCAGCCCACGGAAACCGTTCGCGGTCTGTTCAAAAAGCACGGCGTTATCGACTGATGAGCGAAGAAATCATTACCGAAACTCAGGTTCCCGATATTGCGGCTCTTGTTGAATTCATTGCAAAGAGTCTTGTTGACGAACCGAGCGAGGTAAAGGTTGCCGTCAAGGCTGACGAAGCAGGCGAGGAAACCACAATTGAGCTTTCCGTTGCCAAGGACGATATGGGCAAAGTTATTGGCAAACAGGGGCGTATCGCAAAAGCAATCCGCACCGTTGTTCGCGCCGCTTCGGTAAAAAGCGAAAAGAAATACAGAGTTGACATTCTGTAACCGTACCGGAACTCACAAGTTTTGTCTATGGATTATTTTCGTATCGGGCTGTTTCTGCGCCCGCACGGCATCAAGGGTGAGCTGAAATTGCTCCCCTTGACCGATGATTTAAAACGATTTGCACGCCTTTCGGATGCCTTTATCGAGGCGCCCGAGGGCGTTTATCAAACAGTCACTGCGGAAAGCGCAAGGGTTGCCGCCGAGAATTCCGTGATAATTAAACTCAAGGGAATTGACACCGTTGAAGCCGCCGAAAAACTTCGCGACAAATACCTTTGCGTGGACAGAGAACACGCCGTAAAGCTTCCCGCAGGTGCATATTTTGTGAAGGACATCATAGGCTGTGAGGTTTTTTCGACATTGGGTGATGCGCTCGGCAGAGTGGTCGATGTGTACGAAACACCGTCAACGGACGTTTATGTTATTAAAGGCGTAAAAAGGCTTTCCGTTCCTGCACTGAAAAAATTGCTTTCAAGCGTTGATATCGAAAACAAGCGAATTGTTTTTGATTCCGAAATTCTTGCGGAGGTTGGACTGTTTGAGGATTGATATTCTTACAATTTTTCCCGAAATGTTCAGCAATATCCTGTCATCAAGCATTCTCGGCAGGGCGGCATCAAAGGGCATTTTGAAATTCAAAACGCATAATATACGTGATTTTTCGCAGAACAAGCACCGTAATACCGATGATTATCCGTTCGGAGGCGGGGCGGGCATGGTCATGCTTGCGCAGCCGATTTTTGACTGCATCGAAAGCGTCGCAGCCGAAGCTCCTGAAAAGCCGCGCTGCATTGTGATGAGTCCGCGCGGCAGAGTGCTGACACCGGCACTTGCAAAAGAACTCGCTTCTGAAAAACGTCTTCTTTTCCTTGCGGGGCATTATGAAGGCATTGACGAACGCGTATCGGAACTTATCGATGATGAAATTTCAATCGGCGACTATGTTCTGACGGGCGGCGAATTGCCCGCAATGGTCGTTATCGACTGCGTTTCAAGGTTCATTCCCGGTGTGCTCGGAAGCTCCGAATCAACCGAGGAGGAAAGCTTTTCCGACTGGGGACTGCTGGAATACCCTCAGTACACGCGTCCCGCGAATTTCAGGGGCAGAGAGGTTCCGCCCGTGCTGCTGAACGGCAACCATGCCGAAATTCTGCGTTGGCGGAGGCAGGAAGCTCTCAAAAAAACAAAACAGATGCGTCCGGACCTTCTTGAAAGGGCGAATCTGACTGCGGCGGATAAAAAATACCTGCAATCGTTGGAAAATGAGTAATATATATTGCGTCTCTGCTCATTTTTTGAAAAATTGCTCTTGCATTCTGTGCAGAAAAATGCTATAATTCTATGGTTAATTGGATGGTCCGCTGGTCGCAGGTCGGCTAAGAACATCTGTAAATAAGGAGATTACTATGTCAGACATCATCAGAGAACTCGAAAAAGAGCAGCTTCGTTCCGATCTTCCCAAGCTCGAAATCGGTGACACCGTTCGCGTATACGTTAAGGTCGTTGAAGGAAACCGCGAAAGGCTCCAGAATTTTGAAGGCATCGTCATCAAAATGCAGGGCGGCGGCATCCGCAAGACTTTCACCGTTCGCCGTATCAGCTACGGTGTAGGTGTTGAGAGGACTTTCCCCTATCACAGCCCGCGCATCGGCAGGATTGAAGTTGTTCGCCACGGCGTTGTCCGCAGGGCGAAGCTCTATTACCTCCGTGAGAGGACCGGTAAGGCTGCAAAGATCAAAGAACGCATCGTTACCAAGTAATCAAGATTTTCCTTTTTCTGAAAAGGCCTCCCGACCCAAACGGGGAAGGAGGCTGATTTTATATCGATTTTGCGCAGGCATTGCGGGGCTTTGCCGCCGCTGCAAAAAGCTGCCGAATTCCGTTTCGCGCCGATGTCTGCTGCAAAAAAAGAATTATCAACCCGTTTCGGAGGTAAAACCCATGCACACGATAAATTGGTATCCCGGGCACATGGCAAAAGCCAGACGTATGCTGGAGGACAACTTAAAGCTTGTTGACATGATAATCGAAATTGTCGATGCACGCGCACCGATGGCTTGCCGCAATCCCGATTTCGAAGCTCTTTTCAAAAACAAGCTGCGTGTTGTTGTTCTTAATAAAAGTGACCTTTCATCAAAAACTCAGAATCGCGCATGGATAAGTTATTTTGCAAAGCAGGGAATCACAGCTGCGGAGTTTATCTCAACTCAGCCCTCAACACGCAAACGTGCAATTGAGCTTATTGAAAAAACGGGGGAGGAGACCGTTCGGCGGTATCGCGAAAAAGGCATTAAAAAAACTTTGCGCGCAATGGTCGTCGGCGTTCCGAATGTCGGAAAATCCACTTTCATCAATCGTATTGCGGGCGCGGCAAGAGCGCAGGTCGGCGATCGTCCGGGTGTTACGCGGTCAAAGCAATGGGTCAAAGTTTCGGACTATCTCGAGCTTCTTGATACTCCGGGTTTGCTTTGGGGCAAGTTGGATAACGAGATACTTGCAAAGCATCTTGCATATGTTGGTTCGATTCGCGATGATGTGCTTGATATCGAGGAAATTTCGGCCCTGCTGCTTTTTGACCTTATGCGCATATGCCCGGAGGCTTTGACGGCAAGATACAAAAAGCTTGATCCGGAACAGAATATTCCCGAGCTTCTGCTGGAAGGCGTGTGCCGCAGCCGCGGGTTTATTCTTTCGGGCGGAGTTTTTGATACGGAACGCGGCGCAAGAATAGTTCTTGATGAGTATCGTGCGGGCAAAATTGCCGCCGTTGCTCTTGAAAACCCCACGGATAATTTCGAACCCCAGCAAGCGGAGCAAACCGATATAAACAATGAAAAAGATTAACGAGGCCGAACGGCTTGAACAAATGACTCAATACGAACGCCCGTTCTGGGAACGCGGTATCGCCGTTGCGGGAATGGATGAAGTCGGGCGCGGACCGCTCGCGGGCCCCGTTGTTGCCGCATGCGTGATCCTTCCTCCGGGATTTGTTACAGAGGGCGTGAACGATTCCAAAAAGCTTACAAAGAAGCGCATGGAAAAGCTTTACCCGCTTATTACAGGCGGAGCGACAGCTTTCGGCACAGGATGGGTGTTTCAAAAGGAAATTGATGAGATAAATATTCTTCAGGCAACAAAAAAGGCGTTTGCCGAGGCTTACAGAAATGCTTTGGCGCATTGCCCGGGCGATTACGTGTGCAGCGACGTTTTTGTTGATGCCGTTAAAGAACTTGATATTCCCGCCGTGCAGCACAGCCTGATTCACGGCGATGCATTGTGTTATTCCATTGCGGCGGCAAGCATAGTTGCAAAAGTGGAAAGAGACAGATACATGATCGCCGCAGCGGAGAAATTTCCACAGTACGGTTTCGAAAAAAACGTCGGTTACGGAACAAAGCAGCATATGGATGCGCTTCGTGAATTCGGTCCGTGCGAACTTCACAGGCGCAGCTTCATCAAAAAAATACTTGCGGAACGCGGTGAATGCTGACCGCGTTGCTGTATACACCCGATCGGAGGTGCAATTGGAACGGCTGAATATTGAAAACGGAAGCAAACAGCAGCGCATCGGTGCAAGAGGGGAGCGCTTGGCAAGGCTTTACCTTCGTTTGCACGGGTACCGAATCCTTCAGCGCAATTACCGTGTTGCACACAAGGAGATTGATATAATCGCAAAAAAAGGAAGCACCGTTGCCTTTGTCGAGGTCAAGACCGCTCTCGATTCAAAGGAGCTGCCGCCGATGCTGCGTGTCGGTTCTGCAAAAAGAGCAAACATGGCTTACGCTGCAAAGTATTTTGCGGCAAATTACAGGCAAAAGGCGGTTTACTATCGCTTCGATATAATTGAAGTGATACTTTCGGAACACAAAATCAGACATATAGAAAATGCATTTACGGTTTAAACGAAATAAAAAATCCGTTATCGACTTTTCCCGCAGCTTTCAATTTTGTTGTTTGCTGCTTTTTTTTGCGTTCGGCACTTCAAATTTTGAACATAATATGGTAAAATAAATAAAATCGGTGTACGATGCGCGAACGTGAGCGGTGTGACAGAGGTCAGCCGGACGCATTCGGCATCTTACAGCAGGCTTTCATAAGGAGGATGGCATTCAATATGACGCCGACCAAATTTCCGACCGAGCAAATACTGATCGCTTCCATTTTGGCAACGATTGCCTTTTTGCTGATCTACATGGTCTATGTAAGCATCAAAAAAAGCAGAGCCGTTCTTGTGAACGGTGTACGCGACAAATCAGACAATTTTCTTGTTGTGTGGACGCTGCTTGCTTCGCTGTTGCTGCATATTCTTTTTTCCTACTATATTGTCGGACACAAAACCGATATAGGCTGTTTCACATCGTGGGGAAACAAAATATTCAGAAACGGCTTTCAAAACTTCTATAATCCTCAAACCAATTTTCCGGATTATCCGCCGGGATATATGTATGTTTTGGGGTTGATGGCGCGCATAGCGGATCTTTTCGGCCACGGCGTTTATGCGGCGGACGGCTCGTACGACATATTCTATGTCACAATGATAAAACTCCCGTCGATTATTGCCGATATAGGCTCGGCGTATCTTGTTTACAGGCTTGCGCGCAAAAAACTTCGCTTTGAGGCCGCGTACCTTCTTATGTGCCTTGCAGCATTCTGCCCCGTTTTCATCTATGTTTCCGGAGGATGGGGACAGATCGATCAGATTCTTTCGATCCTGCTTGTAATAAGCATTATTCTGCTCAATTCGAACAAACCGATTCTTGCGGGATTTGTTTACGGATTATCAATCCTGCTTAAACCGCAGGCTTTGATGGCGGGTCCGCTTCTTGCGATTGCATATTTCTGCTATATTTTCGATCCGGATTTCTTCAGTCCGACAGGCAGAAAATGTGCGGACGGAGTCGGAACGCGAATCATGAAAACCGTTGCTGCGGTCGCCTGCGCCTGCGCGCTTCTCATTGTATCCGTAATTCCGTTTGCAGATGATACCATGCCGTGGTATTCCATTATCCTTCAAAAATATATGGGAACCGCTACTTCTTATAAATACGCAAGTGTAAATGCATACAATATTTACACATTGTTCGGAAAGAATTGGACCCCGATAACCGAGAAGGCAATTCTCGGGCTGACTTACGGCCAGCTCGGCACCGTTCTGATGGTTCTTTCAGTCGGTTTCGGCGGTGTTCTGTATTTCTTCGGCAGGAAAAAGCATTCCGGCGCGTTGAGTCTTGCAACCGCATTCACATTCGCCTCGCTTTTCACTCTCGGCCACTACATGCACGAACGCTACCTGTTCCCCGTGCTGCTTCTGCTGCTTGTTGCTTACATCAGCTACGGCGACAGGCGACTTATCAGCATGTTCATGTGCTGGAGCGCAACAACGCTTGTGAACTGCATTGCAGCATTTTATTACAGCAAACTGCATGAGTACCACCTCTATTGGGATGAACGCCTTGTGTTCTGGTGCTCACTTGCAAACGTCATATTGTTTATAATATTCTGCGGCATTTGCACGGATATTATGCTCCGCGGAAGAGTAAAAGCCGATGTTTTCGCGGATGATGATGTTTCGGCGAAAGCACAAAAAACTGTTCCTGCACGAAAAGCAGAGAAATGAGAGGAAACGAAATGAAAAAGATAAACAAAAAGACACTCACTGTCAGCCTTGCAATTATTGCGGCAGTATGTGTTATTTTCGGCATCGTTCTGCTGCTTGCTTCCCCGAAAAGCGGAGGAAGCGCAAACATTGCAAACGGCAGCTTCGAAAGCCTCGACTCAAGCGGCTTTATGCCGAAGGGGTGGGAATACACATCCTATTTAAACGATACTTCCGTGTCAAACGCGGTTGTCGTGAAGGATGCTGTGCGCGGCAATGTCGTGAAGCTCACGAATGCGGAGCTTGACGATGCACACTTCACGCAGACAGTTTCCGTTCAGGCAAACACGATTTACAAACTCAGCTGCTACATCAAAACCGAAAATGTCAGCGGCGGAGCGGGTGCAAATATTGCTCTTGAGGACCGAACCTGTTATTCAACGCCTGTTCTCGGCACAACTGATTGGACAATGGTTGAGCTTGTCGGCAAAACCGGAAGCGGACAGTCCAAACTTAAAATCGGATGCAGACTCGGCAATTTCAGCAGCACGAGCATGGGCATTGCCTACTTTGACGATTTTAAAATTGAAAAGCTCACAAACTACAACGGCGAAGTTCAGAGCTTTGAAACAAAGACTTCATCATCACAATCCTCGGATAACACAACGGGTATGAGTGATGCGGAATACACCGCAAGAACAAAGATGATCGTTATCATGCTCTGCATTTACATCCTTTTGCCCATTGCGATCTATTTCCTGCTCAAGCTTGAAAAATCAATGGACAAGGCGCGCAAAGGCGATCCCATCAAAACCCCTGCGCAGCTTGCTCCGAGCATTTTTGATACGAAGCCTGTTATCCCCCAAAAAACGGATACAAAGCTTCACTATACCAAAAAAGACTGGATATTCGTTATTGCATTGACTCTTGTTTACGGCATTCTTGCCGTCACGAATCTCGGCTCCACAAAAGCACCGGACAGCGAATGGAAGGGAACGCCGGGCACAACCGTAACGCTGACATTTGATGATACGGTTACCATCGGCAGTGTTTGGCATGACGGCGGAATTACCGGCGGCAGCGGCTCAAAAGGAACGACTGTATTCAAGCTCACCGGAGACGACGGCAAATCAGTCGAAATCGACCAGCGTTTCGGAACAATGTACAGGTGGGTTCGCAACAGCAGCCTGCACAGCACAACAAAAAACATCACGCTGACAGTTGTGAGCGGCGAAGCATGGATAAACGAGCTTGCGTTCTTTGACACGGCAGGCAACCTGCTTCATGTAACGGTGAACGATGCATCCGCAGCGGCTCTTGTCGATGAACAGAATTGCGTGCCGGAATACCCGAGTTATATGACCGGCATGTATTTCGATGAGCTCTACCATGCACGAACCGCATATGAACATCTGCATAATCTTAGTGTCTACGAGGTTTCGCATCCTCCGCTCGGAAAAATAATCATTTCCGTCGGCGTTGCGATATTCGGCATGAATCCCTTCGGTTGGCGAATCATGGGTGCGCTGTTCGGCGTTGCAATGATTCCCCTGATGTATGCGTTCGGCAAGCGCATGTTCAAGCGTCCCGAGCTTGCGCTGCTTGCGGCGGGGTTGTTTGCATTCGATTTCATGCATTTTTCGCAGACTCGAATTTCGACCATTGACGTATACGGCGTGTTCTTCAATATGTGCATGACGTACTACATGTACAAATTCATAAAGATGGATCTCGGCGACAGCCTTAAGGACACTCTTATACCGCTCGGGCTTTCGGGTTTGTTCTTCGGTTTGGGCTGCGCAAGCAAATGGATCTGCATATATACCGGTGCTGCGCTTGCGGTTATGTTCTTTGTTAAGATGATAACCCTTTGGGTAAAGGCAAACAAGATTAAAAATGCCAAGCTCACAAAAGCGGAAGAGGCCGATCCTGCGGTTGCGAACGCGAGAAAGTTCCCGGCACGGTTCATAAAAACCTGCCTGTTCTGTCTCCTGTTCTTCATCATCATTCCTGTTGCGATTTATTCGGCAGCATACAGACCGTATTACACAGCGCAATGGAAGCCTAATGCGGAGCAAACAAAGATTGCACGCCTTCGTGCCGCCGGACAGCTCGGGTACAATGAGGAGCCCGAGGGCGAAGTTTTGACCTTCTCCGAAAAGGTTAAGACTTATATGGACGGTGTTATTGACAATCAAAAATATATGTTCAGTTACCATAGCGGGCTTAATTCAACGCATCCGTATCAGTCCGCATGGTATGAATGGCCTCTCGGAAACCGCCCGGTGTGGTTCTATTCCGGAGGACAGAATCCGGACACAACAAAGTTCGGAACCATTTCAACTTTCGGCAACCCCGCAGTATGGTGGATCTGCTTTGCAGGCACGTTGACGCTGTTCATCATGTTCCTGCGCAACAGGTTCAGACTCAATGCGGAGATATTCTTCATCTTTGCCTGCATGGCATCGTCCATGCTGCCTTGGATGCTGATTTCCCGCTGCGTGTTCGTATATCATTACTTTGCGACCGTGCCGATGATAATACTTGCCTCTGTATATGTGCTCAAGCACTATGAGGATAAGTTCTACTACATACCGCTCGAACGCGGCGACATGATTTCCGGCGGAGCAAAATTCGTTCCGAAGATTAAGTTCATTTGGCTTGCTGCTGCGATCGTGCTGTTTGCGGTTTTCTATCCCGTAATCAGCGGCATTCAGGTCAGCAGGGAATATATACGTGCACTTGAATGGCTGCCCACATGGACATTCTTCGGTACTTGGTAAAAAATACCGAACACAAACCCGCTGCCCGTGCTTTCGGTGCGGACGGGGTGAAGAAGAAAATGCGTGCGGCGGACAATTCGACAGAAAACCTGTCGCAGCCGGCTTTTGGGCGGGCATATTGTTCGCTGCCGCGTAAAGGAGTAAGTTTCAATAATGAGTTCAAACGAAAAAAACGGCGGCACAGCCGCAAAAAAAAGCTTTTTCCAGCTGATTAAATTCGGCTTGGTGGGAATCGGCAACACGCTTATAGACATGGTCATCAGCACGGTGCTGAGCATCGTGCTTGCAATACCGTTTACGGGCGGTTGGACGGTTTATGTTTCAAAAGTTGTCGGCTATTGTGCCGGCATTCTGAACAGCTATATTCTGAACAGCCGTTGGACCTTTAAAGAAGAGCGCAGACAGGATGCGCGCGAAATCATAAGCTTTATTGCAGTTAATCTGGGTGTATTGCTTGTTTCGCTCGGTCTTATCTGGCTGTTTACCAATGCTTTGCATATTGATGATTGGTGGATGAGTCTTGGGCTTCCGCAGTGGCTCACAAAGATAATTAACGGCGAAAGAGCGTGCATGCTGCTTTCGACCTGCATCTGCATAATCGTAAACTTCGTTGGCAACAAGCTTTTTGTGTTCAAACCTGCTGAGGCTCCTTCCGTGAAAAACGACGGAAAAGAGAAAAAAGTCAATCTGAACACAAATGATTAAATGTTAATACTCGTTTAACGGCTTACCGAGTGAAAAAATCACTCGGTATGGCTTTATTCGGACAAAGGGGGAAATATGCTGGCAAGAATCACAAGTTATGGGTTGACGGGGCTGCTCGGCTATCCCGTGACGGTTGAAACGGATATAAGCTTCGGCTTTGCGGGTTACGAAACCGTCGGCCTTCCGGATAATGCCGTTAAGGAATCCAAGGAGCGCGTCCGCTCTGCAATATGCAACTCGGGCTTTCCTTTTCCAAATGTGCGGCTTGTTGTAAATCTTGCGCCGGCGGATGTTCGCAAGGAAGGCACGGTTTATGATTTGCCGATAGCGATAGGCATACTTGCGGCAAGCGGGGATATCGATCGCACCGCGGCGGAAAAATGGCTTATAATCGGTGAGCTTGCTTTGGACGGAAGCGTTCGCGGTGTCAACGGCGTGCTGCCGATGGTAATCGATGCATGCTCACGCGGATACAACCATATCATTCTCCCAAAGGAAAACGCGGAGGAGGCTGCTTTCATACACGATGCAGTCGTGATTCCTGTAACGAGTCTTACAGAGGCTGTGCTTTTCCTGCGCGGAATGAAGATCATCAATCCGCAGCCGTGCAGTCAAACAAATATAGACGACCATCCGAGTTTTGACAGTGATTTTTCGTTAATAAAGGGTCAGCAGGCGGCGAAACGTGCAGCCGAAGTTGCAGCAGCGGGCAACCACAATATTTTGCTTATCGGAACGCCGGGTTCGGGTAAAACGATGCTTGCAAGAAGCATTCCCTCAATATTGCCGACTTTGTCAAACGAAGAGGCACTTGAAATAACAAAGATTCATTCCGTTGCGGGCATATTGCGCGGACGCGGCGGAATTGTACGGGAGCGTCCGTTTCGTGCACCGCATCATTCTGCCTCCATTCCCGCGCTTGTCGGCGGCGGAACAAAAGCACTTCCGGGTGAAATCAGCCTTGCACATTACGGTGTGCTGTTTTTGGATGAATTCCCGGAGTTTCAAAAGTCAGTGTTGGAAGCATTGCGGCAGCCGCTTGAAGACGGCTTTGTGTCCATCACCCGTGCAGCGGCAAAAGCGGAATATCCGGCGGACTTTATGCTCGTTGCGGCGATGAACCCCTGCCCGTGCGGAAATTTCGGTTCAAGAATCAACCCATGCAGATGCAATCCGTCCCAGATTGAGCGTTATCGAAACCGAATCAGCGGCCCCATGCTGGACAGGATAGATATTCATGTTGAGATGACAGAGGTTGCGTATGAGGATCTTGCGTCCAAACAGGCGGGTGAAAGTTCGGCGGCAATTCGTGAAAGGGTTTCGAAAGCGCGATGCATTCAGCGTGAGCGCTTTAAAAACGACGGCATAATGTTCAACGCGCAGATGAGTTCGAAACATATCAAAAAGTATTGCGCACTGGAGCCCGATGCGGAAAAGCTTATAAGGCTTTCGTTCGACAGGCTGCGGCTGTCTGCAAGGGCATACGATAGATTGATTAAGGTTAGCAAAACCATTGCCGACCTTGCGGGCGAGGAAAAAATTACAGGAGCATGCGTTGCGGAAGCTCTTCAATATCGCTCTTTGGACAGCAAGTATTGGAGCAAACTGTGACGTAATCGGCACTGCGGCAGCCGAACGGAGGGCAAATGGAGTATCAAAAGGCGGACAGGGATTATATCCGATTGAGCATTGCTTTTGAAGGCAGAGCGAAGCAGGCAAACGAACTGCTGCGAAATTTTGATTCGATTTCGGAGTTGTTTGAAGCGGTAAAAAACTTTGATTCCGATATTTTAACCATGATAAAACGGGAGCAGGCCGAAAAACTGCGGCTCACGGCATCGGATGCCTATATTGATGATTTCATTTCGGACCTTGAAAAAAACGGTGTTTCAGCATTGACTCCGAACAGTGAAGCTTATCCGACCGAATTGAAATATATTGCGGATCCGCCGTTTGTGCTTTATGCAAGAGGCAAATGCGCACGATTGCAGGCCGAAACGCCGTTTGCAATAATCGGCGCAAGAAGGTGTTCGGATTACGGAAAAAAAGTGTCCGCTCATATGGGCTGTGAGTTGGCAAAAAACGGAGTTACCATAGTTTCCGGGCTTGCCTACGGCTGCGACAGCCTTGCGGCACAGGGGGCGTTGAGTGCCGCCGAACAAAAATATCCAACGGCGGCGATACTCGGACAAGGCGTTTGCACGGCAAAAACCGACGGCACCGCGGAGATTATGGAAGCAATAATCGAGAACGGCTGCGTGATGAGCGAATTCCTGCCTTTCACGCGTGCTGCAACGTATTTTTTCCCAATGAGAAACAGGATAATCAGCGGAATGAGCTGCGGCGTGCTTGTTGTTGAAGCGGGTGAAAAGAGCGGAACGATGATAACTGCAAATTGCGCGTTGGAACAGGGCAGAACCGTGTATGCCGTGCCCGGAAGAATCACGGACAGGATGAGCTTCGGAACGAACGAACTGATACGAAAAGGCATGGCGGAACCTGTATTCAGTGCAGAGGATTTGCTGTTTCATCTCGGAATCAATCCTGAGTGCAGCAAAAAATCAAAGCTGCGCGGCAGGGGCAGCAGCGAGTTGAAATTGACGGGTAATCAAAAGATATTATTTGATTTGATTGAATTGGGCGAAAAAAACTTTGACGAAATCTGCGAGCTTACGCAGCTCCCGGTCGAAGTTTTAAACTTGCACTTGACAGAATTGGAATTTTCGGGTTTAATAAAACAATTGCCGGGCAGAATCTATACATTGAGCTGATCCGTAAGTCGTATCACCGGCAGAATCGCAAACCCGATCAGGAAGAGTTTGAACAATTCGCTTCTTGTGAAAAAAAGCTGTTGCTGAACTGCCGCCGCGGTGCGGCAGAATCGGATTTTACTGTAAATTAACTGTAAACGACCAAACGGTCGAAGGAGGATTATGGCAGAGACATTGGTTATCGTGGAATCGCCGTCCAAAGCGAAGACGATTGAAAAGTATCTCGGCTCAAAATACAGGGTCATTGCATCGAACGGGCATGTTCGCGATTTGCCGAAAAGCCAGCTCGGTGTTGATGTTGAACACGACTTTGAACCCAAATATATTACCCTTCGCGGAAGAGGCGAAGTTATCGAAAAAATACGCAAAGAAGCAAAGCACGCAAAGCATATCGTGCTTGCAACCGACCCTGATCGCGAGGGAGAAGCGATTTCGTGGCATCTTGCAAAAATGCTGAAGCTGGATGAAAACGAGCCCTGTCGTGTTGTGTTTAACGAAATCACAAAGACAGTCATTCAAAAGGCGGTCAAAAATCCGCGCTGCATTGACAGAAACCTTGTTGATGCGCAGCAGGCGCGGCGCGTGCTTGACCGTTTGCTCGGCTACAAAATCAGCCCGCTGCTTTGGGCAAAGGTTCGAAGAGGACTTTCGGCGGGCCGTGTGCAGTCGGTTACGACAAAACTCATCTGCGACAGAGAGCGCGAGATACTTGATTTCGTGCCGAAAGAGTATTGGACCGTCACGGTAAAACTTCATCTTGCCAAGCGTACATTCGAAGCCAAATTCTATGGTTTTGACGGCAAAAAGACGGAGCTTCAGACGGAAGCCGATGCAATGCGCGTTGCGGATTTGTCCACCGGAGCGATTTATTGCGTTGCGGACATCAAAACAGCAAAAAAAACACGTCATGCGCCTGCACCGTACACAACGAGCAGCATGCTTCAGGATGCATCGAACCGTGCTTCAATGCCGCCGAAGCGAACCATGCTTTGCGCTCAGCAGCTCTATGAGGGCGTTGATATCGGCACCAAGGGCAGCGTTGGTTTGATTACGTATATGCGTACGGATTCGGTTCGAATTTCCGCCGAAGCGCAGCAGAGTGCGAGAGAATACATTGCGACAGCGTTCGGCGCAGCTTACGTACCCGAAAAGCCCAATGTTTTTAAGGGCAGAGCGGGTTCCCAGGATGCGCATGAGGCAATTCGTCCGACTGATGTAAAAAACACGCCCGCATCGGTGAAACAGTATCTCGAACCGGGGCAGTATAAACTTTACAAACTGATTTACGAACGTTTCCTTGCAAGCCAGATGAGTGATGCGCTTTACGAAACTTCAACTGTTACGCTTGAAACGCAGACTCAGCCGAAATGCACATATCGAACCAACAGTTCAAAAAAAATCTTTGACGGATTCACGGCGGTTTATTCTGTTTCAAATCCGTCGCAGGATGACGGCATAGGCGAAAAGGACACGACCCTTCCCGCTATGGAAGTCGGCAGTGAACCTAAGTTTGTTTCTCTGAACCCGAAGCAGAACTTTACCGAACCGCCTTCAAGATACACCGAAGCATCCCTTGTGAAAACTCTTGAAGAGCTGGGAATCGGCAGGCCGAGCACGTATTCCCCGACAATTTCGACAATTATCGACAGAGGGTACGTAGAAAAAGAAAAGAAGCAGCTTGTGCCCACCGATCTCGGGTTCGTTGTGAACAAAGTTATGGAGGATAATTTCCGCAATATTGTTGACGTCAAGTTCACGGCGGATATGGAGTCACGATTGGACTCAGTGGAAGAAGGCAAGGAACGCTGGCAAAACCTGATTGAAGATTTCTATCCTCCGTTTGAGGAAGCTCTTGAAGAGGCATTCAAGACCGTTGAGCGTATTGAAATTCCCGATGAGGTTTCGGACATTCCATGCGATAAATGCGGCGCAATGATGGTATATAAAACAGGCAGGTTCGGAAGGTTCCTTGCCTGCCCGAATTATCCGGAGTGCAAAAACACAAAGCCCATTGTTGAAAAAGTCGGCGTGAAATGCCCCAAATGCGGCGGGGAGATAATCAAGCGCAAGGGCAAAAAAGGCAGAGCGTTTTACGGCTGCGAGAATTATCCGGAGTGTGATTACGTATCGTGGTATCTGCCGACAGGCAAACCGTGCCCGCGCTGCGGTAGGATGACCGTGTGGAAAATGGGCCCGAACGGACGCTATATTGTCTGTTCCGAAAAGGAATGCGGCTTTGTTGTTCCGAGCGGAGAGATTAAAAACACTTATCCCGACCTTGCGGATAAAGCGGAGGCACGGGACTGAAAAGGGAGTTATTTCATTTCCCGGTGATTTCGCAAGAGCAGGAAGGGGAGATGAATTATTCTTAATGCAGCATGATGCCGACAGGCATAAAAACATCAAACGCGAACAAGGAGGAGGAAAGCAATGAAATCGGTTTCTGTTATCGGCGGAGGATTGGCCGGCTGTGAGGCGGCGTATGTGATTGCCGAAAGCGGCATACACGTCAACCTTTTTGAAATGAAGCCGGGCAAGCATTCGCCTGCACACAAAACTGATGACTTATGCGAATTGGTTTGCTCGAACTCGCTTCGCTCAGATAAGCTGGATAATGCCGTCGGCCTCTTAAAAGAAGAACTTCGCCGAATGGATTCTCTTGTAATGAGAATTGCGGACGAAACGCGCGTTCCGGCGGGCGGTGCGCTCGCGGTGGATCGCACTGATTTTTCAAAACGAATCACGGAAGAGCTAAAAAAACATCCGAATATTGAGCTCATTTCCCGGGAAATAACGGAAATCCCGGCTGAACCTGCGGTAATTGCCACAGGGCCGCTTACAGACGGTGCTTTGATGAGAAACATTGAAAACCTACTTGGAGACAGCCTGCATTTCTTTGATGCGGCTGCTCCGATCGTAACGCTCGAATCGCTTGATATGAATCGGATAAGCAGAGCCTCGCGTTACGGACGCGGCAGTGATTATCTGAATTGCCCTATGACAATGCGTGAGTATTATGATTTTGTGCGCGCGCTGGTTTCGGCGGAAACCGCTCCGCTGCACGAGTTTGAAACCGTCAACGTTTTTGAAGGGTGTATGCCGGTTGAGGTCATGGCAAAACGTGGCGACCTGACCCTTGCATACGGACCGCTGAAGCCCGTCGGTCTTGCAGAATGCACCGCAAGCGACGGCAAAAAACCGTTTGCCGTTGTGCAGCTCAGACAGGATAACTCCGAGGGCACGCTTTTTAACATCGTGGGATTTCAAACCAATCTCAGGTTCGGCGAGCAGAAGCGCGTTTTCGGAATGATTCCCGGGCTTGCGAATGCGGAATATGTGCGTTACGGCGTTATGCACAGGAATTCCTTCCTTCAATCCCCGAAACATCTGACTCCTTTTTACTCCCTGCGTGAGCGTGAGGATTTGTTCTTTGCGGGGCAGCTCACCGGTGTAGAGGGCTATGTTGAAAGTGCTTCATCCGGGCTTGCTGCGGGAATCAATCTGGCACGGCTTGTAAACAATCGACCGCAAATCGATTTTACAAGACGAACGGCAATCGGAGCACTTGCACATTATGTAAGCGAATATAACGGCAGCAGCTTCCAGCCGATGAATGCGAACTTCGGCATTATGGAAACCTTGCCGAATGCGCCGCGCGACAAACGCCGCCGTTTCGAGGCACTTTCGCAGCGTGCGCTGCAAACGGTTGACAGCATTGCGGCCGAACTGAAACAACAGGAAAAATGATAAAGGCTTGAGTTGATGCGCCAAAAGGCCGGCATCGAACATGAAAAGCTGCAATAATATGTTTTGAATCGGAAAATTAAAGAGGAAACAAAATGGACATAAAAGGAACAACCATTGTTGCCGTGCAAAAAGACGGCAAATGCGCTCTTGCGGGTGACGGACAGGTCACTCTCGGCGAAGCAACAATAATGAAACACACGGCGCGAAAGGTTCGCCGCATATATAACGACAGCGTTGTTGTCGGTTTTGCGGGCGGCGTTGCGGATGCATTCACGCTTTGCGAAAGATTTGAAGCCAAACTGACCATGTACGGCGGAAGTTTGCGCCGTGCGGCTGTTGCGCTTGCTCAGGATTGGCGCAGCGATAAGGTCATGCGCAAGCTTGAAGCATTGCTTATCTGTGCAAATGCTTCCGACCTGCTTATTGTGTCCGGCACGGGCGAGGTTATTGAACCCGATGACGGCATTGCCGCAATCGGCAGCGGCGGCATGTATGCGCTTGCAGCGGCGCGCGCACTGAAGGAAAATACCGAGCTTCCCGCGGTTGAAATTGCGGAAAAGGCTCTCAGAATTGCCTCCGGCATCTGCGTGTACACAAATTCCAACATTGTCACGGAAGAGGTGTAAAGATGAACGTATTGACTCCGAAACAAACAGTTGAACAGCTTGATAAGTACATTATCGGACAGGACGAAGCAAAGCGCACCGTTGCGATCGCGTTGCGCAACAGGTATCGCCGCAGCCGCCTTCCCGAGGAAATGCGCGAGGAAATCATCCCGAAAAATATCATTATGGTCGGCCCGACGGGCGTCGGAAAAACAGAAATTGCCCGCAGGCTTGCGAAGCTTGTGGATGCCCCGTTTGTGAAGGTTGAAGCAACAAAGTTCACCGAAGTCGGCTATGTCGGGCGCGATGTTGATTCCATGATTCGCGACCTTGTGGAGGCTTCCATTCGCCTTGTGAAAGCAAAACGCACAGAGGAAGTCAGGCTTGCAGCCGATGCTGCTGCCGAGAAACGCATTGTGGATATCCTTTGCGGAAAGCCCGCAAAGCAGACTCCGAACCCTGCGGACAGCTTTTCCGACGGGCTTGCAAAGCTGTTCGGTTCGCTGACTCCCGGCGGCGAGACAGGAGTTGCGGTTAAAAAGAATGAGCCGACAGAGGAACAGACGGCGGAGCATATCTCCAAACGAAACAAAATAATCAGCGATTTGCAGGCCGGTCGGCTTGAGGATGAAATGATCGAAATCGAGGTTGCGGAAACCGCAACAGGTAACGATACCATGCTTGCAATGGGAATAGATCTGAATCTGAATGAAATGTTCGGCGGGGTTCTTCCCAAAAAGACAAAAGCACGCAAAGTAACGGTTCGCGATGCAAGGCGCATTCTTTCAAATGAAGAATCGGAAAAACTTGTTGACATGGATGCGGTCGTGCGCGATGCAATAGACAAAGCGGAGCAGGACGGCATTGTTTTCATCGATGAAATAGACAAGATTGCCGCAAAGGGCGCAGGCAGCGGCCCCGATGTTTCCCGAGAGGGCGTACAAAGGGACATCCTGCCGATAGTCGAGGGCTCTGTCGTTTCAACCAAATACGGCCCCGTGCGCACGAACTATATGCTGTTTATCGCAGCGGGTGCGTTCCATGTTTCGAAGATAAACGACCTGATTCCGGAGCTTCAGGGGCGTTTTCCAATCGTTGTGAAGCTCAATGCGCTCACAACGGATGATTACGAGCGGATACTGACCGCTCCGCAGAACGCAATAACAAAACAGTATGCCGCATTGCTTGAAACGGATAATATCCGAATCGAGTTCAAACAGGAGGCTCTCCGCGCCGTTGCAGAAGCGGCTTTCCACGCAAACGAAACCGGTGAGAATATCGGTGCGCGGCGTTTGCACACAATAATTGAGAATCTTCTTGAGGATATTTCCTTTAATGCAACGGGAGATCACCCGATGATCGATGTTGTGATCGATGAAAAATACGTTTCAGAACGTATTTCCCGAAATAATGCCGATGATATGAATAGGTATATCATCTGAAAGGAACACTATCCCAAAAGGTATAAATTCTACCCGAAGGAGGAAGCAAGTTGTGAAGTTTTTGAAAAAAAACAAACACCTGCTGATTGTCTTGGCTTTGTTCATTGCGCTTGCCGCAATTGCGGCGGGGTGCACGGGAAAGGCATCCGGCGCCGAGAGCAAGGGTAACGACGATTATGTTGTAAACATAAGCGGAGCGGATGAAATGCCGCATGGAACGGATTTCGGCAGCACGGATTCGCCGAGCAGCACGCCGATTCCGACAGACACGCCGGAACCAACCGCAACGCCTGCACCGACGGCAGCGCCGACGCCGACGCCTGCACCGACTCCGGAACCCACACCGACCCCGGAACCTATGCAGGAAGTTAACTATGTTCCGGGTTACACGAACGAAACATTTGTGAATATGCGGCAGGAGCCGTCAACATCCGCTGCAATTCTCAGAATCTGCACGCTTGGAACGGAGTTCTACATAACAGGAAAAACGAGCGAGTGGTTCCAAGTGGATCTTGACGGGCAGACGGGTTATATTTTCCGTCAGTTCGTTACCGTCGGCACATATGCAACACCGAAACCTGTTGTGACTCAGCCGCCGATGTATGACCCGAATCCGAGTGAGTTTTCGGACAGCGATATTCGCCTTGTTGCCGCACTTATTCACGCAGAAGGCCCGGGCAGTTCCTACATCGGATACAGGGCACTTGCAAGCATAGTTTATAACCGTGTAAAGAACAAATCGGGAAAATTCCCGAACAGTGTTCCCGGGGTCATCTTCCAATCCGGTCAGTTTGGTTATTCGCGTGCGTATCTGAATTCAATAACGCCGAATTCAAAGGCGATGGCTGCCGCAAAATACGTGTTTTTGCAGCACGGCAGCACTCTGCCGAAAAAAGTTCTGTTTTATCGCGCCGCATATCTCGGCACGGAATGGACGGATTACACAAAATATTACGCAACGATTGAAGGTAACTGCTATTTCTACGGCATTAAGTATTTTTAATACTTAAGCGGGTTCGGCTGCGCCTGTTTCATGCAGATTTGCAAATCGAGCGAAGTCGCTGCGCCGCAAGGACAGGAAATAATTACCGCTGATTCAATTTATTAAAGATTCATACAATAATACCGCAATTTCAATCGAAAGGCGGTATTATTTTTATGAAAGCTGTTATAATGGCAGGCGGGGACGGCAGGCGTCTGCGGCCGTTGACCTGCACGAAACCGAAACCCCTCATTCCTTTGCTCAACAGACCCATTCTTGATTACACAATGGATCTTCTTGCAAAGCACAATATCAACAAGGCGGTATTTACGCTGCATTACCTTGGTGATATGATTAAAAAACATATCGGAAGCGGCGGAGCATGGGGAATTTCCGCAAGCTATTCGGAGCCTGGCAGAAAACTCGGCACCGCAGGAAGCGTCCGTGCGGCTTTGGGAGGGATTTCTCATGGGAATACCTCCGACGGAGAATCTTCCGGCTGTCAAATTGCTCAAAAAGGGGCGGGGGAGAGCGTCCTTGTTCTGAGCGGTGACGGAATTACGGATATTGACCTTTCAGCCGTGATTCGCGCGCATGAGCAAAGCGATGCTGCTGCAACGATAGTTCTGAAACGTGTTGCGGAACCCACGGAATACGGCGTTGCATTGCTGGACGAAAACGGCACGATAAAAGGTTTCTTGGAGAAGCCGGAGCGGAGCGAAGTGTTCAGCGATTATGCGAACACAGGAATATATATCCTGAACGGCGATGCACTGGAACTTATCCCGAAGGATACGGATTTTGATTTTTCAAAGGATTTGTTTCCTGAAATGCTGCGTCGCGGAATGAAAATCCGCGGTCATGTAACTGACGCATACTGGTGCGACATCGGCGATATTGCCCAATACAGACAAGCACAGCAGGATATGCTGAACGGAAAATGTGCGTTTTCAACCATAGCAAAGGATTGCGGCGGCGTGCTGATTGAACCGAATGCAAACATTTCCGGGCGTGCAAAGCTGATTCCGCCCTGTTATATCGGCAGCGGCGCAAGAATTGCGGACGGAGTTTGCATTGAACCGTATTCGGTTGTCGGGAGCGCATCGTCAATTGAAGAGGGTGCAAGCGTAAAACGGTCGGTTTTGTTTGAGCGTTCACACATAAGATTTGATTCCGAGCTGCGCGGAGCGGTTGTGTGTGAGGATGCAAAAATCGATGAACGTGTTTCGCTTTTTGAGGGGAGCGCGATCGGAGCGGGAACTCATGTCGGTGCGGGCGTGACTGTTCTTCCGAATGTTTGCATTTGGCCGCATAAACAGATTGAAAACGGAAGCAGCTGCAAGGACAATATCGTTTGGGGCAGCACCGCGCGCCGTGTTGAATTTGACGGCTGCATTGTTCACGGGTATGCGGATGAACAGATGACTCCGGAGGCGGCGCTGCGTGTCGGAGCGGCTTTTGCTTCAAGATTTGCTCTGCCTGCAAAGGCGGCTGTCTGTGCATCGGGTGAGCCGATTTCGGTCGTGCTGAAGTATGCGGCGCTTGCGGGCATTGCGTCGCAGGGCGTTGATGCCGAGGCCGTGAATGCCGCAAGCATATCCGCATTCTCGTATACCGTGCGCAAAACAGGCTGCGCGGGGGGAATCTATGTCAATAACAACGGAAGAAACGCCGAACTTGTGTTGTTTGATGAAAACGGCATTGAACTTTCGCCCGATGCAATGCGCTCTGTGCGCGCCGGTTTCCTTTTCGGCGAACAGAAGCCCACTCTTGATGCCGAACTCGGCATAATCGGAAATCTGAACGGGCTTGAAGAAGCTTATGAGCAGCGTCTTCTCTGCGGCATTCGGCGTGAACTGATGCTGAATAACAAGCGCACGCTGCGTATCGGTGCGCCCGAACAGTCCGGCAGGGTGATAAGCAGGGTTTTGCTGCGGCTTGGCTGGAATGTTGAAAGAAGCTGCGCGGAAAACGGACTTTCCCCCGTGTTTGACGAAAACACGATTGCGGTTCAAATTGATAATGACGGCAAAATCAGCTTGTCAATAAGCGGGGATATCATATTGGGCAACAGCGAGGTGCAGACGGTTATCGCGAGGTCGCTTGCCGTAAACTGCGGCGGCGGAGCATTCGGACTGCCGGAAAAGGAAGAGGGTGCCGAACTGTTGGTCGTGCCCGTTTCATTGCCGGAGCCCTATCGTGATGAGATAAAGAAGCAGGGTGTTCAGCTTATATACTCAAAGGAAAGCTTAGCCGAGCAGCGACGGCTGTCCTTTGCAAGAAACGCATATTACCCCGCACTGTATGAGCCGGAAGCAGCGGTCGTGAAGCTTTGTGAGATGTTTGTTTCGGGAGAGTTGAAAGATTATGCGGAAGCTCTGCCAAAAGTCTATACTTCGGAAAAGAGCATACGCACCGCATGGAAAGATATCGGCAGAATGCTTCGGATGCTTGCAGAGGGCGAAAAAAACGGAGAACTTGTTGACGGTTTGCGCCTAAAGCGTGACACGGGCTGGGTGTGTGTTCGTCCCGCCGGAACTGCGGATGCTTCCTTCCGCATCGTTGCCGGCAGCAGGGACAGTGAGTACGCAAAAGAACTTTGCGATGTATATGTTGAAAAACTTACGAGGCTTCGCGACAGCGAAAAAGATAAGAACTCGTAAAGCATATAAAACACTGAAAGCCGGTTTGTGCTTCGGATTAAAAACGAAAACAACAGAAAAGCACGGACTGCACCGTGCTTTTCCTTTTATCGCAATTTATGCAAGGTTTCGATGTTTATATAACCGCTCAGTTTTTACCGGCGGATTTGTTTGACTTAACTTTGCCGACAATGAGCTTGGTCAAAACACCGATAATGAGTGCGGTTGCAATGTTCGGAATTTCAACCACGCCTCCGAAGTTGAGGGAGAGCCCGCCGATGCCCGTGACGAGGATCGCACTTACAACGAACAGGTTCTCGGATTCGCCGAGATCAACTTCATGAAGCATCTTAAGGCCGCTGACAGCAATGAAGCCGTAGAGTGCAATGCAGATACCGCCGACAACGCAGCTGGGAATCGTGTTGACGAATGCAACAAACGGCGTAAAGAACGAAAGCAGAATCGCCATGATTGCAGTAAGACCGATGGTGGAAACGGAAGCATTGCCGGTGATAGCAACGCAGCCGACGCTTTCGCCGTAGGTTGTATTGGGGCAGCCGCCGAAAATCGCACCGACAATGGAGCCGACGCCGTCGCCGAGAAGGGTGCGGGGCAGACCGGGGTCCTTAATAAGATCGCGGTCAATGATTGAACCGAGGTTCTTGTGATCTGCAATATGCTCGGCAAAAACAACGAACGCAACGGGCGCAAACAGTGCAAAGAGCTTGACAACGGCGGCAACATCGATTTTGCCCGCACCTTCGTTGAGCGCACCGAGGAAGGTGAACTTGGGCAGGGAAATGAAGCTGCCGAAAGTTACGGTTTCAAAATTGTTTGCCAAAGGGGAATAATCAACGATTTTAAGGTAATCAATGCCGCATTTGTTGCCGATAACGGTGAATACGGATGCAGCGACATACCCTGCGGCAATGCCGATGATAAAGGGAATCAGCTTCATCGTTTTTGTGCCCTTAACGGATGCAAGCACCGTTGCAAAGAATGTGATGATGCCGATAAGAATGCACACAAGGTTATAACCGTCGGGAGAGGCGGCGGTGTTGTTGACATTGTTGATTGCGGAACCGCAAAGGTTGAGACCGATAAGCGCAACTACCGGGCCGATGACAACGGGGGGAAGGAGCTTGTCAACCCAGTTTGTGCCGGCAAAATGAACGATAAGAGCAATGATGACGTAAACAATACCTGCAATGAATGCGCCGATAAGAATGCCGAAATAGCCGAATGAACATGCGCCGATCAACGGGCTGATGAATGCAAAGGAGCTGCCCAGGAAAACAGGGCTCTTTTTCTTTGTGAAAAGAATGTAGACAAGGGTGCCTGCGCCTGCGCCGAACAATGCTGCACCCTGGTCAAGGATTGCTTCACCGAATGCGCTGTTTACAAGGGTCGGAACAAGCAGTGTTGCCGCTATGATAGCAAGCAGCTGCTGGAATGCGAAAACAAGATTCGCACGGAACTTGGGTTTGTCGTTGACGTCATAGATAAGTTTCATCGTCGTTTTCTCCCTGAAAGTATTTCGGACGGAAGGGTAAATTCGAAACGGAAGAGTGCAGAAGGGCAAAATAAAAGCTTTGCCGCACAGCAAAGCATACAGAAAAACAAAAAGCAACAGCCGATTCGGGCATAATGCCCGGGACACAGCTCCAATTTATTCATAAGTCCGTAAATCTTGCCGGCATCTCCGTACCGCTCTTAAAGATCCATCTTAAATAAGATAACACTTTTGGCGATGTATGTCAACAATTTGTGACAATATATTGCTGAAAACTATTAAAATCATGTCAAAAAAACATGAAATACAGCATCTGTCAAAACCTGTAAAAAGGCTTGTTTTGTGGTATAATTCAATAATGCTCGGCAAACTTCGGGCGATTCAAAGCCGATCTGATATATACATAGGGAGGTGCGGCAATGAGTAAATACGAACCGCTGTGGAATTACGTTATGCAGCATGAACCTGGGCAATTCAGCCTAACCTTCGATGAAATCGAGGATGTGCTCGGCTTTCAAATCGATCATTCTTTTTTGAAATACAAGAAAGAGCTTGCAGAGCGCGGAGCAGAGGTTCTCCGCATTTCGCTGAAAAATAAAACGGTATTTTTTATGCTGCCGAAATAAAAACTGCGCGTACGGGCGTTGCGGACACCGGCAGCGGAATTCAATCGTTGATAATCTTTTAAAATAACTTTAAACAGACTGCAACAAAAACACATATGTGTTTGCGGCAGTCTGTTTTGTTCCAAACATTCAAGTATTTGTCAGAATTCTGCGATCTGTTTCGGTGCGAAATTTAAAAAGTCGGCCGAACAAAGTGAGTAGCGTATGCCGTCCAGCGTTCCGTTAAAGCCGAGTCTGCATGACTGCGCATGAAGATGCCCATACACAACCTGCTGCACGGGATACTGCGAAATAAGCTCCGTAAAAGCCGTCCGCATGCCGTTTTCGGCAACAGGTGGATAATGCAGCATCGTTATGACAGGCGCACGCCGAGCCGCCTTAAGCGACATTTCAAGCCGTATCAATTCGCGGTTGAAAATCTTTTCGTCGGCTTTTCCGAAGTTGGCAGCCGAAGGAAGCATCCAACCGCGTGAACCGCATACCGAAAACGCACCCATATCAACCGAATCATTCTGAACAATATACATACCGGCGGGCAAAACGGCGCGTATCCTCGTCGGCGATGCCCACCAGTAGTCGTGGTTGCCGCGGATAAGAATCTTTGTGCCGTTAAGCTCCGCAATTGAGTTCAGATCGTCAACGGCATCTTCAAGATACATTGCCCAGCAGATATCGCCCGGAACAAGCACACAGTCGCTTGGGGAGACGAGACTCTGCCATGCATCAAATATCTTTTCTCTGTGCCTATCCCAATTGGAACCGAAAACATCCATTGGTTTATCGGCTTTGCCGTTAAGATGCAGATCTCCGATTGCGAATAGTTTCATCAGAATATTACCGTTCAGTCAGTCTGCTGCCGATAAAGCAGCGGGGCTATGCGGGGATGCAATGCAATGCTGTCAATCGTCGCCGTTTTCGCGGTCTTCGTCAATATAGCCTTCATCGTCATCATCGAAGCTGCCGTCAAGCTCCGGAATTTCCGTTTCGGGAATTTCCGCTTCGTCAAGGGGCACGCCGACGTCCTCCATGTCTGAATTATCCATTTCGTCGAGTGCGGCAATGGTCTTATGCTGCTTGCCGAGCCTTTCCTGACGCAGACTCTCTTTATAACATGCGGCACAAAGCTCCTTGCCCTTCATGGCGGGATTCTCGCCGCATTCAATGCACATCAAAACCTCGTTGTCATCATCGGAGGCTTTGCGCTTTCTTGAACAAACATCGCAAAGCTGTTGGTCATCACGAATATAATTCAACTCACATCTCGGACATTTCTTGTAGCCCATGGTTTAACCCTCGAAAAAATAATTTATTTATTGCCGATTTGATTTTATGAACACGGGTGCGGCAATCGACCCGCATTGCTTTGATAAGCGGTGATTGAGACGGATACGCTCTGCGCTTTTTGCCCGCATCAATCAACGCCTACCATATTATGCTGACATTGCCCCGTCATGTCAATAGGCAATTGCATAAAAATTGAAAATTTGTCCCCAAAAGTTTTCCGAAAACAAAGCTGCGCCGCCGGTTGAGCTGCCGCTTGATATGCCGGGTTTCGTTTCGCAAACGCTCGGAATAATCGGGCAGCAGACAAAAAACATGATTCTGCGCCCTTTTGCCGAAACAAACTTAAACCGGAGTTTTTTCGGACGCCGAAATTGTTTCCGCTGCGGGGGCGGAAGGATTTGAATCAGCTTCCGTTTCGGAATCATTGCCGATTATGTCACCGTAAGCAACCGCTTCGAGCCTTTCCAGCAGCTCCGACCTGCCGTCACCGGTTTCACTCGAATATGCAATTGCATACGGTGGTGCGCCGAGTTCGCGGGCACGGGCAACCGCAACCTGTTTGCGTCGCGTTTTTGCCAGTTTATCGGCTTTGGTTGCAATGAGCGTGTACGGAATCGCATAATAGAGTATGTACTTAAACATTTGTTTATCATCGCGAGTCGGCTCGTGGCGAATATCCACAAGCATGAAAATATGCTTCACCCTTCCGGAGGCAAGGTAGCTTTCGATAAGTTCGCCCCATTGTGCCTGCTCCTGCTTTGACGCCTGTGCAAAGCCGTATCCGGGAAGATCTACAATGTAGAAATCCCCGTTGATGCGAAAATAGTTTATAAGCCGCGTCTTTCCGGGTTTTTGTGATGTTTTTGCAAGTTTATTCATGTTGCAGAGCGAGTTTATAATTGACGATTTGCCGACATTTGATTTGCCGACGATTGCAATTTCGGCACCGCCCTCGGAGGGATAGCCCCCGTTTTTACCGACGCTCGTTACAAATTCAGATTTTTTAATCCTGAGCATATTCAAAAATCTCCTGAACCGTTGTGCAAGGCATTTTAGCAGGATTTCATGAAAATGTAAACAAGAAAATTTTTATATACAGCACACCGCCGGTGCCTCCTGCGTTTCCTCCGGGTTTTTTGCGGCGGTTTATCGGCATTGAACCCGATGTGCGGTCGGATGCGCACGAACTTCAAAGAATGCTTTTGCACAAAACAAAAAATACGCTTTCCGGATGAGTTTTGTCGAATCAGAAACTATTTCAATTGCTTTTCCGATTTTCGCCGTAAAAGGGCAAAAAAACCTGAATAAATTATTCCGAAAATGTCCATTATTTGAATATAAGAAAAACGTTGAATAACAATTGCTTATCAAAGATTTGTTGTTTGACGTGTTAATCGAAAAACAAACTTGAATCGGAGGTCGGCAATGGCAATCAACAAAGTGGAAATCTGCGGCGTGGACACCGGGAAACTTCCGCGTATCAGCTATAAAAAGAGCACTGAGCTGCTCGAACGGATAAAATCAGGTGATGAATCGGCGCGTGATGAATTTATTCAGGCGAATCTGCGGCTTGTGCTGAGCGTTATTCAAAGGTTCTCAAACCGCGGCGAACAGCCGGATGATTTGTTCCAGGTCGGCTGCATCGGGCTGATTAAAGCGATCGATAATTTCGATTTGAGCCATAATGTCCGCTTCTCCACATATGCCGTGCCGATGATTATCGGTGAAATCAGGCGATTCCTTCGCGACAACAGCAGCATAAGAGTCAGCCGCTCTCTGCGCGACACGGCCTATCACGCGATGCAGGTCAGAAGCAGGCTGGTTGATGAAAAGGGTGTTGAACCAAGTTTAAACGAAATAGCTGCAGAATTGGGCGTTCCCGAGAGCGACGTTGTTTTCGCCTTGGATGCAATTTCCGATCCGATTTCGCTCAATGAACCTATTTTTCGGGATGACGGTGATGCGGTCTATATTGTGGACCAGGTCAAGGATGACACGGCGGACGATAATCGCTGGCTGGACGGCATTGCAATTTCAACAGGCATGAGCAAACTCTCGGAACGGGAAAGAAAAATTTTACAACTTCGCTTCTTTAACGGGAAGACACAAACGGAGGTTGCAAAATCGGTCGGCATAAGTCAGGCGCAGGTGAGCCGCCTTGAAAAAGCAGCTCTTGCAAGGATGCGGAAGTTTGTATAATGCGTTCCGCTCAGTGCAGTAAGCTCGCTTTGCGCACCATACATGCGGCGAAAAAATTTATTTCACGCCTTTTTAACATACTGTTAACTTTGGTTGCAAACTAATCAGGCTGACAAGAAAATGTGGCAATTATATGTACTAAATAGGTCAAAATTAGTACAAATGCTGTTTTGTGGCTTTTTTTGGTGCCAACAGGGCAATTTTTGTTAAAAATTCTTGAATGCGGTATTGCAATTTTTAGCCGGACAGAGTAGAATATAACCAGTGAATACAATATATGTGAGGTAAAGACTATGATTATCAAAGACGTATCCGCTGCAGAACTCGAAGTAATGGAGATTATCTGGGCAGCAGGCAAACCCGTTATCATCACCGACATTTGGCAGGCAATCGAGGGCCATGACTGGACTTATCAGACCGTTCAGACTTTCGTTAACCGCCTCAACATGAAGGGCTTCATCAAAATCGTCGGCAAGAAGGTTCGCAGCTTCGAATATCTGCCCCTTCTTACCCGTGCAGAATATGTTGCACAGACCCGCGGTCATCTGCTCAACGGCAACGAGGGCGCAAGTCTCTCCGATTTCGTCGTTGCAATGCAGAAGCTCGGTCGCTGCAATGCTGCCGATCTTGAAAAGCTTGCCGAAACCGTAAAGCTTCTCAGGGGCTGATTCGATGACGCGGCAGGCTCTGCCCGAGCAGTTTCTGCCGGATGAAAACTCCTAAAGTATTTTCAACACTTATGTCCCAAAAACCGCAGGGCTTTCCGCTCTGCGGTTTTTTCGGGTACGGACTCCGTGAATCGGCTCTTGACTTCGTGCCGAGTGCTGACAACGAGTTGTTTCCGGTTTGATGCAGACAGCTGTATGCATCAGGAAACATAAAACCCGCACGGGGGATATAATACCGTGCGGGTTGATTATGCATGGCCGGCGGCTGTAAGCCGCTCAAACTCAGAACTCGATTTTTTTCTCGATATAGGGAACAAGTTGGTCAATGGGCAAACGAATCTGCTGCATTGTGTCCCTGTCGCGAACGGTGACGGTGTCCTTCTGCATATCGTTGGCGGGATCGCCTTCAACAGTTTCGAAATCAACTGTTACGCAGAGCGGGGTACCGATTTCGTCCTGGCGGCGATAACGCTTGCCGATTGCACCGGTCTCATCGTAATCGACCATGAAATGCTTGGACAGCATTGCATAAAGCTCTTTGGCTTTGTCGCCGAGCTTCTTCTGAAGCGGAAGAACGGCGGCCTTGTAGGGAGCGAGCGCGGGATGCAGATGCAGAACGTTGCGAACATCGCCGTTTTCGAGAGTCTCCTCATCGTAGCAATCGCAGAGGAATGCGAGAGCCATGCGGCCTGCGCCGACGGAGGGTTCGATACAATAGGGAATGTATCGGGCATTCGTGAACGGATCCATGTATTCCATGCTCTTGCCGCTGTGTTCCGCATGAGCTTTAAGGTCATAATCGGTGCGGCTTGCAACGCCCCAGAGTTCACCCCAACCGAACGGGAAACGATATTCGATATCGGTTGTGCCGTTGGAATAGTGGCAAAGCTCTTCGGGTGAATGTTCACGCCTGCGCAGCCGTTCCTCACTCATGCCGAGGCTGCGGAGGAAGTTGTAGCAATAGCTGCGCCAGTAGTCGTACCATTCAAGTTCCGTGCCGGGTTCGCAGAAGAATTCAAGCTCCATCTGCTCAAATTCCCTTGTGCGGAAAATGAAGTTGCCCGGAGTGATTTCGTTGCGGAAAGATTTGCCAATCTGTGCAATCCCGAACGGGATTTTTTTGCGCATTGTACGCTGAACATTTTGAAAGTTGACAAAAATGCCCTGCGCGGTTTCGGGACGAAGATAAATCTCGTTTGCCGTGTTTTCGTTGACACCCTGGAAAGTTTTGAACATCATGTTGAATTTGCGGATGCCGGTGAAATCATGCTTTCCGCATTCGGGGCAGACAATGCCCTTTTCGTTGATGTATGCTTCCATCTGTTCGTTTGTCCAGCCGTCGGGGTGAACATCGGCAAGTCCGTTTGCTTCGGCATAATCTTCGATAAGCTTATCGGCGCGGAACCTTGCTTTGCAGGCTCTGCAATCCATGAGCGGATCATTAAAATTGACAACGTGCCCGCTTGCAACCCATACTTCGGGGTTCATCAGAATCGCGCAGTCAACGCCGACATTATAGGGGCTTTCCTGAACGAATTTGCGCCACCATGCGCCTTTGATGTTGTTAAGGAAAAGAACGCCGAGCGGACCGTAGTCCCAGCAATTCGCCAACCCGCCGTAAATTTCCGATCCTGAGAAAATGTAGCCCCGGTTTTTACACAGAGCTACAATCTTATCCATAGAAAATTCTGTTCTCATAGCGATACCGTTGAAAGCAGCAATCAGACGTTACGCTGAACCTTGCCGGAACGCAGGCAACGGGTGCATACATTCATCTTCTTAGGAGTACCATTGACGATGACGTTAACACGTTGTACGTTGGGAGCCCAGATACGCCTGGTCTTCCTGTTGGAATGGCTGACGAGATTACCGCTCATTGCGCCCTTACCGCATACTTCACAAAACTTACCCATTTCGTTACACCTCCTTGCCGAATCTGCCGTGTATGAGGTTGAATGCGATTGAAGGAAAAACCGCAAAATGCGGAACATACCCTGCAAAACCGCATACGAATACACGGGACGAAAATCAAACATCGGTATTTTATCACCTTTTTAAGCAATATGCAAGCACTTTTGCGGCAATCGGGCATATATATTAGCAAAATTTCAAATAATGCTGATGGAAGCTGCACCTGAATGAGCAAAAGCGGCGGCAAATCCGAGCCGTTCGGAGTTTTCGGAATGCAGCTGCGAGTACAAATAAAAAAGGTTGAAAGGAATCTTTTATGAAATCGAAAAAAATCGGCAAAACATTGGTGTACATCGTTTCTATTGCGGCTGCGCTTGCGGCGGGAGGGATATCTTCCGTCTTTGCAATGTCCGCCATGAAGGAGTACGGCGCACTCAGACAGCCGCCGCTTGCACCGCCGTCGTGGCTTTTCCCGGTCGTGTGGACAATTTTGTTCGTTTTGATGGGAATATCGGCAGCAAGAATATATATTGTCGGCAAGCAGGACCGCAGCGGAGGAACAGTTCGGTGCAGAGACAATTCGGATATCGGCGGGCAGGCGGCGTGTGCGCTCCGCGTTTACCTCGTTCAGCTCATTTTGAATATGCTCTGGACGCCGCTGTTTTTCACGCTCAATCTTCGCCTTGCGGCGTTCGTTCTGCTTGTGATACTGCTCATCACCGTGATTGTAATGACATGCAGTTTTTTCAAACTTGATAAAGTTTCGGGTATTTTGATGCTGCCGTATATCGCGTGGCTGCTTTTTGCAGGTTACATGAACCTCGGAACATATATTCTGAACGGCTGAATTCTGCCGAAACAACAGGACGAAGGCGGCAGAAATATTAGAAAATATTAGAAAAAATATATAGGCAAAAAACTCGGTTTCGCGGTTGAATAAGGCATGAATTAGCGTTATAATCAATCTAACGGGATTTTCTCGGGAAAAGGTTGAACAGCATTGAATCAACCGCGGCCCGGCTTCCCAAAAACAAGCGAACTATTTTTTCTAAAGGAGTTTTTGCTATGAAATACGATCGTGTTTATAACTTCTCCGCAGGCCCCTCCATCCTCCCCGTTGAGGTTCTTGAGAGCGTGCGCGACAACCTTCTCAACTATGAAGGCAGCGGCATGTGCGTCATGGAGATGAGCCACAGGTCCAAGGTTTTCCAGCAGATCATCGACGAAGCCGAACAGGATCTGCGCGACCTTATGAACATTCCCGATAACTACAAGGTCATGTTCATTCAGGGCGGTGCAACGCTTCAGTTTGCAATGCTGCCCATGAACCTTATGAAAAACGGCGTTGCTGACTATATCGTAACCGGCAACTGGTCCAAAAAGGCATATAACGAAGCAAAGAAATACGGCAAGATCAACCTTGTTGCAACCAGCGAGGATCGCAATTACAGCTACATCCCCGATTGTTCCGATCTTCCCATCAGTGAGGATGCGGATTATGTTTACATCTGCGAAAACGAGACGATTCACGGAACCACATACCAGACTCTTCCCAACACCAAGGGCAAGATTCTTGTTTCCGACCAGAGCTCAATGTTCCTTTCAAAGCCCTGCAATGTTTCCGATTACGGCGTTATCTACGGCGGCGTACAGAAGAACATCGGCCCGGCAGGCATGGTAATCGTAATCATGCGTGAAGACCTCATCCGTGAGGATCTGCCCCAGTTCGTTCCCACCTACATGAGCTATGCTACCCATGCGAACAACGGCTCAATGTACAACACCCCCAACTGCTGGAGCATTTACGTCTGCGGTCAGGTATTCAAGTACCTCAAGAGAATCGGCGGCCTTGAAGTTATGGCAAAGATGAACGAAGAAAAGGCAAAGATTCTTTACGATTTCCTCGATGAGTCCAAAATGTTCCGCGGCACGGTTGAAAAGGAATTCCGTTCCCTCATGAACGTTCCCTTTGTAACTGCTTCCAAGGAAACGGATGCGGAAGTTGTTGCCGCAACCAAGGCAGCGGGCTTTGACAACCTCAAGGGTCACAAGAGCGTCGGCGGTCTGCGCGCCTCCATCTACAACGCAATGCCCAAGGAAGGCGTTGTTGCTCTTGTTGATTTCCTCCGCAAATACGAGCAGGAAAATTACAAGGGCTGAGCCTGAGTCCGTTTGCTGTCACTAAATAAAAATGCAGCCGACTGCTGCGGGCAGCGTTTCGCACCCTGCCCGCGACAGTTTTCACCCAATTGATAAATTATACATTATTAAGGAGATTATACTATGCGTATTCTTGCATCAGACGGTATGGAAAAGAATGCTGTTGCCGCACTGCGCGCACAGGGTCATGAAGTCGTTGAACAGTTCTATGAGCCGGCAGAGCTTGCAGAACAGGTAAAGAACTTTGATGTTCTCGTTGTTCGTTCCGCAACCAAAGTTCGCGTTCCCATCATTGATGCGGCATGCGAAACCGGCAAACTGAAGCTCATCATCCGCGGCGGCGTCGGCATAGACAATATCGACCACAAATATGCCGAAGAAAAGGGCATCAAGGTCATGAACACTCCCCGCGCTTCCAGTGATGCTGTTGCAGAGCTTGCAATGGCTCATATGCTCTCCTGCGCTCGCTTCATCAGCGTTGCGGGTCACACCATGCGCGAAGGCAAATGGGAAAAGAAGGCATACAAGGGCATTGAGATTCACGGCAAAACCCTCGGCATCGTCGGTTTCGGCAGAATCGGACAGGCTCTCGGCAGGATGGCTAAGGGCATGGGCATGAATGTTATCGCATTCGATATTTTCCATATTCCCGGCATCGAAGAGCAGACCGGCATCAACTATGTTGAAATGGACGAGCTGCTTGCAAAATCCGATTTCATCAGCGTTCATGCTCCCGCAGTTGACGGCGGCGCAATCATCAATGCTGCAAATATCGCAAAGATGAAGGACGGCGTTGTTATCATTAATACCAGCCGCGGCACAAATGTTGACGAAGCAGCTCTGCTTGATGCACTCAACAGCGGTAAGGTTTATGCAGCAGGTCTTGATGTTTGGGCAGAAGAACCCAGCAAGAACGAGGCTCTTTACAGCCATCCCCATGTCAGCTGCACCCCCCATATCGGTGCTTCCACCACCGAAGCTCAGAAGCGCATCGGTGCTGAAATCGTTGATATCATCGGCAAGTTCTTTGCATAACACAGAATTGCCGAATCGGCAAGTTCTTTGCGTAACTGCGTAACACAGAATTGCCGAATCGGCAAGTTCTTTGCGTAACTGCGTAACACAGAATTGCCGAATCGGCAAGTTCTTTGCGTAACTGCGTAACACAGAATTGCCGAATCGGCAGGTTCTTTGCGTAACTGCGTAACACGAAATTGCCGAACATGCAGGCTCTTTGCTCAGCACAGGGCTGACGAATAATGATTTTTTTCTTCGCAGTCGAGGGAGAGCTTCGAATTGCGACAGAACCTGAAATTGCCGCAGCAGCTTTGTGATTTCCGTTTCGGAATCGGCACGGCTGCTGCGGTTTTGCTGTACCGTGAACAAACAATAATTGAAGGGGACTAACCTGAACATGAACGAAAACGATGAACTTAATCTGTTTGTTATCTACACCGCAAAACCCGGAATGCGGGAAGCGTTTCTGAACGCTGTGAAATCGAGCGGGATCCTTCAGCTGATACTTGATGAAAAGGGCTGCCGGCGGTACGAATATTTTGCCTCTGTTCAAAACCCCGACACACTGCTGCTTGCCGAAACATGGGAAAATGCGGAACTGCAAAAAATCCATATGACGCAGCCGCATATGACGGAATTGAAGGCGATTAAAGAAAGGTATATAGAGTCCACCGAAATCGGCAGGATGATTAAAAACTGACGGCTGAATCCGTGTTAGTGAACCCATGTTAACATGAAAGAGCGGCAGTCGGCCGAAAAAACAGACAAAAACGAAAGAAGTGCAGACGGGCGAAATCGCTCTTCTGCACTTCGATTAAACATATTCGCTTTTTAAAATGAACGACAGCAAAGCTGATTCATTTTGAAAAAACGGTAAAGCAGGATGCAATTAATACTTGCGTTTCCTTGCAGCTTCAGCCTTCTTTTTGCGTTTTACGCTGGGCTTTTCGTAATGCTCACGCTTTCTTGCGTCAGCAAGGATACCTGAACGAGCACATTTACGCTTCCAACGTTTAATTGCGCTTTCCAAGGATTCATTTTCACCAACACGGATTTCCATTATCAGTTTCCCCCCTCTCTCTTGCGGGAAATGAATGATTCAACCCGACCGCGGCCGACTCGAATTACTGATACATTATACTCAATGTTCATCGTTTAGTCAACCTGAATAATGCAAATATATTGAAAAAACAGGAATATACTTATTTCGCCTTATGAGAAGCCGCTATATCGCGCATTTGAAATGCGTCGGACAGCGGTTCGGTGCGGCAATTTTTTGCAGCGAAGTTGTGATATAATAAGTGAATACCGATTAAATTCGGATATGCGGCACGAAACTTACAAAACTGTAAGCACGGCTGAAAGCCTGTTGTAAGCATGGCATGCTATACTTTTGTTTGTTGAAAGGCGGATAACATCGGATGTTGTGCCGGCCTGCTTAAAAAGCATGAGTTAAATCGCAATGCATTACAGAGCCGGCAAAGATTGGTTTAAGCAGACACTGCTGCCGAGCGGAGTCGGCCGTTACACGGTCGGAAACTCAAGCAAAATCGAAAAAACGGAGAGGAATGAGCAAAATGAAAAAAGAGCTTTTCAAACTTGCGCTGCATGGGCTGAAGGGGAAAAAGCGCAGCAGCCTGCTTACGGTTATCATTCTGACAATTTCATTTGCCGCTGTGCTTGTTACGCTTTGCATAACGGGCAGCATTATAAAAACGAATGCGGAATACAGGCTGAACACCTACGGCGCATGGTACGGCGCAATACCGTACGGAATTGAGGGCGATGCGGAATTTTTGAGCACGGTGAACGGCATCGGAGAGATCGGCGCGGCGACGGTGTACGGTCAGGCAGTATCAAAAAGCGGCGTCGCGGTCACATCCGTAGGTTCGGCGGACGGGAATTTGCTCAAAATCGGACGAATCGAATTGCAGGACGGAAAATTCCCGCAGCATGATAACGAAATAGCGTTGGAAGCTTCCGCCCTTTCGAAACTCGGAAAGAATTATACGATCGGACAGGAGATTTCCTTCACCGTTCTTTTTGATGCCGAATCCGAAGAATCCGTTGAAGGGATAAAAATCCCGGTTGAATGCACCTTCACGCTGTGCGGCGTTTTGCGCGAATACTCGAGCCTTTGGCAATTGAGCGAGAACAAGCTTTCAAAGCCTATTTGCGGTGCGCTTATCACAAATACGGCAGGAGAAAATTTGCGGACCAAAGCAATTGAAACAGCTGCGCAGATGAATGAGCAGTCCACAGCGGGGGCGGCGCATGTTTCGGTTGCGGCAGCAAACCGTCAATTCTTTTTTGAAGTTGATGAAGCGGAACGCGGACAGGCAGCGGAGAGTATCAATGCATACATGCAAAAAACACGTCGCGGAACAAATGCGGACAAAGCTGTTTGCATAAACACCGCCGCATTTTCGGATAAAGGTGAAGCGAATTATCATTCGTTTTATATTTGCCTGATTCTTGCCGTGACCGTTATTGCAGTGGTCTGCATATACGCTGTTCAGCTCCGCAAGCAGGTCAGAGGGATCGCTCTTTTTCGAAGTATAGGCATAACAAAACGGCAGCTGAGACTGTTGCTGACGTTTGAAACGCTTATTCTGTGCCTGCCTGCGCTTGGAGCGGGAACACTGCTCGGAACCATTATAACAAAGCTGATTCTGAAGCTGTTTGTGTATGCAAAATCCGCACCGGTGCAGGTGGACGTTCCGCTGTCGCAGCTTGCAGTCACGGCACTGTGCTGGATTGCAGGGATATTTGCGGCGCGAATGACTGTTTTCCGCATCGCACTTTTAGAGCCGCTGACGGGCAGGATACATACAGCCCGCCGACGTGCGCATGCGTTTGATGTTTTTCGCCGCACTGCGGTCGTGCTGCTTGCCGCTGTATTCTGCGGTGCGGTTATATTCGGCATTCTGGAATCACTTTATCCGAGAGCCGATATGCATAAATGGCAAAATCAACCTGAATATGTTCTGAATGCGGAATCTTCGGAGGTTGCATTTATCAGGGATGGTCGAAATGCACAGCTTATTACTGCGGATATGCTGAAAACCTATCAGAGCATACCCGGCGTCACAAAGGCAGCTGCATTAAATTCGATGACGGTGGAGCTGATGTTCGACGGCGACAAAAACAGCAGCCTTTTCACCGCTTTGCGTGAATATGACCCGCGGTTTGAGGACGGTGCAGCCGTGTGCCTGTATGCCTTATCGGAGGAAAGCCTCGGCACATTGATTGACCCTTCCGCTGTTGATGCGGCGGCATGGCGGGCGTTTTCAAACGGAGAAGGCGTCATAATGTCCTTTCCTGTCGGAACGGACGGCGGAGTGTTTTTTAATCGTGAACACTTCGGCGCAGCCGATTTATCGGCCGGTGATGAAATTTCAGTCGGCTGCTACGGTTCAAAACTCATTCGGGAGGAAGATGTATGCAGGTTAGGCGCTTACAGCAAGCTGCTCACAAAAAAACGTAAGCATCGCTGCCGTGGCAGAATTCGATCACGAAAAAACCAATCTGATTCTCACAGGTGCTTATCAGCCGTACACAGTATTCTGTTCGGACGAATTCCTGAAAAACATCCTGACGGAATGCGAGCCGGGCAGCCTTTGCGGGAGCTTTATTACCGGTGACAAAAACGCTGTTGAAGCCGAATACGGCTATAACACTGCGAATGTATATACCGACCTTAATGCCGGCTATGTTTCAACGGACAGTGTGCTTGCTGAAATAACTGCCAAACAAAGCATTTCAATGAACAACAACCGTGAACAGTATGCAGCGTATATACAGGAGGATCTGCAAAAGCTCATATTGATTTACTCGGGATGCGGCTGCATCGCACTTGTCATGCTGCTGCTTATCGGGAACATTCTGACGCTTGAAGCGGAGGGGGAAGAGCGCGAATTCGGCATTCTGCGTGCGCTCGGAATGTCCAAACGTCAGCTTCGGTGGCAGCTGAATTGCCGTGCTGCGCTGCGCGGTGCAGCAGCAGTATTGTGCGGCTGGCTCGTGTATGCGGCATATATGTTTGCTTCCGCAATTTCGCGTTATAAACATCGGCAGGAAGTGAATGCAGACATGAATGTGCTTGATTTTGTGAAATCCGGTCTTTCGGGACTTGCACAGGGGGGAGCGAACGCGCTGACGGTTGTGCTCATTACGGTTAGCTGCGCAGCGATACTCATCCTGCTCTCCCGTGCAGCAAAGCATCGACTGACGAGAAACGATCTTGCGGCAATGCTTCGCGCACGCTGAACGGCCGTTTTGAACGAAAGATGAATCTTGGACGAAAATTTATTGTGAAATATAAGGAGAAAAATTATGTCAATTATTTTGCAGGCAGAAAAACTGTACAAAGAGTACAAAACATCATCCGGAGCGGTGAACGCATTGAACGGAGTCGATCTTTCGATTGAAAAGGGACTTTTCTATGCGATAATCGGAAGAAGCGGATCGGGAAAATCCACCCTGCTTCATGTTCTGAGCGGACTGGACAGGCCGACATCCGGAAAAGTGCTTATCGGCGGCGTGGATATGTTCTCGTTCTCTGACGAAAAAATGGCAATCTTTCGCAGACGCAGCATGGGCTTTGTGTTTCAGCAGTTCAATCTGCTGGATGAGTACTCCGTGCTGAACAACATTTGTATGCCGCTGAGGCTGGACGGCAGGAAGCCGGACGAAACATTTCTTGCAGAGGTTACAAAGATGCTCGGAATCGAAGAAAAGCTGAAAAAGTACCCTTATGAGCTTTCCGGCGGTGAGCAGCAGCGTGTTGCAATAGCGCGCTCGATTCTTGCAAAGCCGCATATCATTTTTGCGGATGAGCCGACGGGCAATTTGGACAAAAAAGCGGGGGAGGACACGCTTAACCTGCTGAGCAGCTGTGCGGCGCGTTTCGGACAGACTCTGATAATCGTTACCCATGATCTCGAGATCGCAAAAAAAGCGGACAGAATAATTAAAATTGAGGATGGAAAGATTGTCTCAAATCAGCTATAATAAACAATGAATCCCGAACGGGAATGAGGATGTTGAGATGTTGGTTAAATGACTGAAAACAGGCAGGAGGTGCAGTGCCGTGAACAAACATATACTTGTCACTGAAGACGATAAAAACGTTGCCGATGGGTTGCGGGAAATTCTTGAAAGCGACGGCTATACCGTTTCATGCGCGGACTGCGCCTCTGCCGCAATGCAGACAATGCGTGACGGCGGTGCGGATCTTGTTATTCTGGACGTACGCTTAGGGCAGGATGACGGTTACGAGCTTTGCCGCAGGATAAGAGAGTTTTCAAATGTGCCGATACTTTTTTTGACTGCATGCAGCAGTGAAATCGAGCTTGTGCGCGGCTTCCGTGCCGGCGGGGACGATTACGTCGCAAAGCCGTTCAGGATGCATGAACTTCTTGTCCGCATTGAAGCTCTGCTGCGCCGCACATCAAAAAAGAGCAGCGGAGTCCTGAGAACGGGAGAACTCAGCTACGACAGCGCAAGCTGCCGCATCAGGCGAAAAGGGAACGTGCTTGAGCTGACCGCAACCGAAACAAAGCTTGCTGCGGCATTGATAACGCATTCGAAACAGACCGTGTCCCGTGAGGAGCTTCTGTATCTGGTTTGGGATAAGGATTCGGCATTTGTGGATGCAAACACCTTAAGCGTGAATATCAGTCGGCTGCGCGACAAACTCGGAAAGGTTAACGGCAAGCCCTACATCGAAACCGTGCGCGGCATAGGTTACCGCTGGACATTGCCCGTTACGGAGCAATAAGAGTTTTTACGGAAGAAAACGAACGGAGAAAACGCAATGCAATGGCTGATTTGGCTTGCCGTCCTGCTTGCTGCGACGCTCGGCGGTGAATTGTTTCATATTTGCAGGCAAAGACGTGAGCTCGACAGGCTTTCAAAGTCGGTTGAGCATTTTTTGCTGTATCCGGAGGACGATATTGAAGAAACATTGAACGAAGGCGCCGTTGCGAATCTTCAAAACGCATTTTCCGAGCTTACGGCACAGTTTTCACTCATGCGTGCCGCTTCCGCGCATCGTGAAGAAGAAATGACGCATTTTGTTGAAAACATTGCGCATCAAATCAAAAACGCTGCGACCGCATTGCAGATTCGACTGGATATTCTGCAAATGAAATTGAAGCTTCCGGATGAGGTTGAAGCTTTGAAGAAGAGTCAGCTTTGCATGAACCGCCTCACGGACGAGGTGGACAGGGTATTGAAATCAAGCCAGCTTGCATCCGGCAAAATAACGATGGTTCCGGAAAAAATCGATCTTTCAGAAGCAATAAAGGAATGCTGTGATGAACTGAGCCCTCTTGCCGAAGCCCGCAGCGTTGAACTGCTTTTTGAACCAAAGAATTCAATTTGCATTTCCGCGGATGCTTTTTGGCTGCCGCAGGCGATAAGCAACATAATCAAAAACGCCGTTGAGCATACCGCCCGCGGAACTGCCGTTAACGTCATAATCAAAGACTGCATACAGAACATTGAAGTTCGCATTGAGGATCACGGTGCGGGCATTCCGGAGGATGAACTTCCGCTCATGTTTGAACGATTTCATCGCGGAGCCGCCGCAAAAGCAGGCTACGGAATCGGCTTGTCAATGGCCAATGATATTGTCAGAGCGCACCACGGCAGCATCAGAGCCGTGAATATGCAGACAGGCGCGGCATTCACGATCACTTTGCCGGTGCTCGACGGCATAAAGCCGTATCTGAATGCGGAAGAGGAATAAATCCTGTGTTTTACCGCAATTTTTTGCAAAAAACATCCGCAGATACAAATTCGCATTCAAAGCCAACGCACAGGACGCCAAGCTCACGGAGGCAGACAGGCATAACCGTTAATTCTTTGTCAAAATCAATAAATATATTGCAATTTCTGCTCAAATTACTGTATAATTGATAGCATGGAAAAACAAAGAAATAAAAAATGGTCCTTACCCATCGGTGTGCGCATCATCGGCATTATCATTGCCGTGCTTGCTGCCGCATACGGCTTATATGCCGGAATGGGTAATTCCACAGGAAATTTTGACGGCGAAATGCAGATATTCGCACTTGACGTCGGTCAGGGCGATTCATTCTTCATTATTTCGCCGAACGGCAAAACGATGCTGATTGATTCCGGCGAGTCCTCAAACTCAAAGCAGATTGAGCAGTTTATCCGCGAAAAGGGTGTTCGGCAGCTTGATGTTGTTATCGGCTCGCACACCCATTCGGATCATGTCGGTTCAATGCCGTATCTGCTCGATGCCTTTGATGTCGGAAAATATGTGATGTCCGAAGCGGGGCTTGAAACGAGGATTCAAAAACGAATCAACGCCGTGCTTGAAGAAAAAGACATTCCATGCAGTTATGTATGGGCGGGAGATGTTATTGATTGGGACAGCGACTGCAAGGTGACGGTTCTTTCGCCCGTACCGGAATTTGATGAGTATTCAAAGACGGATTGGAATGAATGGAGCCTTATCATGCGCGTGGAATACGCAAATCACTCGATGATTTTCACCGGAGATGCAACCGTGCGTTCCGAACAGGCTGCAATGCTGAACAATGAGAAATATTTGTTCGATGCCGGTGTTTTGAAAGTGCCGCATCACGGTTCAACGACAAGCTCCTCTCTCGGTTTTTTGGAGGCTGTCAGCCCGGAATACGCAATAATTTCCGTCGGAAAAGGCAACAGCTACGGACATCCCGACTACGATACAATTCAAAAACTGAAGCAGGTTAATGCTGAGATTTACCGTACGGACGAGCTTGGCACAATAAACATTGTTTTCAGTGCGGATGACATAAAAATCACATACTGAAGCCTGAAAAAATCTCGGGTAAATAAAGATTGGAGGAAAAAATGTATTGTCCTGATTGCAAAATTGAGGTAGAGTCCGGCGAGTACTGCCCGCTTTGCGGAAGAAAACTCGTGAGGGATTCACACAGCACGGGGACCGTTGTTGATGACAGCTTCAGCGGTGAAGCGGCTCAGGTTTCCGGAAAAAAACGCTGCAAATTCAATTTCAGCAAACCGCTTTGCGCTGTGTTTGCATTGCTGTTGATTTTGAGCCTTGCGATGCCGTGGTTTCATCTGAATGTGAAATATGTTTCGGCAAATGTTGTTGACGACAGGCTGACAATTCTTCAGCTTAAACCGCAGTTCTCATATTATTGCGGCATGGTGTCAAGACTTGCCGGAACTTTCGGCACGGATATGAATCAATACGCGGATTTGATCACGGCAGCGGAGGGCATTTTGCTTGCAGCTGAGAGCTATTTTATGCTCTGCGGAATTCATTTCCTGCTGTTCGGGATTATCGGTTTGTTTTCAAGGGGAAAACTGCGCTACTATTTTGCGCGTGTCGGCAGCACGATGTACATTATCGGATTGCTGGTGTTGATAATTGCGGTGCTTATCGGCAATGCAAAACTCGGCGCTGCCGTTGCAGCGTTCGGCGCGCAGAATGAGCTGCAAATCTCCGCCTCTGTCAAGCTTACTGCGCACCCGTACATTGCGCTTGCGGCTGCACTTGTTTTCAGAATCTTCGGAATTCGCCTGCTTCGTTATTTGAACGGCGTAAGCTGCCTGAATCGCGGAATAACGGATATTGCAAAACGCGAGTTTTCATTGATTCACTGCGTGAATAAAGTACCGAAAACGTACTCAAAGCCCAAACATCGCGGCAGAACGAATTACACGTCCTACGGTGATACGGAAAGCTTCAACGATGGAATCGTAGACTGATATTTGATTTTGAATAACTGCTCAAAAAAGCTTTGCACGCTTGCGTGCAGGGCTTTTTTTGAATAACCGATGAATATATGCATTGGGAAGAATACCGATATGCTCTGCGGGAAGAATAAACCCGACAGAAGGGATGCATGGAGGAATTGTCATGACAATGAATGAAAAAGAACGGGGCATGAAATGCGGCAGAATACATCGGAACAGGAGGGTAATGCTTCCGATTCCGGCATTCATGCTTTTGTGCATGGTTTTTATTATGCTTGCGGGAACTGCGGCGGCGATAATGCCGTTCCCGTCGTCGGAGCTGCTTCAGGTTGATGAGCTGCTGTCCGTGTTATATGCGGCAAATTCCTCGCCTTCTGATGAAAGCTGCGAACAGCCGAACATCCCGGCTTCCGTGAGCGGAGAGCGCGGTGAAGAAGATTCGGCTCGCGTTGTGGAAGCATTGCAGAGTTTTTTGAATACGGGCGAAACGGTCAATTTAGAAAAAATGCTGCACCCTGCTCACCTGTCTGCACTGCGGGAAGGCTGCGGCAAGCTTGTTCCGACGTCGGGCGTATCAAAACTCGGTGAATCAATTCGTTCGCTGCTGCTGCACAGAATTGTCGTTAAGCTTTGCGGTGACGGGGCGGCCGACTTTTATCCCGAGCATGTGGAATGCACCGTGGTTTCGGTTGAAAAAACGGATGCAGAGGAAACGGAACGCATAATCGAAAGTGCACGGAGCAACGGCGCAGCTGATGCCTGCGGAGGAATGAATATACGACTGGCAGTAAGCTTTTTGAAAGATGAAAAATTGCTCTGTTTCGAGGAATGCTCTTTGATTGCATTTGAATCGGACTACGGCTGCTGCCTTCTGCCGGAGAGTCTTATAAACGTGATTGCGTGATTTAAGATAGATACATCAAACCCCCGAGAATTCCGTTGACGGATTTCTCGGGGGTTTTTGTTCGGATATCGCTTAGCTTATTCAGCTCTTTTCGAAATACCTATCAGGCAATGCCGAGGAACTGCTTTGCATAAGTGTCGATATACTTGTCGTTCATGCGAATCTTTGTGTTGTTCTTCCACTCAGTGAAACATTCGGAGTAGTGATCCTGTTCCGTTTTTTCGATGTAGAACTTCTTGGCGTTCCTGTAAGCTGCATCATCGTTCTCAGCTTTGATAACGGTATCGCCTGCATCAAGCCTTTCGTTGATGAAGATGAAGTGTACGCCGCCGCCGGAAGTCTTTGTGGTGACTTCTGCGATCTTCTGTCCGTCGGTGGTGGTGTATATCTTGATGCCGTACTTCTTGACGGGGTCGGTCTCGTCGTCGGCGGGTTTATCGGTGGTTGCGGGAGCATCGGTTGCGGGAACATCCGTTGCGGGAGCATCCGTGGTCTTGGGAGCATCGGTTGCATCGGGTGCGGGGGATGCGGACTCAGCGGGAATCTTCCAATCATCGCCGTAGAAAAGCAGGCAGGCTGCTGCACCGAAACCGTCAAAGTATTTGCTGAGAAGGTTTTCGTTCATGATGTAGCCGTGCTCTTTGTAGCCGCCGGGGGAATCGGGATCGGCAGTGGGCTCGGGAGTTGCATCGGGGTTGGGAGTTGCCGAGGGGTCGGGAGTTGCGGACACGAATACGGTGTCGCTCTGGTAATCGCCGTTGGTGACATACTTGTCAACAAACTCATCGAGGGAGATGCCGCTCTCAAGTGCTTTGCGGATTTCATCAAGCTTTTTGTTCTGTTCATCGGTGAAAACGCCTTCAACGGTATCGCTGACCTTGTCGGAGTTGTCATACTGAACGAGAAGGTGCTTGACGGTGAACATATCGTTGGGAGTGTAGAGGGGGATCATGCCGGAACCGCTGATGTAGGAGTTGTAAGCGGTCATGAACGCGGAAACGTCCTTGCCGTAGTTATCCCTCTGGGAGAGAGTGTTCTCGCTGATGTATTTTTCAAAAGCGGATGCGTCGAATTGAACTTCGGAATAGATTTTTTCCTGAAGCATTTCCATCATCATGGATTCAAGCTCGGACTGCTTGAGGGACTTCATGTATGCTTTGTAGGAAGTGCCCTGCTTTTTAAGCGCCGCTTTGAACTGATCAAGCTTGTTTTCGCGGATGGCAGCCTCGTCGGTGATGCTTGCATCGACTTTGTAGCTTGCAATTGCCTGATCAAGCTTAGCATCAACGTTCTTCTGAAGCTCGTCCTGGCTGATTTCTTTGTCAAGGCCGAGTTCATAGCACTTGTTAAGAGTCACGCCGTAGGTGATGAGCTGGTTTTTAATAAAACCGTTGAAATCGTCCATGCTATTTGCGTAATAGCTGTACTGCTGATAAATCTGCTGGTACTGTGAAAGTGTAATTTTCACCTTGCCGATTTTGCCGATGGTGGGGTTGTTGTCGGTTGCGGAGCAGGCGCAGACACCGAGCAGCATTGCAGCCGCCATAAGCAGTGCAATAAGTTTTACAAATACTTTCTTGTTCATCATTAGTCTCCTTCCGGTTAGTTCGTTGGTCGAATCGAAACTTCAATACATTTTAATAGCAATTCAGGTTTTTGTCAATAGCGGTTGGCAATTATTTTCAGCGGTTCGGCACGGGAAGAGTCGAGCTGCCGGTGCCGTAATGCAGCTCGCCCTGCACAGCAACGTATTTGTCGGTGTAGAGCTTTTCAACATCGCCTGCCGGCTGACCGTCCGCACCGATAAGCTGCCTGTAAACTTCAACGACGTAGCCGTAACGGGGCGAAATGACCATTTTCGAATATCCTGTCGGCCAAAGCGGTTCGGCAATGCGTTTGGGTTCGGGAGGGTCGAGCTTTTCTATGGTATCCGACCAGATTTTGTAATGAGTGCCGTCGTCGGGCTGCGTGCCGTAAACAAAGGTGTAAACTGTTTTTGTGCGCATGTCCGCATAGGCAAAAAGGAACATCGGAGATTCCGCTGCATTGCTCCACACAAGGTCGGGTCCGTAATACGAAACGGTTGCGTCAAGCCCCATTGCAACATAGCTTCCGGGGATTGAGTGATGGGAGCGGCTGACGATGCGAATATCGGGGCCGATAAGCAGCAATGAGTTGTACAGTGTTGAGCTTACCTGACAGATTCCGCCGCCGGGAGTGTCGATATATTCTTTGCCGCCGGAAATCCCGTGCGCGGGAAGCCAGCCGAGTTCTTCGGTGCGCGGCCCAAGAAGCTCGTTGTAGCTGAGCTCTTCGCCCGGTTCGAGAATAACACAGTTAAGCAGCCCGGCCGCTTTTTGAACGTTGCGTGAACGGGACTCGTTGCTTGTTGCAAATTCGGTTGAGAAACGGGAGAGTTCACGCATTGAGTCAATGAGCGTGTTCACATCGCCTTCGGGTTTAACTTCCTCGAGAAGGAGCGAAAGAGACGCGTTATAATTCCCGGAATTGAACGCTTCGGAAATCTGCTTCAGCATATCTTCGCGGTTAAGACAGAAGCCGTTGCTGCCGGTATGAAAAAGGATCTCTCCGACAACTGTTCCGTCGGGAGCTTTGACCGTTTGAGTTTTGCAAACGGTTGAAATATCGCCGCCCGTGCCGTAACCCGGTTTGCCGCCGCCGACACGGTTCAAAAGTGTCACATAGGGCTCAATAGGGGGGTGATCCAGCTGAGCAGCTGCTTCGGATACGATTGCAGCAACGCTCTCCTCGTCCATCCGAAGGGTGTAGCTGCCGACTTCAAAACCATTTTCGGCAATTTCAACGCGCTTCAGATAATTCTGATAAGGGTCGGCATCGCTTCTGCCGAGTTTGAACGCGGAGCTGAGCAGCTCGTTGATGTTTGTCGTAATGCGAAAATCCGATGCGGTGAGAACAATGGTAACATTGTCTACCGTTACGGAAATGTTGATTTTCGAAAACTCCGCACTCAGCGCGTCAAGCATTGCATTGCGTGCGTTTTCGTAATCCATTCCGCCGACGGGAACACCGGAAATTGTGACGCCGGGAATAATACGGTTGTCCTCAATATATTGGTATGACGTGCCGCTGCTTTTCCCGGAAACGAGCGTGGTTCCGTCCGCCTGAGCGGTAGTTTTGAGCCAGTTGTTTTCTCTGTAGGTGCGTACGGCGCGTTCATGATCCGCTTTAAGTGAAAAATGAACGATAACAAGGGAAACGAGCGCAAAAACGAACACCGCCAGCGCACAGACGAGAACGCCGAAAGGTGAACGGAAATCTATGCCCAAAACACCCTTCCGATTGCGGGAACGGGTTTGGGACACTGTGGAACGATTATTGTTGTCCAAGGAGCAGCCTCCGTGAAAATTTAATCCTCAATGTGTTTTTTTGCCGATTGCGCTTGATTGAAGAGCAGCGTATCGGAAAAAAGCACATTATTCAACATCTATCATTATAGCCAAATTTGTGCCGAACTTCAACATTCGGGAATGATATAATTTTGCTGACGCATCGATTGGCAATTGAAACGGAGGCGGAAGACGTTCGGGCCGAATACGATGAACAGGAAGCCGGAATATCAAATCGACAGGAAAATTAAAATATATAATAATTTTTTAAAAAAGGGGTTGCAATTGTCCGCGGAGTGAGTTATAATACAACACGTTCCGCAGGGAAGCAACGCTGGTGTAGCTCAGTAGGTAGAGCACGTCATTGGTAATGACGAGGTAGTCAGTTCGAATCTGATCACCAGCTCCATAAACCGCTCAAATTGTTTGAGCGGTTTTTTTGTGCCATATGTTCGGTGCGGAACCGCAGCGGCGGGTCTTTTGAAAACTCTCAAAAAGTTCACGATTTCAAAGGTTTATTAATCCGTAAAAATGAGGACTGCCGCGAAATTTGCGGCAGTCCTTCTCATCGTTTTTTGTCAGGCACTTATTGACCGTGCTGCTTATTCGGCGCAGGTCGGATCTGCTTCCGATACTTTATTGCCGTAACGGTTGTATGAATCGGCAAGCCGCACAAAATCGGCCGCTGCAAGCTCTTCGGCTCGGACGGTCGGCAAAAGTCCGGCATCGGCAATCACTTCGTCAACATTGTTTTTCGGAATCAATTGCAGCATATTGTTTCGGAGCGTTTTTCGACGCATCGCAAATGCGGCACGAAGCACCTTTATAAAATTCGGCGGAAGCTCGCTGCCGTTTCGTTCGAATTTCAGCACACAGGAATGAACCAACGGCTCGGGGTAATATGCCGCGGGTGAGAGTTTCAGTTCGGTTGAAATGTCGAAAAGATACCGGGAAACAATCGAGAGCGGCCCGTAGTTCACATCACGCGGTGCCGCAAAGAACCGCTCTGCTGCTTCAACCTGCATCATCAGCACCATGCGCTTTACGGGGAGTCCGGATTCAATCAGCCGCATACAAATAGGTGATGTTATATAGTACGGAAGATTTGCAGCAACAGTAAAAGGCTCTCCGCCGAATGCATCGGAGATTTTTGCAGGCGGAACCTTCAGAAAATCGCTGCAAATGAGCTGCACGCTGCGTTTATCCGCGAGTTTATCCGCAAGAATTCCGACAAGTGTGCGGTCTATTTCAACCGCAAGCAGATTTTTCGCTTTTTCCGAAAGAGCGGATGTCAATGCACCGAGCCCGGGACCGATTTCAAGCACGTTTTCGCCTTGGCAGTCTGCAAGCGCTGCAATGCGGCTTATCGCTTCGGTATCGATAAGAAAATTCTGCCCCAGAGCCTTGTTCGGGGTCAAACCCAGTTTTTTTATCATTTCTTTTGAATCTGTCATGATTGAAATTTTAATGCAGATTTGCATATATGTCAACAGAATCCGAAAAATAATGCGCATATTGAGAGTTTTTTTATCCCAAAAAGCTGATTGCCTACGGAAAACCGCCCTGACGGTTTAAAAAAGACTGCCGCCGCGCGAATAACCATGTGCAGCGGCAGCTGATGTTAAACGCGCTTTCTTTAAAAAAAACAGAAAACAGCGAATCGAAACACGATATTGCTGCCGACGACATAAAACACGGGCAATGCGGCTTTACATATTCTCCCTTCGGTAGTATAATTATAATGCATGATTGTAGCTCGAAAGATTTGAAAACAAAAGAATTAAATCGGGGTATGAGTATCGAGGTATAAATATCGAGGTATAAACAGGAATGAAACTGACTTTCGGAACAAAAACAAAAAAATTTTTTTGCTTTATCCTTTCCTCTCTGATGCTGCTTTCTTTATGCTGCACGGTTTTTTTCGCTGCGGGATGCAGCCGGGAGACGGCGTCCGGGGACGAACAGGCGTTCACATTGTTCATGAATTCAATACGCAACGGGCAGTTTACGGAAGCGTTCTCCTTCATCAGTGCTCATGTTGCGCCGGAGAATGCCGTTGACGACAGCATTGAAGCATATAAAAACACAATAACTCTCGCACAGTTCGAAAAGCGTTACGAGAGCCTGTTTTCGTTGCTCGGCGTGAACGATATTGAATACAATATTGCTGAAGAGAACGTTTCCGGAAATTCAAAAAAAGTCATTAAATACACGATGACATATAAAACACAATCTGCGGGCGACCTGACAAACGAATACGAGATGACTCTTCTGAAAGAGAATAATCTTTGGCGGGTTGTGTGGCAGCCGAGCCACATTTTTCCGGATATGGCCTGGGGCGACACGTTCGACAGGGCAGCGCTTGCGGCAGAGCGCGGCGATATCGTTTCTCACGGAGCTGTTGTTGCAACCAATGTCCGCCTTGTGACTGTTTACGCGCTTTTAAGCGAAATTGCACCGAAAAAAGTGATTACGGATGAAATAATGCAGGAAAATGCGGGCATGAGCGAGCAGGATGCGGAAAAAGAAGCGGACAGGCTTTATTCCGATGCGGAGTATCTGAATACACGCTTCTCGGCGGAATTCGATGCCGCTGCTGCCGAAATTGCCGCTGTGCTCGATTTGGACGCCGCAGAGCTGCGAACAAAATTCGGAAAGAATGCAAACGAGTTCATCACCGTTTATCAGGCGATGCCCGATGAAGTTACCGTTGAACAGCAGGAGCAGCTGAATGCCGTAAACGGAGTTCATGTTGACACCGAGCACTACGGTTCAAAGCGATATTACCCTTACGGGAGCCTGCTTGCGCATACATTGGGCTATATTTCGTTCGCAACATGGGAGGAGATACAGACATATAACGAGGGACGCGATCCGAATGACGGATTATATACTACTGACAGCAAAGTCGGTAAAAGCGGCATAGAAAAGCTTTACGAAAGGGAGCTCCGCGGCAAGGACGGCTATTATTTCTTCATCCGCGGAACGGACGGAGCCGTTAAAAAGGTCATCTATCGCAAAGATAAAGTTGACGGCAGCGATGTGATGCTGACGATCGATTTCAAATTGCAGCAGCGCACCGAGGAACTGCTGGATCTTGTGCTTTTCGGTACGGACACGGCGGGTGCGGTTGTTGTTATGAACCCGAAAACGGGCGAAGTGAATGCAATTGCTTCCAATCCTTCCTATGATTTAAACAGGTTTATAAAGGGTATGAGCGGTGATGAATACAAAGCCCTTGAAGATCAGGAGAATGAGCCGCTCAGAAACCGCGCAACAAGGGAGCTTTACCCGCCGGGATCAACTTTCAAGGCGTTCACTGCCGCTGCTGCGCTTGATACGGGTACGGTGAATGAGAATTATGTTTTCACCGGCTATATCGATAATGATTACTGGAAGCCGACCGGTTACGGGGAATGGCCTTGGCCGCGCATAAAACGCACGCGCGTCTATCACCGCACGGAACCGATGAACATGACGAACTGTATGCTGCATTCAGACAATATTTACTTTGCGGATGTTGCACTGAAAATCGGTCAGGAGAAATTCATTGCATATTTTAATGAAAAACTCGGCATGGACAAGTCGCTGCCCTATGAATTGGGTGCCGCCCGCTCCCAGCTTTACAGCCGCGGCAGCGTGATGGACAACAAAATGCTTGCGGACTCCGGCTACGGACAGGGCCAGGTGCTCGTGACGCCGCTTCAGCTTGCGGCAATGTTCTCCGCGTTTGCAAACAACGGCGATATGCCGACCCCGCGAATCACGGACGGATTATACGTAACGGACGGTGTGGAATACAAATGCATTCGGAAAAGCGAATACTCCGTATGGATGGAGGACGCAATTTCGACAAATGCAATAAACAAAATAGTCCCGATGCTCCAAGGCGTTGTGGATCCGAACAAAAACGGAACGGGCCGTTCGCTGCGTGTCACGAATGTTGACGTTGCGGCAAAAACGGGTTCGGCCGAAATCGGCAAAGACAAAACCCGCATGTATTCATGGTTTGCCGGTTTTCGCCTTAACGTTGCGCAGGAGGATGAGCGTGTTGTGATCGTAATGCTAGATGTTCCCGATTCGGGCGCATACTCATCCCTGAAATTTCAGATAGCGCGCGAGCTTTTGAAGCTGGACGACACCCCCGATCCGAATGCTCCGCCGGCGGAATAAAACAGGCTTTGGATGAAATGCCTGCGGTCAGCGCCGGCTGTCTTCGGGTTTGGAGGATGCGGTTCTTTTGCGGATAAACAGCAGTATTGCGGCGAACATCATTGCCGAGGCTGCAAACCGCATATAGAATCTGTATGCCGAAAAAAACGAAAGAGCATATAACCCCATGCCCGCAAAGAAGTACTTTGAAGCGTGTTTTTCCGTGCGGAGTTTCGATGCGGCGCGCTCAGCGCGGACCCTGACGGATACACGCTCGGCGGGAGGAAATGCAGCTTTGATTTCGGAATCGATTTCGGCATCGTCGGGCAGGAAGCGTTCGCGAATTTGCGGAATTGTTTCAAGCAGCCTAAACTCAACTGCGGCGGCACCGACGGTGCGCACGGCGGATTCCGCTTCCGGTTCGGGTTTCGAAACTGAATATATCACGATGTGCGAAATGCCTTTTTCAAGAGCCTCGCGAATAATCGGAAGAATATCATCAAAAGTGATTGCTTTTTCAGTTCGGAGCAGATAAAACGAGCGAGTTGCACTCTGTTCGGAACACGCTTGATTCGGGTATTCCGAGGATGAACGGTGCAGGCTGCGGATTACTTCGTTCACTTCGGGCGAAACGAGTATCCTGCGCCGCAAAATCGACTCGGATGTTTCTCTGCGGAGTTTTTTGATGTGGGCATTAAACCGCAGGCTGCGCAAAAGGCTTGCAGTGAGCAGTATTGACGCGGAAATGAGCATTGCGGCAAACAAAGACGCGGCGCCGTGATGCAGCTTTCGCGAAACAAGCAAATAAAGTGCGGCGGTCAGCAGCAGTGCCGAAAACACGTTGTCGCATATGCGCGCAAAGCGGGATTTGCCGCCGTTGAAGCTTCGATTATAACTTTTCAACAATGTGTCATTCATAAAATCAGTATGGCACATGGATATGTTTTTCATTCACAAACGGTTCAGGATGTTGTATAATATGCATATGAAGATTGGAATTTACGGCGGAACATTTGACCCCGTTCACATGGGGCACATATTTGTTGCCCGTTCCGTGAAACAGGAGCTTGGGCTTGACAGGGTGGATTTTGTTGTTGCGGCAGATCCGCCGCATAAGCATTCCGCAGAGCGCACTCCGGCTGCATTAAGATTCGATATGGTCTGCGCCGCTTTGAAGCGCGAACGCGGAATGCGCGCTTCCGATATCGAAATTCGCCGCGGCGGAGTCAGCTACACTGTTGACACGCTGCGCGAAATGAAGCGGATAAACAAGAAAGCCGGGCTGTATTTCATTGTCGGAGCGGATATGCTTGAAGATTTCCCAAAATGGAAAAATCCAAAAGAAATACTGGAGCTTGCAACCCTCGTTGCCGTCAACAGACGCGGTCAGGAACGCAATATCGAAGCTATTGCAGACGGGATAAGGGCTGAATTCGGCGGCAGAGTCGAGATTATTTCTGCGGAAGGGCCGGACATATCCTCAACGGAAATCAGAAGGCGTGTTCAAAACGCACAAACCGTTGAAAGGCTTGTGCCGCTTTCCGCCGAAATGCTGCTTTACGAAAAGCGCTTGTATCAGCCCAAAAGCATAGAGCAGCTTGCGGAACGTGTTTCGAACGTTTTGGATGAATACAGAATGCGTCACACAATGCTGACCGTGCGTGAAGCTGTCGGACTTGCTCAGTATCACGGGCTTTCAACAGAAAAAGCGCGGCTTGCGGCTCTTTTGCACGACTGCGCAAAGCTTGGGCGTGAAGAGACCGTTCGATATGCCGAAAAAATGGGTTATGCGCTGACAAATGAAGAACGTGAAAATCCGTTTTTGATTCATTCGCGCATAGGTGCACTGCTTGCAAGGGATCTGTACGGAGTGCAGGATACGGAAATACTGAACGCAATAGAACGGCACACCGTCGGATGTGCGGAAATGACCCCGTTTGATGAGGTGATTTTTCTTGCGGACAAGCTTGAGCCGTCACGTGATTACAGAAGAATACGGGATTTGCGCGAGCTTGCTTTCAGAGACCTCGACAGGGCGACGATAGCGGTTCTTCGGAACACTATCGAATACACTGAAAATAAAGGAATGCGCATTCATCCGCAAACGGAAATTACCATTGCAGCACTCGAAAAACGGGTGAAAGCTCGCCTGCACGGCGGCGATTGAGAAAACACGTCAAATCGGCAACGCCGGTGAGTTTTAAGCCGATTTTATCCCGGCTGAATTCGATGCGGGCAATGTCGAATAAAAAGACGTACGATTAATAAAAATAATATCAATATAGATATAATCGGAGGAAGAATGGAAACTAATAACGAAAACAAAAACATCCTTTCGGAACCGGAACTCAGGTTTCGCGAGGAGCTTAAAAATTGCGTAAAGCGCATTGTGGATGCCGCCGATGCAAAAAGAGCAAACGATATTGTTGCGGTCCATGTGGGAGACAAAACAATCATTACCGATTGGTTCGTGTTCATGAGCGGCACATCGCCGATTCATGTAAAGGCGCTGAGTGATGAAATTGAAGATTGTGCCGCCGAAATGGGGCTTCCGATGCGCCGCAGGGAAGGCTATTCCGAAGGCCGTTGGATCGTGCTTGACTTTGCCGGAATTCTTGTGCATATTTTCCATCCGGAAGAGCGCGAGTATTACAATGTCGAACGGCTGTGGATGGATGCAACAACCGAAATTATTCGTCCCGAAAAATAAAACTCGGATAAAGTAAAAAATTTGAAAAACATTGCACCCTGCTCCTGCGGGAAACAGCGATTTAATTGTGTATCGGCAAGAAGGCCGTGTTTTCAACCTGTTATTTGAAAACGGATAAGCCATTGTGCTGCCGATACATGTAAAACGGGGAGCAGGGCGTTTTGTATTTTGCACCGGAATGCTGCGAAAGCAAATGCGAACATCAGGGACGGAGGAACGTTATGAATAAATCAAACAGAGTGCTTGTTGTTGAGGATGATGCCGCGATCGTTCGTGCGTTGAGCTCGTTTTTGACGGATGAGGGCTTTTTGTGCAAAAGCGCAAACGGGCAGGCCGAAGCGCTGCGGCTTTTTGAACAGGAGGAGTTTGATATTGTGCTGCTGGATGTTTCGCTTGCGGACGGCAGCGGCTTTGTTGTTTGCTCCGCCATGAAAAGCAAAAAGGACATACCCATTATTTTTCTGACGGCTTCGGGTGATGAACACAGCGTTGTTACGGGACTTGAGCTCGGTGCGGATGACTATATTGCAAAGCCTTTTCGGCCGCGGGAGCTTGTTTCGCGCATCAAAAACGCTCTTCGACGGGCGGGAAAACCGCAGGCCGCGGTCAGTCTCGGCGATGTGCGTGTTGACCTTGAGAGAGGAGCCTGTTTCCGCGGGGATACGGACCTTTGCCTTTCGGCATTGGAATACAGGCTTTTGCTGACGCTCATAAACAACCGCGGGCATGTTTTAACGCGCGCACAGCTGCTTGAACACATTTGGGATGTTGCGGGCGACTTTGTGAATGACAACACCTTGACCGTTTATATTAAACGGCTGCGCGAAAAACTGGAAGCCGATCCGCAGACTCCCTGCATTATTAAAACGGTGCGCGGCGTTGGATACAAAATAGACTGAATATATGCGGTTTGCCGCCGAAGAATAACGCAAAGGGGGCATGGAAAATGAGAGTACTCAGAAATCCGGATGTTTGTGCGCTGACGCTGACAACGGCCGCGGTCGGTATCGCCGCAAGCGGAATATGTTTTTATTTAAATCAGAAAGCGGGGCTTATTGCGGCCGCCGCTTTTGTAATTGTGATTTCGGCTCAGCTTGTGAACGCTGCGCTGCGTCACAGGCATTTCAGAAAGCTTGCGGACGAAATAGACGGCATTCTCCACGGTGCGGAGGGCATGTGCCTTTCAAAGTATCGTGAAGGCGAAATCAGCATACTTGAAAACGAGCTCACAAAGCTGATTGTTCGTCTTCGCGAGCAGGCAGATGCACTGCGTTCGGACAAAACAAAGCTTGCGGATTCAATTGCGGACATTTCTCATCAGATAAAAACTCCGCTCACGGCGCTTAATCTGATTGCGGAATCTTTGGGCAGGAGCGGCATGAATGCAGAAAAACGCATGGAGCTTCTTCTTGAACTTCGCAGGCAGCTGACAAGGATCGAGTGGCTTGTTTCCGCATTGTTGAAGCTTGCAAGGCTCGATGCGGATTCTGTCACTTTCAGCAGGAAACATGCCGAACTTGCGGCAATTGTTGACGGAGCGGTTGAGCCGCTGGAAATCATGGCGGAGCTGAAAAATGTACATTTCGAAATTGATGCTTCCGGGTTTGCATACTGCGATCCGGATTGGATGACGGAAGCTTTGGGCAATATACTTAAAAACTGTGTCGAACACTGCGAAAACGGAAGCATATATGTCACTGCATCCGAAAACCCGATTTATTCGGAATTTCGAATTCGCGACACGGGACCCGGAATCGCGGAGCAGGATTTGCCGCATATTTTTGAAAGATTTTATACCGGTTCAGCCGGCATGAACTGTACGGAAACGGGGAGTTTAAGGAATAATACCCATACCGAAAACGAGACGGTTCAATGCGGAGCGCAGATTCCGCAGCTGCAAAGCGTCGGCATTGGGCTTGCGTTGTCAAGAACCATCATTTCAAAACAAAACGGAACAATTAAAGCGGAAAATCATCGTCAGGGCGGTGCAGTGTTCACCATACGCCTGTATAAAAGCGCAGTTTAACAACACTTCGATTGGATAATGTTTGAACCGTTTCCGAAGCTGCGTATTCGGTGTTTGTGACATATCTGTTATTTTCAAGTCACACACAAGTCATATTGCGCGGGTATAATTTCAACCATAAACAAAAGAGTCGAAGACAATACATTCGGATTGCGCGTATAAAAGGTTTGCCTGCCGCATTTCGAACGGATGATGCTCAAAAGGAGAGAAAATGGAGATTTTGAAGGTTGAAAACCTGACAAAGGTTTACGGAAAAGGCGAGAATGAAGTTCGTGCGCTCAACGGCGTAAGCTTTTCGGTTGAAAAGGGTGATTTTGTTGCGATTATCGGGCCTTCGGGCAGCGGCAAATCAACTCTTTTGCACACATTGGGCGGCGTTGACCGCCCCACGGGGGGCAAAGTGCTTGTGAACGGACAGGATGTTTATTCGCAAAGCGATGAACAGATTGCAGTTTTTCGCCGCCGCGAAGTCGGGCTTATCTATCAGTTCTACAACCTGATTCCGGTTTTGAACGTTGAAGAGAACATGTCCCTGCCTGTGCTTTTGGACGGACGAAACGTGAACCGCGACAGGCTGCGTGAACTGATTCGCGAGCTTGACCTTGTCGGACGCGAGAAACATCTTCCGAATCAGCTTTCCGGCGGACAGCAGCAGCGCGTGTCTATCGGCAGGGCATTGATGAATTCGCCTTCGATCGTGCTTGCGGATGAACCGACGGGCAATCTGGATTCAAAAAACAGCCATGAAATAGTTGAGCTTTTGAAGCGAATGAACCGTGAATACAATCAAACTCTCATCATGATCACTCATGACGAAAGCATTGCACTGCAAGCTCGGCGCATTATTGCAATCGAGGACGGAAAAATCGTCCGTGACGAGGTGATTTCAAAATGAACATCATGAACAAAGTCACTTTGCAGGCGATGAAAAAGAACAGGGTTCGCACGATCGTAACGATAATCGGCATAATCCTTTCCGCCGCAATGTTTACCGCAGTCACAACTTTCTGCTCAAGCATGTACGGCTATATGCGCGAGTACTTTGCATATGACAAAGGCGACTACCATGTTTCGTTCAGCGGCTGTTCAAGCGAAACGATAGATAAAATCAAAGCCGACGAGCGCGTTTCAAAGGCCGCTGTCGCAAAGCCCATAGGTTATGCCGAAGCCGGTTCAAGCAACGCCGACAAGCCCTATTTGTATGTTCTTGAAGCGGATGAAAGCTTCATGAAAAATATGCCTGTTCATCTTACGAGCGGCAGACTGCCCGAAAATGAAAACGAGATAATTCTTCCCGCACATCTTCAGGCGAACGGCGGCGTATCACATAAAATCGGCGACAGATTGAAACTGACTCTCGGCAGACGTGTCGCGGAAGACGGATCGGAGCTTGGGCAGAACAATCCGTATTCGTACGATAAGGAAAAGCTGACTGCGGACAGGATTTGGGAATATGTCGTTGTCGGTTTCTATGAACGCCCCGGGTTTGAAGAAATGATTGCTCCGGGTTACACCGCGCTGAGCCTTCTTTCCGAACCCCTGCGGGAAGGTGAAACTTATGATGCCTATATTCTGATGAAAAATCCGAGAAAGAATCTTGATGCGTTTGCGGAAAAGCTTTCGGGAGCTTTCACTGAGGCATCCTATCAAACGAGTTTGCTCACAATGGACGGCTATTCGGTGTTTAACAATTATTCGAATATGCTTGTGAGCCTTGCCGCTGTTTTCTGCGTGCTGATTTTTATCGGCTCGGTTTCGCTGATTTACAGTGCATTTTCAATTTCTGTAAGCGAAAGAACAAAGCAGTTCGGCTTGCTTGCTTCGATCGGCGCAACACGGAGCCAGATAAGGCGGTCCGTTCTTTTCGAAGCATTTGCGCTGTGTGTATGCGGCATACCTATCGGCCTTCTTGTGGGCATCGGAGGTATGGGAATCACACTGTGGCTTTGCGGAGATTTGTTCAAATCCGTACTCGATGCACCGTTCGGCATGAGCTTTTCCGTTTCATGGCAGGCCGTTGCCGTTGCTGTGACGGTCGCGGTGTTGACAGTTTTCGTTTCCGCATGGATACCGTCGCGGCGTGCAATGAAAATTTCCCCCATTGAAGCAATCAGACAGGCGCGGGATGTGAATGCGGGCAAGAAGAATGTGCGCTGTTCAAAGCTTTTCATTCGGCTTTTCGGTGCAGAAGGCATGCTTGCAAAAAAATACTATGCACGCAGCCGCAAAAAGTATCGCGCAACGATAGCTTCTCTTGCAATGAGCCTTGTGCTTTTCATCTCTGCAAGCGGTTTCTGCATGTATCTCACAAAGTCGGCAGAGGACGCATTCACGGAAAAAAGCTACGATATAGGTTATCGGGATTTGTCGGCGCAGAATTATACGGAGTTTGCCGCAGGCGCCCGAGAATACTTTGATGAGATAACTTTCTGCCTGAACACGCTCGACAACAGCTTTGTGTACCTGCCGGAGGGAGACACAACGGCGGATTACAAAGCATACACAAAAGCGCAGCGCAGCGCACATGAAGGGCTGCTCAAAGTTGAACAAAACTGTTTTGCATATTACATTGATGATGCGGCATTCGGACGGATGCTGACCGAAAACGGCATCGATGCCGATGCTTATTTTGCAGCCGAAGAAAAACTGCCCGTCATGCTCAACAGCGGTTACGATGTTGTTTATTCGCAGGATAACGGCGAAAACAACAGAAGAACATATAATTACAGCTTTGTTTCGGATGGGGTAACGACCCTGATGCGGGCAAAACCCGCACCGCAGCTCGACGGATACATTTTGGACGGCATGTTTTGGTCCGGCAATGAAACAGGAGAGGGCGTTCTGCAATACTACTATTGGCCCGCTCAAGAGGAAGATGCTGACGGCGGAAGCAGCTCCGACGGGGAAAACTCCTCCGATGGGGAAGATTTCGAATCCTCAGGAATTGATTTTTTCGGAAGGCCCATAGACCAGCCCGTGCGCCCGGTTGAATATGAAGAAATACATATTGCAGCAACCGTCAAAACCGCACCCGCAGGGATTGACAGCGGACGCGCAATGAAGCTCATTCTGCCGTTCTCCGCGTTCAAGGATCAAAAGGCATTCAATGAGGGGTTCATGAATGTCTACATCTGCGCCGATGACCCGGACAAGGCGGAGAATGATGTTAAATCCGTATTTGAAACCCGTGGAATCGAATTTGCGCCTCAAAGGCTGTACAACCGTGCGGAGGAGGAACGAACCGTCAGCAACATGATAATCCTTGTGAAGGTATTCTCCTATGGTTTCATCGCGTTGATTTCACTGATTTCGGTTGCGAATGTGTTCAACACCGTGTCAACCAATGTTGCACTGCGCCGCCGTGATTACGCAATGCTCCGTTCGCTCGGAATGACGAACAGGGGAATGAACCGAATGATGAACTATGAATGCCTGCTCTACGGAACGCGTTCGCTGTTGTTCGGTTTCCCGCTTTCGGTCGGCATGACCTACCTTTGCTACCTGTCCGCAGCGGAGGCTGCACAGATGAGCTTCACAATGCCGTGGACGGCGGTTGCGATTGCTGTAGTGAGCGTTTTCATGGTTGTGTTTGTTTCCATGCTGTACTCAACAAGCAGGCTGAAGCGCGAAAACCCGGTTGATGCACTGAAGGATGAAAACATCTGATCGAAACAGTTATGATTGACAGACTGTGAATCAAAAAAATAACCGACTGTACCGCAATGTATGCGGCGCAGTCGGTTTTGTTCAAAATAAAGCTGATTTCGTTGTTTCTATATTGCGGAATGGTTATTTGCAGTGCGTCTCGTTGTATTTCTTAATGCCGAGAGCCAACAGATCCATGGCGCGCTCAAGATCCTTCTGCTTGAGGACGTAAGCAATGCGAATCTCGTTCAGACCCTTGCCGGGGGTTGCGTAGAAGCCCTCGCCGGGAGCAAACATAACCGTGTCGCCGTTGTCATCAAAGTCGGTGAGCAGCCATTTCTGGAATGTGTCCGCATTGTCAACGGGCAGTGCAGCCATCATGTAGAACGCGCCCTGCGGTTCCTTAACAACGACGCCGGGGATTTCGAGCAGCTTATTGTAGCAGGTGTCGCGGCGGAGTTTGTATTCCTTGCGAACAGCATCGAAATAGTCGGAATCAACGCTGTAAAGCGCGGCGGAAGCGATCTGATCAAGGGTTGCAACGGAAAGCCTTGCCTGACAGAACTTCATGAGGTTCTGCTGAAGCTCCTTGTTGCGGGTGATAATGGTTCCGATACGTGCGCCGCAGGCAGAGAAACGCTTGGATACGGAGTCGATGATAACGGCATTTTCGTTGATATCTTCGAACTGTCCGATGGTTGCAAGCTGCTCGCCGCCGTAAACGAATTCGCGGTAAACTTCGTCGCCGATAACAAACAGGTTGTGTTCTTTTGCGACATCCGCAATGGTGCGCAGCTCTTCATGAGTCAGAACAACGCCGGTGGGGTTGCCGGGGTTGGTGAACATGATTGCGCGGGTGTTTTCGTTGATAAGAGCCTCGAGCTTTTCGCGGAAAGCATAGCGATAACCGCCTTCGGGGGAGGTGGTCAGGGGGCGAATGGTGCCGCCTGCACTCTTGATGAAGGTGTTGTAGTTGGGGTAGAAGGGTTCGGGGATGATAACCTCGCTGCCGTCGTCAAGAATGCTGAGCATCAGCATCTGCAGCGCTTCGCTGCCGCCGGTGGTGATAAGGATATCGCTCTCTTCATAGTGAATGCCGAGTTTATCATAATAGTCCTGAACGGCTTTGATAAGCACGGGCAAACCGGGGGAAGGAGCGTATTCAAGAACGGGAAGCTCAAAATTGCGAACCGCTTCGAAATATGCGGGCGGGGTTGCGATATCGGGCTGACCGATATTCAAATGATAAATCTTTTTGCCGTTATTGGTTGCTGCAACGGCAAACGGATGGAATTTACGCATGGGGGAAAGGTTGCATGCCAAAGCCTTCTGCGAGATTTTCATGGAAGAAGCCTCCGAAAAAGTTTTTTTGAGGAAGAAAAAGCGGTGAAACAGCAGAAACGCCTTTTGCGCTGCCGCTCAGCCGAGGGAGTATCCTCATACGATGTGATTGTAGCATTTTTTTCGGGTTTGTGCAACAATGTTTGCGCCGAAAAAAGGTATATTTGAAGGAAAAGTGTTGGCAGGGAAGCATGACTGCGTTTGCGGAGAGCAAAAATCAGATGACACAAATGTAAAACAATTGTGAACTTTTTTTATGCAAAGCACCTGCAACACACATATATATTTGCAAAAACGTGTGTTTAAAAGATAAAATAGTATTTCACAACGGCATGTGCAGCCGATAGGGTTAAGAGAATATTACAAAAGGGGTATTTAAACCGGCATTCCATTGTGGTATAATAACGCGAAATGTGGATATGCGAAAGGATACTGTTTGCAAATGATCGTTGTCATACCTGCATATGAGCCGGATGAAAAGCTTTTGCGTCTTGTGGACGAACTGAAGCAGCAAACGGACTATAAAATCATTATTGTTGACGATGGCAGCAAAAATGCGGAAAGCAAAGATGTTTTTTCAAAGCTTGAAGCGGATTCCGCTGTTACAGTGCTGCACCATAAAGTCAACCGCGGCAAAGGCCGCGCAATGAAGACTGCGTTTGAATACATAAAGGATGCGGGGTTTTCCGATGACGGTATAATAACCGTTGATGCGGACGGGCAGCACCTTATAAAAGATATCGTGGCAGTCAGTGAAACCTGGGCAAAGAACCCGAATGCGCTTGTTCTCGGCAGCAGACGTTTTTCCGGCAAGGTGCCGCTCCGCAGCAGATTCGGCAACGGCGTGACACGCGGCGTGTTTGCGATTTCAACGGGCGTTCGCGTTTACGATACGCAGACGGGGCTTCGGGCGTTTTCAACCGAAAAGCTTGATGACATGCTCAAAATCGGCGGCGAACGCTATGAATACGAGATTAATCAGCTCCTGACATGCACCAAAACGCATGTGCCGATAATCGAGCACACCATAGAGACCGTGTATCTTAATAAGAATGAGACTTCTCATTTCAACACTGTAAAGGATTCGTGGCGGATATACAAAACGATTTTTACGTTCGTTTTTTCAAGCTTTGTCAGCTGGGCTGCGGATTATATCCTTCTGCTTGTGTTCAATGCGATACTCGGCGGCATTACGGGCGGTGCGGCGGTCAGGCTTCTGTCATTTGATCTTCCGCCAAAGTTCTTCGCGCTTGTCGGAGCACGCACGATAAGCTCCTTGCTGAATTACTTCCTTAATCAGCGGCTTGTTTTTCAAACAAAGTCCAAGGGCAGTGTCCTGCGCTATTACATCCTTGTTGCGGCGCTTTTTGCGTTGAACTACGGTCTGCTTCAGCTTATGGGAAAAATCGGCATCGCGCTCTGGCTTGCCCAGATAATCGCACAGCTTGTGATTTACCCGCTGAGCTTTGTAATTCAACGAAAATTTGTTTTTTGCGAGAAAAATACCGCAGCATAAAACCTTGCGGTGCCGCACGGTTCATGCCGTGTAATTTTAAGGAGATAATATATGAAAGCAAATAAGGCAAAAATTATTCTTGTTGTTGTTTTGGATATAGTATTTTTTGCGGCAATACTGTTGTCGTTTGCATGGTTTCATCATGCAAAGCCGCAGAAGCTTTCACCGACAAAGACTTTCAATCCGAGGGTTTCGCCTTCCCCGAGTCCGTCGCCGGATTATTGGATTCCGAAAGACACACCTGCCCCCGGCGAAACACCGGATCCGTCGGCATCCACTCAACCCACTGTTGCCCCCACTTCCGAACCGAACGATCTGCTTCACGGAAAATATTCCGAAAAGTTTACTTCCGGTGAGGTGGTTCGCGATGAAAACGGCTATCGCAGCGGAAATGTATGTGTTGAGATGAGCAAACACACTATGACCGTTCAGGGGCAGCCCGTATGCTACTATGTTGCCGACATTTACATAAAGGATATTACAAGCCTTCGCTGCGCAATTTCCGATTCGCCGGACAGGGATGAATGGGTGACGGAGCTTGCAGGCAAGAACAATGCAATCGTTGCAGCTTCGGGCGACTTCTTTGTTTTCAAGCGGAGCGGACTTGCGATTCGAAACGGACAGGTTTACCGCGAGGAGCTGAACAGAAGTCAGGATGTTTGCGTTGTCTATTCCGACGGCACAATGGCAACTTATTTTGCCGGTTCGGTGGATTTAGATTCGATTTATGCTAAAAACCCGTATCATGCGTTTTCGTTCGGCCCAAAGCTTTTGAACAACGGCGAACCGATGACGGAATTCAACACGAGTGTTGCAACATGGAATCCGCGCTGCGCGATAGGTTATTATGAACCGGGGCATTACTGTCTTGTTGTTGTTGACGGAAGGCAGAGAGGCTATTCCCTCGGGCTTGAAATGACAGAGCTTTCAAAGCTCATGAAACAGCTTGGCTGCACGGAGGCATACAACCTTGACGGAGGCATGACCGCTATGATGGCATACGGTACTGAGCTTTACTCACAGCCCTGCGGCGGCGGCAGACAGAATTGCGACATTGTTTATGTTGCGGAACCGCTGTCCTGAGCGTTCGGATTCGAAACGGAAACTGAAAACTACTTGAAATTTAAAATTTAACGGGGAAATAATAATGAGAAAATCACTCTTCAATTTCAATAACAAACGCCGCGTGTTCCGCGTGCTGCTCTCTCACCTGACGGCAATGCTCGCATTGCTCGTGCTGATTTGCTTCGTTATCGACAGGTTCAACACGGCAATGGCATTTATGGACAGTGAACTTTCAAAGTGGTATATTGCGGTGCTTGCAGTCCTTGCACTCATATCATCGATACTTAACATCGTTGCGTTGTGGGTAAATCCCGACAAAATGAAGAAAAATCGAACGCCCGACAACCATTGACGGTGCAAAACGGCGTTACCATTTGTGGATATAATTACGACTGTATGAAAAATAAAACAAAGATTTTACTTGTTGTTACGGCGGATATTGTTGTTTTTGCGATTATACTGCTGTCTTTCGCATGGTTTCATCATGTTAAACCGCAAAAATTTGATGCGAACCATGCGTTCCCTCTGCCGGAAAAACGTGAAAACCTTCTGCACGGCAAATATGAAGATAAGTTTACCGCTGACGGAAGCATTCAAAAAACCGAGAATTCCTATCGCAGCGGCAATGTATCCGTTGAGATTTTGAGCCGGGATATTACCGTCGGCGGCTATCCCGTGCACTACTACATGGCGGATATTTACATTAAGGACATTTCAAGCCTTCGCAGTGCGGTGTCGGAAGAGTCCGACAGGAGGGAGCGTGTTGAAAGTCTTGCTGCAAAACATAATGCAATAGTTGCAACTTCCGGCGATTTTTTTGTTTTCAAACAGAGCGGGCTTGAGATTCGCAATGGGTATGTCTATCGCGAAACAATAAATAAAACGCAGGACGTATGCGTTATTTATCAGGACGGCACGATGGAAACCATACTTGCGGGTTCGGTGAACCTTACCGCTGTTTATCGCAAAAAGCCGTATCATACTTTCTCATTCGGTCCGAAGCTGCTGAACGGCGGCCAACCTATGGAGGAATTTAACACGAGTGTTGCAAACTGGAATCCCCGCTGTGCGATCGGCTATTACGAGCCGGGTCACTATTGCCTTGTGGTTGTTGACGGAAGACAGGAAGGGTACTCCATGGGGCTTTCAATGAAGGAACTTTCAAAGCTGATGTTTGATCTCGGCTGCAAGGAAGCATATAATCTTGACGGCGGCGAGACAGCAATGATGGCTTTTGACGGAGAACTGACTTCAAAGCCCAGCAACGGGGGAAGAGAAAACTGTGATATCGTGTATATAGGTGAACCGCTCGAATAAAGCTGCACGCAGAAACCATTCGGAAGATTCAGAATCATACATGGATGCCGCACCGGCGTTTCGGCGCGGCATTTTGAACAATTATATGCTAATATATGCTTATTAAAACACGGAGACCGACCGATGCTGTATATATCAAGATTTGAATTTCCGGATGTCGAAACCGAGACAGATTTCCGATTCGGGTTGAAAATGACATGCTATGATTCAATCTATCCGTTCGGCGTTCTTTCAGAAAAAGGGCTGACGCAGCTTGATTTTGAAGATATAACGCTGCTTTGCGGCGGCAACGGCACAGGAAAGACAACCGCACTCAATATCATTGCAGAGAAACTGAAACTGACAAGGGCATCGTTGTATAATCGCAGCTGCTTTTTCGAGCGTTACCTTGAGGATTGCAGTTTTATATGCGAACTTGAGATCACTCCGCACAGCAGGATTATCACGAGTGACGATGTATTTGATTTTATGCTTGATCTCCGCAGCCTGAACAGCGGGGTTGACAGGCGGCGCGATGAACTGTTTGATGAATATCTTTCACTAAAACACAAAAAATCAAGTGTTCGTTCACTTGAGGATTATGAGGCTCTTAAGCGGCTCAACACGGCGCGCAGCAAGACCGCTTCGGAATTTACTCGCAGGAGCTTGCCGGCAGGCTTGCGCGAACGGTCAAACGGGGAAAGCGCATTCATGTATTTCCAAAACAAAATTGAGGAAAATGCTCTGTATCTGCTGGATGAACCCGAAAACAGTCTTTCTCCGGAAAAACAGATTGAACTGCTTCAGCTTATTGAGGACAGCGCAAGGTATTTCGGATGCCAGTTTATAATTGCGACTCATTCCGCGATTATGCTTTCCGCCCGAAACGCAAAGATTTATGATTTTGATTCATTCCCGGTGGGAGTTTGCGCATGGCAGGATATTCCGAGTGTTCGCTGTCAATATGAGTTTTTCAGAAAGCATGATGCCGAGTTTGAATAATCATCGGACGGAACCATGCAGAAAAATCGGCAAATTTAAATCTCACGAAAATAAGTCATTCGGAGTATTTCAGACATTAATCAGCAAATTCATAGCCGTCACTCGGCGAGGGCTGCCTGCCTGTTTCATCGAACAAAAGCCTTCCGATGAGCGAATCGGACCTTGCGCCCTGCTCGATGAACCATTCTGACGGGATATAAATCGTCGGTTCGATTGTCGGATCGGCGATAAGTTCATATTTTCGATAGCAGAGCAAAATTCCGCAGTCATAGAACATGAACATGCGATCCGAATAAATCGGTTCAGGCAGACAAATGACAGTATCACCAAAATTCGAAACTGCGGTTTCGTATGCTTTTTTACCGAAATCTGCCGCAAAATCATCGCTGAACGCAGCACCGAAACAATCGTCAACGGAAAGAATCCGTCCCGATAAGATATCGATGTTTATCGGTCTTGTTTCAAAAACCGCATATCCGTTAACGGTCGGAACATCATAATCCGCATTGAGTTGTTCGAAGGGAACATAAACACACATTTTGATTGAAAGCAGGTCGTTATCATTGTACATAACATCGTAAGTTATGTACCTGTCAGCAGGCTGCTCACGCGCATATTCCACGAAGGCTGTTTTCACGGCAGCATTAACAAGGACGGAGTTTCTGCAAACGAAAACAGGGCATACAACATAGCAGCCGGATGTTCTCACATGCTCCTCAAACCCGACATATGGCTTTTTATTTTCTGAAGGCTGATTTTCGGGAACATCGGCCGTCGGCTGAACCGATGCAGCGGAGAAAACGTTCACACCGACAGCGGATGATGCACCGGAGGCGGCGGAAAGCGTGAAATATGAACCCGACCGCTCCCTTACGGTGTGCATCTGCGGTTGTGCCGTTTGCGTGTCGAAACGGATTTGCTGCGATTGAGCATATGTTGAACAGGCGAAACAAGGCAAAACCGCAGCGGCCGCTGTCAGCATTGCAAAGAATCCCGCCGCAATGCGCGGAATGCGGCGGATAGTGTATTGTGTTTTTGTGTTGAGATTCATATCGAATGCCTCGCAGAACATATGCTTGATGCAGCTCAACGACCGAATAAGCCTGCCCTTTTATGTGCAGTTTACTTAATAATCATAAGCTCGCTGTCCGAAATCGCATGCTCAATCATTTCGGAGAAATCAACCTTTGCTTCGCTTGCGCGCAAATCCTCAAGCACAGGTTTTGTCACGGGATGCTTGGGAACAAACACGGTGCAGCAATCCTCATAGGGAAGGATGCTTGTTTCGTATGTTCCGATTTTCCTTGACAGATCCATAATATCATCCTTGTCGAAACCGATGAGCGGACGGAAAACAGGCATGGTCACGGCGTCGTTGGTGACGCAAAGGCTTTCAAGCGTTTGACTTGCAACCTGTCCGAGAGCTTCACCCGTGATGAGTGCACGTGCGCCTTCCTTTTCGGCAATGCGCTGCGCGATCTTCATCATAAGCCGGCGCATGATGACGGTGGTCTCTTTACTCGGACATTGCTCGTAGATGGTCATTTGGATATCCGTGAAAGGAACAAGGTGCAGCCGGATCGGACCTGCATAGCGTGAAAGCAGGCGGGTCAGGTCAACAACTTTGTCACGGGCGCGCTCGCTTGTGTAGGGATAGCTGTAAAAATGAACCGCACTCAGTATAAGCCCGCGTTTTGCCATCATGTAACCTGCAACCGGGCTGTCAATGCCGCCGGAAATGAGCAGCGTTGCACGTCCTGCGGTGCCGACAGGCATTCCGTTTGCGCAGGGAATCTCCTCGCAATACAGGTATGCTCTGTCACGTATTTCAACGGAAAGAGAAACCTCGGGTTTGTGAATGTCAACACGCACGGACGGATATCGTTCGAGAATCAGATGCCCGAGTTCGCGGTTGATTCCGTCCGAATTCATAAAATAGTGCTTGTCCGAACGGCGGGCAAAAACCTTGAAGCTGAAATTCGGATTTTTTTCAATCTCTTTGTCCATAAGCATATATGCCGTGCTGCATACACTCTGCCAATCCTTATCAACGGCAAGCGCGGGACTGACGGAGTGAATGCCGAACACGCGGGTGAGCCTTGAGATTGCTTCGTCAAACTGTACATCCGGAATATCCATAACATATATTCTGCCGTGTTCGCGGTCGATTCTTGAGGGAATGCCGCGAAGGGCGGAACGCATGTTGTCAACGAGCTTCTGCTCAAAATAGGGACGATTCAGCCCCTTAAGATGAATTTCGGTGTAGCGAACAAGAATAACTCTTTCCATTTTATAATACCTTTCGTGTTTATCTTCCGAGTGGAACGTTTTTGGGTTAAACTTTCGAGTGCGCTTTATCTCCTGCGGAACCGTCGAAGCAGGGAGAGGCTGTCCTCGATCATCTGAGCGGCCGCATCGGCTTCTTCCTCGGTGTTGCCGGCGCCGAAGCTGAAACGGATTGCGCCGTCCTGCCTGTCGCCGGTGATTCCCATTGCGGTTAAAATGCGGTTTTTGCCGCGGTTCCTTGCCGCACAGGCGGAGCCGGTTGAAACAAGCAGGCCTTTGTCCATTAATGAATGCAGCAGAACCTCACCGCGCACACCGAGAAAGCTGATGTTCAAAATATACGGTACACTGTCGTTTATTTCGGGTCCGTTGAGCTTTATATCCTTGATTCGGGACAAGTTGTTGTAAAGGCGGTGTTTGACACGGGTCATATTTTCGAGCCTTTCGGTGCGGTTGTCCGTCCAAAGTTTTGCGGACACGTCAAGAGCCATGATTGAGGGCACGTTCGTGGTTCCGGAGCGAAGATTGTTTTCCTGCCCTCCGCCCGTTTGTCCGCCTTTGAAGCGCGTTCCGCGGCGCACATAAAGCCCGCCTATGCCTTTAGGAGCGTTAAGCTTATGTCCGCTGAAGGAATACATGTCGCATTGCACGGCGGGCATTTTGATGTATGCCTGCACGCCGTCGCAATGGAAAACCGCTGATGGGCTTTTTTCGCGCACGAGGTGATATATGCCGTTGATATCATTCACGGCGCCGACCTCGTTGTTGACGTGCATGATGCTCACATAGCCCGTTGATTCGGTAAGGGCGGCGGAGAGTTCATCCATGCGCACACACCCGGTTTTGTCAACGCCGACAACAACAACATCGTATCCCTGCGCTTTAAGCGCGGCAAAAGGCTCAAAAACGGAGGGATGCTCAACTGCGGATGTTATGATGCGGCATTTGTCGCGGCGCATTGCAAGCGTCCCGGAGAGGGCGATATTGTTGCTTTCCGTTCCGCCGCTTGTAAAAATAAGCTCGGATTGCTCCGCATTAAGGTAGGATGCAAGCCTTGCTCTTGCAGCGTTGACATCCCGCTCGACAGAAACGGCGGGGGAGTATGCAGCTGCCGGGTTATAAAACTGCTCGGTCATGTATCGAAGAGCCGTGTTTGCAGCCTCGGGGCAAACCGGCGTTGTTGCACTGTTATCAAAATAAATCATATAAATTACCAACCTGTTGTTTATTGAGCAATCGCCGGATGCAGTGCCTTAAGACACAATGCCAGCAAATGCACGTTCGGCATGTCCGGCGATTACTAAATAAATATGCTGTCAATTCCGCTTTTGTTAAGAATGCCGTTCGAAGGGAGTTTCAAAGCAGCACACGACTCCGATTTATCCGTTGGGGAATGTCGGTTCATCCGTGGGTTCGGCGGGCTGATTCGGAGGCGGATAAAGTGCGCTCAGCACATCGTAATTCCGCTTCAGTTCGCTCATATACTGACTGATGAGCGCAGCATCGGATTGTGCAATTGCATTTTGCAGCTGCGTGATTCCGCCTTCAAGAATATGGCGCGCCGTTTCTGTCAGTGTCTGAACGGTGTCAAGATAATGGCGCACAGTCGCAATAAGCTCGTTTGAACGCGCAATAAGCTCATCGAGCGGAATATCCGTCCCGCCGCCGGTGTGTACCGTGCAGCATTCAAGATGTTCCGCGTTGCTTATGAATTCGTCTGCGGTAAGATCCGTGCGCACCGCGTTAGGCATGTATTGATAGAGTTTATCGTTGCTCAGTCTTGCATAAAGCGATGTTGAAGGAATCAGCACAATGCATTTTGCATAGCGTGATTCGGCGGGGCAATGCTGCCCTGCCGGCATTTCGGAATCCTTGCAGTACACAACGGTGCAGTGCATATCACAGTATTCAGTGGGCATTTTTTCAACCGCGCACCAGTCGGTAAGCGGAGGGTTGTTCGTGTCGTGCAGACATTCTTCGGTGGCAAGCTTGCCCGAAACCGGGCAGATCGTGGCTTGGGTCAATCCGATGTCGGACGGGGAAACATCGAGGAGCGGACGGTCCGAGAAACCGTCATGCACCTTGCTCATGAAAGCCTGCCAAAGCGGAGCGGCACTGTTGCCGCCGGTCGAGCCGGAGGCAAGCTTTTCGGAATACTTGTCATGGCCGATCCAGAGGGAAGCGGTATAGTAACCGGTGAATCCGGCGAAATAGACGCTTGTGTAATCATCATTTGTGCCGGTTTTGCCCGCAACGGTGATACCGGGTATGATTGCACTTGTGCCCGTGCCGGAAGAAACAACGTCCTTCATCATGTCGGTGAGCATAAATGCACTGGATTCTTCAAAAACGCGCCGCGTCTTCTGATAGTCGCGCGCATCGATAACGATGCTGCCGTCCTCGGCAACAACGGTCGTGAAGGAGATGGGTTCCATATACATGCCGCCGTTGGCAATGCAGGCATATGCGGCCGCCATTTCAAGCGGAGTGATTCCGCTGGTGCCGAGTGCAAGTCCGGGGCCGTCAACGTTGATTCGTGAAGGATCAACACCGAGCCGCTCAAGGTACTTTGCACTGAGTTCGGGGGTCACAATGTCGAACAGAATCCTTGCGGCAACAATGTTGAGCGAGGATGTGATGCCTCGGCGAACGGAAGTCAGTCCTTCCCAACGACGCGAACCGATTTTCGGGTATCCTCTTTCACCGCCGTAACCGTCGATTGCAAGTTCGGAATTCAGCACGCATGTTGCCGGCGTTGCGCCCATGTCGAGCGCGGGACCGTAAACCGCAAGCGGCTTGATGGATGAACCGACAGGCATACTGCTCTGGTAAGCGCGGTTGAGCTGCCGTTTCTGAATCGGCTCTTCACGTCCGCCGACCATGGCAACGATATAGCCCGTGTGCTGATCGATAATGACCGATGCCGCCTGCGGCTGCGCACTTGTGATGCCGGAATTGGGGTCTGTAATTTCAGATGCGGCCGAATTGCGCAGACGGGGATAATTCTGCCATTCGGTAATGGTTTGCTGAACGGTGTTCTGAATGTCCGGCTTAACTGTCAAATAAATGTGGTATCCGCCGGTGCGCAGCTCCCTTTCGATTTCGGCACGGTTTGCAGGCGTGTCCGCAAGGTCACGCGCTTCAAGCATGTGCGTCACAACATCATAAACACCGTATTCAACAAAATATGCCATGTCATAGAGCTGCTTTTGAGCGCTTACTTCAAGGATGTTGACATGTTCAACAAGTGCGGCGTCGTATTCGGCGCGCGTAATGAAGCCCTCATCATACATTGCTTTAAGAACAACGTTCGTCCTGTCGTTGGTTATATCCATTTTGTTGCGTCCGCTGCTGTAAAACCGTTTATAGGTGTTCGCACGGGGATTGGTAACGTTCGGCTTTTGAACCATGCCCGCAAGCATTGCGCATTCGCGAATGGTCAATTCATCGAGTTCCTTGCCGAAATAGTCTTTTGCGGCTGTTTTAAAGCCGTAGTTGGAGTCGCCGAGGTAAACATCGTTCATATAGGCTTCAAGTATTTTGTCCTTTGAAACGGTGCTTTCAAGCTCATATGCAAGGTATGCTTCCTGAATTTTGCGCTTATAACTCTGAACGTTGGAAAGTACTTTGTTTTTGATAAGCTGCTGGGTGATTGTTGAGCCGCCGTGGGTGTTGGTGTTGCGCAGCGTGTTGATAACAGCCGAAAAAAGCCGCTTGAAATCAAGGCCGCTGTGTTTATAAAAGCGAACATCTTCAACCGCAATAAGCGCATTTTTAAGATTGTCGGGAATTTCGTCGATATTTGCCCAATCGCGGTATTCCATGCTGGCAAAGGTCGTTATCATATTTCCGTTGCCGTCATAGATGTAGCTTGTGCGGTCGCTTTCCGTGAGCGCGGAAATATCAAGCGTCGGCGTGGTGTCGATATATGCTTTTGCAATGCCGAGCACAAGGCCAAGTCCGATGAAACCGCAAAGTATTCCCGCAACAGCAACAAGTTTTATGACTGTGAACACGATGGCGAGCAAGGTTGAACGCGGTCGTTTGCGCGGCGCAAAAACTCCCTGCGGTGCATCCGCTTTGTTCGGCGAAGTGCGTTCTGCACGGGAATGATTTTTGTTATTCGGTTTTGAATGCATTGATTCGTTTGCTCCTTTTTTGTCTGAAAACGGTTTAGCAAAAAAACTGCGCACGGAAGCGAAGGCTTTTTTGAAAAAACCCGAATTCCCGCCGTCGGCGGGTTCTCCGTTCGCATTTGTCGCCGCAGCGGGACTCTCAAAAACGAGAGTGTCGCCGTCCGCTGCGCTGTTATGTTCATTTTTGAAATTATCCATCTCAAAATACCTTTCGCATATTTTCCCATTCAAATTATACCACAGTGTGCACCGCTTGGCAAACCGAACATCAAATATTTGCAGTTTTGCCGCAAATATCCGCAATTATCCGCGTTTGCTCCCGCATTGCGGGTAACACTCATGCCGTGTGCGGAATATTTTAAAAAGAAAACGATAAAAAGGAGGGAATGCAATGTCGGACTGCACGGGGGGCGAAAGCAATGCTGTTGTAAGGAAAAGAAACGGAAAACGCCGCTTCCGAAGAGTGCGCGGCACAAAATCAGCCAATATCCGCAGGATACAAAAACCGAATCTGCATTTTGGCCTGCGAGGTATAATCTGTGCTGCGGCTGCGCTGTTTATTGCGTTCGCAATCCTGTTTGACTCGGCGTTTTCCGTGCCCCTGCGCGCTCTTGCAGAGGAAAAGGCAGCCCGGCTTGCAGCGGAACTGCTGAACTCTGCGGTATTGGAAGTCATGGGAGCCTATTCGGAGAAACATGATCCTTCCGAACTTGCAAAAGTGCAGCGAAACGAGAGCGGTGCGGACATTCTTTTTATTGACGCCGTGAAAATTAATCTGCTTGCGGCGCAAATAACCGATTGCGCCCAAATTCGGCTTCGGGAGCTTTCAAATGCTTCTGTCGGCGTATCACTCGGGACGGCAAGCGGAATTTCATTGTTTACCGAAAAAGGCCCTCGTATAAGCGTCGGGATTTCTCCTGCGGGAAGAATCGATTCCGGACTTTCCGCTGCATTTTCTCCTGCCGGAATCAACCAAACAAGATATTCGGCATATCTAAAACTGACTGCAAACATTCGGATAATACTTGCCTCATTTGAAAAACATATCGCCGTGTCCCATACCGCCGCACTTTGCGAAACCGTTATTGTGGGCGATGTCCCGCAGGCATACACAAACGTTGAATCGGTTGATGACGCATTGAACCTTTTGCCGTCAACGGGCGATACAGAGTAAGTATTGACGGGAACTTTTGCGATAAAATATCAGACATATACCAATGCTGCGCAAAAAATCCGTCAATTAAAAATATTAATTGATGTTTTTTTTCGCAACGGCTGCAAATCCGTAACATGCCGCGTAAACAGCTTGAATTTCGGGAGAAAATTATTAATGTTAAAATTTTTAGAAAAAAATAAAAAAAACACTTGCACTATCAGGCAATATATGGTATGCTTGACTCGAAGAGCGGAAGAGAGCCGAAACGAGGGCGATCGATCCGATTTTCAAAAGCTCCAAGCCGCAGTTCCTCGGGTCTTTGTGCATTCCGGCTGTGCTGACAACAAGGACTTCCCCGTTTCCGATCTCCGCCCGATAAATGTTTTGGCTTGCAAAACTCATTTTTGACCGGGAACGGTTCAATCAACAGCAATCGGGCAAGCTATCACCATAACATTGCTATGGAGGTTTAATTATGAAAAAGAAAACTCTTACCATCATCATCGCACTTGCATGTGCGGTTGTGCTTGCTTTGGGCTGCTTTGCCGTGCAGGCACTGACAGCCGGAGACAAGCAGAAAACCGATGCGCCCGTTAATTCTCCCGATTCAACCAATGTTGAAAAGGCCAATTACAGCTCACGCATTCAGTTTGATGATCCCGAACTCCTGACAAGGAGTTACGAGAAGGCAACGGATGCACAAAAGCAGAAGCTTGATGAAATTCAAGTCCGCGACACTGACAGCTTGGGCTGCTTTATGGTATGTGTTAAGGATGTCATGCTTGTAATGGGCGACCTTCCGGAGGATACACCCTATCTCACCCTTGAACAGGTGCAGGCGATCTGCAACGAAGTTGCACAGATGGGATTCAGACCCGTGGATTTTGATGATACCGAACGCGAAGTGATGACGCGGTTTAATGCAATCACCGGTGCGCCGGATTATCAGGGCGGAAGCGGAATCACAAACACGGTCTACTACCTGAATGCCGAACACACCGAGTACGTTCGCGTGTGGAGGGGCACGGTAAGGCACTACGACAGTGCAGGAAGCGAAACGTGGCTGCTGCGCCCGTAATCTGCGCAGCCGTGAAAAAACGAAGCGTGACCGATAATTAATCACGCTTCACAATCGATTGGGAACGGGCACAATGATGATTCGCTGTGCACACCGTTTTCGTTCAAGAATAACGAAAAGGAGGACAACGGCATGAACAGGAAAACTCTTACCCTCATCATCGCACTTGTATGCGCTGTTGTGTTTGTCTTGGGCTGCACCGGCACTTCGGGCAAAAATCCGAGTACTGCCGCTCCGACAGAACAGGCTCAGCTTCCGACGGAAGCTCCGGATTACAGTGATTTGGATGTTTGGAAAAGCGCGAAGGTCTGGTCAAAGGCATATGGCTCGCTGTATGAATACTGTATGGCTCGTGCCGATGATGAGCAGAAGCAGAAGCTTAAAAACATTGAGCTGAGTTTTCAAGGCATTGGGTCTGAGAGGAACTACACAAAGCAGATACTGCAAATCATTGGGGATCTTCCGGAGGATGTGCCTATGCTCACACTTGAACAGGTGCATGAGGTGTTTGCAAATCTGCCCGAATACCGTTCTTCGGAGGCATGGTATCAGAACGTGGCTAAGAAGCTTAATGCAATCACCGGTGCCCCCGACTATGAGGGCGGAAGCGGAATCGAATTTAAAATATACTTCTTGAACAGTGAACACACACAGTATCTTATCGTTTCGGACGCATATTATGCTGCTGTCAGAAGTGTTGCCGAGGGCGAACCCGGCTACACAATCGATGAGGAGATGTTCGGCGGAAGCGGTGGAAAAAGTCAAAACTGAATCGTTCAGCCGAACACATGAACCCTGCCCCCGGACGGCTTATAACCGTCCGGGGCATTCTTTTGTGCGGCACGAAAAAATAAAAAGCGAGTCGATATTACCCGAATATACTTTCATTTTGTTCGCTGCTCTCATTGAATGCACGGGGCTTGTCTGCTATAATTACGATAGCAAAATATTTTGATGAGGGGGAGCTTCTTAGAATTATGAACTCAACCAACGGTATCATAACTGTTTTTGCCGGCTCCGCAAGCAGGCCGTTTGCACAGAAAATGTGTGATTATCTCGGCGTTGAACTCGGCAAATCCACAACCCATATTTTTTCCGAGGGCGGAATCTACGTCCGCGCCGATGAATCCATCCGCAACAAGGATGTTTACATTGTTCAATCCATCGGCAAGGATCCGAACAATGCGTTCACCGAGCTTATTTTTTGGATAGATGCGTTCAAGCGTGCAAGTGCAAACTCAATAACCGCAATTATTCCTTATTTCGGCTATGCAAAAGCCGACAAAAAGGATGAACCCCGTGTTTCCATCCGCGCAAGGGTCTGTGCGGACTGCATCGAGATGTGCGGTGCCGACAGGGTCGTTACAATGGACCTTCATGCGGCACAGGTTCAGGGTTTCTTCTCGAAACCCGTCGATCACCTTTATGCAAGTGCATTGCTCTGCGAATATGCGCGGCACCTCGGTATTGTTAATGAAAATCTCGTTGTCGTTTCTCCCGATGCGGGTTCGGCAAAGCGCGCAAGGGCATACGCAAATATCCTCGGCTGCAATGTTGCAATCGGCGACAAGGTTCGCATCGGCCACGACGAAAACCCCAATGCACTTGAGATTATCGGCGATGTAAAAGGCAAAACCTGCATGGTCGTTGATGATTTCACAATCAGCGGCAACACCCTCTGCAAGGTTGCATACGGCCTTATGGACAAGGGCGCGAAAGAAATTTATGCGTTCCTTTCCCATGCGATCGTCAAGGAGGACGCTGTTAAGCGCATTGAAGAAAGCCCCATCAAGATGCTTGTCACAACCGATACCGTTGACAACACCGATGTGCTTAAAAATTCAAAGAAAATCAAAGTTGTTTCCGCCGCGCCGCTGTTTGCGGAAGCCGTGCGCACCATTCACGAACGTGAACCCATGGCATACATGTTCGAACATTTGCCCGCACGCCTTATGGAAATGAGCTTTGAGGATACCGATAAATAAATCGTGTGCTTCATTGCACTTTCTTTCGAATGCAGTCCGTCGCCGGCAACCGGCGGCGGATTGCGTGGCATTACAGTAAAATCAAGCGAATACAGCAATTTCGAAAACGGATTCAAACGGAGCTATGCAGGACCTTTTTTCAAACAATGTTTCAAAATCCGTTCCGCTTGCGGACAGAATGCGCCCGCAAACGTTGGATGAATTCATAGGACAAAGGCATATTGTGGGCGAGGGCTGCCTTCTTCGGCGCGCCATAAAAATCGATGCACTTCAAAGCAGCATATTTTGGGGTCCGCCCGGCTGCGGAAAAACAACGCTTGCTTCAATAATCGCAAACACAACGCGTTCGAACTTTGTAAAGCTTAATGCCGTGACGTCCGGAGTTAAAGAGGTTCGCGAGGTCATTGCCGAGGCCGAAAATAATCTGCGCCTTTACGGAAAGGAAACTTTCCTGCTCTTGGATGAATGCCACAGATGGAGCAAGGCACAGTCCGACTCCGTTCTGCCCGCGCTTGAAAGCGGCACGATTAAATTCATCGGCTCAACCACCGAAAACCCGATGATTTCCATGACGGGCGCAATAGTCAGCCGATGCAGACTGTTCCAATTTTATCCTTTATCGGAAAAAGATGTTATGCAAGCGATGACGGCTGCTCTTAATAACGCGGAAAAAGGGCTCGGTATGTACAAAACATCGGTTGATGAAGCGGCAATGATGCATATTGCCCGCATTGCAAACGGAGATGTGCGCTGCGCACTGAATGCGCTTGAGCTTGCGGTGCGAACAACCGAACCGTCTGCAAACGGAGTGATACATATCACGGCTGAAATTGCGGCTGAATCAATTCAGCAAAAAGTCATTAAATGTGATGAGCAGCAGTTGTATGATATGCTCTCCGCATTTTGCAAATCCCTCCGAGGCGGGGACAGCAATGCCGCACTTGCGTGGTTTGCAAGGCTTATCTATGCGGGACTTGACCCGCGGATTATCTGCCGCAGGATCATTGCGCATGCTTCCGAAGATGTCGGCATGGCGAACCCGACCGCAATGCAGCAGGCTGTTGCGGCGGCGCAGTCACTTGAACTCATCGGAATGCCGGAGGCAAGGCTCAGCATTGCACAGGCGATCGTTTTTGTTTGCGAAAGTCCGAAATCCAATTCCATAGTTCTTGCTGTTGACGGTGCATTTGCCGAAGCGGAGAAGACGATTGACGAACCTGTTCCGATTCATCTCAGGGATACGTCATACAAGGGCGCAAAACAGCTTGGGCACGGCGCAGGGTATAAATATCCTCATGATTACCCGAATCATGAAGTGGAGCAAAAATACATGCCGCCTTCAGTTGAAGGACATGTTTACTATGTTCCGACAGATATGGGCATTGAATCGAGAATCAGGCAGACGCATGAGCGAAAAGGCAGAATTTAGATTAAAGAATACGAAAAAATAATATATTGACACATTCGCCCCGATTTATCTTTGATGAATGCGGCGGATGTGTTATTATATATGTGCAGTGGTTCGGACAAACCCGCATCGAGCGGATTGTTTGCCGATAAACCTCTGCAAAAACTTCAGGAGGAAACGTTATGAAGAAAATCATCAGTATCATGCTGAGCCTGTGCCTTGCGGTAACGACGCTTGCGGCAGTCCTGCCGTCTTCCGCTGCTGCAAAAACACAGGTAACCCCAAACCTCATCAACACCGGCGATGTTGAAATCGACACCGACGGCAGCGATGGCTACAGCGGCGACTATGTCGTTATTTACAACCCGAGCACAAGCTCTTACGGCGATATGTCCACGGGGAACATGAGCGGCCTTATCGAAACCGAAGTCGGTGTCGGCGCAACCGGTGCAAACTGCGGCAGCCTTCCCGCTTCCGACAAGGGCTATGTTGTCGATATCGATTCCGAGCTTGCCGAAGCGGACAAAAAAGCCGGTGTTGATTCCCGCAGCAACATCGGAAGCATCGGCACGGAATCCCTTTCCTTCAATGTCGGCGACACACATGTTTTCAGCCTCTATTCAAGCTATTGCCCGCTGCCCAACTCAAATGTTGAGTTTGAAGTGCTTGCAAAGGGCGAGCATTGCTATATCTGGACTCCCACATCAACGGCGGCAAACGTCTATCCCCTTGATGAAATCGACGAGAGCTTTGCCCAGATTTGTGCGGATGAGTTCGATTCGAAGTTTGCATTGATGCAGTCTTCATTCGGCAATCACGCAAACGGAAGCCAGGGCGACGGCAGGCTGAACATTCTGTATTACAACATTGACGACGGCTGGACTCCCGGCAATGGCTATGTTGCAGGCTTCTTCACTGCATCGGACCTTGCTTCGAACGGAATGCCCTGCCTTAATATCGATACATATCCCGGTGTTTACTATGTTAATACCGAGGGTGAAGTCATCATCGACGTTGCAGATACCTACGGCACAATGGTGCACGAATATCAGCACCTTATCAACTACTCCGCCGGCGGTTCCGACACGTGGATAAACGAATGCATGAGCGCAGCTTCCGAGGAAATCTGCTATCCCGGCAGCAGCATTTCCCGCAGGGTGCAGAGCTGGATGAACTACAGCTTCAAAACCAATAACGATTGGCTCACTCCGCCCGCAGAACACGAGTATGTTTCCGCATGGAGCCTGCACAACGGCTTCTCAATGTACGATTGGAGCAACTGGATCGAAATGGATGACAGGCTTGCGCTTTATGCTCAGGTATCGTTCTTTGCTCAGTATATCTACACGCAATACGGCAACCAGACTTTCCGTGCGCTTCTGCAAAAGCTTGCCGCAGGAAAATCCTTTGCGGCTGCGTTCAAAGAGGTCACGGGCCAGACGGCTTCCGAATTTGTCGGCAATTTCCGCGTTGCAATGACCGCAAATGCGCCGGATGCATACGACGGCATTTACGGTTTCAGGATGCAGGAGGGATACAACCCCGCGGATTATCACGATGTTCAGAACCTCTACAACCTGCTTTCACCGGTTGTTTTCACGGGAAACAGCTGCTCCATCAGCGGCGGCGGTGCAATAACCGTAAAACCCGTTGACGGCATTTACTTCCCGCCGCAGGGTGCGGACAACGGCCTTAAGTATTTCGGCGTAACTCTGAATGCAATCCCCCCCGAACCCGTTGCGCTCACGGCGCTCAGCATTGACCCCGTTTCCGCACAGGCTTATGTCGGCGGCGAAATTCGCCTGTCTGCAATTCGCACACCCGAGAATGCAAACAATTTCGAGGTTGAGTGGACTTCTTCAAACCCCGCTGTTGCAGCAGTTCGCGGCAATAAGCGTTATGCAGCCGTCACCGGCGTTGCTCAGGGTACGGCAACCATAACGGCAAGAGCACACGATTTGCTCAACGATCGTTACTACACTGCCTCCGCGCAAGTGACGATTGCAGGGCTTCCGAGCTTTGACGAGGCGGCAAACGTGCAGAACGGCACGCTGAATTTCACAAACAACAGCAGCCATCCTTGGGCGGTTGATGTTGTGAACAGCGTCGGCGGCGCAAGCGTTGTAAGCACAAATACAGGCGTCGGCGGTTCTTCCGCAGGGTTCAGCGTTACCGTCAACATGAACGCAGGCGAAACAATGAGCTTTGATTGGCGCGTCAGCAGCGAAAGCAATTACGACAAACTCAAATTCAGAGTCAACAATACGGACAACACGAATATCTCCGGCGACCGTGACTGGACAACGGTTACATACACCGCTCAGACAACCGGTTCCTACACCTTCGAATGGGTGTATTCTAAGGACAGCAGCATCAACAGCGGAAGCGACTGCGGCTGGGTTGATAATATCAGCATTCCCGGTTATATCGGCGCACAGTACGCTCCCGGCGATGTTGATATGGACGGCAACGTGACCATTTCGGATGCATTGGCTGCAATGCGGTATGCAATGGGCACGATGCAGCTTACCGAGCAGCAGATTCAGCTTGCGGATGTTGACGGCAACCCCGGTGTTTCCGTTTCGGATGCATTGACCATAATGCGTATGGCGATCGGTGTCATCTGAGAAAACTCCGTCCGACGGAAACTCTGCCTAAAGGCTGTTTTTGTGAACCGAGCCGCAACTGCAAGCGGTTACATACAAAAACACGAATTATCCGGAGTATCTCCGAGTGTCGAACGGCATTTGCACCCGTGACAGCTTTTGCACAGCAAAAGTCCGGTGGATAATGCCGTATTCCGCACGATGATTTGGCATGGGGAGCGACCGACAAGGCTGCTCCCCTTTGGCACGAGGATCCTTGACAGGACGGCTGTAATTGGTTGATGCGAAAACGGGCATTGCGAAAGTGCGTCGAATGCGGCGGGAACAAACAACATGAGTTCGGGACGAATATGATTAACAGAAAAAATACGTATAAATCTAAATCAAACAACGAAACTGACGATAAAAAAGCAAAATCGGCATTGCAGCATTGTTCACGGAACAATGGGGTTCGCACCCCCGGTCCTGCTGTTTTGACTGCACTTCGTAAACCGGCTGCTTTTGCGCTGCTTATATGTATCGTAGCGGCCGCAATTCTCGGATGCAGCGGCGGCGAGAGCCTTGTTCCCGTAAAACCCGAGCGATCTGCCGAGCAAACCGATTCCCCTGTGCCGAACCCCACACAGGTTTTGTCAGGCGATTATATTCCTCCTGTGCAGACGCCTTTGCCGCTGCCCGCAGACGAACCGAATCCGTTTGAGACAGAATTACAATTTAATAACGAAAACTTCGCGCGTGCCTTTAAATATAAATATGGCTCGATATGCGTATCGGACAGAAGCAGCATTGCGGAGCTGCATCTGCGGCGGTGCGGACTGATGTATATTGACGATTTAACAAAATTCGGTTATCTTCGTGTGCTGGATCTTTCCGAAAACATGATTTACGATTTATCTCCGATTGAAAAGCTTACCGCATTGCGAAAACTGAACCTCGATACGAACAATATTTCTGACATATCCCACCTGAGTGAACTGACGGAGCTGCTGGAGTTGGATATTGACAAGAACAATATCTCCAACCTTTATCCGCTGACGCCGCTCAAGAATATGACTAAACTACTTGCGCATGAAAACGAGATTCATGACCTTCAGCCGCTTTCGGAGCTTACAAAGCTTCAAAAGCTTGGTTTGCGGAGCAACAGCATAAGCGACCTGCGCCCGCTTTCAAAACTCGTTGAGCTGCGTGAACTGTATCTGCATGATAACAGCATTTCGGATGTTTCACCGCTTTCGGAGCTTCACGAATTGCGCAGGCTGAACCTGCACGATAATGTGCTGAGCGATATTTCCGAGCTGCGCAGCCTTGAGAATATGGAACGGCTGTGGATATACAATAACAGCATTTCGGATATTTCCGCTTTGGCGGGCATGAAAAAACTGTCCGTTCTGTATGCGGGAATGAATTCGATTGAGGATATTTCCTCTCTTACGGAGCTCGTCAACCTGACGGATGTTTCGCTGCACAACAATGCAATAACGGATGTTTCGGCTCTTGAAGAACATGTGAATCTGAAAAAACTCGATTTGTCCGGCAATCCGATTGATGATTCTGCGGTGGAGGTGCTTTGCACATTGACGGGACTGGAAAAACTGGATTTGCAGCGAACGGGTATTTCACAGGAAGGCATTGCAGCAATCCGTGCCGCATTGCCGAAGGCGAACGTGCTTGCCTGAGGTTGAGCAACAGCTGTTTGCTGCGTTTACGCACCGTTAGTATTGAAAAAACCGAAACAGACTGAAAAAAGTATAAAAAATATAAATCAAATTTGCGGAAAAAAGCGGTTGATTTAATACAGGCACTGGTATATAATAGGTTCAGCGGATGATATTGTCCTGATTGATACGCAGGAATTGTTCGCGCTTAACTTACAATGAATAAATTCGTTAGGAGGATTCCGGAATGCCACTCGTAACCAGCACCGAAATGTTCAAAAAGGCCTATAACGGCGGATACGCCATCGGCGCATTCAACGTTAACAACATGGAGATCATCCAGGGAATTACCGAAGCTGCAAAAGAAGAAAACGCACCGCTCATTCTTCAGGTCAGCGCAGGCGCAAGGAAATATGCCAACCACACATATCTCATGAAGCTTATTGAAGCAGCCGAAATTGAAACTCAGCTGCCCATCTGCGTACACCTTGACCACGGCGACACGTTCGAGCTTTGCAAGAGCTGCATCGACGGCGGTTTCACCTCCGTTATGATCGACGGTTCACATCATTCCTTCGAGGACAACATCAAGCTCACCCGTCAGGTCGTTGAATATGCACACGATCACGGCGTTGTTGTTGAGGGCGAACTCGGAAGGCTTGAGGGCGTCGAGGACGATGTCAATGTTTCCGCAGAGGATGCAAGCTACACCAACCCCGCGCAGGTTCAGGAATTTGTTGAGCGTACCGGTGTTGACAGCCTTGCAATCGCAATCGGCACCAGCCACGGCGCATACAAATTCAAACCCGGCACAAAGCCCATGCTTCGGTTCGATATCCTTGAAGAGGTTGAGCAGCGTCTTCCCGGTTTCCCGATCGTTCTGCACGGTGCAAGCTCGGTCATTCCCGAATTTGTCAAGATGATAAACGAACACGGCGGAAACATGCCGGATGCAATCGGTGTCCCCGAGGATATGCTCCGCAAAGCGGCAAGCATGGCAGTCTGCAAGATTAATATCGACAGCGATCTCCGCCTTGCAATGACCGGCACCATCCGCAAATACTTCGATGAGTACCCCTCTCACTTCGATCCCCGTCAGTATCTCAAGCCCGCCCGCGCTGCCATCAAAGAGATGGTTCGCCATAAGATCGTTGACGTTCTCGGCTGCAACGGCAAGGCATAACAAAAACATATTCAGGCAGCAATCACGCGGCGATGGGTGTGATGCCCGAACAGTGCTTACTTAACGTACGATATATGCAGCGGCAGTGCATTGTGCCGATTAAACGGCTTTCTGTGCTGCTCGCTGCATATTGCTGCATTATAAGGCGGAATTTGTCGCCGCGGAGCAAAATACAAACACAGGAGAGCAGAGTTTGGAAGAACAGCTTTATAACAGCATTATCCTTATCGATGAGGATGAAAATGAGATAGAGTTTGATATTATGGACATTATCGAACACAACGGCGAAAACTACTATGTTTTGCTTCCGGTTGATGATGACAGCGATGAACTCGAATACGTAATTTTGCGTGAAACAGGCGAAGGGGAGGAAAAAACCCTTGTCGGTATCGATGACGAAAAAACGCTTGATGATGTTTTTAAAAAATATCAAAAACACAGCACTGACGAGAACTGATTTATTGATTCCCGAAAAGTGAATTATTCAGTGTATCTCCGACAGTTTTAACCATATAAATACCCCCGAAAGGATTCAACCACAAATGAGCATAATGAGCAGCCGCAACCTGACCATGATGACGGACCTTTATCAGCTGACCATGATGTACGGCTATTTTAAAAAGGGCATGGCGGGCAACAAAGCGGTCTTTGACCTTTTTTTCCGCGATACAAAAGCAAATTCTTCCTATGCAGTAATGGCGGGCACGGAATCTATCGTTGAATATATCAATGATCTGCATTTCTCGGAGAACGATGTTGCTTACCTGCGTTCGCTTAATCTTTTTGATGAATCGTTTTTAAGCGTACTCCGCGAACTGCATTTCACGGGTGAAATCTATGCAATGGAAGAGGGGACCCTCGTTTATCCGTATGAACCGCTCGTTCGCGTCATTGCACCGATAATGGAGGCACAGCTCGTTGAAACAGCGTTGCTGAACCTTGTTAATCATCAAACGCTTATCGCAACAAAGGCAAGCCGCGTCTGCTATGCCGCAAAGGGTGATGCCGTAATGGAATTCGGTCTGCGCCGCGCACAGGGTCCGGATGCAGGGAACTACGGCGCACGTGCTGCCGTTGTCGGCGGCTGCTGCGGCACAAGCAATGTTCTAACGGGTCAGCTTTTCAACATTCCCATCCTCGGCACACATGCACACAGCTGGGTAATGAGCTTCCCGACGGAGCTTGATGCTTTCCGCGCCTATGCGGATATTTTCCCGGGAAATTGTCTGCTGCTTGTTGACACATATGACACGCTGCGCAGCGGCGTTCCTAATGCAATAACAGTTTTTAACGAGCTTCGCAGCAGAGGTTATGAGCCGGCGGGCATTCGCCTCGACTCGGGCGATCTTGCTTACCTTACCAAAAAAGCAAGAAAAATGCTTGATGAAGCCGGGTTTGAAAATGCAAAAATCTGTGTTTCGGGCGACTTGGACGAGACGCTTATCAACAGCCTGAAAATGCAGGGAGCATGCATAAACACTTGGGGTGTCGGAACAAAGCTCATAACTTCAGACGACAAGCCCGCACTTGGCGGTGTTTACAAAATGTCTGCTGAAATTATTGACGGCGTCGTTTATCCGAAAATCAAATTGTCCGAAAATGCTGTTAAGATCACAAACCCGGGCATTAAAACCGTTTATCGCCTGTATGATAAAGATCATATGGCGATTGCCGATCTTATCGCTTTGCGCGATGAAAAGTTCGACACGACAAAACCGCTCACGATTTACCACCCCGAACAAACTTATAAACGCATGACACTTACGGATTACACAATGCGTGAGCTGCTTGTGCCCATCTTCATAGACGGAAAACAGGTTTACAACTGTCCGACGATTCAACAGATTCAGGCATATGCAAAGCAGGAGCTTGACACCCTCTGGGAGGAAAGCAAGCGTTTGATGAACCCGCAAGTTTACAAAGTCGATTATTCGGACGGGCTGTACGATTTGCGTCAAAAGCTTATCCGTGAACATCGGAAGCTTCCCGCGAATGCGTAAAACTGTGTTTGAACACTTCAAAATAAAAAACGATATTGCGGACGGGTGTATGCGTTTTGCACTGCGCCTGTCCGCGGGACTGCTTGCGGCTTTAGTGCTCTCGGCAGCGGGCTGCAATGACAAAAACTCAAGCATTATGCCCGATGTGACATTGCCGCCTCACGGACTCCGGGTCGACAGCGCCGAGCCGACAGCGGGTACATATCCGACGGCCGATGCAGCACCTACGGGCGGCATAATGCATTATGATGCGCTTGGAAAAGAAATTCGCGACACGGAGCATTTTGAGCAATATCTCCGATTTGTAAACTTTCGCGTTTTCGAGGAGGGCGACGGCACATTCGTTGACGGCATGGTCATAAACAGCTACCCCGAAACTCTTTTTTGTGCTGTGAACATAATTTTCGCGGACACGACGGAAGGCGGCAGCGAGGCCTTCATTGCTTCCGGCAGCATGCAGTCGGCAGACGGCTCATTCATGCTGAAGCTTGAGCCGGGGGAGAATCTGCTTTTTGCAACAGTATTGACAGATACAGCGCTGACGGATAAACCTTTTACTCTTGAATTCGATGCTTCTGTCGGTGTTCAGCCCGGGCATTGATGACGGAATATAACGCACGGACTTATTTTCCCTTTTTGCTTGAAATCTGCGGCGAAATAGGATATAATTTGTATAATCCCCCAAGACACGGCCGGAACGGTCGGTCTGCGGAGGCAGCAATACGTCGGCGCATCCGCCGCTGCGGAATCATTGCAATGCGGTTTGCGCTGCAACAACAAAGAATAAAGGGCAACGGTTAATAATTATGGAAAAAACACTTTCGCTTATTGTACCCGTTTATAACGAAGAAGAGGTGCTTGAAACCTCATTTTCACGTATGGATGCGGTTATGAAAAAAATCGGTTATCCTTACGAAATCATTTATGTAAACGATGGCAGCCGTGACGGCTCAATGAAGATTCTGCGCAATATCGCAAAGAACAATCCACAGGTCAAGGTGCGTTCCTTCAGCAGGAATTTCGGGCATCAGCTTGCCGTAACCTGCGGCATGGATGCTGCCAAAGGTGATGCGTTGATAATCATTGACGTTGACTTGCAGGATCCGCCCGAAGTTATCGAGCAAATGGTCAAAGCATGGGAAAACGGTGCTGATATAGCATACGGCAAACGCCTCAAGAGGCAGGGAGAGACTATCTTCAAAAAGCTCACGGCTGCTGCATATTACCGCCTGCTGAAGTCAATGAGCGCAACCGCAATTCCGCTTGATACCGGTGATTTTCGTCTTATCGACCGCAAAGTTGCGGATGTGTTCCTCAAAATGCGTGAACATAACCGCTTCCTGCGCGGCATGAGCGGCTGGATGGGCTTTGACGCCGTCCCAATTGAATTTGTCCGCAACGAACGCTTTGCGGGAAAAACCAAGTACACGCTCAAAAAAATGATTCGCCTTGCAATGGACGGAATCATTGGTTTCAGTGATCGTCCGCTGACGCTTTGCGGCGGTTTCGGCGTGTTCACAAGCATCATTGCGGGTCTCGGTCTTATCGCGCTCATCGTGCTTGCCTGCTGCGGAGTTAAATTCCCCGCATGGCTGTGGGCAGTTGACGGCGTTGTTCTGCTTCAGGGACTCACGTTCCTCTTCCTCTGCATTCAGGGCGCATACATGAACCGCATGTACGATGAGCTTAAGCAGCGTCCGCTCTATATCGTTGCGGAGGAGCTGAACTTCTGACACCTTCCGCCGGCAGGCGGTTCGGCTCGTCGGCGCATTAATTTTTTCTATTTTTTCGGAAAAAATATCCCGAATTATATAGTTGTTTTTTCCCCGTAATGGGGTATAATAAGGTCAAGGCCGGCTTCTTTTTCGCCGCCGGCTTCCGATTCAAACATTTATAATCTTTTGAGGAGGCTTTTCACTCATGGCAACCAAAATCGGCATCAACGGCTTCGGCCGCATCGGCAGGCTCGTTTTCCGCGCAGCAGCAGCGGATCCCGACGTTACTGTAATGGGCATCAACGATCCCTTCATCGACCTTGAATACATGGCTTATCTGCTCAGGTATGACACCGTTCACGGCAGGTTTGACGGAGAAATCAAGGTTGAAAACGGCAAGCTCGTTGTCAACGGCGAAGCTATCAGCGTTTATAACTGCATGGATCCCAAGGAGATTCCCTGGGGTGAATGCGGCGCAGAATACGTTGTTGAATCCACCGGTAAGTTCACCACCACCGAACTCGCAAGCCAGCATTTCGTAGGCGGCGCAAAGAAGGTCGTCATCTCCGCACCCGCAAAGGATGCAACTCCCATGTTCGTTATGGGCGTAAACAACAAGGAATACAAGTCCGACATGAACGTTGTTTCCAATGCAAGCTGCACAACCAACTGCCTTGCACCTCTTGCAAAGGTTATCAACGATAATTTCGGCATCAAAGAGGGTCTTATGACCACCGTTCATTCCATCACCGCAACCCAGCTTACCGTTGACGGTTCTTCCCGCAAGGATTGGCGCGGCGGCCGTGCGGCGGCACACAACATCATCCCCAGCAGCACCGGTGCAGCAAAGGCAGTCGGCAAGGTCATACCCGCTCTTAACGGCAAGCTGACCGGCATGAGCATGCGCGTTCCCACCATTGACGTTTCTGTTGTTGACCTCACCTGCGTGCTCGAAAAGCCCGCAACTTACGATGAAATCAAGGCGGTTATGAAAGCAGCAAGCGAAAGCCCCGAATTCGCCGGCATCATCGGATACACCGAGGACGCTGTTGTCTCTTCCGATTTCTATCACGATAAGAGAACTTCCATCTTCGATGCAACCGCCGGCATCATGCTCAACGATCATTTCGTAAAGCTCGTTGCTTGGTACGACAATGAATGGGGTTATTCCAACAAGCTTGTTGACCTCATCAAGCATATGTCCTCCGTTGATCATCCCTGCTGTTGCTGCTGCGGCAAATAATTCCGCGGTATAAACAGAAATCAACGCACACAACTAAACCAAAATAACGAACAGGAGCATTGCCATATGACGATGCTCCTGTTTTCACGTTCGCCGCCCTGCTGCAATACACGGAGCAGCCGGAATGCAGCGGCAACCCTCATTATTGATTCAAACTGATTCTGCACACTTTCGTTGCAATATCGTTGACGAAAGCTTCGTCATGTTCAACAAACAGCATGGTCGGCTTGTATTCAAGTATCAGCGTTTCTATCTGAAGTCTTGATATAACGTCAATGTAGTTCAGCGGTTCATCCCAGATATAGAGGTTGGCTCTTTGGCAAAGGCTGCGGGCGAGCAGGACTTTTTTCTTTTGGCCCATGGAAAATTCCGACATATCTTTTGTGAACTGCGTACGCTTGAAATCAAGCTTTCTCAGAATCGTTTTGAACAGGGTGATATCAATTTCGCTTTCTGCGGCAAAGTCGTCTGCGCTGCCGGAAAGAAAAGACATATCCTGCGGCACATACGACACGGTCAGTCTGCTGCCGATTTCAAGTGTGCCCGTATGTGCAATTGGTTGGCCGATTAAAAGCTTCAGCAAACTGGATTTGCCGCAGCCGTTGCGCCCGACAAGCGCGATTCTGTCCCCGCGGTTGAGCGTAAGACTGATTCCGTTTGCAACGCATCTGTCACCGTAAAAAATGGAAAGGTCTTTTGATAAAAGCAGATTCTGCCTGAAATACGGCTCGGGATGCAGCTTCAGCCGCTCGTCATATTCAACATCGTGCATAAGTGCCTCCCGCTTTTCAATTTCGCGTTCAAGTCTGCTCTCCTGTGCCTTTGCATGACGCATCATCTTTGCGGCTTTTGCGCCGATTGCGCCGCGATCACACGGTCCGCCGCCGATTTTTGTTGCTTCAATTTTGTCCGACCATGAAGCAATTCTGTCCGCTGCATTGCGCAGGTTGGCAATTTCGGCGGTCAAGCGGGAGTTTTCACCGCGTTCATAATCGTCACGCTGAGTTTTTTCACGCTGCCATGATGAATAATTGCCGTGAATGACTTCTATCGTGCTGCGATTAATTGACAGCACATGGTCAATGCATTCATCAAGGAATGCCCTGTCGTGCGACACAAGAATGAACCCTCGTTTGCTCTTGAGATATTTCGCAACGAGTCGCCTGCCGTCAAGATCAAGATGATTCGTCGGTTCATCAATGAGCAGAAAATTGTTTTCCTTGAGAAATAGTGCGGCAAGCAGCAGTTTGGTTTTTTCTCCGTTGGAAAGCGTTGCAAACGGACGGGGGAGCACACTTTCGTCAACACCGAGAAGTCCGAGTTCACGCTCGGCGCGCCAAAAGTCGTATTCCGCAATACCGGAAACAGTCAGAAGGATTTCGGCAGCGGTCAGACATTCATTTGTTACGGCAAACGGAAAATAGTCAAAATGAACGCTTGCTGTGATGCTTCCTTCGTATGCATAATCGCCCGTTAACAGCCGCAGAAAAGTCGTTTTTCCGCGCCCGTTTCGTCCGATGAAACCAAGTCTCCAATCGGTATCGATCGTGAAATTTACGTTTTCAAAAATGTTGTCGAAACTGCCTTCATAGCAGAAAGTTAAATTGCGTACTGAAATTATGGACATATGAACCTCCTTGTTGTTCAAGCCTGCGGGTTATAAATGCGCTGAAAGCCGAAGTCTGCGGGCGGTTCGGAGGGTTTCGTTAAGGTGCACATAAAACACATTTTATGAAAATAAAAAACGGAACGTGAAACATCATTCACATCCGCTTCTGAGCAGAACTATAAAGCTCATACAGGGAAACACAAAGTCTGCCTTGCATTTATCCTGTTAAATATGCGGAAGTCCACCGGGATGTTATCAACCGAATCGCAGCGCAAAATATTTTGCACATTTTTAAGCGCAACAAAAAAAGTTTTGCTTTGCATAAAAACTCAGTCGATCACGGTCACTCCGGTATACCCCTTTGTTTAAATTTCGGCGGATGAACCACCGATTAAAATGATTATAGCACCGAGCCCATCGTATTGTCAACAACGAATTTTGATGTCGGCTGCTTTGTGCAAATAATGATGATGTAAATAAAACCGCATAACGAAATTGAAAGCATCCGAATGCTGTCTGCATGTTCGGATGCTTTCGGTTTTTTTGTCAGATTGTTAAATCAGTTGTTCTTTTTCTTGGAACGGAGAAAATAGGGCCAATCGAGTCCGCTGTTTTTGTCGCGGTCATCGCGGGGAGTGCTTTTGCGGGAAGACTCAGCGGGTCTTGCCGGGCGAGGTTCATCGCCGTAGCTGCTGTAACCTCTGTTGTCTTCATATGCAGGAGCGTTGCCGTATCCCGGGCGACTCTCATAATCGGGTCTGCCGTACTCTGCACTGTTCGAGCCTGAACCGCCGCGAATGCCGCTGCTGTAGTCAGCGGGATTTCGATGGGGCTCCTGCCTGTCGCTGTAGCTGCGATCAACGTAGTCGCGCCTGCCGGGTTCGTCACGCATGGGTGCAGTACCGTATTCACGTTGTGCGTTCGGAGTATTTAAGCGGTCGTCACGGATATCATATTGTTCACGGTCGGGAGCGGCGGGACGTGTATCAACACGAATGCCTCTGCCGTCGCGGGAGTCGGGGTCGGGACGAACGCCGGAATTTACAGCATTTTGACGCGTCCTTGAGGGGTCGTTATCCAGTTCTGCGGGCCACTCAAAGCCTGTTGCAATAACGGTAACACGAACATCGTCTCCCATTGCGTCATCAATGCCCATTGCGAAAATGATGCGTGCTTCTTCATCCACAGCCGAGGTTATGAGGTTGGTTGCATTGTCAACCTCCATCATGCCGAGAGTGGGTCCGCCCACAACGTTGATGAGAACGCCCTTTGCACCGTCAATGGTTGTTTCAAGCAGCGGACTTTTGATTGCCTGCTGGGTAGCTTCCGTGCAGCGATCTTCGCCGCTTGCGGTGCCGATACCCATGTGGGCCATGCCCTTTGCGGAAAGGACGGTGCGAACATCCGCAAAGTCGCTGTTGATCATTGTGTGGCAGGTGATAAGGTCGCTGATTCCCTGAACGCCCTGACGGAGCACATCGTCCGCAACGCGGAGCGCATCGTTAATGGGTGTGTTGCCGACAATGGAAAGCAGTTTTTGGTTGGGAATGATAATGAGCGTGTCAACAACATCGCGCAAATCGCGTATGCCTTGAAGTGCATTCCTCATGCGTGAGCGGCCTTCAAAACTGAAAGGCTTTGTAACAACACCAACGGTCAGTATGCCCTGCTCTTTGGCGGCTTTTGCAACTATGGGTGCTGCCCCGGTGCCGGTGCCGCCGCCCATACCTGCGGTGATGAAAACAAGATCTGCGCCGCGAATTGCGTCGTTGATCTCATCAATGCTCTCTTCTGCTGCAGCCCTGCCGACGGCAGGTTCCGCACCTGCGCCGAGACCTTGGGTTGCCTTTTCACCTATCTGAACCTTGATGTCTGCCTTGGAGGTGAATAGAGCCTGTCTGTCGGTGTTGATGGATACAAATTCAACACCGCGAAGACCAAATTCAACCATACGGTTCACTGCGTTCCCGCCTGCGCCGCCGACGCCGACGACTTTAAGCTGGGCAATATTGCCCTGTTCGTTATCGAGTTCAAGATCAAGTGCCATTATTGATAAAACCTCCTTTGTCTTCGGTTGATTTAAACTTTGAGAATGCATCGAGCGGTTTGCTCTTTTCAAAAACCAATCGGTGCATACTGCATCATTTTTGCATAATTGCTATGCATTTTGTCGGTAAGCGAAAAAATCTCTGATGTTGCCGACTATATTATCCACCAGTCGTCTGTTGTCGACAGCAAGTGAACCGCTGCCGTAAAGCATGAAATGCGCAAGCGCAAATGCCGGTGCGTAGTTAACGGCGTTCATAAGGCTTGTCCGCGGCATGGAAACATACACGCGCCTTCCGAGAAGTCGGGAAAGCCTTTCCGTGCCGCCGCGCATAAGCGCAATTCCGCCGCCGATGAGATAGACGGGGAAGTGCGCCCGAGCGTTTTGTTCAATGCCGCTGATGATGCTTTGAATTTCATCCGCAAGCTGAACGATGCGGGCTTCGATAACGGATTGAATTGCGCCGCAGCTGAGCGTTGCAAGTCCCTCTCCGGGAATCATAACGCGTTCAACGGAGCCGCCGTAATCAAGCCCGAATACATACCTGCGTTTGATGCTTTCCGCCGTGCCGAACGGAAGACGCAGCCCGTATGCAATATCACGCGTGAAGTGTTCGCCGCCGATTCCGATGCTTTCGGAGCAAAGCAGAGCGTTGTCATATATGAGTGAAACATCACAATGCTGACCGCCGCAATCGATTAGTATCGCACCGTTTTCGCGGTCCGGTTCGGGAATTGTGAACAATGCCCCTGTCAATTGGGATGAAACAAACGGATCGGCGGCAATGCCTGCTGAGCGAAGCGCATCCGAAACGACTGCGGCGAAAGCCGAGTCAACGAAGGTATGCGCCGCATCCGCCGAAATTTCCTTTGCGGCCTTGCCGACGGGCGAATGTTCCGCCGCCATGCCGTCAAGTTCAAAGTTGAACAGCGAGCTGTGCATCAGCGTAAAGCCTTCCGGCGGAGTGAAATCCGCCGCCTGCTCAAGCAGAAGATCGATGTCCGGTTCCGTGACGCGGTGCGATCTGGATTCAACAGGCTGTCGGCAGGAGTTGAGCAGGGTCTTTGTGAATGGTGCGGGAACTCCGACACAGGCACTGCGAAGGCGGATTCCCTGAGAGCTGCGGAGTGCAGAGGCAATGCTTTCAAGTGTATCGCTCAGTGCGGCCGCGTTCGGAAGCTCACCGAATCGATACCCGGAGTAGGTACGTTCTTCGGCATTTTGAACAATGATTGCGCCGTCAGCCGCAGGGCAGACAACCATGGCAAGAACTTTGCTGCTGCCGATGTCGATTATAACACTCTGTTTCATTCAAGCTCTCCAAATGCAGAATCCGCTGCCCAAAAAACAGTTTTCGGCGGGGTAGGTCACATTTTCTCAACGAAAACGGCATGTGTGCGGACGGTGCATATATGTATGCTCATTATAGCATATATGCAATATTATGCGCAACACCCGGGCAGCGACTTTGCGTAAAAAAGATAGAATAACCTAATTTGTTTTATAAAATCTAACGCGATGTTTCATCAAGGCTCGTCCGTTGAATTCGGCGGAGCAGTCACCTGCTGCGGTGCATCCGTTTCAGGCGGAACCGATGCGGCCGAACTGCGCGGAGTGAAGTCAACAACGGTTGAATCCTTAAATATGTTGACCGTCCCCCCGCTCGGATAGACGGGGAGAAGGCGTTTGTAAGCCTTTGCTGCGGTTTTAATATTTCCTTCCGCATATCGCCAGTCATCCAGAACAAAAGTGTAGCCGTGCTGAAGCTCAAGCTTTATCGAGGCTGCATTTGACACATCAATTGCAATAACGCTTTCTGCAAAATCACATTCTTTTACTGCCGCAAGCAGCTTCATTGCCGTGACGGTGCGGAGACAATGGTTCTTTTCGGTTATCACGGTATTATGCACAAAGCCGATATTCGCCATGCCGCGGAGCAGGATAAGCTCACCGCTGCTTTCCGCGCCGATTGCAAGCACAAGCCCTTCGGCATCGATAAGCGTATATGTTCCGTTTGCTGCGGGTATGGCCGCCGCAGCATTGTGATCGGCAACATTGATACTGATTTTATTCGGAAAAACCCTGCGCACGCCGGTGCAGATCAAATTCGGAATGCTTGATACGTTTTTTGATATTTCATCCGTGTTGTAGGAAAGAATATGCCTGCCCGTCTGCAAACCTGCAAGGCCGATTATCTGTTCGGCACTGTATTGCCCGCTTCCGGAAACAATGAACGAGTCAACGCAGGTAAAGCGGTAGGCTGTATAGCCGCAAAACCCAAGCAATGCGATAAGAAGAAGAATTCCGAGCGAACTGAAAATGTCACGCCTGTTTTGTCTCCGCCGCTTTTCCTCGTGGCTGATGCCGCGTGCGGGTGCCGCTGCGCGGGTATCCAGCCCGTCGGATTCAACACCGTGCGGAACCTTGCGTGCACGTGTTCCGGCCGCACCGCGGGCACCGTGTGCGGAATTGCCTGAAGCGTCCGCAGAACGGTTTCGGGAATGCCTGCTGCCGTACTCAGGTTCGTTATTGCTGCCGCTGTTTCTGGTTTTTGTGTTTTCCATATGATTCTCCGCGTGATTTTCGGGGTTCCGTATAGCGTGAAATATTGAGCAGTACGCCGATGCCGGCAAGGAATATAACAAGCGAGGTACCGCCGGAGCTGATGAAGGGGAGCGTTTGCCCTGTTGCGGGTATTGAATTTGTAACAACGGCAACGTTGACCGCAACCTGCACGGCAAGTATGGAAGAGAACCCCGCCGCAACAAGTGAAGCGAACCTGTCGCGAACGGAGAGCGCAATTCGAATGCCGCGGTAGATTATAAAGCAGTAGGCTGCAATTAACAGTGCAACAGTCACAAAGCCGAGTTCCTCGGCAATGATGGAAAGAATGAAGTCACTTTCACGATAAGGCAAAAACAGGAGCTTTTGACGGCTTGCATCAAGCCCCTGACCGAACCACCCGCCGTTGCCGAATGCATAAAGCGATTGAACGATCTGATAGCCGGCATCGCTTTTGTTGCCCCAAGGATCAAGCCATGCCGTTATACGGCTTTCGCGATATGATGCTGCAAACAAAAGCACACCAATTGCAGCACCGCCGATGAGTGCCGCAATGCCGAGCTGACTAAGGCTTGCTCCTCCGATAAAAAGCATGATCGCAAACACAATGCAAAGAATTATGAGCATGGAAACGTTCGGCTGAAAATAAATCAACACGGCGGGAACGACAAGCAGTGCAGCCATCGGCAAAAGCCCACGAACGAACGACGGCATATCCTCATGGTGGTCAGTCATGTATTTTGCCATGCAAATAACGATTATGAACTTTGCAAGTTCGGAAGGCTGAAATTGCAGCGGACCGATTTTAAGCCAACGCTGTCCGCCCTGCAGGTTTTTGCCGAAAAGAAGAACGGCAATAAGGAGCAGGATTATAAGCAGATATGCCATCCATGCAAAGCGTCGGTAGAATTTGTAATCCACGAACGAAAGCCCGAACATAACGGGAATGCCGATTGCAAGGAAGATAAGCTGCTTTTTTACGTAGTAATACCCATCGCCCTGAAAGGACTGGGCATAATAATAGCTTGCGGAAAACAGCATAACAACGCCGAATGCGCAGATTGCCGCAACTGTAAGAAAAAGCAAGTAGTCCATGCCGTGTCTGCGCGGGCGCATTGTCGGCACGGGTGCAGCGGCGGGAGAACTGCCGCCGCGCCTTTCGGTGGAACGAATATGTGTTGCGTTGCTTTCCATCTCAACCTCTCTTATCGATTATTCCGAAACGGGAGGGACCGTTTCGGGCAGAATGCGGCATTTTTCGGCGGAAACTCAAGCCCGATGGGCGGGAATCAAAACCGCCTCAGAGTGAGTTTACTATTTCCTTAAATATGTCACCGCGCTGTTCAAAATTGTCGAACATGCCCCAGCTTGCGCAGGCGGGGGAGAGCAGCACTGCATCGCCGGGTTCGGCAAGGGATGCTGCTTTCAGTATCAGTGCGCGGAAATCATCCGAACAGGGGTAGATGTTTTTAAACCCTTCCTCTTTGGCCGCACGCATGATAGCTTCGGTGTTCGAACCGTTTACAACAACAGCCTTAACTCTTCCGTTGAAGGCGCGGAAGACGGGGCGATAATCACTTTGCTTATCATAATTACCGACGCCGAGCATAAGCACTGTCGGCTTTGTCATTGCTTCAACGGCTTTAACGGTGGATTCGGGGTTTGTGCCTTTTGAATCGTTGTAAAAAGTGATTCCGTTCAGGCAGCGTGTGTATTCAATTCTATGCTCAACACCTTTGAATGATTTCAAAACATTGCAGACGACATCAGGCTTTACTCCCATGGACATAGCAAGGCAAACCGCACAGAGCGCGTTTTCAAGGTTATGTGCACCGATGATGCCGAGTTCGTTTGCGGGAATAAGCTGCGTTTCAACTCCGTTCATGCGGAAGATGATGATGCCGCTGCGGACAAAGGCGCCGTCCCGAACCTCATGCAGCCTTGAAAAGTAAAGCTTTTTTGCTTTTGTTTCCGCGGCCGAAACAATTGGATCATCCGCATTCAGAACGGCAAAATCCTGTTCGGTCTGGTTTTCAAAAATGCGCATTTTGGCCGCAATGTACGCTTCCATCGAGCCGAACCGATTGATATGATCCTCGGTGATGTTCAAAAGCCCGGCTGCATCGGCATGAAAGTCACGGATGCTTTCGAGCTGGAGCGCGGCGGTTTCCGCAACAACGGTGTCGCCCGGGCGCGTTTCGGATGCATGTTCGGTAATTGGAATGACGATGTTGCCGAGAACAAACGTTTGGCCTTCGCCGTTTGCTTTGAAAATTTCGCCGGTAAGCGCAGTGGTTGTGGTTTTTCCGTTCGTGCCGCCGATGCACACAAAATGCGTTCCTCTGCTGCAATAACGATAACCGAGTTCAATTTCGCCGATAACTTCAATGCTGCGGCTCTGTGCCTTGCGGACAAATGGAGCGAAAATCGGAATAACGGGGGAAATAATCATCAGGTCCACTCCGTCCAAAAGTGTTTCGGGAGCTTCGCCGAGTTTATCGGTGTATTCAATGCCGGAAAGGGCTTCCTCAAGCCCGGGAATGACAGGTTTCATATCGTTAATGATAACGTTATACCCGTTTCTGTAAAGCAGTTTTGCGCTCGAAATGCCGCTTTTTGCCATTCCGACGATCAGTGCGGTTTTTTTCATATCGAATCGCGTCCTTTCGTTATTTATAGGTTTTATTCGGTGAATTAAGCTGCCTGCGGAACAAATTCGTATCTGCGGCAGTGCAGTCTTTTTAGATGCGGCCGTTCGGCGCAGCGGGGTTTTGAGAAGTGTGCCGATGCTCCTTCTTAAAAACCCGGTATCATTATCGGTCGTGCCAAGTGCCAACAAAAATCACGACCTTCGGCGCCGAACGGCGGCTATGTGTTCAAAACGGTTCGCCCGAACCGCAGGAACCCATTGTGGGAATTCTGCAATGCAGAGTTATGCTGCATGATATAACAAACTCGGATTTGTTTGCTCTATCAAAGGAACAGTGCGAGTGCGGCAACGCAGGCAAGTGCGGTCACTATCATGTATCCCGAAACGACTTTTGTTTCGGGATAGCCCAAAAGCTCAAAATGGTGATGAAGAGGTGCCATTTTGAATATGCGCTTGCCGTGGCGCAGTTTGAACGAGCCGACCTGCAGCACAACGCTTACGGCGGAGGCAACAATGCATACGCCCATCAGCAGGAAGAGGAACGGGGAACGGCTGTAAATGACCATTGCGGACATTGCGCCGCCCAGTGCCATTGAGCCTGTATCTCCCATAAAGACTTTTGCGGGATAGCTGTTGCTCTTCAAAAAGCCGAGGCAGCCGCCGGCGACCGCAAACGCAAAAACGCTCATGCAAAGCATTCCGTCGCGGTTTGCAACGAAACGGGGTTCGTTAATGAAGCTGCCGTCGAAAACTTTTGCAAAATAGAGAAAAAGCACACCCATTGCAATGCTGTAAATCAGCGATACGCCGGAAAGCAGACCGTCCAAGCCATCGGTCAGGTTTGCACTGTTGACAACGGCAATTATCATGAACATCGTAAAGGGAATGTACCATCCGCCGAGTTCGATGCTGCCGAAAATCGGGTCATACAATGTTGAGCCGATAAAACTGCTTTTATAGGCATAGTACGCCGCTGCAAAGGACAGAAGAAGCTGTGCGATAATTTTTTGGTATGCGCGGAGACCGAGATTGCGCTTGCGCTTGACTTTTATAAAGTCGTCAAGAAAGCCGACAAGCCCGAATGCAAGCATGATAAGCACGGCAGGAACCGAAAAATCGAATGCAATGCCGTATATGCTGAATGCCGCAACTGCAATAATGATCGCGATTATGAACATAATGCCGCCCATTGTCGGGGTGCCTTCCTTTGCGGAATGTGCGTGCGGCCCCTCGGCACGTTCAACCTGCCCGTACTTGAGTCGTCGGAGCATTGGAATGAACAGGGGAGAAATGAGCATGACCGCTGCTGCGGCGGTTATGAAAGCGAAAATCATCTTTTGCATAATACGAACCTCTTATATTTTTTCTTTGCACGGAACCGGACCGGCCCGATGCGCAAAACTGCGCCGAATACGGAATTATTTGCGCCCGCAGCGCATATCTTCAAGAATTTCGGCAACGATTATTTTTTCATCGAACGGATGTTTGATGCCGTTGATTTCCTGGTAATTCTCGTGACCCTTGCCTGCAAGAACAACCACATCGTCCTTCTTTGCAATATTCAGTGCGTAACGTATCGCCTCGCGGCGGTTTTCAATAACAACGTACTCCGTTTTTTCGCTGCGCACACCTTCAAGCACCATGTTGATGATGCGCATCGGATCTTCCGTGCGCGGATTGTCGGATGTTACAACGCAGAAGTCTGCAAGTTTTGCCGCCGTTGCACCCATTATCGGACGTTTGGCATTATCCCTGTCGCCTCCGCAGCCGAACACGGCAATGACGCGTCCTTTGGCAAAACCCTGAACGGCAGAGAGCAGGTTGGACAGTCCGTCCGGTGTGTGTGCAAAATCCAGTATAACGGAAAAATCAAAGCCTTCCGCAGGAAGGGATTCCATCCTGCCGGAAACGCCCTTCACGCTTTTCAGCCCTTCCGCGATGGTGTCCAAATCAATTCCGAGTTTCATGCAGACCGATGCCGCAAGCATTGCGTTAAAAACATTGAAAAGCCCGGGGATAGAGACATTGATTTGCTTGTTTCCGTTCGGCGTCAGCATTTCAAATTCGATGTTGCGCGCACAGATTTCAATGTCGGCAGCGCGAACATCGGCTTTTTCGCAGCGAATGCCGTATGTGATGCTTGGAATATTGATTCCGCGAAGCAGCTCCGCACTGTGGCTGTCATCAGCATTCATAACGGCAAATTTGCTGCGTGTGAACATAATTTTTTTTGCCGCAAGATAATTTTCAAAAGTTTTGTGATAATCAAGATGATCCTGCGTAAGGTTCGTGAATCCGCCTATGAGATACTCGATTCCGTGAACCCTGTCCTGATCCAATGCGTGCGAACTGACTTCCATCACGATAAGCTGAACACCCTCGTCGCGCATAAGCCTGAACACACGCTGAAGCTCAACGCTCTCCGGTGTGGTGCGGTCGGTGGGGATGATTCTGTCGCCGATAAGGTTTCGAATCGTGCCGATCAGTCCGACTTTATAGCCCGCCTTTTCGGCGATCGCTTTTATCATGTATGTTGTTGTCGTTTTTCCGTTCGTGCCGGTGATGCCGATGACAGGGATTCCGTCAAGCGGATGACCGTAAAACTCAATTGCAAGTTCGGCCATTGCATGACGTGAGTTTTTCACAATAATCTGCGGCACGGAAAGAGGAAGCTCCCGTTCAACAAGGAGTGCGGCTGCGCCGCGGGCAACTGCACTTTCGGCAAATTCGTGTCCGTCTTTGAAAGTGCCGCGGATGCAGCAAAACAGCTCACCGCCGGTGAGTTTTCTTGAGTCGTATTCGATTCTGCTGATGTCGCAGTCGCTGCCGATTATGCGGCAGTCGGTATTTTTTGTCAGTTCACTTATAAGCATTGCTTTTCTCCTGTTATAAAGCAAGTATTGATTTTGCAGCAAAAAGTCTGCCTGTTGCGGAAATTAACCGCCTGTAGTCGAATAGCCGAAATAAACCGTTACGGATGAGCCGAATTCAACCTGAGTGCCCGCATAGATGCTTTGTCCGATGACATATCCGAACGGATCGGCGGGGTCGGCAATCATTGTAAGCCCGAGCTGTTTGAGCTCATCATGCGCCTGGAGCGCGGTTTTCCCGATTAGACTCGGCATGGTAACATAATACGGTTCATCGGTCGGTTCGGCAGTGTTCACACCCTCAAGTCCGGTGTACAGCAGAACGGACGAGCCGATAACAACGCTTTGACCCGCTGCCGGAACCTGCATTGTAACAACCGCATCGCATTCGAAAATGCCCTCAAGTCCGTACTGCGCAAGCAGTGCGGAAGCGTCAGCCGCGGACATTCCGACAAGGTCGGGCAGCTGAACCGTCTGATAGCTTGTTTCCGGGGTTAATCCGGGAACTTCCTTCAGCGTCAACACATTTTCAAGTACACGGCGGACGAAAGGTGCGGCAACCGTGCTGCCGAAAATTGAACTTACCCGAGGCTCATCAACAAGGATGAGGCAGAGATAACGGGGTTCGTCCGCGGGAGCGAATCCGATGAATGAACAGATATAATTTCCCGAGGATACGCGGCCGTATTCGTCGTATTTCTGCGCCGTTCCCGTTTTTCCGCCAACGGTGTAGTTTGCAAGCTTTGCGTTTTTGCCCGTTCCGTTATCAACAACACTTTGGAGTATCTGACGAACGTATGCGGAGCTTTCCGCGCTGATGACCCTGCGAACGGGGGACGTATCGGCCTTGAATACCGTTTCACCGGAGGCCGATATGATTTCATCAACGATATAGGGTGTGTGCAGTTCGCCTCCGTTGATTGCGGCACAGACTGCGCTTGCAAGCTGAATCGGCGTCACGGCAATGCTTTGCCCGAAGCCGATGCGTGCAAGATCGTTTTGGGTGACGTATTTCTGGTGAGTTACGATGCCTTCGCTTTCACCGACAAGTCCGCTGCCCGTGCTTTGCCCAAGGCCGAACGCATAAAGATAATCATAAAACTTTTCGGTACCCATTGTCAAGGCGAGTTTCATGAAACAGCAGTTGCAGGAATTTTCCGTGGCGCGGGTCAGGTTCTGGGAGCCGTGGCCGGCATGTTTCCAACATTTGATGCGTTCGCCGTTTACAATATAACCGCCGTTGCAGTAGAAACTGTCCTCAAGATGAGTACTTCCGGAATCGAGTGCTGCCGCAAGGGTAAGAATTTTGAAAGTTGAACCGGGTTCGTATGCATCGGTTACAATGCGATTGCGGGAAAGCTCGGCAAGCATCTGCATGTCGTCCCTCGGAGGGGAGTTCGGGTCATAGTCGGGTTTTGTTGAAATTGCAACGATGGCACCGGTGTTGACATCCATGATGATTCCCTGTGCATTTTTTGCATTGTTGACCTGAACGGCTTCGGCAAGCGCGTTTTCAAGGTAACTTTGAATGTTTGCATCAACGGTAAGCTTCAGTGTTGAACCGTCCGTGGGCGGAAACTCCTGAATCATACTGTCGGCAATTTGGTTTCCCCTGCTGTCCGTTTCGGCAATACGTTCGCCGTCCTTGCCGGTGAGATACTTGTTGTATGTCAGTTCAAGTCCGCTTTGCCCGGTTCCGTCCGTGCTTGTGAACCCAATGGTTTGTGAAAGCAGAGTGCCGAACGGATAATAGCGCTTTGTGTCCGGTGAAATTCCGACACCGCCGCCAAGCTGCAAACTGCGGATTTCATCGCAGGCTTCTTTGCTCACCTGCCGTTTGAGAACAAACTCACGAAGCTTTTTGCTTGAAACTCGTTCAAGAACTTTTTCATAGTTAAGGTCGAGAACACGACTGAGTTCCGTGGCAACACGAACTCTGTCGCTTTCGGAAATGGAATTCGGCCATATCACAATTTTGTAAACGGGGCCGTCTTTGGCAAGTGTCTGCCCGTTGCAGTCGATTATCATGCCGCGTTCGGCCGTAATGGTTGTCGGGCGCGTCCACTGGCTTAATGCCTTTTGCTGAAGCTCTTTTGCGTCAATAACCTGAAGCCAGAAAATGCGAATAAGGAGGATGAGAAAAAATAAAGCAAAAACAGGCAAAAGCCATGCAATCCGCTTGTATGTTGACCATTGCGGTTTCAGGGCTTTTTGTGCTTTTTTATTCTTTTTGCGATGTTTTTTGCCGGGGGGAACGGCTGTGATGCTCATTGCAGAATTACCTCCGAATATATATGACAAACGCCGGTCGGCTCAGAAAACGAACAAAGGATATATTTCGTTTTCTACCGATCACCGCTTGTGTGCGCGCGGCGGACTCCGTTTTATCGGCAGGCGTTTTCGTCCGCCGTTTGCCGCTATTTTCTCGGGTGCAGGCCTGCGGTTTCGGCAGCGAGTCGTGCCGCTTCAAGGTCGATGGAGGAGCTGAGATCCATGTCAAGTTCTCCGAACCCGCGCTGGGCGGCGGCTATGCCGGCATTGATTTCGTTGATGTCGCGCTGAACTCCGGCAATGCGCTCAAAACGGAGAACTACCAAAAGCGCGGACATTGCGATCAACGCAACAAAAAGGAAAGCAGTTAGCTTAATTCCGACTTTGCGTTCACGCAGCGTGACGGAAAGCGGAATGCGCGTTTTCTGCGGGCGAATCTTTGGCTGGGTTTCTGCGGGCGCGGCAGTTTCCTGCCTGCGCTTGGGTTGAGCCGCTGCAAGCCTTGTGTCGTAAAGATAATCGCTTTTGTATGCCAATGAGCCGTTGTTTGGCGCATAGACACGCATTTCTTCAACAGTTCTGCCGTTAAATCTTGAATCCTTTGCCATTTTATTCGTCCCCCGTCGTGTTTATGAGTTTCTGCGCTGCGCGGAGTTTTGCGCTGCGCGATCTTGAGTTCAAATCCAATTCGGTATCATCCGCAACAAGCGGCTTTTTGGTAAGTATTGCAACCTCGGGCTTAAGTCCGCATACGCAAACGGGCGCATTAGGCGGGCAGGTGCAGGGGTTTGCAAGGTTCTTGAAAACGTTCTTGACGATTCGGTCTTCAAGAGAGTGAAAAGTTATGACAGCAATTACTCCTCCCGGATTCAGAAAGCGGATTGCATCGCGCACCGCTTGTTCAAGTCCCGCAAGCTCACCGTTGACCTCAATTCGAATTGCCTGAAACGTTCGCCTTGCCGGATGCGGCCCGTCGCGCCTTGCCGCCGCCGGTATTGCATTTTTGATAATTTCGGCAAGTTCGGTTGTTGTTTCAATGGGCTTGTCCGCACGCGCCGCACCGATCGCATTTGAAATGCGTGAGGCAAAGCGTTCCTCGCCGTAGTCGCGTATGATTCGTGTCAACGCAGCTGTATCATAGCCGTTTACAACATCATGTGCGCTGAGCGGAGCGGATTTGTCCATTCGCATATCGAGCCGCGCCTCGCTTCCGTATGAAAATCCGCGCTCTGCATCGTCGAGCTGATGCGAGCTGACGCCGAGATCAAGCAGGATTCCGTCCGCACCGTTGACTCCGCGGGCATTGAGCAGTTCGGTAAGTTGAAAAAAATTGCCGCGAACAGCCGTGAAATTCGGAAAAACCGAAAGCCTTGCGGAGGCTTCGGCGATAGCTTCGCCGTCGCGGTCAATGCCGAACAATCTGCCGCCGGCAGGGAGTGAACGCAAAATTCCGAGGCTGTGACCGCCGCCGCCGAGCGTTCCGTCAACATATGTTCCGCCGCGTTCCGGACGCAGCAGGGACAGAACCTGCGGAAGCATTATTGGGGTGTGATAAGAGCTTGTGTTTATATCATTGAGCATCTTTTATTAACCTCCGAATGCGGATGATATGAGCGATGCCGCAGAAGAATTACCGGGAGTTTTATCGGAATAATTCTGAACATCGGAGCAAAGCTCATTAAGCGTGTAGTCGGCTTCCGCTGCCTCGAAATCATCGGGATTCCAAACGAGAATGCGATCTTCAACGCCGCAAAGCAGAACCTCATCCTTAAGGTTTGCATACTTTGCAAGCCATTGCGGAATCAGTATGCGTCCCTGCTTGTCAAGGGTACACTCTTCCGCGCTTGAAAAGATCTTTCGCTTGGCACGCATGAGGGATAAATCGGAGGGACGCGAGGAGGTTAGATCCTTTGCAAATTCAACAAACTTTTCGTACCGAAGAATCTGAAGGAATCTTTCTTCCTTTTTGACATCGGCAGGATTCAATCCGATAAGAACAACAACGTGATCGGAGGTGTCGGGACGCCACTTAACGGGGACGAAAATTCGCCCCTTGGAGTCCAAATTGTTTCTGGATTGCCCCAACAGCATATCGACACCGCCTTAATTTCGATTGAGTACACCGAAAATCCGCATTTCTGCAAAAAAGCGCGGAATTCATGGTCTTTATTGCAGAATAAGCCGGATTCGGCGTTTACTATGTAATGCATTACCCGTATCGTGGGATATGTGTTGATTATATCATCAATCGCCCCACAAATCAACACCTTTCACCACTTCAATGAAAAAAATTTTGAATTTTTTTAAAACGGGGAAGCAGCCCTTGAAATACATCGGCAATACTGGTATTATAGCCCTGCCCGAAGGCAAACGCAGAACGAGACGTATTGAAAAAGTCTGATTTGACAATAAAATGTAAAATGCGACAAATACGTGCGAACCGCGTATACAGTATTCCGAAATTTATACAACGTAAGGAAAATGACTATGAAACTTGTTCTTGCAAGCGGCTCACAGCGCAGGCGCGAGCTGCTGACAATGTGCGGATATGACTATGAGATTATTGTCAGCAATGCTGATGAAACGATTGATGAAAATGACCCGGAGAGTTTTGTTCGTGCTCTTTCGCTTCGCAAGGCGAAAGAGGTGTTTGACCGTCTTTTTGCGGCGGGGCGGCGGGAGTTTGCGGTTATCGGATCCGACACGGTCGTTGCTTTTCAAAAGGATGGGGAGACAAAGCCCGTGATTATCGGCAAGCCCAAAGATGCGGAGGATGCAGTGCGCGTTCTTTCAATGCTGTCCGGAAAAACCCACAGAGTTTTCACCGGAGTGTCCGTGATTGCGGATATCCCTGATGAAAACGCCGCCGCTCAGTGCAGCATTCGGAAAAAAGCGGAAATTCAAACCGAATGCAGCATTCGGGAAAAAGCGGAAATTCAAACTGAATGCAGCATTCAGGGAAAAGAGGAAATTCAAACTGAATGCAGCATTACGGAGGTCACGTTTGAAACTCTGTCTCCCGACGAGATAACGGATTATGTGAATTCGGGCGACCCGCTGGACAAGGCGGGTTCTTACGGCATACAGGGGCCGTTCGGCATGTTTGTCCGCGAAATTCGGGGCAATTATTTCACGGTTATCGGTATGCCGATTCCTGTACTGTACAAAATGCTTAAAAAAATAGGGATATTACCACACGGTTTTTACGAACGTATCGAATAGAGTAAGTGAGAAAGGTTTCTGCCGTGTGCGGCAACTCGGCGGTGCGGAACACTTTGCTTTGCCGTAAAAAGCCAAAAAAACCGAAAATTTTTGAATCGGAACGGGTTATTCTTTGCAAAAAAGGGAATAATTTCTTATAGGGACAGGGAGTGCAAAGACTGAATGCATTCCCCGTGCCGAGAAGGAATTGTTTCGGAGGTCGTTCAAAGATGTTCAAAACCGTTTTTGCAGCGGATATAGGTTCAAAATGCATTAAATGTGTTGCTCGGGGGCAAGTTGCGGCGGAGGAAACGGCAATCGCTCTTGAAGCGGGGGCAAAACTCACGGTCGCCGCAGCGGGCAATGCAGCACTGCTGCATCGCAGCGGTGTAATTCGGCCTGTTCGCGATGGTGCGGCGGCAAACACGCGTATGCTTGCGCTGCTGCTCGGTCGGCTTGCATGTGAAAAAACCGGCAAGCGTACAACGGCATCGATTGAGCTGCATGCAGCGATACCGCATATGCTGCCCACGGTGAAGCAAAATGCTCTCAAACAGGCGGCACGTCTTGCGGGATTTCGTGCGCTTCAGGTGCATGATCCGCTTTTGATGGGTGCAATAGGGGCTGATGCGGATTTGTTTTCGGACAGGGCACATATGATTGTGAACATCGGAGCGGAAACAATGACTTGCGCTGCATTCGCAAACGGCGGAATGCTTTGGCAGGGATTTTCGAATGAGGGCAGCGCGGCTGTGGACAGGGCGATTCAAAATTGGTTCCGCGATGAACACAGGCTGCTGATAGGTGAGCGCATGGCGGAAATAATTAAACAGAACCTGAATAAACTGAGCTTTGATATTGAGGGGCGTTCGGCCGACGACGGTTTGCCGCAAACGGTACGCGCAAACGGCGCGGAGCTGCGGGCGGCTGCACAAAGAGGGCAAACGGCGCTCATTCGCTTTGTTAAGGATGCCGTGAAGGCTTTGCAGCCGGAGGCCGCCGCCGACCTTCTTGATACGGGAATAACGTTAATCGGAGGCGGCGCATTGCAATTCGGCCTTGCGGAGTGTTTCAGCCGCGAACTCCCGGAAATACCGATTTTGACCGCAAAAAATGCCGTGACCGCAGTTGCGGACGGGATGAATGCAGTGATTTTTAAAAAAGAAAGCAGGGTTACGGCTTTCAAAAAACTGTTTACCGAAATCGGGTCAGCGCGTTCCGCAGCGACTGCTGCCGAAGCCTCGGTGTGATTTGCATATACATAAGCAACTGAAAACATCGGCAGTTCCCTGTCTAAGGGGCTGCCGATATTTGTTTCGCCATATATAATTTAATGCGTCGAGCGGTGAATCATTCCTTGCCGGTTTGACAGGTTTGCGGAATTGAAAATGCGTCGATTATCCTTTCCGCGGTTTCATCCGCGCTGAGTTCGGATGTGTCGATTCGAATATAGTTCTCAAACGGGATCTCTCCGGGATTGCTTACCAAGCGGTACTTGCTGTCCTCATGCCGCAGCCTTTCCTCAGAAAAATTCAAATCGCGTTTGGAGGCCTTATGCCGCAAGCGGTTTTCCGTTCGGTTTCGTTCAAGCCTGACGGATTGAGGCGCAACAAGCTCTGCACAATAGATTTCTGCGCCTTGTGAGCGAAAAAGCTCCGCAACGGAACGAATGTAATCGCCGTCCTCAGGGCAATCGAAAGCCCACATATAGGTAAAAATCAACCCTTCCCGTTCGGTTTTCAAAAACTCTTCAAAAATCGTTCTTCGAAGTTTTGCAACAACGGAGTGGTTATACTCGCCGAAAATCTCAATAACGGGTTCAATCATCATATGGTTGTGGAAAAGGCGCAGCGCCGTTTTTCTCATGATTGATTGCCCGACGGTCATCTTTCCGACAGCACCGCTGCCGACAAGAATAAGAAGTTTCATATCAGACCTCTTTGAATCTTTACGAACAATGCACTGCAATCCGCACTATCTGAAAAGTCCCACAACGTCGCTGATTGTAACAACTATCATAAGTGTGAACAGCAGGGCGAGTCCAACAGCGTTTACGATTGCTTCGACCTTGCGGTTCAGCGGACGGTGAATAATTGCTTCTATCAAAAGGAACAGCAGCCTTCCGCCGTCGAGTGCGGGGAACGGAATAAGGTTGAACAACCCGAGACTGAGCGAAAGGATCACAGCGATATTGACAAGATTAATCATTGATTCCCGCGCAACATCAACCATGATTCCGACCGTTCCGACAACGCCGGAAATATCTCCGCTGTGTATGCCGTGTTTGAACATGCCCGCAATGCCCTGGGCTGTTGCTTTCACGATTAGAACGAGGTATTCCCCGGAACCTGCTGCCGCCTGAAGAACGTTCAAATGCCGGTAGTCCTCAACAAGCCCGCTTATCGTTATGCCGATGACGGTTCTGTTTTCAGTTGAGTTGAAGGCGTCGCCGACGGCAAGATCCAGCTGCGCTCCGCTGCGCTCAACAGTCATAACAAAATCATTGCCTGCGGCACCGATAAGTGCGGAAACAGAGGAGTAAATGTCCGTGTCAGCCGTTTCGGTCGGATATTGACCGTTGATTGCAATAATGACGTCACCGTTTTTCAATCCGGCCTTTTCTGCGGGACTGTTTTCTTTAACTGAAGCAACGATCGGAACCTCGTAATGCGTAACAGGGTCAACAGCGTAAACCGGCATCGGTTTGCAGAGATAGAACACGAACGCGATAAGAAAGGCGGTGAGTATATTCATGAACGGACCGGCAAGAATAACAATAAAACGCTTCCAAACGGGCTGAGCGTTGAATCGGCGCGGGTCGTTCTCCAAGGCTTCTTCATCTTCACCGTCAAACTGACACAAACCACCCACGGGAAATGCACGAAGAGAGTATTCGGTTTCGCCCTTTTTGAATTTTAAAAGAGCCGGACCGAATCCGAGCGAAAAGCCGAGTATGCGGAAACCGAGCAGTTTGCCCGCCGTAAAATGACCTAGCTCATGCAGGAAAATCAGCAGCTCAAGAATGAGTATCGCAAGAAGTATGTAAACAATTGTCATAATGTTTCCTTTCCGAAGCATTCGCAGGCCAACCTGCGGGCTTCTTTATCAAGATAAAGTATGTCGTCAACGGAGCCGATTTTTTCACGGGGAATTCTTTCCATTGAGTATTCAACACATTTTGCAATGTCGGTAAAACCGATGCAGCCGCGAACGAAAAGCTCAACGGCCGTTTCGTTGGCGGAATTGTAGGCGATGGGCAGACTGCTGCCGTCGCGGAAAGCTTCATATGCAAGAGGAATTGCGGGGAATCGTTTGCAGTCGGGTTTTTCGAACGTGAGCGAATGCAGCTCTGCAAGGTCAAGGCGCGGAAGCTGAGAAGTGATGCGGTGCGGGTAGGTGAGCGCATACTGAATCGCAAGGCGCATATCGGGAGGGCTCATCTGCGCAAACACTGCACCGTCACAAAATTCGACCATCGAATGCACAACGGACTGCGGGTGAATAAGGATTTCGATTCGATTCGGTTCAATATCAAACAGCCACCCGGCCTCCATAAGCTCAAGTCCCTTGTTGAACAGCGTGGATGAATCAATCGTGATTTTTCCGCCCATGCTCCATGTGGGGTGACGGAGTGCCATTTGCGGCGTTACACGGGCAAGCTCATCGGCCGAAGCGTTGCGGAACATACCCCCGGATGCTGTCAGAATAAGCGAACGAACATCCTCACTGCGGCCTGCGGCAAGGCATTGAAAAATTGCACTCTGTTCGCTGTCAATAGGAAGTATTTTTCCGCCGAATTCGGCGAGAGTGCGGTCCACAACAACGTGTCCGCAAACAATGCTTTCTTTGTTTGCAAGCGCAACGGTTTTTCCTGCACGGAGTGCGGAAAGCAGCGGGAACAGTCCTGCAAAGCCGCTGACACCGTTCACAACAATGTCAACTTCGGAAAGAGCCGCAAGCGAGTTTACTTCGCCGCCCGAAATAACAGTGATGCCGGGGCAGCGTTCGGAAACTTCGCGTGCGGCGGCTTCGTCATACATGCCGATGAACTTCGGGTGAAACTCATTTGCGCTGCGAATCACCTGCTCTGCGTTTTTGTTTGCAGCTATTGCATAAACTTCGAATTCATCCGGGTGAAAGCCCGCCACGGAGAGAGTTTGTGTTCCGATTGAACCGGTTGAACCGAAAACGGCGATTTTTTTCATTTGTTGATCCTCCGTACAACGAGAAGTTTTTCTGCGTAAGCCCAATGGAAAAATCCGTAAACAACAACGGAACAGACAAGCCGACTTTGCAGCGGGCTGCGGCAATCAGCAGACCGACTGTTCGGCATCCGCTTGATGCATATTAAATGAAAAATGCAAATGCGACCGCAACGATTGGCGCAGCGACCATTGCGCTGTCCAATCTGTCCATCACGCCGCCGTGACCGGGGAAAAGATTGCTGTAATCTTTAACACCTGCCCAGCGTTTGAATGTGGATGCAAGCAGATCTCCGAACTGCCCAACGATGCCCGCGATGAAGCATACTGCAATAAGAGTAACGAGAGAAACGTCAAGTCCCCAGAGTTTTTGAGCAAAATAGACAATAACGCCGCCGAGAGCACCGCCGACAACGCCGCTTACTGCGCCCTCAACAGTTTTATTAGGGCTGATGTAGGGACAGAGTTTGTGCTTGCCAAACAGTGAACCGACCATGTATGCGGTGTTGTCAGCCATGCAGGGACCGGCAAAAATGCAAAGGAATGCTGCACGCGAAATATCGTTTCGGCCGAACCCGACAAGTCCGAAGCAGGCAAGCAGAGACACGGGGTAGACGAGCAGCGCAAGTGAGGCGATAAGATCTTCATTTGTGCGCCGCGCGTTAAGGATTCTTTCAACCATGATTGCAACAAATGCGGCAGCCGCCATCGGAAGAATGAATCTTGCGCCGAATTTGTACATTACGGCGAACATTGAGCCGCCGAGCAGAATTTGCGGAAGCACGGCGGGGCGAATTCCTCTTTTGACAAAGATCGTGAACATTTCATAGACAGCTGCAACTGTGAAAAGTCCGAGAACAGCCGCCTGAACCCAGCCCCCGAACCAAGCAACGAGGCAGAGCAGACCGATTAACAGAACGGCGATTAAAGTGCGAACAGGCAAATCTTTCATAAAACAAAATCCTTAAATCAAAATTATTCTGCGGCTGCGCTGAAAGGAGCCGCAAAACGGCGCAAACCTGAACAAAACTTCCGCAAAATCAAAGCACACGGCCAAAGCGTCGGGTTCGATTCAAAAACTCGCGCAGGCAACCAAAGTAAACCTCGGGAGTGAAATCGGGCCACAGCGTTTTTGAAAAAACAAACTCGGCATATGCGGCCTGCCAAAGCAAAAAGTTGGACAAACGCTCCTCACCGGCGGTGCGGATGATGAGATCAAGTTCGGGCAGTCCTGACGTATAAAGCCTGTCTGCTATTGTTTGCTCGGTAACGGCATCGGGTGCAATGCCCTCCGCTGCAATGCGGCGGACAGCATGAACGATTTCGTCACGGCTGCCGTAGTTAACGGCGATATTGAAACAGAGGCCGGTGTTATGCTTTGTTCTTTCAACGGCATCCTCCATGAGGGAACGGAGTCCGGGTTTAAATGCCGAAAGTTCGCCGAGGGTGCGTATCCGGACGCCGTTCAGGTTCAGCTCATCGATTTCTTTATAAAAATATTCGGAGAGGAGCTTGAACAATGCATCGATTTCGGCTGCGGGGCGAGCCCAGTTTTCGGTTGAAAATGCATAGACCGTGAGAGCCTCGATTCCGAGGGAATGCGTTGTGCGGACGATTTGGTGCAGGGATTCCATTCCCGCACGGTGTCCCGCACTGCGCGGAAGCAGGCGTTTCTTTGCCCAACGGCCGTTGCCGTCCATTATTATGCCGACATGGTGCGGCAGTTCGCCGCCGAGTGAAAGTGCGGCAAGTTCTTCATTTGTGAATTTGGGATAAATCTTCATAAAACATAAAAGAGGCCGGAACGGACACCATACCCGGGCAGCATCAAAAAATACGACAACAAGACTGCTGCAAGCCGAGAACCTGCAGCAGCCGCGTATTCTCAATGGGTTGATTCAGCGTCCGCCGCATCCTCCGCACGGAGGGAATCGACGTTTGTTTTGAATTCACAAAACACAAGCTGAACTGTCGGAATGCTGCGACCGGGCAGGGGAAGGCAGCGCACAACACGTTTGGAGTCGCCTTCAACGCCCTTGCGTGAACGTGCCTCGACCGTTTCAACGCGGTAGCCCGCACGCTCAAGAATTGCAGCGGCCCGATCAAGCGGATAACCGAGTATGTTCATCAAACGGCAAGAAGCTCCTTCTCTTTTTCGCTTGCAATGCGGTCAATTTCTTTAATGGCATTGTCGGTGGCCTTTTGAGCCTTTTCTTCAAGCCTCTTCTGGTCATCCTCGGTGATAGTGCCGTCCTTGCAGTCTTTCTTGATGGTTTCGTTTGCTTCGCGGCGGATTGCACGGATCGCAACTTTGGATTCCTCGGCTTTTTTGCGGACGATTTTAACAAGCTCTTTGCGGCGTTCCTCGGTAAGTTCGGGGAAAACAAGGCGAATGAGCTTGCCGTCGTTCGACGGGTTGATGCCGAGATCGGATTTTTGAATTGCTTTTTCCGCGGCTGAGATCATTGAAGCATCCCACAGCGAGATAACAAGAAGACGCGGTTCGGGTGAGCTGACGGTGCCCATTTGGTTAATGGGAGTGGGCGTGCCGTAATAGTCCACCATGATGCGGTCAAGCAGCTTGGGGTTTGCCCTGCCTGCACGAAGGGAGCCGAGATCCCTGTTGAGCACTGCAATGGTCTTGTTCATTTTATCCTGTGCGGTTTCGATAATATCCATGGTAAATCCTCCTCTTGAAGAATGAATTAACTGTATTATTTTATATTAAGGCCGCGGCGTTGTCAACCGCAGTCGGGGGTGTTTTTTTGTATTTTTGCGGCAAAATTCGCAAATTGACTGCGCAAGGGCAACTCCGATTGATGCTGCTTATGAGTTCGACTGCCGCCGAAGCAGCGTTTAATTTAAACAAGTTCGAATCCCGGCTGCGCATCAACTATCGTGCCGGCATTTTCGCCGTTAACGGCGGCAACAAGCGCTTCTGCGGAGTGCATTTTGAAAAGCACCATCGGAATGCCGTATTCGCGGCAAAAACTCATTGCCGTTAAGTCGGTTGCCTTGAGGTTTTTTGTAATGACTTCATCGTAACTGATGCGGGCATAACGCTTTGCATCCGCACAGACATTCGGGTCGGCGGTGTATATTCCGTCAACATTTTTTGCAAGCAGCAGTGCGTCAGCGTGAATCTGAGCAGCGCGGAGCGCCGATGCCGTATCCGTGGAAAAGAAAGGCGCTCCCGAACCGCAGGCAAAGATAACAACCGTGCCGGCGTCAACGGACTTGTTCGCTTCGCGTGCGGAATAACTGTCCATAAACATATCCATTGAAACAGCGGAAAGCACGCGAACGGGAACGTTAAGGTCGATGAGTGCCTGCTCAAGGGCGAGTGCGTTCATGGCGGTTGCAAGCATGCCTATGTTATCGGCGCGGCTTCGGTCCATTGTTCCGCCGGAGCGTCCGCGCCAAATGTTGCCGCCGCCGACAACAACACCGAGCAGACAGCCTGCATCATGAAGCGCTTTAATTTGCAGTGCGGTTTCCGTGGCCTTTTCAAAATCAATGGGCGTTTTGCCCGAAAGTGCTTCGCCGCTGACTTTTAACAGTACTCTTTTATATTTCATTGTGGTTTTACCTCCGATTTAAATTCATGTTGATTTGACCGCCGGCCCGTTTTATTTCGTGCCCTTATCGGGTTGAGCGGGGGTGTGAACAACATTGATTTCATTAACGCGCCTTCCGTCCGCAGCCTTTATCGTGATTTCAAGGCCGTGCGCGTTGAATTTATCGCCGACATCGGGAATCCTTCCCAGGTGTTCCATAACCCAGCCGTTAAGAGTCGATGAATCGGTTTCATCCGTGATATCAAACATATCGAAAAATTCATCGAGATCCATTGCGCAGTTGATATCATAATTGTTTTCGCCGAGTTTTCGCACGTTTTCAACGATTTCATCGTGTTCGTCCCAAATCTCGCCGACAAGCTCCTCAAGGATATCTTCCATGGTGACGATGCCGAGTGTGCCGCCGTATTCATCCGTAACAACGGCCATATAAGTTTTTTCCTTTTGCAGCAGCTTCAGGAGGTTGCTTATCTTCAGAGTCGGCGGGATGAATATAGGCTTTGTCATGATTTCGCGGACGGAATGCTCCGTAATGCCGCCGTCCGTGTAAAAATCCTTATGATGAATTATGCCGATGATGTCATCTATCGTTTCTTCGTAAACGGGCAGACGCGAATGTCCGGATTCGGTAAAAATCTTTGCAATTTCGCCTTTTGATTCATCAACATCAACCGCTTCGATATCAACGCGATGGGTCAAAATGTCTTCAACCTGCACGTCGTTAAACTCGATTGCGCTGCGGAGCAGGGAGCCCTCGTTCTCGTTGATGCTTCCGCCCTGTTCAACTTCGTCAACAAACATCAGCAGCTCTTCCTGCGTGACCTTTCTGTTGCTGTCGGTTTTGAGCAGCTTTGCAAGCAGCTTTTTAAGGCCGGTGAAAAGCAGAGTGAGCGGGGTAAAAACAATCATCAGAAGGTTGATTAGGGGAGCCGAAAACATGCTGAACTTTTCAGGATTCTCTTTTGCAAGGCTCTTGGGGCTGATTTCGCCGAAAATCAAAACAACGATTGTAACAACAACGGTTGAAATTGTTGCGCCCTTGTTTCCGTACAATTCAACGAAAAGCACAGTGCCGAGTGACGCCACAAGAATGTTCACAATATTGTTTCCGATGAGAATGGTGGACAAGAGCTTGTCATATTTATCGCAAAGATGCAGCGAAAGCGCGGCGCGGCGGTTGCCTTTTTCCGCAATTGTACGCAGCCTTGTGCGGTTAAGAGACGAAAAAGCTGTTTCCGTTGCGGAAAAATATGCGGAAAGAATGATGCATATCATCATGGCAACGATCATTGAAATGTGGTTCATTGGGTCAAAACTGCTCCTTGTTGAATTTGCAGGGATGGGAACGCGGGCAACAAAAAAACGCTCCGAACGCAAAACTTTCGGATACGCATTTGAGCATATGCGGAATATATAACGAAAAAACCGGGCAGAAAATGCCCGCCGGAGCAATGCTCGGCTGAAACGCAGCAGTATGTTACCGCGCCCTGACACTCATGATTACCGTTGTCGTCATCGGTACTCAATGTCCGTCCCTCCGTAAAAAATCGATACTACTATTATAACTTATCCGTGAGCCGCTGTCAATAGCACCGAAGCCCGCTCCTGCATTTTGAACAGGAACGGGCTTCAGGCTTCGCTTTTTGTTCCGCTGCCTACGGTAAAAAGCAGGGGCAGCGGGCAAATTCGGAGGGTTTATCAGTTGCCGGCATACATCTCAATTTCGTAAACATTGAGATGATAGGGATACCCGGTCTGATTCGTTTTGCGCATGTTGATTTTGAACAAACGCCTTGCCTCGGGCATATCAATATGGTCGATAGATATGTCAGCGGTATTGCCGGTTGTGACATGAATCCTCTTCCAGAACCATGCGATTTGGCAGACTCGGTTTTGCGTGGATCTGTCCATATTGAAGTACGCTTCTTCCGTGAGATACCTTTCGTTAAGGATATAAACATCCCATGACGAAGTGTTCAGGTTGGAATCTTCACCTGCGGAACCGGCATGATATATCTTGAGTATCGGATTTGCAACGGGGGTATGAATGTCGAATGCAACCCAACCGTTGATGCCGGAGGCGTGCCACTTGTCGGCTTCGCGATCACTCATCTTTCCGTCGAATGCGTGCTGCGGTCCGTTCTTCGCATAATCCGGATACTTCTTATTGGAATAATAGACGGTGGCGTTAAGCGCAAGGTTGACCGAGGGTTCGGCGACCTTTGTGAACACTGCGGTAACAATAACGTCACGCGCAGGCATCGTGAAGGTGCCGCCGTTGTTCGCCGCACCGTTGACAACGTAATGACTGAGCTCGTACCCTTCATCGGGAACGGCTGTCAGCTCAACTGCTTCCCCGAAAAAGGCGGACAGCTTGGAAGCCGAAACCGTGCCGCCTGTGGGCTGAACAACGGTGATGCTGTACGCATTTGCGGTGAACACGGCGGAAACTTCAACATTCCGTGCGGGCATGATGAAAGTATCGCCGTTAATCCTCTCGCCGTCAAGCGTAAAGTAATCGAGGGTGTAGCCTTCCGCAGGGCTTGCGGTAAGCTCTATTGTTGTACCCGCAGCTGCGGAGGTTGCGGAAGCCGAAACCGTGCCGCCTGTGGGCTGAACAACGGTGATGCTGTACGCATTCGCGGTGAATACGGCGGAAACCTCAACATTCCGTGCGGGCATGATGAAAGTATTTCCGTTAATCCTCTCGCCGTCAAGCGTGAAGTAATCGAGGGTATAGCCTTCCGCAGGGCTTGCGGTAAGCTCTACGGTCGTACCCGCAGTTGCGGAGGTTGCGGAAGCGGCAACCATGCCGTTTGTGGGCTGAACAACGGTAATGCTGTACGCATTTGCGGTGAACACGGCGGAAACCTCAACATTCCGTGCGGGCATGATGAAAGTATCGCCGTTAATCCTTGCGCCGTCAAGCGTGAAGTAATCGAGGGTGTAGCCTTCCGCAGGGGTCGCGGTAAGCTTTACGGTCGTACCCGCAGTTGCGGAGGTTGCGGAAGCGGCAACACTGCCGCCTGTGGGCTGAACAACGGTGATGCTGTACGCATTCGCGGTGAACACGGCGGAAACTTCAACATTCCGTGCGGGCATGATGAAAGTATCGCCGTTAATCCTCTCGCCGTCAAGCGTAAAGTAATCGAGGGTGTAGCCTTCCGCAGGGTTTGCGGTAAGTTTTACGGTCGTACCCGCAGTTGCGGAGGTTGCGGAAGCGGCAACACTGCCGTTTGCGGGCTGAACAACGGTAATGCTGTATTTTACCGCGCCGGGTTCTGCATCAAAGGCGGTGCTGAGCTTGATACTCTCTTCCTGCTTGCCTTCCTGAACCGTGTAGAATACGCGTCCTGCATCGCTGCCGTAATCAAGGCCGGTGAAGCTGACTGTGCTGCTCTGAGCTTCTTTGGAAGCAATCTGCGTGTAGTTCCCGTTTGCGTCACGCAGATAGAGACGAACCGTGCTGCCCGTCGGAGCATGGGTGAGACTGAACGTATCGCTTGCGCCCTTGTTGTTTTTTGCGGAAGCAAACTTCATGAGCACAATGTCCGTGCGGTTGCGTTCGGTCGTTTCAAACATCTGCCATTCGTAAATACGGATAGCGCCCCATGCGGAAGAGCCGCTGTTGGAGATATAGAGTCTCCATTCCTGTGCGGTGACGGGTGTAATCAGTTCATCGGTGACAGCCGAACTGTTGTTGTTTGTGCTGTATACCGTTACCCAATTGTTTCCGCTTTTGTACTGAACGGAAAAAGCAATTGTGTTCATGTTCTGGGCCTCGCCGCCGTATTGGGCGTGTTCAATTCGAATTCGTTTGATGGTTCGCGGTTGGTCGAGTTTTATCGTCATCCAGCCGCTCTGCTTATTCGTGGCGCACCATTTGGAACCGTTTTCGCTCGTTCCGTCAATGGCCTTCCATGCGGGTTCGCCGTCATTCTGAGCGGAATAGCCGGTGACTTCGGCCAAGGGGCAGATGTTTACGGGAACGGTAACATCGCTCAGCTTTTCGGTATCGCCGTTTTCATAGGGCCAATCGATTGTGAAGCGGGAGCTTTCGCCGCGAACACCGTTTGCGTTTACGGGAACGACCTCAACGGTAACATCTGCCTGATCATCGTTGCGGACAAGGTTCGGAATATAATACGCGGTGTTGGGCGTTTCCATTATAAGTGTTCTTGTGCCGTCCGCATTGAGCCTGTAAATCTCGTAGGAGGAGGCGTTATTGCCGTTCCACTTGATGCGCGCTTCGGCGGTGTATGCGTCGAGATAAATGATTTCTTCAAGCCTTGCATTGCTTGCGCTTGCAGCCGCCGCTTCGGAATCGGTGACGGCAAGCCTGCCGATGTTGACCTGATAGTCGGAAACATTACTTGTGCCGCCGATTTCAAAGCCGATCGCATAGAGCTTTTTGCCGCTGAGGGAAGCGAGGGAAACATTGCTTGTTGTCCAGCCGCCGCTGCTTGCATCAAGGGCAAAAGTTGCTTTTTCGCAATTTGCATAGCTTGAAGTGCTGCTGTCGCCGTAATAGGCAACAAGTTTCATCAGCCCCCTGTCGTTCTTGGCGGTCACGGCAATATTTGTGCTGCCGTTGATGTCAAGATTCGTGCTGTAAAGCATGATATTATTGGGCTTGTTTGCCGTCAGCGAACCGTAGAATTTGATTGAAGAACCGCCGTTGTATGCGTCTTCAAAGTCGTATGCGCCGCTGAGCTTTTGTCCGTTGGAATCGATGATCCATGTCCATGTGGGCATAACATCCTGAACGGACTGATAGCTCCATTCCGCATCGCGGGATTTGACGCCGTCAATATAGAAAGCCTTTCCGTGGCCGGAGTTGAAGTTGGTTACAAACGGCGCAGAAACGATCGTCGTGTGGTCGGCAAAGAACCTTGACATACCCGCCCAGCCGCTTGAGGAAGTGCTTCTGGGGTCGCCGCCGTTGACATAGAATTGACGTTCAACCTCGTGGAAATCCGCACCGTCACCGGAAAGACCCATTGTGGAGTTCGGGCAGTAAAGAGCAAGAGAGAGCTTCAATTTGTTGTTGTTGAGCAGATAATTTGAGCTGAAATATGTGTTCATGCAGTTCTGCTGAACATCAAGCCCCGCAAAGGCCTCGTATTGGCTTTTGCCGAGGTTCTGCATGGTGGAAACGGTCGTGTTGACATCTTGAGTCGTCCAATTGTAGTTCATAAAGAACTCGTTAACGCCTGCGGAAACCCAGCCGCTGTTGTAGCCGTTAACGGCATCCTGATAGCTGAGATTGCCGCTGTCGGTGATTGAATCGTACCAGCCGATAAGCATGTTCGGCCTTTGCTGACGCATATATGCTATCATGCTTCTGAGATTACCGGCGGTTGTGTAGTCGACGCCGGTTTCTTCATTGAAGAAATAACCGTCGAAGCCGTAATATTCCATAACTTCAATCAGCTTGTCCGCAACGCTTCTGTAATTGCGAACAAAGTTCTCCACAACGGAGGAATTGCCGCCCCAGTCGAAGAAAATCGTGCCCATGACGGGAACGCCGTTTGTGTGCGCCGCATCGGTGAATTCACCTGTCGGCACAACGACTTGCCCCCGTTTTGAACCGGACCAGTACACAAAGGAGGTTGCGTACTGCCAGTAGTTAAAGGCATAGCTTGAAAAGCTTTCCTGTCCCTGTGCGTTTGTTGCATCGTGTTTGGAGTTTGCAAGGGAGCAAACCATGAGTTTAGCATCGGGGTTTGCATAGTCGTTGACCGTGAATCCCGTGTATCTGTCTGCAAGGGGAACAACGGATCTTGAGTAGTCGGAATCCGGATCGTTTGTCGGTTCCCAGCTGAGCAGCGTGTCAACCGTGAATGCCGGGCCGATAGGCATCAGCGAAGTGCCGTCCGCATAGGCCTCGTTTAGCGAATCCGCGTTCGCAGCCTTAACAACGGCGGAAAGAGTGTTGAAAAAGCTCCGTGACGGCAGAACGCCGAAGCATAACACTGTGGCGAGAATTGCAGCGATGATTTTTTTTATCGTATTTACCCTCATATTATTTTCCTTTCAATAATAGACTGATGGATTGCTTAAACAAATTTAAACCGTAATGATGCGGTAAAGCCCGGTTTAAATCATTTAATTATGCCCAGTTTCGTGAACTCGGAGATAATTTCACCCAAATCAGCCGCTGCCTGAGGGATCTCAACATCATATTCATCAAGAATGTGCGAAAGGATTTCATCCTCCGTTTGTCCTTTTTGAATTGACTCATAAACAAACAACGACAGTTCATTAAGCAAAATCATTCCCTTTGTTTCCGTGCTGCTTCCCCCAAGCGGCACCAAAAGGTTGTCTCCGGCAATTGTTCTTAAAACGTAATTTTTGCTTATTTGCATAAGCTCCCTCCGTAATTATCTTCTTTTGTGATATTCTGCTGCAAGCCGTGTATATGCGTCCATTTTTTTGCACATAAAGGTCGGTTCTGCATCGAATCGCTCGTTTTCGGCAAAACAAACGGCGGGACAAGCTTCACAGATATTGCGAAAACGGCAAGCGGTGCATTTTGCCGGAACCATGATGTTTTCGCGCATTGCCCGAATGTCGTTCCATGCGGCAGAAAATCCGCGTTCTTTCAGCGAAGCGGACGGTTCGCGCATCATTCCGCAGGGGCGAAGCTGCCCGTTGTATGTGATCCAAAACGCCGCAGCTCCCGCACGACAGCGTATACGCTCCGTCGGAATATCGCCGCACTCCGTCTCGGCAGGCGGAATATCCGTGTTGAGTGCAACAGCTTCCGCACGTTTTTCAATAATCGCCGGGTCAAGCGTTCGCAGCTCGTGCGCCCACCTTGCGGCAGCGGATTCCTCCGGCGTGAACCTTTCGCAGGTTTCGCATTCGCCGATTTTACAGGGAGAAATTTCGGAGTTCTCATCCGCACGGACGGGCGGGAACATATACGTTGCCGCCTGCAGCGGCAGATTATGCTCATTTGCAAAGCGTTCAACAGCGTCAAGATCTCCAATATTGTACGGTGTTACAGAATAGTTTATCTTGACGGGAACACCCGCTTCCGTGAGCATTGCAACCGCACGGTAGGCTCTTTCAAAAGCACTGCCGCTGCGGCAAAGTTTTTCATAGGTTGCTTCGGATGCTCCGTAAAGCGTGATATTCACCCTCTGCGGCGGGAGCTTTCGGAGCAATTCGACCTGTTTTTCGCCGAGCATCGTTCCGTTTGTGTTTATCGAAACGATAATGCCGAGTTCACGGCATCGGCGATAGATTTCTTCAAAATCGGGCCGAATAAAAGGCTCGCCTCCGGTCAGCAGCAAAAACAACATGCCGCATTGCTGCGCTTCCTTTGCAATGTTCAGCCATTCCTCCGAGGAAAATTCGTCCGTTTTGATTTCGCCGTCATTTTCTTCGCGATGGATATAGCACATGCGGCAGCGGAGATTGCAGCGCGCCGTAAGCTCAAACGTTCCGGAAAGCGGAATGCCCCTTTTTGCGCTCTTTGCAAAAAGCCTGTTCACATACTCCGCATATTTCACTTCATTCACCTCCTTCCAGTGTTTCTTTCAGCAGCTGAACCGCGCGGGAGTCCGCCGTGCAGTGCAGCTCAAAAATGGGAATGCACTCTGCCGCGCGGAAAAAGAGTTCCGCATGGCTTTCGCGCATCGCTCCGCCGTAAAGCCCGACAATATTGCTCATAATTGCCCTCAAAGCGCGAACACCCGAAAGGCGGGTGATTCTGTTTTCCGGAGCCTGTCCGAGCGAAATAATTGCGGCAATCGGCAGAGAAAAGTTTAAGCAAATGCCGCTTGTGCCGCAAAACGGCAGTCCGAAAGCATTTGCCGCGCCGTCAACAAAGCCGACAGCGCATCGATCCCCGTTGAGAATCAAAGCGTTTTCATACTCCTTCCAAAGATTCGCCTGCGTGGATTTTCCGATTCCGGAACGCCCGCAAAAAAGTATTGCTCCGAATCGGGTTTGAACCGCTGCGGAATGCAGGGCAAAAATGCCCCTTTGCAGCAGCTGGAAGGGCAGGTTGATGCTCTGCCAAATCTGCTGCATACACTCCTGTTCCGGCGGGAAATCCTGTGGAAGAAAAACTTCGATATTAAGCGCGTTATCAATGTTGAGCGCATTAACATCAAGTGCGCTTTCGCTCAACGCGCCGCCGAAGCGGGAAGCAAGCATTGAGCGCTTTTCCCCGCGCTCAAGCGCGGCTCTGTCAAGCGTTTGCTGCAAAAAGCCTTCGCCGCTTTCAAACAGCCTGAAGAATGTGTTTTCATAAACAAGTTTTCCGCAGGCGGCAGGCGGTTCGGCCCGCCGAACTTGAATTACGCAGTCAGCGGTTTCGGAGCTTTCAAAGTATTCAGTCTCCCAAAACAACGCACTTCGCACATCAACATCAAGCTGCGCTTCCGAATGAATCTCGAAAACTTTGCCCGCAAAACGAAAACGATAGAAAAAATGCTTTTTCATCTCAAAAACTTCAAAACGCGTCTGCGCGCATTGCGCGCAGACGCGTCGGTGGGTGGTGTTAGGACGCAAATACCATTGTGTCGTTCACTGTAAAGTAGCAGTAGCCTTCAACGGTAACGCTGCATTGATTCTCTCCTGTGCCGAACAAGTTTGCATCCTGTCCCGGAAACAGCATGTCGAACGGCGGGAGCAGCTGACAACTCGTTCGGTCGTGATTGTACGCTTGTGCAACACATTGAGAGGCTGCAATCGCTTCTCCGAGGTCAAACTCGATAACATCAAGTTCGGGCTTTACATAAGTCTTTTTCACGGGTGTTCTCCTTATCTGCCGGTGATGGAAGCAATTGCGGGCTCACTCGCAACGCCGTTTGCATCATAGGCAAAGATGTAATATGTATCCGTCATTCCGCGGCGCGGAGCGCGAACGGTGAGGCTGAAGGCGTAGTAATCCATCCAGCCGAAATAGGTGAACAGGCTGTTCATCGGGCGCATGTTCTCGCGTACGGGAACAAGTGAACCGTCGTCCGCAAGCCTGTAAACGCTGACATGGTCAACATCCGTGGATGTTTTAACGCTGATTCTTGTGAACCAACCCGCAAGTGCGCGACCGCTGTAGTGGAGTTCGAACCTTTCGGGCGTGAACACGGGTTCTTCAACGGGCTGATATGCAAGGGTAACAAGGCTTGCAATATCTGCCGCAATCTGTGTGCTTGTGGCGGGGGTGATGTCTTTTGCAAGCTTAATGCCGCTGACGGACAGGATAGATCTTGTTCCCGTTCCCGTTCCCGTTCCCGCTTCGGCAATATTGCCGAGAACAAGCATATACTTCGCGCCGTACTGACGTACGTAAGCCGTAACATCATAGTACATTTCGGTCATCTTCATGTCGTAGGAGATTCCTGTGTCTCCGATAGCATTTGTATCGAGATAACCGAGCACGGGATCACCGGCAACCGCCTTCGCGCTGATCATAACGGTGTCACCCTCAGTGTAGCCTTCGAGGGCAAATCCGATATAGTTGCCGTTGGTGAGATAAACCTCGTTCTGCGGGCCGTGATCATGATAGTTCGCGATGCTTGCAATGCCGGTGTCGCCGTCGTACTCAACGTAAACCATTGAGTTCTCGGTAATTTCAGCTGTCAGATCCGCGCTGTTCTTAACATAGTCATAAACGGGAGCGTAGGCAAGACCCTGTTCGTTTTTGACGTACTTCGTTTCATCTGCAAGGGGCTTATAAACGCGGAACGCATCGAGATAAATGTTTGCGGTCTGCGCAGCTGTATCGCGCTTGCCGAAAGTCCTGTTCTGACTGTTCTTTGCCGCAATGCCCGTGCCGCCGTTAAGAACGCTGTTTTCGTCCATGAAGGAGGTTTCGACTTCGCAGCCGATGAATTCCTTCAGTCCCGCTTCGCGCAGAATTCGGTTCGTGTCAATGCCGTTCGCTCCGCGCGTACTGCCTTCCGCACCGGTTTCGCCGCCGTCCCAAGGTGTCGGGCTTGCAGGGCCGACGATCGCACCGGCAGTATCGGTGAGGTAGCCGAGGATTCGAACGCTGTAATCTGCGCGTTCAAGATTCATTGCGCGAACAACGGGAACCTGATAATCAAGGATGCCGGGGCCCGTGATAATGGGATTGCCGCCAATACTGTTATCGCCGCAGAAATAGGTGTCAACGATATAAACCTTGAACGGATTGCCTCCCTTGGACAGTGCAACGAGAAGAAGTCCCGTATCTGTGCCGCATTCGGAAATAATGTCAAAACCCGTTCCGCTGAAACTGAATTCAACGGCATCGGTCGTGTAGGCGCGTTTGCCGCCTTTCAAATCGAGCGTTGCTTTCAGTGCGCCGCCGTTGCTGTAGTAGGCAAAGCCTTTGTATGCATCGGCATAGCCGTAAACGCTGTTTTCGTTGTCCTTAACAACGGTCGCGGTGTTGTTTGTGCCTTCGGCTTTCCATTCGCCGTTCGTCCCGCGGTTGGTCATAAAGTTCTCTTCGTAAAGAACATTTGTGGCGGGAAGGAAGGTGATGGATTTTTTGACCTGATAGCCGCCTGCGAAGACAAGCGCAAGGTCAATGGTTTCACCGCTGTTCACGCTCTGCGGAGTGTAAAGCAGGGCGTTTGTGGATTTATCATAGGAAACATAGGTCTTTGAAGAGTCAAGAACCTTAATTTCCGCTGCGCTCTTTTCAACATCGTTCAAAAGTTCGGAGTAGCTGTTTTGAACGCCGAAGTCATAAACGAACACGGCAGCTGCGGGAGCGTAGGTGATGGTAAGCGAACCCGGATGGGTGTAAACCGTGTAGTTGGTCAAATGCTGATTGGAATTCCAGCTATCAACTATTATCGGCCTTTGGCTGAAGGTCACGGGATAAATACCGGGTAAGGTCTGGGTTTCCGTTGCTGTAAACCTTTTAGCATAGTTGGCTGTGGGTTCATTGAGCTGCTGCGTTGTTTTGCTGACAGAATCTGCAACAACAATGTCCGCATAGCTGCCCTGTTTGATTGTCACATCGGAAACCGTGAAGGGCTGTCCGGTATAGGCATAGGTTTTGTTACCCGCATAAAAATGCACTATCTGCGCACCGGCGGGAAGATAAACAACATCGATGATGTTTTCTTCGGAATTCTCCTTGACGGTAAACGGAACGGGTGCCTGCTGACTGCCGTCCGAAACATCGCCGCCGTTGTTCTCCGTGATCGCCGCGGCACGCTTATGGTTAAGCTGGTTAACATCCGTACCGTTTGCAAGCGTGATCAGAGAACCGATTTCCTGACCGGTCATTGTGGTTGAACCGAGATAGTTTCCGTCGGTTGTTTCACCGACTGCGTTCAGCCAATACCTGACGGTAACGCTTGAAGTTGTGGGCTTCTGCCTTGTGAGCCTGATTTCAAGCTCGTCCATACCGCCGACCTTGTCCATATCGATGCAGTAAATGTCGATATGAACGGTTTCGCCCGCATTGATGCCGGTTGTGCCGTATTTGTTGTTCAGAACGGTGGAAATTGCGTTGCCGTCCATGAAGGAATACCAGTAATCGGAAAGCGCCATCATACCGGCGGTTGCCGTCGTGGTGCTTGTAGCTTCTTTTCCGATAAGCTTTTCGGGGAGCATGGAGTTGCTTCTGTCCGCACCGGCGGTGTCAAGATTCGGAAGAACCTTGTAAAATGCCTTTGAAGCATATTTGTCGCCGTAGGTTGCAGGTTCGGTAACGTTCCATTCGCCGCCCCAACCGGAGCCGGAACCGCCGTGGTTGGTATCCTGAGGGCTTGCATTAGGCCAGGACCAAACGCCCTTGCCCGCCGTGCCTGCAAAGAATGCAAGATAATCGCGGTAATTGTTTTCAGTCAGTTGTTCGCCGTCCTTATAGACGAACACGAACATATCATCATTGATTGCAACAACTTTCTTGCCGCCGAAAGCCGCTTTAAGGTCGGGATCGGCTTCAATTTCGTCATAAATCTTCTGATAATAGGAGTCGTTTTTGGAAATAAGTTCAATGGAGTCGGAAAGCGTGTAACCTTCGGGCCACACGAAAGAACCGGAAAATTTGCGTGCGGTGTAGGACTTGCCGGAGAAGGTTTGATTGGTTCCATCATTGTCTCTTCTGCCGTAGCCTATATCCATTTGTCCCTTCTTGACGGAAACATAGTTGCTTGAAGAATATATACCGGTTCCGTCAACACTGGAAGCTTTGAAATCCTGAGCGGCTCTGTTGTTCCATGTTGCCGCAAAAATCGCCTGCTCGCTTGCGCTCGGGGCATAGGGAATGATGCCGACGCCGCCGATCTGGGAGGAACTGGCGATGGGGTTGGTGATCGAATCCTTCACCGGGTCGGCGTATTGAACATCGGTGTGACCGTAGTCCCAAACTTTGTGTTCGGAATCGTCAACATCATCGGTTCTGCCGTTAAAATGCTTGGAAAAGTCCGCCCAGCTCCATTTAACCTTATTTAAATAATCGGTAGTGTTATTGGGGTCGGATGTTGTTGTGAGATAATCTGTTTTATCGCCCGCATAAAGTCCGCCGAGATTTGTATGCTGATTTGCAGCAGTGTCATGGCGATGTTCGTATTCGAACGTTCTCTTCCATGTGATTTCGGGAACGAACGTTTCGGATATGGTTCCGGAACCGTCGCCCGTGTCTCCGCCCGCTGCAAAGAGGGACGCGGGGAACATGCCGAAAAGCATGATTCCGCAAAGCAGCAGAGAGAACAGCTTTTTGATGTTCTTCATTGAAAAACCTCCTGAATATTTTAAAAATAAAAAACAAACTTTATATGAACCGCAGCAGCCCGAAGGCATTGCCGCAGCACTGCGGAAAACGGCGGCGCCGGAAAGGGGCAAAACTAACACTGAATTGAGAGAATTTGGGGTGTGAATATAGTCCGTAGATTCAGGCTATTCAGCGCGCGTTGCTGACCGAGACGAAACGCACAACCGAGTGAATGGGAGACGGGAAAACGCACAGAGCCAAGTATTATCCCGCTCGCTCACGTACATTATACCGCAAGACCATACGAATTTCAACATTTTTTTGAGTATAAAATGAATATATATAATCTGTTCAGAGAAAATACTTGCAACTGTGACAAAAGAATTTAAAACCACAAAAGTTCTTATATAATTGAAATGAAATATTAATAATTCAATACGTTCCGCATCTGACGGTTTCGGGTGATGCGGAACGCTGTCCGCTGCATTTATTCGTTGCAAAAGAGTGCAAGCCTGTCGGCATGAGTTTTTTGCAGTTTTGAAATATATGTTTCAATATCCTTAGGGTTCGGGACGCGTTCGATTCTTCCGCCGCTCGGGAAAACGCGTTTGTTCATTGCGCCCGCACCGTGAGCAATGATACTCAGCGAATCCTCCATCATATCGATGTTGTAGATGCAGATGCTGCCGGGTTTTGCATAGCCGACGTTTTCCATGTTGCCCGCCATGTATTTTTGACGGTACATATAATAAGGAAGCATACCCGTTTCTTCGGCACCGAGCGCACCGATTTCGGTCATTTTTTCAACTTCCGAAACATCGGGAAGAGCGTATTCGGAAAGATTTTCACGCAGACGGGAAGAACGCTTTATTGCAAGCGTGTGAACCGTCAGACACTCCGGAGAAAGCTCAACGAGTGCGTTTACGGAATGCTGCATGTCAGCTGCCGTTTCGCCCGGCAAACCGGCGATAAGATCCATGTTGATTGAATCAAAACCGATATCCCGCGCAAGGTTGAAACACGCCTTGATATCCTCGGATGTGTGATCGCGGCCGACAAGATGCAATGTTTTATCACACATCGTTTGCGGATTTACGGATATGCGCGTTGCGCCGCGCTGCTTGATGATGCGAAGCTTTTCAGCTGTTATCGTATCCGGCCGTCCGGCTTCAACCGTGAACTCCGTGCCGGGTGCAATATTATAGGCCTCCTCTGCAAAATCCAAAAGATCGCGCAGCTCGTCTGCGGTCAGCACGGTGGGCGTTCCGCCGCCGAGATACAGCGCACGAATATTCAGCCCGAGTTCGCGAACCATTTGCGCACCGTTTGCAATATCCGTCTTCAGTGCGGCAAGATAGGGCTGCATGTCCGTCTTTGCCGTGCGGAGCCGTGAAGCAAAAGAGCAGTACAGGCAGCGTGTGCGGCAGAACGGAATGCCGATATAAACATCAACATCGTTTTTCCGCACGGAAGCAAAAATCGGTTCCTGAACGGAAACTATCCGCTCCGCAAGTGCAAATTTCTGCGGCGTGACGTCAAAATCGTTCAGCATCATGCTTTTGGCTTCGGCAGGACCGCAGCTGTGCTGAAGCTCGCGCAGCAGGCGCGTCGGGCGTATACCCGTCAGAGAGCCCCACGGGAGGTGCGCATCGGGATATGCCTTTCGCATTGCGCGGAAGACAGCGATTTTAATGCAGCGTTTTGCAAAACGCTTTTCAATAATTGAATCATCATTGCGAAAGGGCGTTCGGCACGAGTATGAATGCTCCCGACCGTTCGAAACAAAGGCGGCTTCGGCAAAAAAATCCGTTCCGTCGCTTGAAAGCACAACACTCAGCGTCTTTTCGCCCGCATCCGCTGTGTGAATTTCAGCGGGGGACAAAACGGGAGCGATCTCCTCACCGGGCAGAAAAAGCCGTATTTCTTCGCATATATCGTTAAAAAAATCCTGTCTGTTTGTGAATAAAAACATATTGTTTGCCTCTTTAATGCAGCTGCGGCATTTTCTGTATTTTCCGTCAATAGTCTTGGTTTCCGCCGCCGCGCAGATACGGATTGTGTTTCCGTTCGAAATCCAAGGTTGTTTCACCCATGTGGCCGGGGAATACGCGGTAATCGCCTTTCAGCCTGCCTGTCAGCAGGAGCAGGGAGTTGTAAAGTGCATCATTGTCACCGCCGTCAAGATCGGTTCTTCCCACGCTGAGACGGAAAAGCGTGTCGCCGGAAAAAATCACACGTTCTTTTTCGATAACATAGCATACGCCGCCCGTGGTATGCCCCGGGGTGTGCAGAACGCTGAATTCAATGCCGGCAGCGGTGAAGCATTCGCCGCCGTGGAGGATGATGTCCACTTTGCAGGGCTTCACAAGCGCACCGCCGAGGTAGGCAAGGCTTGCTTTTCCGCCTGCAAGTGCGCCCGCATCCGCTTCGTGAATTGCAACAAGCGCGTTTTCATGCGATTTCAATTCCGCAACACCCATTGTGTGATCAAAATGACCGTGCGTCAGCAGAATATGGGTGCAGTACAGGTTGTTTTGATTTAGAACTTCAACCACCTTGTGCGAATTCGCCGGATCGATAACAACACAGGGAATCCTTTCGGAATTTGAAGGCGTTTCGGCGGATTCGTTAAAAACGATATAGGTATTTACGGAAAGCGGACCGGTTGGGACACAAAGAATTTTCATGCGGCTTTTCTCCTTTTTAAACATAGACTGAATATAGCGGAATTAAAACATTTTTTTGCTGTCCAGCAGGATCGTGACCGGACCGTCGTTGACAAGCTCAACCTGCATATCCGCGCCGAAAATACCCGTTTCGGTGTGCAGCTGAGTGCGAAAAGCGTCGATGAGCTTTTCGTAGACGAGGATCGCCGTTTCGGGACGAGCGGCAGCACTGAAACTCGGGCGGTTGCCTTTACGGGCATCGCCGAAAAGCGTGAACTGTGAAATCAGCAGAATTTCATACCCGAGTTCACCGGCGGAAAGGTTCATCTTGCCGTCTGCATCTTCAAAAATGCGGAGTTGAGTGCATTTTTTAACGATATAGTCAATGTCGCTCTGCGCATCGGAAGGTTCTATGCCGATAAGCAAAAGCAACCCTCTTTCGATTTTGCCGACACATTCGCCGGCGACGGAAACGCTTGCGCGGCGGACTCTTTGAACAACGGCTCTCATACGGATCTCACCCTTGAAACGGATTTTACACCGTTAATTTTCATAAGATTTTTTATAATGCTGTCGAGATGCTCGGCGTTTTGGACCTGAAACCCCATGGTTGCTTCGATCTTTGTGCCGTCCTCAACAGGCTTTGCGTTGACAAGATTGATGTTGATTTTCATGTTCATCAGCATCTGTGAAATATCCATCAGCAGCCCGACGCGTTCCGAAGCGACGATATGAATTGTTACGGGGAATTTTGCACTTTCGCCGTCCGCCCATGAAACCTCGATTATCCTGTCCGCATCGGCAAGCAGTGCTGCGGCATTCGGGCAGTTTCTGCTGTGAATCGAAACACCTCTGCCGCGCGTGATATATCCGAAAATTTCATCGCCGGGCAGGGGAGAACAGCATTGCGCAAAGCGAACAACCATGTTGGCCTCGCCTTTGACAATGACGGCTCTTCCGTTTGCGTCAAAGCTTTTTGCGGGAGCGTGTTCCTGCTCTTCAAGTTTGCGCGCAAGCTCCTCCTCACGCTGAACTTTTCGCCGGGCTTCCATCAGTTTATGCAATGCCTGCCCGGTTGTGATTCCGCCGTAGCCTATGGCCGCATAAATATCATCCATTTCGTTCATGGAGAAGCGTTTCAACAGAGGTTTGCACAATTCGGCCTTCGTAAGGTCGGCAAGCTTCTGCCCCTGTCGTCTTGCGGCGTCGGCAAGCATTTCTTTGCCGCGGACAATATTTTCTTCACGATTCGCCTTTTTGAACCATTGTTTGATTTTTGCTTTGGCTTGGGATGTTTTTACAAAGTTAAGCCAGTCGCGGCTCGGCGTTGCCTGCGGGTTCGTAATGATTTCAACAACATCGTGGGTTTTAAGCTTGCAGTCAAGCTTCACAAGCGCACCGTTGACTTTTGCGTGCTGTGTGTGGTTGCCGACGTTCGAATGAATACGGTAAGCAAAATCAACGGGCGTTGAGCCCAGAGGCAGGTCGATAATCTCGCCGTTCGGAGTCAGAACAAAAACATAGTCGGAGAAAAAATCGTGTCGAACGTTGTCAACGTATTCCTTTGTTGAGTTGGCATCGGAATCATAGTCAACAAGTTGACGCAGCCATGCAAGCTTTGTGTCCAGCTCATCCTGCCGTGTTCTGCCCTCTTTATACATCCAGTGTGCGGCAATACCGTATTCGGCAGTGCGGTGCATTTCCCAAGTGCGAATCTGCACCTCAAACGGCATTCCGAGATCACTGAAAAGCGTCGTGTGCAAAGAACGGTACATGTTGGTTTTCGGCATTGAAATGTAATCTTTGAACCTGCCGGGGAAGGGACGCCAAAGCGAGTGAACAATGCCGAGCGCACCGTAACAGTCCTGCACGGTATCAACAATTATGCGAAGTGCAACAAGATCATAAATCTCGTTCAGTCCGACTTTTTTTATGTTCAGCTTGCGATAGATGCTGTAAATATGCTTTCTGCGTCCGCTGACTTCCGCTTTGATTCCGGCATCCTTAAGTGCAATTTCAAGCTTGTGCATGGCTTTTTTGAGCAGTCCCATGCGTTCTTCCTGCTTCGGTTCGATAAGGGACTGAAGGCGGCGGCATTCTTCGGGCATCAGATAGCTGAACGATAAATCCTCAAGTTCGACTTTTATGGCACCCATTCCGAACCTGTCCGCAAGGGGAGCGTAAACATCCATGGTTTCCCGTGCTTTGCGAACACGCTTTTCCTTTGAACAATAACCGAGTGTGCGCATGTTGTGCAGTCTGTCCGCAAGCTTGATAACAACAACGCGAACATCGTTTGCAATTGCAAGGAACATTTTGCGCAGATTTTCGGCCTGTCTGTCTTCTTTTGACAGCATGTGGGAAAGATTGCTGTTGGTCAGCTTGGTAACGCCGTCCACCATTCGGGCAATGTCCTTGCCGAACATCTGTGCAATGTTTTCAACGGTGATATCGTGCCCATCCTCAACCGTATCATGAAGCAGACCCGCAATGACCGTGTCTGCATCCATGTCCATATCGAGCAGAATGAGCGCAACGGCTTCGGGATGAATATAATAAGGTTCCTGCGATTCGCGTTTTTGGTCAGCATGAACCGATTTTGCAAAATTAATTGCCTTTACTAATAATTCGGTTTTTTCCTTCGGAAACTTTTTTTCGAAGGCAGCGGTCAATCTGTCCATAGCACACCCACCTTTGGCTAAATTTTACCTTTGATAAATTTTGCAGGAATGAACGTTCGGTACCGTTCAAAAAGCAAAAAATGCATTCGGCGCAGGCACGCGGCCCGCGCCGAACGGTTGGCTCTGTCAAATCGGCAAAGTGCCGAGTCGGAGTTCTCGGAAGAAGGTTCGCAAAAGGTTCCGAAACGGGCATTGCCGGGAACATTCATTCGCGAGAGTTATCTTTGATATCAGTATTTGATAACCGAGTAAACATTATAATCACGGAGCAGGTCGGCACCGCCGAGATCGGTAAGTTCGATTGCAAAATCAGCAGCAACAACTTTTGCCCCCATTTTTTCCACAAGGTCGATAACAGCTTTTGCTGTTCCGCCGGTTGCAAGCAGGTCGTCAACGATTGCAACGCGCTGCCCCGGAAGAATTGCGTCTTTGTGAATTTCGAGGCGGTCGGAGCCGTATTCAAGTCCGTATGACACGGAGTTTACTTCGCAGGGGAGCTTTCCGGGTTTTCTGGCAAGAACAAAACCTGCATGAACCGCATATGCAACGGCGGAGCCGATAACAAAACCGCGTGCTTCCGGACCGATAACGATGTCAACATCAAGCGGGCGAAGCTTCTCGGCAATGGATTCAACAAGCGTTTCGTATGCATCGGCATTCTTAAGCAGTGTGGTGATATCGCGGAAGAGTATGCCCTCTTTCGGAAAATCGGGAATACTGCGAATCGTTGCAATCAGTTCGGTTTCGTTGATAATCATGGTTAAATCTGTTCCTTTCGTTTCATCCCCGCACGGCTTATACAGCGGGAATGTTTGTTTGCTGTTATTGAAAAATACTGAAATTTTTGCCGAATAAACCGAGTCAGCCTATATCGGCATAAAACTGAAAACTTATTCATCGGAATCATCCTGCTCCGAGTCCGGGAAATTGCGTGTGCGCAAACGTTCGACAGCGGAATATAAAGTGCTGGCGCACAGCGGCGCAGGCCGAATTTCGCTGCTGTTCCGCAGCGCACCGCCCGGAGTGAATTCGATAAAGCCAAGCTCGATAAATACCCGAACGGCGAACAGCGCACAGTAAACAGGAACGTTCAGCTTGTTGGAAATCTTGCCGCAAAGCTCCCCCTGAGAACAGGGTGAAGCAGCAAGAATTGACTGCACAAGCTTGTAGCTGCAAACCATGAAATCGCGATCGCAGGCAAAATGCAGTGCGACCCTGCCGAAGTCGCTGTTCGTGCACGGCATCCGAAGCATTGAAGCGGAACTCATTCGGCGCGAAACCGCAGTGTAAACACCGCTGCAAGGGGGATTGTCGTAGAAAACGACCTTGCTGAACCCGAATGCAGGCAGATTTGCAAGCTGCGGTGCAAGCAAAACGGTGTTGCAGCAAACGGGTGAATCCGCAACGCAAGAGTAACAAATGTCAACATTGCCGATTTGACTGCTGCGAATTTCGTCAAGAATCTTTTTGGCGGATTCAACAGAAAAAACAAGCACAAGCAAACCGGATATAGAGCGGGAACAAAGCTCGGCGAGGGTTGTTTCGCATATTTCCGGGAGCTGCTCCGGTTCGGACAGCCGATAAGACAGGTTTTCAAGCAAACCGTTGCAGAAATAGCGCATACCTTTTTCAATATAGGCATCGATGTCACGCGGCTGCTCCGCTTTTGCGGAAACAACGCGAAGCTGAATGCTGTCAAAACCGTTCCAATTATTGATGCCGGGCGTATAAAGTATATCAACCGTGTCGGCATTCAGCAGCCGATAATAACTTGCGGCCGAGGCAAACCAAACTGCATCCAACGGAGCCGCAGAGCTCGAAATGCTCGGGCTTACGTCCATTTTTGTGTGTTGAGCATCGCTGCCGAAGCGGCGCAGCCTGCTCACGGCCACATGGCGGGAGCGGAAGACGGGGGAAGGGTTGCTCTCTCCGAACGGGGCGAGGCGGGTCAGTTCGGCAATCAATTCTCGGGTGACCTGCTCAAGCGGAATATCGAATTCGTATCGTTTGCACGGGATGAACACGGAGTCATCATAGCCTGCTTTAAGACAGGCGTTGAGTTTAAAGCGAAAATCCTCAAAAAATGCGGATTCCATTGTTATTCCGGCCGCTTTTGCATGGCCGCCGAAACGAACGAAAAATTCACGGCAGCAACAAAGCACCTCATGTATGTTGACTCCGTCTATTGACCGCGCAGAGCCCTTGAGTATTCCGTCGGATTCCGAAAACAGTATCGTCGGGCGGTGATACATTTCTGCAATGCGTGAAGCGGCAATGCCGATAACACCGGCATTCCATGTTTCGGAACGGAGGACGATTGCTCTTGTGTCCGAAAGGTCGCAGGGTTCAAGACGGCGAATTGCATCGTTAAGAATGTTTGCTTCATCCTGCTGACGCAGCTCGTTGAGCTTGTTAAGGCGGGCGATTATCTCGTCGGCACGATTGGGGTCGCGGCAAAGAAAAAGCTCAACTCCGAGTGAAGCATCGCTCATTCGCCCGGAGGCGTTAAGCCGCGGGGCAACAGCAAAGCCGAGAGTGCATGCATTATACGGCCGACGTGCAGTGGGAACACCGTTCAAAAGACGGTAAAGCCCGTTGCAGCAATTGCCGCTGTTTATCGCATCAAGCCCCAACTTAACAAAAACACGGTTTTCGTCAAGCAACGGAACAACGTCCGCAACCGAGGCAAGCCCCGCAAGGGAAACATATTGCATTGCAGCTTCAAGTCCGGCGAGTGCGTGGAGCAATTTAAAGGCAATGCCCGCACCGCAGAGGATTGAATTCGGATACTGTGAATTGCTGACCGTGTGGCAGACAACGGCGGTGCATTTCGGAACGGTTTCGGGCGGAATGTGATGATCCGTCACAATAACATCAATGCCGAGTTCGCTGCAATAGCTGATTTCATCGGCGGCGGAAATACCGTTGTCAACAGTGATTATGAGGTTCACCCCGCACGAATGCAGCTTGTCGATTGCACCGCGGCTCATGCCATAGCCTTCTTCCCGACGCGACGGAATATGATAGCCTACATCTGCACCGACTGAATGAAAATAATCAACGAGCATGGCGGTTGAACAAATACCGTCAACATCGTAATCTCCGAAAATGCAGATTCTTTCGCCGTTCTCAAGTGCAGCATGTATCCTTTGAACGGCCTTGTCCATATCGGGAAGAAGAAACGGATCATGAAAATCTTCAGCGGAAGGGTGAAGAAATCTTTCAATTTGTTCCGGAGTGACGGCACCTCTTGCACGGAGCGCACGAACAAGCAGGGGGGAAAGCCCTGTAAGATTATCCTGTGCCTGTTCGGCAGAAAAATATTTCGATTTTTGATAAATAATCAAATCGAACCTCCGGCTGAATCGCTCAATGCCTTGCAGCAAAGTGCAAAGCGGCAATAAATCGCGGCAAAGCCATTAAATAAACAAGGTTTTGCAGTTAAAATAAACAGAAAAGGGAGCTTTGCATCGAGGCTGAGGCAAAACAAACCCTTGCAATGTTCAAATTTGGATTAATTATACCGCATTATTACCGAAATTTCAATAGCCGAAAGAGAATGAAACGCTAATTTCAAAAAAACTTAATTAATAAGGATAATATTAAAACAACAATGAATCATTAATAAATGAGCCGGCAATTGAAAATTAAAGCTTCGGAACCGCTGCGTGTAAATGTTTTTTGACTGAGATTCCGAAGCTTTGTGCGTTTTGGACGGCCGATTACTCACGCCGCAGATGTTTTTGACTCTTCATCCGTTCGTCCGGTTTCATCGGAGCAGATGCCGCTGCGGTCGAAACACGGCATTGCGGAACTGCGATACGGAAGCAGACTGTTGAATTTGCCAAGGAGCTTGACACCGTGCTCACAAAGTATGAAACATACGCAATAACAAATTCCACCGAGAGTGCAAACAAGCATGTCCTGCATTGTGTCAATAAGCCCGATGTCGAGGTAGCCGTTGATGCTCAGCTCTTCGCCGTTGACAATAACGGATTGAATATCCGAAATTGAACCCGCAACGCCTTTCTCGCTGCCCAACAGATATGAATTTATGCCGGATACAATTGTATCCTGCTGCATATCCATTCCGAAAAACGTGTCCATGGCGTATTCGTAAAATTCCCACACGGCGGCAATTGCAAGTGTGAAACTGAGAGCGGACACAAGCTTCAGTGCCTGCGAATGGCTTTTGTTGCCGCTGTCCAAAACGTCCGGCAACACCGCGCCAATAACTGCAAAAAGAAAGCCGGATGAGACATGCAGCGATTTGTCCCAAAACGGAATTATATAGTAAAATTTATATATCTTGCCGAAAATCGGTCCGCCCATTATCAACAGCATAAACAGCAGTTTCAGAATCGGCGGAAATGAAACCCTGAGAACATGCTCGGCAAGCCACGGACTGAACAAAAGAACGGATGTCATGATGCAGATAAGCATGTTTTCGCGAAGGTTCCAGCCGAGTTTCTTTCCGAACAAAAGTGATACGGCTGTGGTCAATGCAATAAAAATCTGCGCGGCGCAAAAACCGTAATCCGCACAATTTTTCTTGGCGGCCGGTCTCTTTTCAAAGCCGTTTGCAGAGTTGAAAACCTTTTTTTCTGTTTGGGAAGATCTTTTCATTGCGGTTGCCTCCTTTTCCTGATGTTATGTTAATCCTTCTTCGCAAACTTTTCGTGAACCGAGTGTGAACAGCGGTTGATATTCAAATTGTGTCGAAAAAGAAAACAGCAGACGTCTCTGCCGAAAAAACACTCTTTTTTTTCAAAAATCGGGCGATAATTAATATTCGCTTGATGTTTTTGTGCTAAAATAATACTGACGATGGGAAAACGCCCCTTGAAAGTGCACACGGCACAGGAAGCAGCGGACGGGAAGCCGCGTCAAAACAAAGGTAATTGTAAACGTAACAGAAATAATATTGATTTGAGTCTGTATTTGCAGAAAAAACCGCGAATCACGCAGTTTCTGCGCCAAAAGTGAGTTCTCAGGCTTATTTCAAACGAAAGCGAGGCAGCTGACAATTATGTTTAAGATTCTTATTGCAGAGGATGATATTGAGCTCAGGCAATTGTTCTATCGTGTTCTGACTCTTCACGGTTATTCGGCAATATGTGTTTCCGACGGCAAGGAGGCACTTGACGTGCTGGACAAGGAATATGTTGATTTAATCATTTCGGATATTATGATGCCGAATATGAACGGTTATGAACTGGCTTCAAGTCTGCGCGAAAGCGGGATTACGATACCGATTCTGATGATCACGGCAAAAGATTCTTTTGTTGATATGCAGATGGGCTTTGCTTCGGGAACGGATGATTACATGGTTAAACCCGTGAACGTTAACGAAATGGTGCTGCGCGTGGGCGCTTTGCTGCGGCGTGCACAAATGATCAGCGACAGAAGGCAGACAATAGGAAACACCGTGCTTGAATACGACTCAATGACGGTGACAGCAAACGGCAAAAGCATGGTTCTGCCGCAAAAAGAATTCATGCTTTTGTACAAATTGACCGCATATCCGGGAAGAATATTCACCCGTCAGCAGTTAATGGATGATATATGGGGGTTGGACAGCGAGACCGAACCGCGCACGGTTGACGTACACATCAACAGGCTGCGCGACAGGTTCAGAGATAATGACGATTTTGAAATCATTACCATACGCGGATTGGGCTACAAGGCGGTGAAACGGCATGGCGCATGATGAAATAAAGAAAAACTGCATATCGGGATGCGCGGCGGAAAAGAAAGCGGAGACATGCGGCGGGAAACAGAATTCAAAACGAAAAAAAACAGATGTTATTGATATTGCACAGCAGTTGAAAAATGAGAAAAAAATACGAACATATTTCACGCTTGTGGTGTTTATTATACTCACATGCACTCTGATTATCGCAATGTCCTTAACGTTCGTGCTTTACCGGCTCGGAATATGGACGGCGCAGCGGGTCGGAATATTCACGGTGCTTGCAGGCATTTCAGTTTTAAGCCTGCTGCTCGGCACTGCAATAACGGTGATACTTTCCGGAAACATTGTGCGCCCGGTTAATGCGTTAAGCACAGCAATGCAGCGTGTTGCGAACGGGGACTATGACGTGAAGCTGGAAACCAAGAGCAATTTTGAAATCATCAGGCGTGTATACAGCGATTTTAACCATATGGTTGACGAGTTGAATGCAGTCGAAACGCTGCGCAACGATTTTGTTTCAAACGTTTCGCATGAATTTAAAACTCCGTTAAGCTCCATTGAAGGCTATGCGATGCTTCTTCAGGATGAAAGTTTGTCCGCTGAGGCACGAAGTGAATATACGGAGCGCATTGTTGTCAGTACGCGCCGCCTTTCAACGCTGGTTTCAAATATCCTGATGATAACAAAAATTGAAAACCAGACAATGCCGTTCACTCTGAGCAGCTATCGCGTTGATGAACAGGTTCGCCAATCCATTCTGCTTTTGGAAAACAAATGGAGTGAAAAAAATATCGGCTTTGAAATGGATATGGACAGCATTGAGTTTTGTGCGGTTGAAGGACTGCTCGGCAATGTTTGGTCAAACCTTATTGACAATGCAATAAAGTTCAGTCCGGAAGGAGAAATAATATACATAAGCCTGAAAGAAAAAGATGACATGCTCAGCTTTAAAATCGCCAATCGGGGAGAGCCGATGTCGGGTGAAACGCTGAAGCGCATTTTTGAAAAATTCTATCAGGGAGATACATCACACAAGCGTGAAGGCAACGGCCTCGGGCTTGCACTTGTGAAAAAGATAGTTCGTGTTCACGGGGGAAGCGTTTCTGCCGTTAATACAGAGGATGGATTGATTGAATTCACGGTGAATCTGCCTGCAAAGCGCAGCTGTGAAAGGTGCTGCGGCGGCAATTAATACATCAACAGCGTCCCGCATTTGCAAGCAATTTTCGGGACGCTGCTTTATTGCGGAATTCAGTCGGCAGTGCAGCCAATCATTCGGTTATTCTTTTATAATAATCGAGAATTCTTCCGATGCAGCCGGCGCTGTCCGGATTAACAATAAGATCTGCACATTTGCGGTAGGTTTCGATACGTTCGGCATAAAGTTTGAGCACGGCTTCGCGTCCGCCGCGGATCAAGGGACGGTTGGCGGTTTTTGCGTTCAGCAGTATGCTTATATCCCTGTTCAAAAAAACAACGATTCCGCTGCCTTTGATTATTGGGATGTTTCGCTCAACAGTCAGTATTCCGCCTCCGGTTGCAACAACATGTCCGCCGCGTTCCGCAATGCCGAGCAGAGTTTCGCTTTCAATCTCGCGGAAGAAGGCCTCGCCGTGTGTATCAAAGATTTCATCAATAGACATGCCCTGTTTATCGATGATAAGTTTATCGGTGTCGGCAACGGGTTTTTCAATTGCCCTTGCAAGGCGTCGCGCCGTGCGTGATTTTCCGCTCCCGGGCATTCCGACAAGATATAGATTAAGCTTTTCTTTTTGAATGCGTTTTGCTCTTCGGATTATCATGCGGAACACTGCAACGGCGTCGCTCCGGTGCGAAAGCATTCCCTCCGTGCGTGCGGCAACGAGCTCTTTTTCCCGTTCGCAGTTTTCGATCGGCAAGCCGTTCATGCGCTTATATCGCCCGATTTCTTCACACAAATCGAACCGCAGCTCCAAAAGGCGCGCAAGTTCGGTATCAATTCGGTCTATCTCGGCGCGGAAACCGTCCAATTCGTTCATAATAAAGCTCCTTAAATCGAATAATTTACATATAGGGATATTACGGCGTGCAGAGAATTCGTTACTGCCTGAAAACAAGATCGAGCAGAGCGATTGCGGCGGCAGCCTCGACGGCGGCACATCCGCGCGGGAGTATGCATACGTCGTGACGTCCGCGGGGAGTAAGAACAGTTTCCTCGCCCGTGACAAAATCGATGCTCAATTGCTCTCGCATAACAGTCGGAACGGGGCGGAAACAGGCACGGAACACGATCGGCATACCGTTTGCAATGCCGCCGTTAATTCCGCCGGAATTGTTCGTTTTTGTTTTTCCGCCAGAAAGAATGCGGTCGTTTGCCGAGGCGCCGTCAAGGTCCGCAAAACCGAACCCCGCACCGAATTCGATTCCGTGAATTCCGGGAATTGAAAACACAATATGCGAAATCATGCTTTCAACACCGTCAAAGAACGGTTCGCCGAAAAATGCCGATTCGGGTTCGAGCAATGCGGCACATTCAACGATTCCGCCAAGGCTTGTTTTGTCAGCGGCAGCCTTTTCAAACAGCTCCTCAAACGCACTGCGCCTGTTCGGGGCAACAAGCGGAAAAAACGGGTCAAGCATCGGCTGCTCACACATGCACGGTTCAAACCGCAAATCGGATATGTTTCCGATACGAAGAACATGCGAGAAAACTCGGATTCCGTGTTCACGGAGAAGCTGCTTTGCAATCGCTCCGGCAAAAACGAGCGGGGCAGTCAGCCGCCCCGAAAATGCACCGCCGCCGCGCGGGTCGTTATACCCGCTGTATTTCCGATTTGCTGCATAATCCGCATGGGACGGACGTGCAGCGGTACCGCAGTAATCTGCGGGTTTCGCATCGGAATTGCGGAAAACGGCGGTCAGCGGCATTCCCGTAAATCGGCCGCGGAAAAAACCCGAAAGAATTTCAAAAGAGTCCGCTTCGCGCCGCGCGGTGCTTTCGATGCTTTGCCGCGGACGCCGCCGTGAAAGCTCAAAGGCGATATCTTCAAGATCGGGCTGAAAACCCGCGGGAAGTCCGTCCAGCGTGCAGCCGAGAGCGGGACCGTGAGATTCACCGAAGATTTCAACACGAAAAATATTACCGAACGTATTCAACCACTGTTCCTCCGAGAGCCTGAAAATCATTAAAAAACTGCGGTGCGCTTTTGTTCACCGCTTCAAAGCCGCGAATCACAACGGGATTTGAGCAAATGAGTGATGCAATTGCCGCTGCCATCACGATGCGATGATCATGAAAAGAATCAACCGTTCCGCCGCGGAGCGTTCCCGTTCCGTGAATTATGATGTTGTTTTCGCCGCATTCGGCACTTCCTCCGAGGGAACGAATGCATTCAAGCATTGCGTTCACGCGGTCGCTTTCTTTTCCGCGAAGGCGGGCAGTGTCTGTAATAACCGTGTTTCCTGTTTTGCCGCAGGACAATATGCAAAGAATCGGAAACAGATCCGGAGAGTTGGAAATATCGATATTGTCTTTGAAAACGAATTTGCGAATCGCAAAATCCGCCTGTTTTTTTTCGCCGTTCAACGGAGGAGGAAGGCAAACTTCCGACCCGAGAGCGTTTGCGGCAACGAAATTTGCGGCATAGGAGCAGTCGTATGAATAAACAGCCGCGGACGGAAACCCCAAAGGCGGGCGCAGTGTTCCGTGAGCAAGATGGTACCTGCTCTTGTCATCCGGTTCAATACGGCACCCAAATCGGCGGATAACATCCAGCGTAAGTTCAATATACGGCCGAGAGGACGGGTTCGTTATTTCGAGTTCGAAAAACTCGTTTTGACTGCCGAAAAGAGTTTCCGACGCAAGCAGGATCAACATGCCGCTTGCAAACTGTGAACTCTCCGCTGCGCTGCATGAATACAGCGGCAGATGTTCGGCACGACGGGAAAATTCGATGAACTCGCTGTGCCGTTCGATGCGGCAGCCGAGACAGATTTTGAATTCATCAAAATTTCGCTCAAGAAGGGTTGAGCCGGCAAAAAAACGAACCTGTGAGTGCCGTCGGAGGAGCGAAGGAAGCAGCAGCCTCAGCAGCGTTGCGGATTCTCCGACATGAACCGAAAGAGGGGATACTTTTCCGCTTTCGGCATCGGTATTAAAAAAAGCTTCATTCACGGCAATGACGGCATTTTTGATATCCTCACCGCAATTATTCGGAAGATGAACGAACTCCGCCGGCCGAATGCCGCACAGCCCTGCAAGAATCAAAAGTCGTATCACTTCGCTTTTGTATGGGGGAGGCTCAATGCGGCCGATGAGTTTTTTTGCCGAAACAATAACGCAGCTCATATACAATGCCTCAAAACACACAGAAACTGTTAAGAAAAGCGATTGCGGATTCAGTTGAAACGCGATGCGTGAACACATGCCCGAATTCTTTGATGAACACCATATCGATGCCGCTGCGATCGCCCTTTTTGTCGTGCAGCAGCAGTTCGGCGGCAGTTTCGGTACAGTAGGGCGCATAGTTTGTTTTCAAACCCTGCTCATGAAGCAGTGAAATGATTTTTTGAGCGATGCCGCGTTTTGTGAAACCGAGTTTTTCACCGAAATCCGCAGCAGCGGCGAGCCCGAGTCCGACAGCTTCGCCGTGACTGAGCGAAAAGCGGCTTGCCGCTTCAAAAACATGGCCGAATGTATGTCCAAGGTTCAAAATGCGGCGCGTGCCGTTGTCAAATTCATCTTCTTCGACAAATTTACGTTTAATTTCGCAGCAGGCGGATATAAGCGCAGCGTTGTTAATAATGCCGCCTTGCAGCAGATTCAGTATGCTGTCGCCTCCGATAACGGCGTATTTGATTATTTCACCGATGCCGGAGTGCAGCTCGCGCAAAGGCAGTTTTTTTAAAAAGTCCGTGCAGCAAACAACAAGCACGGGTGCGTGAAAACTGCCGACTGCATTTTTGACGCCGCAGAAATCCACTCCGGTTTTTCCGCCGACGGAGCTGTCGGTCATGCCGATAAGGGTTGTCGGCATTGCGATAAAATTGATCCCGCGCATGTACACGGAGGCAGCAAACCCGCCCATATCGCCGATAACTCCTCCTCCGAAACAGAGCAGCACGTCCGAACGGGAGGCATTGCCATTCAAAAGAAAAGCAAGAATGCTTTGCACTGTTTCAAGCCGCTTATTCTCCTCGCCTGCCGAAACAACAAGGCTGAGAACATCAATCCCGAATGCGCGGAGAGCGGCGGATACATCCTCAAGAAAAAGCGGCGCAACATTGCTGTCCGTCAGAATAAACACTCTGCCGCAGGGCAAGAAACGGCAAATTTCATTGCCGAATTCGTCAAGCGATGTTCCGATGAGCATTTCATATTGCGTACTTTTGCCGTCGGAGTTGAAAACAATGCGCTCCATACCGATTTCCCTTCAAAAACAAGACTTTCGAAAAGCGGAATTAATGCAATGCCGCTTTCAGCCGTCGGATTTCTGCATTTATCATAACCCATTTTATCGATTTTTGCAACAAGACAAAACAAGTCAGAATGCGCCCGGATTCGATGCAGGAAAGACTGCGGCTTGCGAATAACATTGATAAACATAAGGCAATCGACGATTGGGCATTAGAAAAGTGGCGGCATTCGGCAAATACGGATTGAAAAGCCGTCCGGAACACACCGACCGGGCTTTTGGGCGCAAAAGGGTTCGTTCTACGGCCCATTTCCGAAAAAACGGCTTGAATTGAGTAAAGTTCATTGACAATGGAGGATGAGCGAAAATGAATGTGACAATTGAAAAATGCGGTGATGAACTCATTGCTGCACTTGCAGGTGAGATTGATCACCACAATTCAAAACAAATCCGCGAGGCAATTGATGCCGAACTCGAAAGAGGCGGATATAAATTGCTGACGTTTGATCTTGAATCTGTATCGTTTATGGACAGCTCCGGAATCGGGATCGTGCTCGGCAGATATAAGGTCGTGTCTAAAGGGGGCGGGCGGCTGAGAATCATCAATGCAAACAGGAGAGTCGAACGCATATTGCGTATGGCGGGTATTTTTTCAATTGCGGAATATCGGCAAAGGAGAGCTTGAATCATGAAGAACACTGTAAAATTCGAATTTTTGAGCCTGTCGGAAAACGAGGCACTTGCGCGTTCCGTTGCAGCGGCGTTCATTATGCCGCTTGACCCGACACTTGAGGAGCTTGCGGATGTGCGAACCGCCGTCAGCGAAGCGGTCACGAATGCGATAGTTCACGGATACAAAAAAAAGAAAGGCACGGTTCGCATGGAATGCAGGCTGGACGGAAGACTGCTGGTTATTTCAATTACGGATTTCGGCTGCGGAATTGAGAATATTGAGCAGGCACGGCAGCCGTTTTTCACGACCGATGCGGACGGGGAAAGATCGGGAATGGGTTTCGCAGTTATGGAAGCGTTTATGGATGATGTTGACGTTGTGTCAAGACGCGATATCGGAACTCGTATCACGCTTAAAAAATTCTTCTCGGAATCAGATTATTCGGCAGTTTGCAAAGATATTGCGGACAGCAAAAGCGACTTGCACGATGAAAAAAGCGAAAATGATTCGGAATGCATTTCCGGCAGGAATACAATCGAACAGACACACGGAATAATAAAAGCGATACGTCCGAGTATCAATGTGCAAAACATAAACGCACGAACATCGGATTGATATGAACTTTGAACAAAAAAACGGCGGGGAGCATTGCACGGCGGATAATTCTCCGCAGTATGTATTTCACTGCGATGCCGATGAAAATGAATTTGCCGGTTTTATTTTGAAAAACCTGCCGCTGGTCCGTGCAATTGCAAGGCGTTTCTCCGGACGCGGAGCGGAACCGGAGGAACTGGTTCAGGCCGGTTCGATTGGGTTAATAATTGCTGCAAAAAGCTTTGACAAAACCCGAGGCGTATCTTTTGCAAGCTATGCGTTCCGCTTTATCGAGGGTGAAATACGTCGGTTTATTCGCGAAAACACTTTGATTCGCCTTCCGCGCAGCGCAGTCGAAAGGCTGCATATTGACAGCGGCGATAGAGTTTCAAATGCGGATTACTCAGGTTCGCGTGCGGACAGCATCGAGTTACCTTCCGTATGCGTTTCGCTTGATGAAGAAAAAACAAAACTTTATGAGTTTAATAATACCTTGCAAACGGAAAACTTTGAGGAGAGGTCAAATGTAAATATGCTTGCCCTGAAATTGATGGGCAAACTTCCGCCAATTGAACAAAAAATCATTTATCTACGCTACTTATGCGATTTCGGGCAGGCAGAAACCGCATTGAAGCTTGATTTAAGCCAAAGCACAATTTCAAAGTATGAAAAACGTGCCCTGCTGAGAATGCGCCGCATTGTTTCGGAGGAATAGAACACTGCCTGTCGGATACGGCGGTGCATTGCGTTTCATAATGAATATTTTTTTCACATCTTTCGCAAAATACAATCAAACAAAGGGCGATGAAAAAAAGTTGCCCGCGAAAGGTGGTTTGTGTTTTGAAAAAAACATTTGGTATTTCAGCCGGCAGCGGTGCTGCGGTGAATGATAAAAAAACAATCGAAGTGACAAAAGCGGGAAGAGGGCGTATGGGGCGCATTGTTTCGGCTGTTTTGATTCTGCTTGCACTCGCTTTCGGTGCGTATTTTGCGGGACAATCATACTCGTATGAAGAAAAAGCGGAGTCCATGTTCAGCGGTGCAAGTTTTGTCTGTGCGGAGGTGCATAATGATTCCGTTTGACGAAAAAAACATCATGACCAACACAATATTTCCGCCTGCATTCGGAGTGGATGAAAACATGAAACAGGGAACCAATGACAGGGAAATCCGCTACAAAACCTATACTGCCCGCGTTCATAATCAATGCGGCAGCAATGCAGGAGGAACAAACTGATGGCAAATGAGGTAAAACACGGGCGAAGGCTCACTCCGGAAGAAAAACTTGAACACCGAAAATACCGCGAAACGGTGAACGCAAGAGCTCCGAAAAGCAAAACCTTCAGCCAATGCATTCTTGCGTTTCTGACAGGCGGTGCGATTTGCTGCATCGGGCAGCTTATAGGGGATTTCGGAACGGCGGTATTGAACCTTGCGGAACAGGAACGTGCGGCGTTCACTTCGATCGTTTTGATTTTCGCAGGCGCATTGCTCACGGGAATCGGGGTTTACGATAAACTCGGTGCAATTGCGGGCGCAGGGTCGGTCGTTCCGATAACAGGGTTTGCAAACTCGATCGTTGCGCCTGCAATGGAACATAAGCGTGAAGGGCTTGTGATGGGTGTCGGAGCGGAGCTGTTCAGCCTTGCCGGCCCGGTGCTTGTTTACGGAATCACATCATCAGTAATTGTCGGAATAATTGCATGGCTTACCACGCTGTAAGCGCGGTTTGTTCCGACCGGTGTTGCTTTTTGGTTGAGTTTTGACTATAATAAAGCGGGTGATGCACACGGCAATACAGGTTTTGCCCGATAAGCTGATGCAGCCCGCCAACAAGCTGAACACGAAACGGATAAAACGCAGCAATGATAAACACTTATTGCCTCTTCTGCTGTTCCGGCAAGGAGAACTCGGTTATAAAAATGTTGAAAAACGAGGGCTTTCCCGCAATTGCACCGACGGTTATGCATTGGACGGGCGGTGCGGCGCAGCCCAAAAAAACGGCTCGGCGGCTGATGCCGGGCTATGTTTTTTTTGATGCGGACACGGAGCCGACGTGGAACCGAATTTTGAAGGATTCCGCTGTTCTGAAGCTTTTGAGCTACGGCGACGGAGAATACGCTCTTCGCGGTACAGATCTTGAATTTATGGATTGGATAAAGAAAAACAACGGCATAATCGAGATGTCTTCCGCAGTAAAAGTCGGCAGCATGATAGAATTCGTTGCAGGTCCGCTGAAGGATATGAACGGAAAAATAATAAAAATCAACCGAAGCAGGCGGCAGGTACAAGTATCGTTCGGTTCGGAAAACGGCATTATCAGCAAAGTTTGGTGCTCAATGGAGTTCGTTTGCAGCAACGCGGATTCGTATTCCGCCGTGAAAGAGAACAAAAAAGAATTCGACAGCTCAAATCCATAACCGATTGCTGAATAATGAATGAAAAACCGCAGACGATACGGCTTTTTGTTTTTAAAATTCTGCATGATAAACAGCACTCATGCCGCATAAAATGCAGCATGGACGGATTTTCTTCTTTTTTTGCAATATTGATGCTGTGCGCGGGTTTGTTTTTGAGCGTGCGCATAAATTTCTTTCAGTTTACGCACTTTGGATGTGCAATTAAGACGGCGCTCGGCCTCGGGCAAAGGCGTGCAGCGGAAAATGTGCGCCGCAAACAGAAAAGCGATGCTTCGGGAGTGACGCCGTTTCAGGCACTTTCTTCCGCACTCGGCGGGTCTATCGGAACGGCAAATATCGCGGGCGTTGCAAGCGCGATTGCGATAGGCGGAGCAGGCGCGGTATTTTATATGTGGCTTGCGGCACTGGTCGGAATGGGCGTCAAATTCTGTGAGATAGTGCTTGCGCTGCGCTATCGCGAAAAGCGCGTAGGACAGTGGTGCGGCGGTGCAATGCTTTATATAGAAAAAGGCTTCAGAAAAAGCAACACGGGAAGCCGCTTTCTACAGTCGGTTTCAAAACCCCTTGCAGCGGGCTTTGCGCTTTTCGGACTGCTTGCTTCTTCCGTCGGAACGCCGCTCGTGCAGTCAAACACGATCGCAATGAGCGTGAATGATGCCGTGCTTCTGTTTTTGCCCAAGGCGGAGCAAAGAACCGTCTGCATTATTGCGGGTGCGGCAACTGCTGCGTTGGTGGGCATTGTAATACTCGGCGGAATTCAGCGCATAGGGAAAGCCTCGGAAATCATCGTACCTTTCATGGCGATAGGTTATATTGCAATTTGCATCATAGTTCTGAGCAGGTTCGGCGGCCGCATACTTCCTGCATTTTGTGATATTTTCAGCAGTGCTTTGGGCATAAAGCAGGCAGTCGGCGGGGCGGCGGGCTTCGGTGCGGCGCGTGCGCTGCGGATCGGCATGGCGCGCGGAGTGTATTCAAACGAAGCGGGGGTCGGCTCCGCTCCGATGGCTCATGCCTGCGCAAACACGAACGATCCCGTAAAGCAGGGAATGTACGGAATTTTTGAAGTTTTTGCAGACACGATCGTGATGTGCACAATGACTGCGCTCGTTGTGCTTGCAAGCGGAATACCTTTGCAGGCGGGCGGAGAAATTTCGGGAACGAGCATCGCATTGCGGGCGTTTTCAACCGTTCTTCCGGAGCGGACAACAGGCATTTTTCTTGCGGTTTCAATGCTTTTGTTTGCGTATACATCCCTGCTCGGCTGGGCGGTCTACGGAATGCAATGTGCCAAATATCTTTTCGGCAAAAGAGCGCAGTTACCCTTCTGCATTTTGTACACTGTTTTGACATTTGCGGGTGCATTGATGAAGGTGGACTTTGTATGGACGGCAGGGGAAACGCTCAACTATCTCATGGCAGCGCCGAACATGCTTGCTCTTCTTGTGCTGAATCGGGAGGTGCGGCGGGAAACAGCTTTTGCCTGAAGCCAAAAAAACCGAGATGCTTGCTTAAAATATTTTATATTTGCGTTTCGGTATTTACTTTTTCCCGATTTTGATGCAAAATAACAGGCGGATAATCATGCCTTTCGGCATTCAGGAGGAATACTATGGATTTTATCGTTGAAGTATCCGCACGTCATGTGCATCTGACTCAGGAACATGTTGAGGCTCTTTTCGGAAAGGGTCATGAGCTTACCTTTGACCGTCCCCTGTCCCAGCCCGGTCAGTTTTTGAGCAAGGAAAAGGTCACCATCAAAAACGGCGATCGCAAAATTGAGCGTGTTTCAATCCTTGGACCCGTTCGCAAAGCATCCCAGGTTGAAGTTTCAAAAACGGACAGCGTTGCTCTGCGTGCAGAGGGCTTCATTCGCGAGAGCGGCGATCTTGCAGGCACTGCGCCTGTTGAAATCGAGGGTCCCGAAGGAAGCATTCAGCTTTCGGAAGGCCTTATCATTGCAAAACGCCATATTCACATGACTCCCGAGAATGCGGCGGAAGCGGGTCTCAAAGATAAGGATGTTGTCAGCGTTGCTGTTAACACCGACGGACGCAAGACCATTTTCGGCGATGTTGTCGTTCGCGTCAGCCCCTCATTCACCCTTGCAATGCATATCGACACCGATGAAGCCAACGGTGCAAACGTTCCCCGCAGCGGATGTCCGGGTCATATTGTGAACGTTGAGTTCTGATTTAACCATCAAAAAAACAACACTGATTATAAATCAGCATAAGCAAAAGCACCCCCGCCGGGTATTGCCCGAGCAGGGGTGTTTCCTTAACAATCGATAAAAGTGACCGAAAGCAGTGTTATTCAAACCTTATGCTCTCTGCAACGCGCTTGGAAAGGCTTGCAGAGTCCTCGTAAGTATTGGAAAGCTCAACGGCAACGGACACGGGATTGCCCGTTACACAGCATGAAACTGCGGTCGGGCAATAGAAAGGGTGAAAACCCCAGCCGTCTATCCATGCAGCGGATGAAATTCCGTGATACGAAACGGAATACACACTCTCGCAGTTTGAAGAATCACCGTCCACAAAATGATAATTATCCCAGTCGAAGTATTTGACGTGTCCCAAAGCAAAGGGAGCGAAAGCCTCACGGTATCCATACTCCGCATATCTCTCGGCACTGTATGCATGCAACCCGGTCGCACCGGCAAGATTTCCGTTTTCATCATAGAGCAGCTTGCGCCCGAGTAAATTGAAACCGAGATCGGAATAAGACGAATCGGTGTACACACCTTCGTCACTTCTGACC